>Ga0185317_100204_pt1 | contig 19565 bp, 16 predicted proteins | sample DevilsHole_FD_128020 | JGI IMG/M metagenome (GOLD analysis project Ga0185317, IMG submission 128020) | Groundwater microbial communities from Devils Hole, Nevada to study Microbial Dark Matter (Phase II) - Devils Hole (SPADES assembly)... | ecosystem: Environmental > Aquatic > Deep subsurface >...
CCACCCCTCACCCCCAACCCCTCTCCCACAAGGGGAGAGGGGAGAATTCTTTTCTTTATTTCCCCCCCTCTCCCTTCATGGGAGAGGGGGGGAACGGGGGGTGAGGGTGAAAATCTTTGCAAAAATGGGATGCTCCCCTGTCTCCTTTCGACGGCATGTAGCATTATTAGCCAGGACTTACGCAGCGACCTTAATTGTGGTGCCGGTTACGAAGCACCCGTTACCCACCCTACAGATAGAGGCTTGGCGTAAGTCCTGATTAGCATAACAGCTTATCACACAATTCCGGGAACTTTTTGATAGATTGAGGCAATCGGACACCTAAAGTCCACACCGGCAAAGTAAACTTCATCGCCAGTTGCGTAAGTTTGAGAAACCCACATCCCCGACTCGTTGAGGCGAAAACACTCGACTCTCATCTCGGTTTGGCTGACTAGCACATATTCCCGCAAGGTTGATAGGGTTTGGTAGTCGGCAAATTTGTCGCCTCTGTCAAAAGCGGCTGTGGAGGCAGATAAGACCTCAATCACTAAAGACGGATACAGGATAAAGTCTTCAGTCGAGTTTGTATCCCTCTCGTCACAAGTCACAGACACATCTGGATAGTAATAGCAATTTGCTGCCTCAAGTCGGACTTTCATATCTGAGGATAAGACGAGGCAGGGCGTATTGATGAGATGATTTCCCAGCAACCTTACTAAGTTACTAGCAATAATGACGTGGGGTTTCTTTGCGCCCACCATTGCGTAGACGTGCCCGCGCCGGTACTCATGTTTGATGGGACTTACCCGCTCACCTTCTAGGTAATCTTCCGGGGAGATGTAGAACTTGTTTTGGCTGGCAATCATTTGGGGAAACTCCGGCTGACTGGATTTGGCTTTATTATACCATACTTTTTGGCTTTCGGTTGCGGGAGCATCCCGTTATGGTAGTGGCAACTCTGGTTTTTACTGATTTTAATAAGCTATGGCGCATTGAATTTGCACGCTTACATCTATATCCCCTCGTTCCCAGGCGAGCGCCTGTTCGGGCAGACAAGCAGCATTATTAGCCTAACAGCTTATGGCGGTGGATTATAGCGGTTTTCAGTTGGATGAAGTACCAGAAACCCGGTTTCTTTAAGAAACCGGGTTTCTGAGTACCTCACTGATACGAAAACCGCTATAGGTACTGGGATGATAGGAAAGTGATGCAGGGTAAGAGATGAATTTTCCCCTGCTTGTCGCTCTCTAATTGTTCCCGGGCTGAATGTCTGCCGCCCGCGCAGCCTCAACCAATTGAGAGAGGATTTCTCGAATCGCGCTCAGTTCTGGAGGCGGGGTCTTCAGAAATTCCGCACGGCTGGCTTTAATCAAAGCGTTATAAGCGGCAACCGCTGCTAATAATCGCTTTGGATCGACTTTATCCCCTCGAAAAAGTCCAAGTAAGCTTTTGGCTAATTGCAGAACTATTGTTTCCTCAGATCCCCCTTTTGCTAGAGCGCTTAGCAGTGGGTTTAGGCGGGAATCTTCAAACAAGGACTTGTTTGTCGGATCGCCGGTTAAAAGAAGCGCTAATTGCTGCTGAACAGACGCTGGTGTATTAGTTTGACCGCCGCTGCTGGGATTTGAGGTGCCGGTCTCCTGAGTCTGAGTTAAAGTGCTAGAAGCTGGACTCTGAGTCTGACTCCCTGTAGAGTTGGATGTTGGTACTGGTTCCACTTGGGGAGGCTCTGGAGTAATTGGTGTGGGTGTCGGTGTGGGTGCCGGTGAGGGTGCCGGTGTGGGTGCCGGTGGGGGTATCAGTTGGGGGAATACCGGCGGTGGGACAGGCTGTGGACTGGGAGTTGGACTGGGAGTTGGAGTTGGACTGGGACTGGGAGTTGGACTGGGACTGGGACTGGGAGTTGGTTTCTGTTCCTCGTTAGGAAAGACAGGCGGCTCTATGATGATGATATCTGAACCATTACTCCCACAATCTGAACAATTCGACTGTCCCCAACCTGGGAATGGCGGTGCTGTCAGCAGCATCACAGAGCCACCGGCAAACCCCAGACTTAAACTCAGTGCAATACTTTGAACCTTCATAACTGTAGTGGAGTCAACCTACTTGTAAAGTAAATAGAACAAAACCTTGAATCCGCACTTAGCCTGAATGCGAAACCGGGTTTACTGTCGGAGAGAAACCCGGTTGCTAAGACTAAAAACCGAAAGAATAGCTATAACCGACACTCAGCCTGAACCGGGCACCATCTCCAGCATTGCCGGTAATGTCCTCAAAACTTGGCGTGACGACAAGCGGAACGTTCCGGAAGGGAACGACAGAAACGCCTAAGGCCAAATCTTGCCCCGTCCATTCAGCAATTGCAGAAACCGGCCTGGCTACGCGCACAGCCACACTGCCAAACAAATTGACAGCGCTGACGTCATTTTTGAAGTCTTCTTCAGAGCGAAAGCGACCGTTTCCCAATCCCAAGGAGACTGTAATTCTGCTGAAGGGTTCTGCAGTATTTTGTTTCAGCCGGAAAATTTTGCTGACGACACCGTAAGCGCTGGTTCCTGCATCGGTAGAACCCCAGACAATGGCATTTTCGATGCCGGCTGCGACGGCAAAATCTTCTGGCAGCTGCCGGTGGACTTTAAAGCTGATGGCACCGCGATTCGCAAAACCGTCATTGTCGCTTCTATTGTTGAACAGGTCGAGAACTGTAACAGTTGTTTGCAAACCCACATTCTTTTGAGGATCTCCCAGACCAAACCCTGCCGAAATGCCCCCATCCGACGAGTCAGTCTCGCGGGTTCGGCCTTGAAAACTAGCTCCTGCGAAAGTTTGACCCCGCCTGCTACCGAAACCCGTAGGTGTGATCAGACTAGATCCCGGTGCCACACTGGGAGTGACCCTTCGCCTTTTTTGGGGAACTGGAATTTCTATGGCGGGTGGCAAGGGAAGCAGCCACTGCTGTTCGAGATTCCTTCTTTCCTGGGGCGAAATGGGTTCGGGAAGGGGAGGCTCTAGAGGAGTCACCTGTTGCGCTACCGGCTCGCCGGTGTCTGCGAGTTGCTGCGCAACCCCTTCATTCTCAAGAGTGTGGGGTATATTGGCCAAATTGGTATCCTCTTCCAGGACTTCCTCTGTAGGAGAAATTGGAGCCAGAGGAGTAATGGGGTTGGCACCACCGGCTGTGCTGTGCAGAACCCCAATTCCCAAGATGGAGCTAAGAATGAAAATCCGGCTTAGCTCTGGTTTCACTACTTCTTGCCTCCCAACCCTGACTGAGAGTCATCTAATTCTTCCATCTGTTTGAGGATTTCTATAACTTCCTGAGTTTCCTGAGCGTCCGGATTAATTTCCAGTGCCTTTTCAAAGGCGGATCGGGCTTCTTGATAGCGGTTTTCAGCAACGAGCATCAATCCGCGTGCCGCCCAAGCAGCTGCGTCTTTGCTGTTGTTTTCAATCGCTCGGTCGAAGCTAGAGAGCGCGTCTTGGCGTCGCATCATGCCAAAGAATGCAAAGGCTCGCCGGTGCCAAGCACTAGCATCGTCTGGCTTAATTTCAAGCGCTCTGTCTAAGGCTTCTGGTGCTTGCTGACTGTCTTGTAAAATTTTCCCCAGCACCTCGCCTCGTTGCAGGAAAGCAGTGTACAAGTTGGGCTGAATCTGTATCGCCCTGTCATAAGCAGCCGCCGCTTCGTCCAGGCGTCCCATTTTCGCGAGCGCCTCGCCCTGGTGAATCCAGGCATACGGATAATTCCCATTGATTGACAGCGACTTTTCAAAGGATTTGAAAGCCTGTTCAGTAGCGCCATTTTTCAGGAGCACTAGCCCGCGCAAATCCCAGGCCACAAAGTCCTGTTCTTTAACCTCTTCTTTGACCTGAATCACTTTTTCAAAGGCTGCTATGGCTTCGGGGTATCGCTCCAATTTGGACAGCATCAAGCCTTTGTAACGCCAGGCTGTCGCATAAAAGTCCAGCTTGGCAGTCAGCTCCTTCTTCTTTTTATCGTCCTCGCTTTCGGGAGCATTTTTGTACTCTTGAAGCGCCCTCTCGTAGTCAACCAGATCAATGCTTCTATCGTAAGATTCAATCGCCGCCTCTAACTTGCCTAAGTCAGCCTGCACGTTCCCTCGCGCGTACCACGCTTGATAGAACTCCGGCGCTTTTTCAACGGCTTTATCGTAAGCAGCGACGGCGTTTTCCATCAATTTTACCGCTCGCGGGTTGCCTGCGTCACCATAAAGGCTAGATAGCCGCCAAAGTTCATTGCCATAATTCACCCACTCTTTCGCGTCGTCAGATTTTTCCCTTGCCGGCGGCTGGGGTATCAAAGATTCCACGGAAGCAATTATTTCTGAATCTGTTAATTTGACAGGAGGGGTATTTTCTTTTGTGAGTTGCAGTGCTATCCCTTGCTGCGGGGCCAGAGTCAGGAAGGTTTTGATCGGGATGCCCATACTGTACCCCAACCTGACGCGGGAATTATTTGTCCCCGACTCAGTTTCAGAGACCATTTCTCCTTCGGACTGTCCGTGAATCCCAATCAATCTTCCATTTACATCTAAAATAGGCCCGCCACTCATTCCCGGGTAAGTAATGGAGGTGTACAGCAGTTCATACCCCTGATCCACAGATTTTTTGGCCAGCGCCGGCGCGAGGGTCTCATCTATGCGCAGCCCCGGATGAAACACCCGCCGCTCTCCACCTGGCCACCCCGAAACAAAAACGACGTCTGATTTCCCAAATTGCGAGAGCAGGTCATAATCCCCTAAAGTTGCGACTCGGTAATCTCGCTCGCTGGTGAACTGCAAAAGTGCTAAGTCAACCCCAGGCAGTTGTTTTACCGTACTGTAGTCCAGTTTATATTCGCTGCCATCACTGGGCTTTATCCAATATTCAGTAGCGCGGTTCTTAATCACATGATAAGCAGTCAGGACGTAGTAAGTGTTGCCCTCTCTGGCAATAATCACTCCCGAACCAGATAGAGAAGGAGACCCTTGGTACTCGATTAAAACCGTAATTTGCTGGGACAGATTTTCCAGCTCTTTTGCCGTTAAGGCAAAGGCCATTTGAGGGCTGACGATGGCGACAGTTGCTGCCGCCCCAATCAGCGCTGCTGGAAGTCCATAGGGAAATCTCATAATTGCACCTCAGATTGCTAGCGTTCACCACATGGGGTTGGCATTTTGATTGGACGGGTTAGGAGCGATGTTTGGCTGTGTGGGGCTGCCGGTGGAGAGCGCCGGCGATGGCGTTTCTGGCACCAGATTTATCTGGCTGGTGTCAGTGACCGGCTGAATCCAGAAGCCCTCAGTGCTTAAAACCGCCGGTGCTGCTGTTTCTGGCACAGGATTTGCCCGATTGGGAACAGCAGGGGCTGAGATCCCGTTGCGGTTTGGGATGGCTGCTGTTGGCATTTTTGGCCAATAATTTGGCTTAATTAAAAAACCCTCGCTGGTTAAGTTGCCATTTGACAACCTGGCTGCCGGTTCAGAAAAACTGTCTGGCGCTGCAACTGGCGGCAAAGTTACCGGGGAATTGACAGGAGGAAGCCCTAAATTAGCGGCTAATCGCACAAATGTTCCCACAGGAATTGCCCAGCTCGACCGGCTCATTACCTCCCGCGTCGCTTGGCAAGGCTTGGAACCATCGGCAAACACATACGGATCGCCCCACAGGGGATAAGCGTGCATGCCATTTACGCCCACAACCTGACCTTTACTGTTGAGCACCGGCCCCCCACTCATGCCCTTTTGGATGTCGTTCGTGTACCCGATTTGATATCCTCTCGGGATGGCTTTATCGGGTAACAGGGAAATCTGGCCGGCTGTCACCACAAAACCGCTCCCTCCAGACCCACTGGCACCAAAGGGGAACCCTGCTGCAACCACTGGATCGCCCACCGCCACACTCGATAAACTTCCCAGAGATGCCAGGGTGTAGTTCTCAGCACTGCTGAACTGCAACAGCGCCAAATCGTTCCCCTTAAAGGAAACTGTTTTCAACACCTCGGCTTCATAACTCCGACTGTCCGGCGTCTGGATGCGATAGGGTGCCCCTGAAGTCAGTACATGTTCGTTCGTCAAAACGGTGTACACCTGTCCTTGGCGCTGAATCAGAATCCCCGAACCATTGCTATGTCCTGACAGCACTTTCACCGTAATGGATTGCGCCAGCTTCGCCAGGTGATCTGTGCTCGCAGTCGTTTTCTGGGGTGTCCTTTCAGCCGCCTGGGATTGAGATAAAACCGGCACTGACACGCATTCATTTACCGCTTGTCCGGGCACAGCGACAAACACGCTGCCCAGACAAGCAACTCCCATCAGCAAGCCACACTTGATCATTGCTGTCACTTTAATTCTCTTTGGTTGTAAGGGGAATTTATCAAACTCTTCGCTCCCCCGCCAAGGGGGCGGGCCTTTGGCCCGCCCTCAACGGTCCGGGAGAAAGCTCAGTGCCTACCACGTTCTGCCGCTCCCGGGATTGCTCGGCGGTGCTGCAGGTGATGTCACGCTGGGCGCAGCTGCCGGTTCAGCTGCCGGTGCAGGTGGCTGATCGACGGAGGCGCTAGGGGCGCTACTGTCTCCTGCATTTATCTGATTTGCCTCAACTGTTCGAGCTGAGCTGAGGACAGCCTTCATGTCAATAGAGCTTGACTCGGATTCATACAGGGGAGCCGCCGCCGCACCCATATTTTGGATGTCAAAGATCGCTTGCAAGGTGCGACTGGCATCCGTTCCCGGCTTCAGGGTGAATAAAATACTGCTGCAAGGTCCGTTGCTGGCGCTGGTAACGCACACCACCGGCTGGCCATTTTTTACCCCTGTCGTGATATAATTCAGGGTGCCGTTGTTATAGGCGCTCTGGAACCGGCTGGTTACTTCCAGGCAGCGTCGCATCGGCGTGTAGCCGGAATCGGTGAAATGATCGGAAACCCAGTTGATGATTGGAACCACTCCCCGTGGCGTGCGGGCGTAGGTCACTGGTACGCCAGCATTAGGGCCATTCACCCAAACACCGCATTGGAAAGTGGTATTTTGAGCTTGGCTGGGTCGCTGCAAAGAGGCGGTGGCACCGATGGCCAGCGCTGCTGCTGTTAAAATGGTTGTTAGGGATTGCAATTTCATGGCAGAATACTGTCCCAGTAAATAAGAAGAGGGTCAATTTCTGGCTGACAGCCGTAAAATTTCCCCGGCGTATCGAGTTAAACTCGATACGCCGGGGAAAAATTTTTTTTTTGAAAAATTTAATATTTTGTAATATTGAGGGTCAACCTGCTGAACCTGGCCAATACTGACCCTCCCAGAGAGATCGTCATTGCGCAAACGATTTATACATTTCACTTGTAGCGGGAGCGGGGAGAGGGAGAGCGGGACGCCGTGGGGGCAGTTGCCGGTGGGTGGCCAATTGTGCCCGCCCCCAGTCCCGGGGGCTGCGGTTTACACACAAATCCCCAGTCATGCCAATTTTCCATGAAGCGCTAGGGGTAAGGTGCGTTCCCAGGCGCGGGAACGCACCCTACGAGTTAAACTCTACAGGACTTACGCTTGGACATCAGTGACCTAGGGAAAAAGGCGTAGGTACGGCGTAGCGCTTACGCGCCGCTGCGCTAACGCCGGGCCTCTGGATCTAATGTCCGCGCCCTAAGTGCATACTGCTATATCACCCAGCCGCCGCAATCAATTTAGACAGTGCCGCCTGAATCGCCAGCAATTCAGCGGGTGGGCTAGACAAAAACACTGCATTACTAGCGTCAATTGTAGCATTATAAGCTCGAATTGCCGATAATAACTTTGCCGGCGTAACCTTACCGCCCTTCAACAAACAGACTAAAGTTTTCGCTAAATTTTGCACAGCAGGCTCTGGCGGCGCTCCGGGACCAGAAGTGAGAGCATTTGTCACGGCGCTAACGCTAGCGCCTGTACAAGTATTCGCCGCCATGATATTGTACACAGCAGTCTGTGCCGGTGCGGAAATAGAGCCGCCTGAAACCGCACTTAGGGTGCCGGCGCTCAGCTGGCTGCTGACAGTCGTAGCGGCTTGGTTGACACTTGTTTGGGCGGTAGCGCCACCTGTAAATACGGTTTCGGTTCCCCCCGTTCCAGTGGTTGTGGTGAAAGCCCCACCGGCAAGATCGCTCGTTGTGGGAATTGGGCCGGTAATATCTGACTGGTTGCCATTTTGTGCCGGTGCGGGGGATGCCGTCTGCAAAAATATCAGGAAAGCGCCTAAAGCTAACCCGGCATTCAAATGAGCGGAAAAATATTTGATGGTCACTGTTTTTTCTCCTTCATAAAAGTGACAAATTGCTCTCGTTCCCAGGCTCCGCCTGGGAACGAAAGTAGGAGGCTCTGCCTCCTTCCTAAACATCGCTTCGGAGCGGGGCACTAGGAATGAAAACTTGCCCCACTGCGGGGGATCCGGTAGGGCTAAAGCCCAACTACAAACCTTTTTTTGACTCGTTCCCAGGCTCCGCCTGGGAACGAAAGTAGGACGCTCTGCCTCCTTCCTAAACATAAAGTGCGTTTCCGGAGACGCACCTTACTGGCGCAGGTGGGAGAAGTTATCGCCCAAAGGTAAAGTTATACCCGACACCGAGAATAAAACGGGCACCATCACCGGCATTGTCGGTAATATCGGCAATAGCTGGAGTGATAACCAGCGGCACGTTCCGGAAGGGTACAATAGAAGCGCCTATGGTCAAATCTTGACCCGTCCAGTCGGCAATCAGAGACACCGGCTCAGCCACGCGCAACCCGACACTCCCAAACACACCAATAGAATCTTCGCCATTAATGATGTCATCTTCCGAGCGGAAACGACCGCCTCCTAATCCCACAGATGCGGTCAGCTGGCTGAAAGGTTCCCTTGGGTTCTCTCGCAGCGGGAAAATTTTACTCACCACACCGTAAACGCTGCTACCGGCATCCGTATCTCCCCAGATAATCGCATTTTCTACCCCCACAGCAACCGCAAAGTTTTCCGGGAGCTGGCGGTGCGCTTTGAAGCTGATACCTCCGCGCTGGAAAGAATCGTCGCCAAACAGACTGTAAACCCCAGCAGTCACTTCCACACCCACGGCTTTTTGGGCGTCTCCCAACCCAATTCCCAGGGAAATGCTGCCATCTGCGTCGTTAGTATAGCGCGTTCTTTCTTGAAAGCCAAATCCGACGAAACCCCGCCCCCAGCTAGCGCCGAAAGCTGTGGGGGAACCGGAACTGGAACCCGGTGTGGCGACAGCGCTAACGGTTGGCGCTTGCAGGGTTGCCGGCTCTCGGAGTCGAAACCGCTGGCGCAAGACTTCAGCAGTTTCTGTGGGTTGCGGTCTTGGCGGTATCGGCGGTTGTGGGGGTTTTGGCTGTTGCGCCACCGGCGACTGGTAGCCGATAATATACTGGCTGGCAATGTCTGAGGCTGAAAGCGCCGGCGCTGTTCCCGCGCTGACTAAAGCTTGGTAGATAAATGCTGCTACGTCCGCCCGGGTTGCTATTTGGTTAGGATTGAGAAACGCCAGACTCGGATAATTCACAACCAGGCGATTTTCGGTGGCGGCGGCGATGCTATTGATGGCGTAACTTGGGATTTGACCGGCATCCTGAAAAGAGCCGGTTAAAATCGCTATCGGGTCAGCTTTTGCAGTCAAATTCAGTCCGGTTGCCAGAGAGACTAAGACTTGAGCGCGGGGGATATTTTGATCCGGCTGGAAAACCCGGTTGGGATAGCCTTCTAAGAACCCGATGCTGTAGGCTTCTTGAATGGCGGTGTTACCCCAGTAAAATCTGGGCACATCGACGAATTCAACGGCGCTGCGAATCGGATTTCTCGGAAAGGCTTTGCGGATCATCGCGGCAAACTGCGCCCGCGTTACTGGTTGGTCAGGGCGGAATGTGCCGTCGGGAAACCCGCGAATAATATCCCGCGCTGCTAGAGCTTGGATGAAGCTTTGCGCCCAGTGCCCTGTGACGTCAGGAAATATAATTCCTTGTGCTAATTCTGGTGCCTGTTGTGGTAAAATAGGGTAGGGGTAGTGAGCGTTTTTTTGTAGCAGCTGCCCTGGCGACTGTGTTGCTGTGGAAGGCGGAGCCGGTGATAAGGTAACCTTCCCCAATTCTGCGGGCTGTTGCTTAAGTTCTGCCGGCTGCAATTGTGCCGTGCCGGTGTCAGGGGGCTGCGCCTGTGCCGGTGGGGATGTCTGGAATGCCGGCGAATCAGTTTCTGCTGGGATTTCCGAGGCGGTTGGAGCCGGTGCTATTTCGGCTGCAAGAACTGCCGGTGCGGGGGCGGAAGTCGGTTGCAATTCAGCTGCAGCCGGCAGCCAGCTGGGAAACGGGCTCGCCTCAGCCGGCGCGGTACTGGGTGCCGGCTGCAGGGAAATTTCCGTCGCTCTGGGTGCCACACCGGCTGCTGGGAGTGCCGGTTCTTCTAGAGTGGGTGTCTCACCCATTTGGGGTCTGGTCGTCACAGCAGTTACAGGGTTGGCGTAGCTTGCTGTATTGTATAAGACAGCGCTGCTTAACAGGGAACTAATCAGGAGGCCGGCTCTGGGTTTTGCTTGTTTCATGATTCCACTCACATCTCACTCCACACAAGGAGATTGGGCAAATTCTCAAAATTTATTTGATAGTAAACTAATTTGTCACGTTTATATAGCGTTTCTCAGTTGGATGAACTATGGCCCAGAAACCCGGTTTCTTTCAGAAACCGGGTTTCTCAGTACCGAAGTGCCTTCCCTGAGAGGGAACGCACCCTACCCCTTCCCCGATCACCAAAGCGGCTCTCCCCCTGCGGGTGGCTGTTGCTGGGGAGGGGGAACCGGCTGGGGCTGTTGCGGTTGCACACCTGTCGGCGCTGAGGATTCTGGAAGAGCGGTTGCTGGAATGGGTGCCGGTGGTTGGCTTTGGGAGGCTCTCCCACCCAGGTACTCTCTCAGCTTGTCTCGCAGCTGTCGAGCGTTGGAGTTGGGAGCGATTTTCAGGGCTTCTTCATAAGCTTGCAGCGCTTCTGGGAACCGGCTCCAGTATGTGAGTACCAAACCTTTGCCATACCAAGCTTGATAAAAGTTCGGCTTGATTTCCAGCGCTTTTTCATAGGAACCGTAGGCGAGCGCTAACTGTCCCAACCTCCACATTGTATTGGCTTGGTTAGCCCAGACTATGGCATTTTTTTCCTCTGGTTCTGTAAACTCCAAATTGTCATAATATTCTTGGCCAATTTTTTCCATCGCTATCGGAGGAGGGGGAGAAGTTTCTACTCTAAAGTTTCCCTGAATTCCTGCCTGCGGTGCTAGACTCAAAAAAGTGCGGACAGGAATAGCGGCACTAAATCCAATCGGCAGCCGCATCTTCTTCCCTCCAGACTGTTCGTCGTCCACTCGCTCTCCCTCATTCTGTCCGTGAACACCAATCACTCTCCCCTCGGTATCTAACACCGGCCCGCCGCTCATCCCCCCATAAGTGATGCTGGTATAAAGCAGGTCGTACCCCAGAGAAGCTTCAAAAATTTTTAGCAAAGGTACGATTTCCTTGGGGATAACTTTCCCTATGTTGAAATGGCGCTGGCGCTGGCGCTCGCCGGTTAATTTTGGATCTGGCCATCCCGATGCAAAAATAAACTGATCTCCTGTCAACTCGTAATTGCCTAGTGTTGCCACTCTATAATTTTTGTCACTGGTGAATTGAAAAACCGCCAAGTCCACACCAGGGATTTTTCTGACCGTACTGAAATTTAGCGGATACTCTTCCCCATCTGAGGTCACAACCCTCAGTTGATTGCGAGGTTGCTGGCACTGGTCATTTTGGTCTTTACACACCACATGATAGGCTGTGAGTACAGTATAAGTGTTGCCCTCTCTGGCAATAATCGATCCCGATCCGTTAGCCTCCCTGCCGTCAGCCAATGTTTCAGGAATTAGAACGGTAATTTCTTTGGCAATTTCTTCAACCTCAGCCGGATTCAATGCTGCAGCTACTTGAGGCTGCACTATTACGATTGCCGCTCCGATGAGCGCTGCCGGCAGTCCATAATAAAATCTCATTGTCTACTCCTATAATAAACTGAACGCTCCAGTCAGCAACGCCCCGGCGCTGTGCGGGTAACAGAGCTTTCCTTCGCCCATCAAATAACGCTGCCCTTTCACCCGCCTTGGGATGAAATCTCAAGAGCTGGGTTTTCAACGATATACTATTATAACAGAGATTCTCAAAATTAGAGGCGTTGTGCCTTTAATTTTGACCGAGTTTCCTCATCCGCACCGGCTCTCTGAAAATGGTGGTGAGTGCCCTCTCGCCCGGTTAAAACAGCCAGTCGCTACTGCTTGGCGGTGAGTCGGGCGGTGAGGGAGGCACATCGGGCCCTCGTGTGGCACCGGCCTGTTGCGGGCTGGGGGAAGATATTTCCTCGGCGGGTGCTGTTTGCAGGAAATCGTTGATGTCGATGGCACCGCTATCGGGCTCATCTGCTGAACTTTCCAGCAGCGGGCCTGCCGCTACGCATGCGGACGCCGCGCAGGTGTTGCAGGACTTGGGCGGCATCTTGCTGATACCTGAGGGTAAATAAGGCGATCTGGCAGTCGCCCCCCAGGGCGCTGGTGGTGCAGATCGCGGGTTGGCCATTTACAATGCCGGCGTTGATCTAGTTGAGAATCCCCAGCTGGTATGCCTTTTGGAAATTGGCACTCGTCTCGTCTGCCAACAGCGCTGGTAGGGAGTTTTTTCCGCCTCCCGGAAAAACCACAGGATCACTGGAACCCGCACCAGACGCCCGTAGCGCTGCACAATTGCATAGGTGGTAGGGGTGCCGGCACCGTTGGGCTGGCACACAAATTTGGGGTTGGCTTGCCCCCAACTGGGCGGGGGGAGGGTGGCGGTCGCCCCTAGGGCCAGCCCGACTGCCGCCAGAATAGCTGTCTGTTACCGCAGTTTCATAGTATTATTGAGTTTGCTAGCCGTGAAAATGTGTGCGAAAAAACAAATCTTCTCCTCTTTAATCTTAACTTCCCCCCAAAAGTGCCGGGGAAAAGTTGGAAACAGGTATTAGTTAACTTTTGTTACTCTTCTGAGCGCAATCCTGCAGGAAAAGGCGGGTAGAAAGACCCCGGACTCTTAACTCCAACGCTGGGTGTTCGTGCGAGCCGGCTCGCACGAACCTCAGCCCGACCGGCATGAACGCACGAGCAGCCTGTAACTTCAGCTGGCTTTTTTTGCTAGAGATTCTTTGCGCCGGAAATGCGCTGCAGTAGAGCGCCGAATGGCGCAGCTGCCGGTGCCCAAAGGAAGCAGCCACCCGGGCAATTCTGGCAGTGCCAAGCGGGCAGCAGAAGCTGGTTTTAATATAAATTTTGGTTAAATATAGCGGTTCTCAGTTAGACTAACTATGGCCCAGAAACCCGTATCTTTAAGAATACGGGTTTCTCAGTACCTCACCTCGGATGAGAAACGCTATAGTTATAATTTGTCGGTTGCTGCGCCAAGCTCGCCCTTGCCCCTGGGGAGCGGTTTAGCGGTTTCGGGCCGCCGGCGAAAGTGTCCCGCCGGTGCGGCGATAAAAATTAATTAGAAGCAATCAAACGAACATCATGCTACTTCCCAGGGGGAGGGGCCGCCCCTGTGGCTGACCTCGGCAGGGGCTGCACTTTAGGGGATACAGCGTTGCCGTCTCACACTGAGAAGCGCTATGATTTACGTTTTATTAGTTAATAAAATGAATATCTCTGCAGAAGCAACCGCCGCCGTCAAAAAATAGATGAATTAAACGGATTTTCTATATAATAGGAGAGAGCCTCCAGACCGAGGGACTGAAACCAAACTGTACGGGCGCTCAATGGAGGCACAGCCCGGGAAAAATGGCACGGATAGCAAGAGGCGGGGAAATCTTATGAAAAAGTAGTTGAATTCAAGCCGGAGGGTCTGCCAATCTGGAATAATCTCGGCAATGGCATGGCGGAAAGCGGTACGGGGGCTGACAAGCAGGCTGCAAGCAGGCGCTCTCGTGGCTGGGGAGGGCCACAGGCAGGCGCGGGGTGCCGGTGAGACGGAGCGATGTCCCGCTGGGACAGGCGTCCGCCCGCTCGTCCCGATGTTTGGTATAACAAAGCATGCTCTGCGCCCGCTCATGTCGAGCTGGCCATTGAAACAGGCAGCGCCCGGTCGGCACAGGTGCAGCCATCGCTCGACAGCGAGCCAAAACGGACTCAGATTTGGATGTGATTCGAGAAAATCAGCTTTTCAATTCTCTAGAGGCAGAGGTCAAAGTTCTATGAAGATAAAGAATCAAGTTGCCTTCGCACTGTCAACCGTGCTGCTGTCTGTGGGGGCTGCCACAGTGCCAGCGCAGTCTAATGCGACAACCGCCCGTCCCCCTGTAGCAGCTTCGCCCAAAGCCGAGCCCTCTCCCAGCCCTGCCATCTCGCAGGATGAGCGGCGGGAATTGCAACAGCGGCGAGAAATCGACCGGATTCGAGATCAAGTGCAAAAGGAAGTGAACCGCTCTTTTGGCTTCACGACTGGCCTTTTGAACGCGCTGCTGTTTATCCTGATCCTGTTTCCCATAGCAGGAATTATCAGCCTTTGGCTGCTGCGGCGTTCTTTGGCCACTCAGATCAAGAGTGAAGTGAAACAAGAACTCGTTCCCGAGATAAAAACAGAGATCCAGAAGGCGATCGGGCCTGGACTGGCAAGCGCCGCAGAGGTTCCTCATCCGCCACAGCCAAGCATGTCAGGGGAAAATATCGCTCAGTTAAAAGAGCTGATCTCGATGGCTATGGCCACTCAAAATGTAATCTTAGAGGCACGGCACACTCTCGAAGAGTCCCTGAACGCTCAAACTAAAACAGGCGACCTGTTGAAAAATGTTTTTGAGCAGCAGTCTCCGCAAGGAAACGAGTTGTTACTGGCGGGACGTTATGAGGATGCGATTGAGTTTTATAACAGAGCGATTAAATCGAATCCTGAAGACTTTAAGTCTTGGTGTGCCAAAGGGGTGGTTCTCACAAAAATGCAGCGCTTCGATGAAGCAATCCAGGTTTTTAATCAAGCTCTGCGCATTAATTCAGACTTCGCTGACGCTTGGTATGAAAAGGCTCGCTGCTACGCAGTGCAAGGCAATATTGAGTCGGCAGTAGAAAACCTGAAAAGGGCCATAAAAATAAATCCGGAGAAAAGAGAGATGGCCAAAAACACATCGGATTTTGAGGTTATTCTCAACAATGAGTTATTCCAAGAGCTGATGTCTGAAACTGCCAAATGACCGGGGCGGGTTAAATGCGGACAAGTGAGGTAAAAGGCGGGCATGCCTTTCCTGCAGTTCGGCCTGGATACAGCCTTTATACTTGAGCTGTGAAAGGGTAGAAACCCGGTTTTTCAAAGAAACCGGGTTTCTCGCCACCGCCGGGGTTTCCAAATCATTTAGGGGATTATCCTGCCGGCACTGCCAGAGAGATCACAAATACTTGCGCAACAGCAAAGCCAACTTTTCCTTAGTCGCCTCCGGCACTTTATCCAAAGGCGTGAGAATCGCATACTTGAGCGCCGAATGGGCGTCGGAAGCCGGTGGGTTCTGATTGAGAAGCCGCACCGTTTCCTGAATCACCTTTTGAGCGTTCACCCCATTGCGCTGCAAGTTTGCCAGCACCATATCCACAGTCACGCTGTCATGATCTGGGTGCCAGCAGTCGTAATCTGTCACCAAAGCTAAGGTGGCGTAGGCAATTTCCGCCTCCCGGGCTAGCTTGGCCTCCGTCAAATTCGTCATGCCAATCACCGATGCGCCCCAGCTGCGATAAAGATTCGACTCTGCCTTAGTGGAAAATGCCGGTCCTTCCATGCAGACATAGGTGCCGCCTCGGTGCAGGGTGATGTCTGACAGTTGCAAACTCTCCACCGCCACCGCCAGCAAGTCCGCCAGCCGGTGGCACACGGGGTCGCCAAAAGCAATGTGAGCCACAATTCCATCCCCAAAAAAGGTGGAAACCCGATTTTTGGTGCGGTCAATAAACTGATCCGGCACCACCATGTCCAGAGGCTTTACCTCTTCCTTGAGAGAGCCGACCGCAGATGCCGAGATTAAATACTCCACCCCCAGACTCTTCATGGCGTAGATATTCGCCCGAAACGGCAACTCGGTGGGCAAAAAAGTGTGGTTGCGCCCGTGGCGGGCCAGGAAAGCCACCCGCGTCCCCTCCAAAGTTCCCAAAATCAAGTTATCCGAAGGCGGGCCAAAAGGCGTATCAACTCGCACTTCTCCCACATCCTTGAGGGCGTCCATCTTGTAGAGTCCGCTGCCACCGATGATGCCAATCTTTACTTGAGCCATTCTGTCTACCTTCTAGCTTGGTATTGCGCCAAGCTATTGTAGCGGGAAATCGGGCAGCATCTGGTGTTTCGCGCCATCTGCTTTCCGGCGGGAATCCCTGAAGGGGTAAGTGACACCTTATTATCTAGAAGTGAGATGTCAGTGACAAGCGTCACTGCCAGCGTCAAAAAATGTCACACCCCGTTATGCCGGCAATCACTTCTGATATTGATAGAAGTTTAAATAATAGAAACAAGGCGTTATTTTGTACAGTTTGAGTTTTTCCAGACCGATGCAAGCTCAGGCCACTTTCCCCAAACTCTCAGTGGAAACAATCGTTGAGCGGATCTTGGCATTTAGCCAAATCACGCGCATTGACCAGCGGCTGCTGATGGCGGCACTCCTCTCTAAGGACTCTTTTAACGAAAATGAACACAGCAAAATTAACCTGGTGTTCGATCGACTGCAACGGGGACTGATTAGGTTTGTAGATTAAGTACCGTTAAATTTCAGAAACCGGGTTTTTTTTGGCAATCCTCCGAAAAATCGTTGTTTACGGCAAGAGAAACCCGGTTTGTTAAACCCGACTTTTAACTTTTTGTATCAAAAAACACTGGCCTGACTGTGAGGGCGGGTTTGCTAAGCTATGGCGCATTGAATTTGCACGCTTACATCTATATCCCCTCGTTACGGGGCGAGCGCCCCGTAACGCCGTCCAGGAGGCAGAGCCTCCTTCGGGCGCTTAATAGCTTATAGCGGTTTTCAGTTGGATAAAGTACACGCCAGAAACCCGTATCTTTAAGAATACGGGTTTCTCAGTACCTCACTCATACGAAAACCGCTATAGCAGAAAGAACTGCAATGATTTTTGCATTTAAATTGCATTATTCAAACGCATAAACAGGCGCAGCGTTACGCAAAAAAAGCTTACTTGCTGCGCCGAAATTAGGCATTTTAAATGCTTACTTTCTTAGCGCTTGGGTGCAGGCCAGGGAAGCGTCCGGTCTTGGGCGAGCTGCCTGGCGACAGCTTCTGCCCCAAAACGGTTGAGATGGCTGGGGTCGGCAAAATAGTCATGCTGGCTGAGCCACCTGCCCGACAAGTCGCGGAACATAAATCCCTCTTCCTGGGCAAGGCGCTGCATGCGCTCCTGGAATTCTCGCTCACATTTGAGCCGCAGCGGATCTAAATACTCCTTAGTCAGGGGCAGGTTAACCACAACCAGGGGAATATTTTGGGCCTTGGCCACATCCACGACAGAGAGCAGGGCAGTAAATTGCTCCCCTTCCAGGTTGAAAGAGGCATAGTCGCCGTCGTACTCGCCCGGAACTCTGGGAAAGCGGTCGTAGTAAGTCGCGGGATTGAAGCGGGTGGAGATGGGGTTAAACCCAGTCAGCGCCACGTCCCTCTCAGACAGGCCGATTTTGGCAGCTGCGGGCTTCGCATCGGGCTGTCCCCCAACCGCTATTCGGTCAGCGAAGCTCCCCCCAGAAAACGGGCCCGGAGAAAATGAAGAGAAATCTATCGGCAAAGATGTGGCGCTATCCCGGGCTGGCTGATACTTGGCCAGCAGAGAGATGCGAGCGGTGCCGGTGGCGGAGTTGCCCGGTGCTGCCGGCACCGCTGGGCGGAAATTGATCGGGTCGATGATCGGGCGACCGGGATCGGGACTGGCTGGGAGTGCCGGCGCGGGGCTGGCTGGGACTGCCGGCGCTATGCTGGCTGGGGCTGCCGGCTCGACGAGAGTGGCTGGGGCTGCCGGCGCTATGCTGGCTGGGGCTGCCGGCGCTCTGCTGCTACCGGGCAGCTGCAGAGCGGGACGAATTCCCCCGGACAAGCGCTGGTAGCCCGGGGAAGCGACGATCGCGTTATAAGTTCGGTCTGCTCGTCCGCTGTTAAAGGCGCGCACCCCATCCGCCCAGATAATCATTCGCGGCAGCTGTTCTGGTGTCAAGATTTGCCGCAGCAGCAGATCGATGACTTGAGCTGTCGCGCCATTAATGCCAAAGTTAAAGATTTTCAGCTCCGCATATCCGTTAGAAGCCAAACCGTCCCGCAAAACGACTGGATCTACGCCCTGCAAAGACCTGGAACTGCCCACAATCAGGATATCTGGTGGCCCGTACACTTCCAGATACCGCAGATACATATCCAGTTGTTTGTCTAGCAGGGTACTCCCAAGGGTGGGGTAAGAAAATATTGGTGCGCCGGCTCCTTCGGAGGCTTGCTTGACACCAGCTGCCGGTGTTTTGGGCTGTAGCTCCTGCAGCTCAGCACCAGCCAACTTGATGACTGCAATCCAGGCAGGGAGAAGTGCTAAACAGAATACCCATCTGTTCATTGGCTGTACTGCTCAATCCTCACACAACAACCAAAAACCACTGTACGTCATTCCCGACTCATCCGGCTGCACCAGCAAAAAGTGCAATCCCTGACTCAGCTGCTTGCGCTGTTCGTAATTCGCTGCAGCCGCCGCCACTTCCCTATCCTCAAAGGTGGCCACAACCCAGCGGTCGGCCAGTCCGGCTTCCAATACCAGCCCGTCGGGAGCACCGGCAAGATAATGAAGCGCCCCTGGGCGGGCGTCCTGCAGCCATCTAGCCAGTCGCATCGACTGACGCCCGCCATCTATGATCACTCCGGGCACCGGCACCGCTGAGGCCAGCCCCAAATTCAGCGGCAAAAGAGAGTCTGGCATTTCCAGCACGGGGATGGGGCGACCGACAAACGCCCCCTCAATGTCGCCGGCTTTCAGTGTGGCAAAGCGCCAGCGTTCCCCCCACAGCAATTCTGGCAGCGGCACCGGCGGCGCTCTGTCAATGGCCAGGGGATCGTAACTTTCCCCAGTATATTCGCTCATGCGGCGATAGTCCTCCGCCCGCTGCCGCAACCACTGCTTGAGGGTGCCGGTGCGCCGCTGCGGTTGCACCGGCACGCCCAGTCTTTTCCCCGCCGCCTCGATTAAACTCAGCGACTGGGGGCGAAATACCTGGATCTGATCTGGCAGGTTCTGACTGCCAGCCCCCTCCGCCTGTGGGGGGGAAGCCTCACCGGCTGCTTGCTGCAGCTGCGTTTCCACCCAGCTGGCATTCGCTTCCGACTGCGGGCACAGGGCGCTGTACCTGAACGTGCCGGTGGGGTTGCAGATCAGCAACTCCCACAACTGCCCTCCCGCTTCGTCCTTGAGAGGACGCCGGTAAAAATCTGCTTGCCAAATGCGCATCTTCTCGTACCTGCATCTTCTCTTAGCCTACGACAGGACGGCAACACCTGCCACCGGCTCTCCCCGCCCGGGCGGGGAGAGC
>Ga0185317_100205_pt1 | contig 19558 bp, 11 predicted proteins | sample DevilsHole_FD_128020 | JGI IMG/M metagenome (GOLD analysis project Ga0185317, IMG submission 128020) | Groundwater microbial communities from Devils Hole, Nevada to study Microbial Dark Matter (Phase II) - Devils Hole (SPADES assembly)... | ecosystem: Environmental > Aquatic > Deep subsurface >...
GGGATGTGATCAAACCGGCAATCCAGCCGGTAACTTGACATATTTGCTTCCCAATTTGTGTACAAATTGTACACAAATTTCCCTGTCGGGGCGGGCGGGCCCAAATCATGGCCACAAGGGATGTGATGCCACCGGCAACAAGCCGGTCACTTGACATATTTGCTTCCCAATTTGTGTACAAATGGTATAGCAGTAGGCAGTCAGTGCGCGGACATGGGCAGTGGGCGATGGGGCATTGGGGCAGTGGGCGATGGGGCAGTGGGCGATGGGGCATTACTGTGAGTCTTTCCCATGCGCCATGCGCCATGCGCCATGCGCCATGTCATTAATGTCCTGACCTAAATGACAAGTGCTATAACCAATCTGACTCGGCTTAATACCCACAATCTCCCAAAAGTCAAGAGTAAAAATACTGAATTTTGGGGGGCTGCCCAGACTTGCCGGTGCCGAAAAAAATTTTCCGAAAAACCGTTGACAAATTCAAAAACTGCTGCCACAATAGAAGATGTCAGCAAACAAGGGACTTCAGCAAACAAGGGACTGTAGTTCAATTGGTTAGAGCACCGCCCTGTCACGGCGGAAGTTGCGGGTTCGAGCCCCGTCAGTCCCGTTATAATGAGTAGCGTGCCAGAGGCGATAGCGTCTGGTTCTAAAAGTAGGGGCGGGTGCTTCCGAAATATACCCCGCACAAGGGAGAATATTGCTAAACCGGCCTCTGGGTTGGCGATTTGAGCCGCAGGGGCCGGTGTCCCGCAGATAAGCTGTTTGGCTTTTAATTTGCTTATCTACTGGAAGGAAACAGAGCCGGCTTGCTTGGCGTTCCCAGTGTGTAGGGGCGGGCCACCCACGGAGACCGCCCCCCGAACGAGCAGGTAGAGATGGATAGTGTAAATTCAATGCGCCATAGCTTCTCTCCGGCACAGCGGAGAGAATTTATAAGTTGTCGATCATTAAATTTGCGCTATCTATAGCTATAGATCGTTGCAAAAAAAGCTGATAACGATACTTTGGAGGCTATGCCCCGTTTGGATAGACAAGCAAATTAAAAGCAGAACAGCTAAAACAGGCCCCGGCGGGGGCCAAGCAACGGAAAAGCAGCGTTGGAGAGATGCTTTTGTGACAGTTAGAGTTCGTCTTGCCCCAAGCCCCACGGGCAACTTACACATCGGGACTGCCAGAACGGCTGTCTTTAATTGGCTATTTGCCCGTAACCAGGGCGGGCAGTTCATTTTGCGCATAGAAGATACGGATGAGGAGCGCTCGCGGCAGTCGCACACCCAGAATATCCTGGAAGGGCTCACCTGGCTGGGTCTGAACTGGGACGTGGGGCCGATTTTTCAGTCAGCTCGCCTGGACTTCTACCGGCAGATGATTCAAACCTTGCTGGATAAAGGGCTAGCCTATCGCTGCTACTGCACAGAGGCAGAGCTGGCCCAAATGCGGTCCGAGCTCCTCGCCAAAAAACAGGCTCCCCGCTACGACAACCGCCACCGCAATCTGACAGAAAAGGAGCGGAAAGCTTTTGAAGCGGAAGGGCGCACCTCGGTAATTCGCTTCATAATTGAGGATGAGCGGGAGATTTCCTGGAATGACATGGTGCGGGGGATTGTGACCTGGAAAGGCAGCGACCTCGGCGGGGATATGGTAATCGCTCGCGCCAGCACCGGCAGTGAGATTGGCCTGCCCCTGTACAATTTGGCCGTGGTGGTGGATGACATCGATATGCGCATCACCCACGTCATCCGGGGGGAAGACCACATCGCCAACACGCCAAAACAGATTTTGCTCTACGAAGCCTTTGGGGCAAAAATACCGGCATTCGCCCACACGCCCCTGATTTTGAACCAAGCCGGTCAAAAGCTGTCGAAACGAGACGGGGTTACCTCGATCTCGGAATTTAAGCAGATGGGCTACACTGCAGAGGCGATGGTCAATTATATGACGCTGTTGGGATGGTCGCCGCCAGATAGCAAAGAGCTGTTTACTTTGCCAGAGGCGGTAGAGAAGTTCAGCTTTGAGCGGGTGAACAAAGCCGGTGCCAAGTTTGACTGGGACAAGCTCAACTGGATTAACAGTCAGTACCTGCATGCGATGCCGGTGGATAAGCTAACCGAACAGCTGATTCCCTACTGGAAAGAGGCGGGGTTTGAATTCGAGCCGGTTTCAGTGAGCCCTTGGTTGGAGCAGCTGGCGGGTTTAATAGGGCCGAGCCTGACTCGCTTGTCAGAGGCAGTAGAGATCAGCCGGGTGTTTTTTGTGCCAGAGGTGAGCTGTGAACAGGAAGCAGCGGCTGTTCTGGAGCAACCAGAAGCTCGTGCTGTGCTGGAGGCAATTTGGGCACACCTGAACAGCGCTCCACCCCTGACAGAGGCGAGTGCCGGGGAGATCGTCAAAAAGGTGACGAAAGAGCAAAATGTCAAGAAAGGGGTGGTGATGCGGTCGCTGCGGGCAGCCCTGACCGGCGTTGCGCACGGGCCAGACCTGATACAATCTTGGTTGCTGCTGCATCAGCGCTCTTTGGATCGAGTTCGCTTGCAAAAGGTGTTAAGGATAAATGTTGATGGGGGTGTTGTTTTGAGTGAAACTCCTGCGCCAGAGAAACTGAAATCAGAAGGGGTTGCCGACACGCAGCTGGCAACAGCCAAGAGCGCCGGTGCCGCCCTTGCGCCTGTTGAGGAGCCGGCGCAGCCAAGGCAAGGGTCAGCAGAAAAAGTTGTCGATGTCTTGTCAAATCTGCCGGAGTATGTTACGGACTTTTTTGGCCAATACAAAAAGCCGATTGTCTCGGTGGGTTTGATTGTGGGGGCAGCGGTTACCGTGAGGGTGATGCTGGCGGTGCTGGACGTGCTTAATGATATCCCGCTGGTCAAGCCTACTTTGGAGTTGATTGGGGTTGTGTGCACAGGCTGGTTTATTTACCGCTATTTACTCAGCGGGCCCAGTCGCCAAGAGTTGGCCGAGAAGGTTCAAGGTTTCAGGGACTATATTGCCGGTGAAACGACCTCAGACCGCTAACTGCTGGAACTGAAAAGCAAAAGTAGGGCCGGCACTGCTGGCCCTAGAAGGGGAACTCGACGGGCAATCGAGGCTTGTTTTAACGGTTAAAACAGCTGACTTTTTGTTGGAAAGTGCAATTGAGAGCAATACGACCGCAGAAAAGGGAGCTAAATCCAGGCTGGAGATTGGCACAGGTGTGCGCTTTTTCATCCCTGGTGGCGGTTGCCATTGCTGCGGGCGTATTCTCCAGTCCACTGTTTGCCCCATCTCTGGCGCAGACGCCGCAGCTGCCTTTATTTGAGAGCGTCAAGGTCAGCCCTAAGTTTGAGCCAGATCCGCTCGCAATTGGCGGTATCAGTGGCGGAGAAATTGCGGCGGATAAAATCGCGGGCCGCAAAGAAACTTCTACCGGCCCTTGTGCGGGTTTCGCAGACGAACAGCCAGACCACATTATGACGCTGACGGCTTTTTTTAATTACCTCAGCCTGCAGGTGGAAAGCCCGGAAGACACCACCTTAATCTTGCGCGGACCGGGTGGCAGCTGGTGCAGTGATGACCAAATGAGCCGGGGGCAAAATCCTGGCATTGCCGGTCAGTGGCGAGCCGGTACTTATGAAATTTGGATTGGTTCCTATAAAGCAAATAGCTATCACCCGTATTCGCTGGAAATTACTGAGGTGCGGTGAAATAGGAGTGGGAATTGGCTCTTGGGCATGGGGCATCATCGCATGGGGCATCATCGCATGGGGCATTGGGGATGGGGCATTTCTCTCGTTCCCAGGCAGAGCCTGGGAACCCGTGGCACGGGGATCCGCCCCTACGGCTCCGCCTCCTTTCAACGGAAAAGCAGGTTAAAAGCCTAACAGCTTAAAAGTAGGGGTAAAAGGCGCTCGCAGGCGAGTTTTTTAAGATAGAAAGTAACATAAAAGAAGGGAGAAGAAGCAAGCGTAGCGCCATAACTTCTTCTCCCTTTTTTCCTTGCTGCTTGTTCCCTGCGACTGAGGCCAAATCCCCAAACTTCTGGGAGCCTCAGGGAGGTTTTCGCGGTAAAGATAGAGTCAGGATTTTATAGCAGTAATCATATTGGTTAGGAGATCATTGGCCTGGGGTTAAAAGGCGTAGGCTGCGTTCGGCCTGCCCTCAAAGTCTCGCTTGACAGGCGTCTCGCCTGTCCTACGTCCTAACCTAACTGACGACTGCTATATTCCTATTCCCTTTTAGCAAAGGGGGCGAGCGCCCCACGCCCGCCACAAGGGCCCTAATTAGGCTTAGAAATCATCAAGTGGGATTATGGCTTTGAGGCGCTCTATTTCAGGATCGACCTCTACTGGTTGGGGAGGGGGCTCGGGAGTCGCGGGTTGCGGCACAGGCTGACGCCGTGAGGGAGTCTCAGCAGCAGGCCGGCGATCTGTTTGCACAGTGACCTGCGCCATCTGCTGGCTGAGCTCGCGCACCAAGCGGTCGAGGATCTCGAACTGGCCTGATTCCTTGGCCATGAACCGCTGTTCCAGGGCGGCAATTTGGCGCTCCAGCCCCGCCAGCTGCTGTTCCATCTGAGGGGAGAGGGGGGCCTGCTGGCCGGCACCAGCCTGCAGCGGCTCAGAGGCTTTGGCGGCGACGCGCTGTTCCAGGGCAGCAATTTGCCGCTGCAGCCCCGCCACATACTGTTCCATCTGGCCTGAGAGAGCCGCCTGCTGGCTGGCAGCAGCCTTTAGCAGGTCAGAGGTTTTGGCGGTCAGGCGCTGTTCCAGCTCAGCAATTTGCCGCTGCAGCCCCGCAACCTGCTGTTCCATCTGGGCTGAGAGTGCCGCATGCTGCTGGGTGGCAGCAGCTTGCAGCCCGTCAGAGGTTTTGGCGGTCAGGCGCTGTTCCAGGTCAGCAATTTGCCGCTGCAGCCCCACGACCTGCTTTTCCATCTGGGCCGAGAGTGCCGCCTGCTGCTGGCTGGCAGCAGCCTGCAACTGGTCAGAGGTTTTAGCCGTGACCCGCTGTTCCTGAGCGGCAATTTGCCGGTGCACCTCAGCGACTTGCTGCTGCATCTGGCCTGAGAGGGTGAGCTGTAGCTGGCCGGTAACCGCCTGCAACTGTTCAGAGGCTTTGGCCATTACCTGCTGTTCCTGAGCGGCAATTTGCCGGTGCACCTCAGCGACTTGCTGCTGCATCTGGCCTGAGAGGGTGAGCTGCAGCTGGCCGGTAACCGCCTGCAACTGTTCAGAGGCTTTGGCCATTACCTGCTGTTCCTGAGCGGCAATTTGCCGGTGCACCTCAGCGACTTGCTGCTGTATCTGGCCTGAGAGGGTGAGCTGTAGCTGGCCGGTAACCGCCTGCAACTGTTCAGATGCTTTGGCCATTACCTGCTGTTCCTGAGCGGCAATTTGGCGCTGCAGCCCCGCCAGTTGCTGTTCCATCAGGCGGTCGAGGCTGGCCAGTTGCTGGCTGTCAGGGGCCTGCAACTGGTCTGATTCTTTGCCCCCCAGCTGCTGCTGGAGGTCAGCCAACTGACTCTGCAGTTGAGCAATTTGCTGTTCCACCTCCCCTGTTTTGGGGCTGGGGCGTACAGATTCGGAAATATATAAAAATTGCCAGAGCGCTTCCTTGCAGAGGTCACTGAAAGTCTTGTGCGGCTGTTTGGCCAACTCGGTTTCAATAACCGCTAACAAGGTTTGGTCAGCAACCTCCAGGTTGAACGTGACCGATCGATTTGTCTTGTTTGACCTCTGGAACATTAAGTTCAAGCCTTAGGTGAGCGAACCGTCACTGACGCCAGCTGGGCCTCTCCATACATGTACTGCCCCAGAGCATTGGCTGGCCGGCACGGCGAGGCTAAGTGGGCGTTGATCCGGGCGTCTTTCAGCAAGCGTTGCATGTCGTCCCAGAAAAACTCACCGCCCCCCCCTGTAAGAATAACATCTGTAACTCGCTCTGGCAGCCATTCCAGCACGCGGGTGCACATCTCGCGGGAAAATGCTTCTTTCAGGTTGGGCAGGATATCGTCGAGATTGGTGGGCTTGGTAACGCCTCTCGGGCGGTAGAACCGGTCTCCCTTGGGCCGGTTCACCGCCTGGATCAGGGTCAGGGATTGAGGGTCAGCCCCCTCAATCTGGGCGGCCACTTGTTCGTAGAACTTGGTCATGGCAAAGGATTCGCTCTTGGAAGCCGCCCGCGCGAACCGGAAATTGTCCACCATTAAGCAGTCTGTCGTCTGGTGCCCGATGTCTATAATCGCCACCGGCACTTTGGAAAAGTCTGTGGTCGATGGCTTCTTCGCTTGGGCCTCACACCAGATCAGGCTGCCGTACCCTTCGGGAATCACCCACACTTTGGTAATGTTCAGCGATATCTGCTCGCCCCGAAAGCTCATCACATGAGGGCCGGTCAGCAGGTTGAGGACTTTTTCTTTCTCTCGCTCAAACTGCTCCTGGGAATAGTAAGGCAGGCTGATCACGACTGCCAAATCATCCTTGTCCTTGAGCTTGTCGTTGAAGAACCCGATACAAGCGAGAACTTTGGGCAGAGCCTCCTCGGTTTTGGATTGATGGAGATTGCCCGTTTCCGAGTAAAGCTTGGCTCCAAAGTCAGCAGCCAGCTGGCCAAAGGCGAAGCCGCTCCCCTGATACTCCAGCCACAGATCCAATAAGATGTCGGCAGAGCGGGGCTCAAAGGTGCCTCCCCGCACATCTTGCACCTGCTTCTCTATGACATTCGCCGGAATGAATACCACACTGTCCGCATCTCGGCTCACGCAGGCTTTTGTGGACGTCCGGCCCAGGTCAACGCTGAGAATCGATTTGAGCGGCAGGGGCGGCATGGCTGCCTTGGTATTCATTGGGGTAGACGCCGACTTTGGGGCGTTCATCGGGGTGGCAGCGGACGGTTGACTGTTCATTACAACTCCTAATCTGTGTCTTAGCCTAAAAATTATCACGAGCCATCATCTATTTTGGATGAGATTATGACTGGGATAAACTGTGGCAGTTCATAACTCGATCTCGATTGCCGCACAGGGATCGTGCTTTGCCTCAATTCTCGCCCTCCGTGCCACCATCCGGTCAACTGAGTCTGTCAGCTGAGTCTATTTTGGCCTCAAGACGCACCAACTGATCTGGCTGACGCCCCAACCAGGCGCTTCCATCAAGAGCGCCGCCAAACAGCCGCAGTGGCCTCTGGTCTGGCCATCCGTGCTGCGCAACGAGTTCCACCAAGTTCTCGAAATAGCCAGGGGATGCCGGATCGGAGATATGCTGAGCTTCTCTCGCCATCTGGCGAGGTGCAAAAACTTGTCTTCCTCTTCAAACATTGGGCACCGGCACCTCTCTGTGCCAGAGGTGAGGTGCAGGGCTAGCCCCCCGGTAGCGCAGCATCAATTGAGGTTGTGACATGAGGTTGTGGCATCACGGTTTTCCGAGGAAGCCTTGCGAAGCCGTTTTTCTCAAACCCTTTCAGTGGACACGGGACTTGGGTGGCAGAAGTCCTGTGACTCTAGCAAACTCTGCCTTGTAGCCGCCGCCATAGCCAAATCTTTTCAGCTTGACAGGGGTTCTGTTTGGCCTAGTAGTGTGATTTCCCCATTGCGCCGGGGAAATCAGGGGCTGGCAATTGATAATATAACCAATGCCACCCATATTTACAAGCGTGCGGCATGGGGGAGAGGGTGAATCAGCTTACAGCCAAAGCTTCTTGCCGACACCCTCTCAATGCTGGGCTACTTAATTCCTCTCTCATAATTCCGCCTCAAAAATAAAACCGCCAGCTCCCTGTATAAGTTTTGCCGCTCTTGAGCCGGTCGTTCCTGGCAGCAACACCGGCTACCCCTCCCAGTCTGCCGCTTCTGTTTTAGCCGAATGAATAGCTGACTTTAGCCAACTTGGGAAATCCTCAACTACCGCCGGCAATCTTGTTCTTACGCGCTCAATTACCGCCTCACAAAAAATGCCCACTTCAGGAACTACAGAAAGCGTGTGGCGCATTGATAATCAGCCCTTTTAAACTGAGTTTATTTTAGCACCTCTTACAATAATAACCCACTTTTTATAGCACTAGCCACGCACGGTAACGGGCTTTTCGAGCGCCTGCCCTACGTCCAGACATCCTAGGATAGGCGATCATTCCGAAGATCGTGTCGGAACCGAGCGTGAATATTGCTATACGGGGAACTAGCAGGGCAACACCGGCTTTCGCTGGGAGTATGCAATCCTGGGCTGCTGGCTGAAACTATTGTAACACAACCCAGCCATCAAAGCAATGACGGCGATTCGGAATCTCCTCAGCTTGCTGCAACTGCGGCAGTTCTGAATTCTGACAAGTTTGCTCCTGACTCTTCACCGGTAAGTTTCCCATATATTTTAGGTTAGGGGAGGCCATCGTTCCAACTGATTTGCTGGCAGCAAGGGGAGGATTTGCCACCAGCGCTTAGTTTCCAGGCTATAGAAGTCCCGCCGCGGGTAGTCTATCTAGGCATCTTCAGCCCAGCACTTGCAAGTGCTGCACCGCTGAGGAAACAATCTGGTTCATGCCCGCGACTAGGTTCAGTAGGTAGCCAAAATTAAAGGTAAAATATCGCTGATTTACATCGCTATACCTAATATTGGCTCAAACTGAGGTTGATTGCCGCTGCGGGCCGCCCCGGTGCGGGGGATGCCAGCCTGTTATTCGCCATTCCGCTTGGCGTTCATGCTTTTAACAATCCAGTAGCTAATAGAAAGAGCGAAGATAGATATCCCCAAGCCAACAATCTTAATGCCGTCATATTTCTCCAGATCCAGAATGATAATCTTTCGAGCCACGGCGATTAAAGAAGTAGCGATAACCAGCTCCGCCTGAATCACATGCTTTTTCAGATAGGCAGTGATATTTTCCAGAATTTCCAGGGCAATCAAAACATTCAGAAACAGGCCAAAAGTTTCAAACAGAGTCTTGCTAAAAGATTTTGTGGGAGCTGTGAGCAGCCCCTCCATCATAAACACTCCCAGGTTTAAAATAGACTCCAGAATAACAATTATCATAGCCACAGAGAGGATTTTGGAGACAAGCACCTCTCCTTTCTCCAGCCAGTGCAGAAAGTTCTCATCCTGGCTGTGAGTTTTCAGTTGCGCCAACAATTTTTTCCATAACAACATTGCTGTCACATTTATAAACAGCCAGACCGCTATCAGATTTGTTTTAGGGCGCTGTTGTTTCATTCAGGTCGCACCCAGTCTAGACAGAGGAAGTGAGGGTCAATCAAAAAGCAGAACCACCTCCCGGTCATGTGACGCAGGAGGCAGGTATCAGCTTTCAGCCTAAACGAGGCAAACAGCAAAAGGAAAATCGAAAAATTTTGCCTTTGGCGTGCTTGCCCTTTTCCTGAAAGAGTTACTCATCAGCGTCGTGAGCAAACCTATTATACAGGAAATCTAAAGCATAGTTGCGCAGGTTGTAATATTCCGGGTCTTCCATAATGCGGGCCCGATCGCGGGGGCGAGGGAAAGGGATCTCCATAATCTCGCCAATTTTAGCAGCCGGCCCATTGGTCATCATCACCAGCCGGTCGGCCAGGAACAGGGCTTCGTCGATGTCGTGAGTGATCATCAGCACTGTCGCCCGGTTATCACTCCAGATTTTCAGCAGCTCTTCCTGCAACTCTTCCTTAGTAATAGCATCAAGAGCGCCGAACGGCTCATCCAAAATCAGCACCTTGGGGCGGATGGCCAGCGCCCGGGCGATGGACACCCGCTGCTTCATCCCCCCAGAGATTTGGGTGGGCTTTTTCTGAGCTGCTTCCGTCAGCCCCACCATTGCCAGATGCTTGCGCACGATGTCGCGCTTTTCCGCTTCCGGCTTTTCCGGGTAAACCGAGTCAACCGCCAGGTAGATATTTTCAAACGCCGTCAGCCAAGGAAGCAGGGCGTAGTTTTGGAACACCACCATGCGGTCAGGACCGGGCTTAGTAATGGGGGCACCTTGCAGGTCTACCCTGCCGGTGCTGGGTTGGGCGAAACCGGAAACCATGTTTAGCAGCGTCGATTTGCCGCAGCCAGAGTGACCGATGACGCAGATAAACTCGCCCTGCTCAACAGTGAGGTTGACGCCATCGAGTACCGTAAACGGGCCTTTGGGCGTTTTATAGACCTTGGTAACATTCTCCATTACCAGGAATTCGCCACGCTTGGTCGATTTAGGAGCAGACTTTTGGGCTGTTTGGGTGTAAGCGAGAGTGGTTTTGGATTGCATGGCATGTCCTCCGGTGTCAGGGGTGAGGGGTGAGGGGTGAGGGGTGAGGGTTTGGGGATCAGTTGTCAGTGGCTGGTTGTTGGTTAACTGTTGCTGCAGCCAGAGGCACTGACAACTGATTAATTATGCTACTTTCGCCGTTCGTGAGTCGAGGACAACTTCGGCAACGCTGAAATCACGTTTAATCTCCAAGCTGTTGAGATAGGCAATTGGGTCATCAGCATCAAAAGTGCTGCCGTCAAACAGCTGGATCGTGCCGCGATTGTACTTCATGTCAAGCACGCCGAGCTCTCGCGCCGCTGTGCTGAACACGCTGACCCGACACACCCGCTCCAGGATTTCCAGCCAGTTGCGGGGGAAGGGAATGTCACCCCAACGCGCCATCTGGGTCATCTGCCACAGGTGTTCAGTGCGGCTGGGGCGATTGACGCCATCGCCAAAAAACAGGTGATGGGCGTATTCGCGCATGGGCTGCTCCAAGCTGCAGGCCACAGAGTTGGGGTCGCCCAGCTGGATATAAGCCACATTGGTGCTGAGATATTCCGGACCGGCGATAATCTGGCGGATTTCTTCTGCGTGAGCCGGATCGGCGCAATACTGGCCAGCTTCCAGCAGGGCTTTCACCAAGGCGATGTGGGTGTTGGGATAAGCGTTAGCCCAGTCTTCCCGCACGCCGAGAACTTTCCCCGGGTGTCCGGGCCAAATTTCCAAGTCTGTGGCGACGGTAAAGCCAACTCCTTCCATCGCCCCGCGAAAGTTCCAAGGTTCGCCCACACAGTAACCGTCAATACTGCCGGCTTTCAGGTCCACCACCATTTGAGCCGGCGGCAGAGTTTTCAGGGAGACGTCTGCGTCAGGGTCAATGCCACCGGCAGCCAGCCAGTAGCGCAGCAGCATGTTGTGCATCGAGGACGGGTGCACCATTCCCATCCTGTGCACCAAGTTGGGGGTTGAGCGCAGGTACTTCTTAAAATCCGCCAGCGTGTATATCCCCTGATCCAAAAAGCGCTTGCACAAGGTGATGGCGTTGCCGTTGCGAGTCATGGTCAAGGAACTGACCACCGGCACGGGGCTGTTTTCATTGCCCCCCAGAGTTAGCCACACCGGCATCCCAGAGGGCATTTGAGCCGCATCCAAATAGCCCCCGACAATGCCATCAGTAATCCCCCGCCAGCTGGTTTCCCGCACCAGGTGGACTTCATCCAGCCCGTGCTTGGCGAAGAAGCCCTTTTCTTTGGCCACGGCGAGGGGGGCGCAAGCGGTCAGCGGCACGAAGCCGATGTCCACGTTGACTTTTTCCAGTCCGTGACGGGCGATTGCTCCAACTTTCCTCGCCCGCATTTTCTTGATGCGCTTCTGCTGGTTGAGGAAGTAAATCATTTCCGAGCGCAGGCTGTAGTAGCTGGGGTGAGCCACCACTTCCATGCGCTTGCGGGGGCGGGGGATGTCCACATCCAGAATCTGGCCAATCTTTGATTCCGGCCCATTGGTGAGCATGACAATCCTGTCAGACAGCAGCACCGCTTCATCGACATCGTGAGTGACCATGACGGCGGTGACTTCGTGTTCCTGACAGATTTCCATCAACTTCTCTTGCAAGTTGCCCCGGGTGAGGGCGTCCAGTGCGCCGAAAGGTTCGTCGAGCAGCAGCACCTTGGGGCGGATGGCCAGGGCGCGAGCGATGGCTACGCGCTGTTTCTGACCCCCCGACAGCATGCCCGGTTGCTTGTCGCAGTGCGGTCGCAGCCCCACCATATCAATGTGCTCCTCAACGATGCCGCGCCGCTCCCCGGCGGGGAGGTGAGTCAGCACTTCATCAACGGCGAGGGCAATGTTCTCGCGCACGGTTAGCCAAGGGAGCAGGGAGTAGTTCTGAAACACCACCATCCGGTCGGGTCCCGGACCGCTGACTCGCTGCCCTTCTAGGGCCACCAAGCCATCTGTGGGCAAGTCCAGACCGGCAATCATGTTCAGCAGGGTGGATTTGCCACAGCCGGAGTGGCCAATAAAAGAGATAAACTCTCCTTTTTTAATATGGAGGTCAATTCCTTTGAGGGCGACGTATTGGCCTCCCCCTGAGAGGTTAAAGACTTTTTCCAGTTGGTCAACGGCAACAAAAACAGACATGGCAGTTGCTAAGCGGTAATGGGTGATTGGAAATTGGGCGTCGCACCCAAGCGCCGGATGAACCCGGCACCCCAACCCCCTCCCCGCCTGCGGGGAGGGGGAGTAAGAGGGGGTTTTCCAGAAGTGGAAAAAGTTTCAATCATTCTTCTCCTGTGCGACGCGGGAAATTGGGGGTGGGGCGTGGGGCATTGGGAAACTATGATTTTATTCCCCTTGCGGACAGCCCATGCCCCGCGCACCTATTTTTGCTCTCCTGGCACAATTTTCGTTTCTATGTAGGCCATTCCTTTGTCCAGTATCAAGCCAACGGTGCCGATATACACAAGGGCCAATATCACTTCGCTGATGTAGTTATTCTGATAGGCTTCCCAGATGAAAAAGCCAATCCCTACGATACCGGACATGACGATTTCTGCTGCGATAATTGCCAGCCAAGCCAAGCCGATTGCAATTCTCAGTCCTGTGAAGATGTAGGGGAGAGCTGAGGGCAAGAGTATCTTGACGAAAAATTTCTGGCTGGAAAGTTGCAAAACTCGGCGGACGTTGATGTAGTCTTGGGGGATTTGTTTGACTCCGACTGCGGTATTGATTAATATCGGCCAGATGGCTGTGATAAAAATCACGAACAGGGCGGCGGGTTCGTTCTGTCGCAAGGCGGCGAGGGAGATGGGCACCCAGGCCAGGGGCGGTACGGTTCGCAGGAACTGGAAGAGTGGGTCTAGGGCTGCGGATATCAGGGGATTCGTACCGACTAAGATGCCTAAGCCAATTCCAACGATGGCGGCTAATAAGTAGCCGGTAGCGACTCGCTGCAAACTGGCTAATGTCTGCCAAAACAAGCCTTTGTCTATACCGCCCCGGTCATAAAAGGGATAGAAAAGTAACTCCCGCGTGCGCTCATCTGTGAAGATGCTGAGCGGTCCGGGCAGGAGTGTCAGTCCGGATAAAGCCAGCAGCTGCCACACGGCTAAGAAAATTAAAACAGCTGCCACCGGCGGTATTATGTTTTGGGATTGCTTTTTCCAGAATGAGTCAAGGGCTTGTGACATATTAGAACCTGCTGTACGAGTTTGTATGTTGGGGGTCATGCTGCTACTCTACTCTTTTTCGCGCTGCTGTCAAGCTGCCAGCTGTCGGCTGGCTCGTTTTTTACAGGCACCGGGAAGGCATCCCGGTCGGCTGAGCCTAGTTTTCGGGAGGCAGAGTGTCCTCTCGATCCCAGGCATAGCCTGGAAAGGAGTAAATTAGATTCTTTTGATTGCCAGACTTTTGAGGTAAGCCTGCGGATTCTCTGGGTTGAATTCCATGCCATCAAAAAACTTTTCAACGCCTCTAGAGGTGCTTGTGGGGATGTCGGCTTGGGGCATTAAGCCGGCCATTACCAGCTCACCGGCAGCTTCCCGCCAGAATTTCTCGCCATTGACGGCATTGATAATCCTTTCGGCTTCGTCCAATATTTTCGGTGGCTGGAAGCCCCAGCGCACACTTTCGGTGAGGAACCAGAGGTCGTGGCTCTTGTAGGGATAGGAGACGCTACCTATGCCATCTTTCCAGTACAGTGGCCCCATCAGTATATCTTGAATGTCTGGCTTTTTATCGGCCATTTTGTAATGGCCGGCATAGGGAGGTCTGAGAATTTCTGGCGGAACGTTGAAGTATTTCCGCATGGCAACAATTTTCACCAGTTCTTCGTGGTGTTCTGTCTTGTCGCACCACATTTGCGCTTCCATGATCGCTTTTAATAGCGCTTTGGTGGCTTTGGGGTGCTTGTCCACCCAGTCGGCTCTCATGGCGAGGTATTCTTCTGGATGGAATTTCCAGATTTGGGCGGTTAAGACTGCCATGAAGCCAATGTCATCTTTGACGATTCGGAAGGGCCAGGGGTCGCCGGTGCTGAAGCCATCCATTGTGCCGGTTCTCATGTTGGCGACGGTTTGTGCCGCCGGCACGGCGAGGAGATTGACATCTTTATCGGGATCGATGCCGCTGGCGGCTAACCAGTAGCGAATCCAGAAATCCTGGTTGACTCTGGGAAAGGTGTAGGCGGCTTTGAAAGGGGTGCCGGCTGCTTTCAGTCCGAGAATATAGTCTTTCGCTCCTGTTAGGTCCAGCCCAATTCCTCTGTCCTGGTGCTTGTTGGCGATGGCAACCCCATTCCCGTGGGTGCTCAACTGCAGCAAGTTGTACATGGGAATTTTTTGGTTGCCTTTGGTGATCATGCCTTCAGAAATAAGGTGCGGCATGGGCATCTGCCACTGACCCCCATCTATGCCACCACCGGCAGAGCCGATTTCGATGTTGTCCCGCGCTGAACCCCATGACGCTTGTTTGGATATCTGAACCTCGGTCAAGCCGTGGCGGGCAAAAAAGCCTTTTTCTTGGGCTATAATTAGGGGGACTGATTCGGCAATCGGAATATACCCCAGCTTGACTGTGGTGGTTTCCGGTTTCTGGTCTGGGGGGATTTCGAGGGCAACCGCCTTCGGCGACATGTCGGCGGGAGAGGGTGGGTTGCCCACACACCCCTTGAGCAAGACAGACCCCACCGCAGAGGCTCCTGCTGTTATGAGAAATCGCCGTCGTGATAGTTGGGTTGAAAATTCGCTCATAAAATCTCCTTGTAGCGACTCCCTTTTCCTTCGGTGAAGCAAGGCAAGGGAAGCGCCACTCTGTGGGCTGTTGTAAGGGGTACTAGACTCTGTTATTGGCTGGCCGCGCTGGCTCTGGGACTGAGGGCGTGGGAAACGCCGGTGTCCGCACCAGCTCTGGCGACGGGTAAGCGGAAACTAAGGCTAGCGCCAGTCGCCGCCTTGTGAATCAGTGGCAAGTTCGTGTCCTTGAACTTGCTTATGTGTAAGCTTACCGCCTTTGGTGCGAGAGTGGAAGACTCTGGAGGCACCAATTTAAAAAAAATATTAAATCGTCTCCATAAGTATTTTTGCATTTTGTTAAGCCCTGACGGCGGTGAGCACAAATCTCTCGAATCGGGCCTATGGAATGTATTGGGGAGTGTCGATAAGTAATTATCCCCAATCTCTCCAGTGAAGGCGGTTGAGGGGAATCTCTGCTATGGGGCTTATGGAAACTATTGAGTTTTATCTATAGGAATCTTCAACCCTTGGTGAAATTCCCCTGTGGGGCATTGGCCCAACTACAAACGGTTGGGCTGAAGCCCAACTACAAACCTTTGGGCTGAAGCCCAACTACAAACGGTTGGGCATTGGCCCAACTACAAACGGTTGGGCTGAAGCCCAACTACAAACGGTTGGGCATTGGCCCAACTACAAACGGTTGGGCTGAAGCCCAACTACAAACCTTTGGGCATTGGCCCAACTACAAACGGTTGGGCTGAAGCCCAACTACAAACGGTTGGGCTGAAGCCCAACTACAAACGGTTGGGCTGAAGCCCAACTACAAACGGTTGGGCTGAAGCCCAACTACAAACCTTTGGGCTGAAGCCCAACTGCGAACGGTGGGGACTGGGCCAACCGTGAGGGGGTGCGGCCAGTTGCCCGTATTATTATAGATACGTTAAATTTGATTAAGATTTGAGCGAAAAGAGGCTTTCTCAGCTATGGCCCAGTACGGGCCAGCACTGCTGGGGAGAATGGGCCAAGCGGCGAGAGGGCCACTGCTGCAAGAATCTGGATTTGCTCAATTGCGCCATCCTAACTGAGGGACACCGACTTGTTGGATTCAATATATAGAGGCCACCATCTATGAAAATTTCCTGGAGAATCATCCTTTTGTGGGCGTTGCCAGCTTTGGTGATCGGGTTTTTCCTGTGGCAAGGGGTGTTTTCATCGACTGCCATTGAGGCGGGTAAGAACGCTGCCAATACCCGCATGACCTACGGGCGCTTTTTGGAATACCTGGACGCCGGTCGCATTACCAGTGTGGACTTGTACGAGGGCGGGCGGACGGCGATTGTGGAAGCGGTCGATCCGGAACTGGACAACCGCGTGCAGCGCCTGCGGGTGGATTTGCCGGCTAATGCCCCACAACTGATTGCCCGTCTCAGAGAGTCCAATATCAGCTTTGACACTCACCCGCTTCGCAATGATGGCGCTATCTGGGGTCTGTTGGGCAATTTGGTGTTTCCCATTCTGCTGATGGCAGGTCTGTTTTTCCTCTTCCGCCGCTCTAATAATGTGCCGGGCGGGCCAGGTCAGGCCATGAATTTCGGCAAGTCTCGGGCTCGCTTCAGCATGGAGGCGAAAACCGGCGTGCTGTTCGATGATGTGGCTGGCATTGAAGAGGCTAAGGAAGAACTCCAGGAAGTTGTTACCTTCCTGAAAAAGCCGGAACGCTTTACGGCGGTTGGGGCTCGCATTCCTAAGGGCGTGCTGCTGGTTGGCCCTCCGGGAACGGGCAAAACTCTGCTGGCTAAGGCGATTGCTGGTGAAGCCGGTGTGCCGTTCTTCAGCATTTCTGGCTCGGAATTCGTGGAAATGTTCGTGGGTGTGGGCGCTTCCCGCGTGCGCGACTTGTTCAAGAAGGCCAAGGAAAACGCCCCCTGCATCATCTTTATTGATGAAATTGACGCGGTGGGCCGGCAGCGCGGTGCGGGGATCGGCGGCGGGAATGATGAGCGGGAGCAAACTCTCAACCAGCTTCTGACTGAGATGGACGGGTTCGAGGGCAACACCGGCATCATTATAATAGCGGCGACTAACCGCCCGGATGTGCTGGATGCGGCTCTGCTTCGCCCGGGCCGGTTCGACCGGCAGGTGACGGTGGACACTCCGGATATCAAGGGCCGGTTGGAAATCCTCAATGTCCACGCTCGCAACAAGAAGCTGGCTCCGGAAATTTCTCTGGAGGCGATCGCCCGCCGCACTCCGGGTTTCACCGGCGCTGATTTGGCCAATTTGCTGAATGAAGCGGCGATTTTGACCGCCCGCCGCCGCAAAGAGGCGATTGCGATGCTGGAAATTGATGATGCGGTGGACCGGGTGGTTGCCGGTATGGAAGGCACTCCTCTGGTGGACAGCAAGAGCAAGCGCTTGATTGCCTATCACGAAATCGGTCACGCGATTGTTGGCACTTTGCTCAAGGATCACGATCCGGTTCAGAAGGTGACTCTGGTCCCTCGCGGTCAAGCTCGCGGTCTGACTTGGTTTATGCCGGGAGAGGACCAGAGTTTGATTTCTCGCTCTCAGCTGAAGGCTCGCATCACCGGCGCTTTGGGCGGTCGTGCGGCTGAAGATGTGATTTTTGGCGATGCTGAAATTACGACGGGTGCCGGTAATGACCTGCAACAGGTGACGGGAATGGCTCGCCAGATGGTGACTCGCTTCGGGATGTCGGAGCTCGGTCCGCTGTCTCTGGAAAGCCAGCAGGGCGAGGTGTTCTTGGGCCGGGATTTTATGACCCGCTCGGAATATTCTGAGGATATTGCTTCCCGGATTGATGTTGCTGTTCGCTCGATTGTGGAGTCTTGCTACGCTGAGTCGAAGCGGATTATGCGGGAACATCGCGAGGTGATTGACCGGCTTGTTGATTTGCTGATTGAGAAGGAAACGATTGATGGGGAGGAGTTCCGTCAAATCGTGGCTGAGTATGCGGATGTTCCTGAGAAGGAACAGTTTGTTCCTCAGATTTAATTAGTGGGGTGGGGTGCGTTACGCTTTCACTGCAACGCAAAAAAATCCCCTCACCCCCCAACCCCCTCTCCCACAAGGGGAGAGGGGGAGTAAGAAAAATACCCTCGTTCCCAGGCGAGCGCCTGGGAACGCCCCTTTGGAGGCTCTGCCTCCTTTTTTTTGGGTTTGCCGGTGGGGAACCCCACCCCCTAACCCCTGCCCCGCGAGCGGGGAGGAGGAACAATAAAACAAGAAATAGGGTTTAATTACAGGCCCAGTAGGGTGGGGAACGCGAAGCGTAACCGGCACCCATATCCTCAAAATAAAAAATATATAGCGGTTTGCACTTGCATGAGGTACCGTTCGATCCCCCCCTAGCCCCCCCTTTTTAAGGGGGGGAATTCTCAAAGCCCCCCTTTTTAAGGGGGGGAAAGGGGGGATCTAATATCTGTACCTCACTCAGTTGCAATCTGCTATAAAATTGATGCCAAATTGACGGAAATGAAAAAGCGAATCTGGTTGGGGTTTTTGGCGGTTTTGGCAATAGCGGTCAGTGCCGGCACCGGCTGGTACTGGAAGCAGTTGCAATCGCCGGTTAGGGGGTTGCCGGTTTCTGGTGAGAGCCGGTCCTTACATCATTTGTGGGAGAAGCAGCTTTCACTTTTGAGTGATAAAGCGGTTGCTGAGGGATATGCACCGGCTATTTCGCCGGCAATTGCGCAGGTGAGCGCGCCGGCAATTTCGCCGGAAAGGTTGCTCGCGCATGTGAGAGCGCTGGATTTTGAGCGCTACCGGGAGGAGGACCGGCAGCGGGTTAGGGAGTATATTTCTCAACAGTTGCTGTCGTGGGGTTGGACGCCTCAACTACAGGCGTTTGATGGTGGGGTGAATGTTTGGGCGCAGCGGGGGGGAACCGATCCAAATGCCGGTGCGATTCTGGTGGGGGCGCACTACGATACTGTTCCGGGTTCGCCAGGGGCTGATGATAATGCTTCTGGTGTGGCGGCGGTTTTGGAGGTGGCTCGCCTTTTGGGGTCGCAAAGGACGCCACGGGGGCTTTGGGTGGCGTTTTTTGATGAGGAGGAGTTGGGTTTGCGGGGGAGTTTGGCGTTTACTGCGGGGAATTTGTCTTTGAAGGAGTTGCGGGGGGCGATTGTTTTGGATATGGTTGGCTATGCCTGTCACGATGCGGGATGCCAGCAGTATCCGAAAGGGATGCCGGTGAAGCCGCCTGGGGATAAGGGGGATTTTTTGGCTGTGGTTGGGGATGTGGAACACCGCCCTCTGTTGGAGCCTTTTGAGCGATTTGGTGGGGGAAGGGTTAAGGGGGTTGATTTGGGGATGCCGGCGGTTTTTTCGCTGCCGGTGCCTTTGAAGGGGGTGCTGGTTCCTGATGTTTTGCGCAGCGATCATGCTGCTTTTTGGTATAATAATATTGGGGCGGTTTTGGTGACGGATACGGCAAATTTGCGGACGCCTCACTATCACAAGGGGAGCGACACACCGGCAACGATTGACCGGCAGTTTTTTGCGGGTGCCGGTCAGTTGGTGGTGAGTGCTGCGTCGTCGCTGCTTGAGGGGAGGGGGAGTTTGGCGAGTGCGGGGGTTTCTCGGTAGCGGGATGCAAGGATTTTGGATGT
>Ga0185317_100207_pt1 | contig 19341 bp, 12 predicted proteins | sample DevilsHole_FD_128020 | JGI IMG/M metagenome (GOLD analysis project Ga0185317, IMG submission 128020) | Groundwater microbial communities from Devils Hole, Nevada to study Microbial Dark Matter (Phase II) - Devils Hole (SPADES assembly)... | ecosystem: Environmental > Aquatic > Deep subsurface >...
CGGGGGGCTAGGGGACAGGCGGGAACGCCCCTCCGGCGTCGGGGGGCTGGAAAAAAGGGAAGCTGGTTGATTTGCGCTCACCCCAGTTGTGGTAGAATTGCATAATTCACAGACTGCCAGTGCGTCTGAGGCACTTGGGGACTCGTGCCCTTCGGGGGGAGACGGGCGTTGGGTTTGTCTCCCCTTAAGCTGGCAGGGATTTTTGGTGAGGAGATTGATAAGATGACTAACACGCGCCTGACTTTTGAAGATTTAAGTAATTTCCAGCGCCTTGAAAACTATCAGGGCATTAAATTTTCGGGAAACGAAATAGCGCTGGGTGCTTTTGATGCCGGTGGGAAAGGGTTTTTTCCCAGCGAGAGTCTGAAGCCGATTGGAACCACCGCGCTGGCTTACGATAAAGGCGATTCAATCCGAATGGATTTATCTGATTTTCCGGAGGTTCAGTCGGGTGGGATTGCATCTGGCATCCTGTGGTTATATTATGCTTCGCCAAACAGGGAACACTCAGTAAGGTTTTTTGATGCGGCGGGGAGTCTGATTTCTGAAGCGACTTTGCCGAAAACTCCTGCCAGTCCGGATGGGTCTTTCAATGGTTTTATAGATTTTGATCTCAGTATACCGGCAAATACCAGTTCAATTGCTCTGGGAAGTGCGGCGACTGAAATTGCGTTTGACATTATCGATGTGATGGTTGTCGGTGCTCAGACAACGACGCCTGAACCGACGCCTGAACCGACGCCGACGCCAGAACCGACGCCGACGCCAACCCCTACTAGCAACGTGAGCTTTGCCGGCACAGAGATTGCCGTTGGCAATGGCCCAACTTCCGTAATCGCTGCCGACTTTAATCAGGATGGCAGACCGGATCTAGCTGTGAGTAATTTTGACAGCGACAGCGTCTCAGTGCTGCTCAACAATGGCACCGGCACCTTCACGCGACAGCCAGACATTACTGTTGGGGATGGCTCAGGTACCATGACGTCTGGCGACTTCAATGGGGACGGCAGCCCCGATCTAGCTGTGACAAATCGTGACAGCAACAGTATCTCAGTGCTGCTCAGCAATGGCGACGGCACTTTTACCCGACAGCCAGACCTTTTCGCTGTCACTGAGCCACTTTTGCTGACCGCCGCTGACCTGAATGGGGACGGCAGAATCGACCTGGCTACGGGAAGTCGATTCAGCAATAACGGTGTTTTAGTTCTGCTCAACAATGGCAACGGCACTTTCGCAGCGCCGGTCAGCTTTTCCAATCCGGCTGACCAAGTCCAAATAACAGCAGCAGACTTGAATGGGGATAGCAGACCCGATTTGATTACAGCCAATGGCGAAAGCGACACCGTCTCAGTCCTGTTCAACAATGGGGACGGCACTTTCGCTGCGACAGTGAACTTGGCTGTTGGGACTTCCCCATTTGGTGTTACCGCCGGCGACCTGAATGGGGACAGCAGACTCGACTTGGCTACAGCGAATCTTAGTGGCGATAGCGTCTCAGTGCTGTTCAACAATGGCGACGGAACCTTCACCAGGCAGGCGGACATTCCTGTTGGCAATTTCCCAGGCTCCGTAACCGCTGCTGACCTGAATGGGGACAGCAAACTCGACCTAGCTGTTACTAATGGAAACACTCCGGGCAGCGTTTCGGTGTTGCTCAACAATGGCGACGGCACCTTTACGCGACAGCCATCAGACATTCCTGTTGGAGATAACCCAACCGAAATCGCTGCTGCCGATCTCAATGGAGACAGCAGACTTGACTTGGCTGTAGTGAATAATAGCAGCAACAGCGTCTCAGTCCTGCTCAACTCTGGGGGCGACACCGCATCCGCCACGCAGCCTTTATCCCGCACGATTGCGCCGGGGGTGACACTCACCGGCACTGCCAGCGCCGACAGCCTCACCGGCACTGCCAGCGCCGACACACTCACCGGCAGTGCAGGCAGTGACACCCTGCGAGGGGGTGCGGGGAGTGACAGCCTGAAAGGGGGTGCCGGTGAGGACAGCCTCCGAGGGGGTGCCGGTGATGACACCCTCACCGGCGGGAATGGCAGTGACACCCTCACCGGCGGGAATGGCAGCGACAGCTTTGTCTTCAACGCTCCCACTCAAGGTGCTGACACCATCACAGACTTTCTCCCCGGCACCGATAAAATCAATATCTCATCTGCCGGATTTGGTGGCGGACTGACTCCGGGAGCGCTGCCAGAGATTCAGTTCGTTGTGGGAGCCGCCGCACTCGACAGCGACGATCGCTTTATTTACAACAGCGCCACCGGCGCTCTGTTCTTCGATGCGGATGGCATTGGCGCAAATCTGCAAGTGCAGCTTGTCACCCTCAGTGGCGCACCGGCTTTGAGTGCCGGTGACTTTTTGATTAACTGAGGCAGGGGTGCGGTATTGCCCGAGAATGTCTCAACCCCACCCCCCACTTAATCCTCCCCCTAGGCGTGCACGCGGGGAGGGGGTTGGGGGGTGGGGTTCTGCGGGGTAAGCTGTTAGGCTTTTAACCTGCTTTTCCATTGAAAGGAGGCAGAGCCTCCAGATTGCGTTACCAGCCTGAGGCTGGTAACGAGAGAATAGAAATGGGGTAATGCAAATTCAATGCGCCATAGCTTATTTTCTACGGCAATTCCAAGAATACCCCCACAGGGCGTCCTGAAGGAGCAGCTGGATTGCTGAGTTTTTGCAGGCTGTCAATAGCAGTGCCGGCGAATCCATTACCCGTCAGCGGATCGGAAACACCGCCGAGAGCGTCATTCACGAAAGTGGGAGCAAACCCAGCCGGACTGGTTCTCTCACTTTTTGCCTCCCTTTCTTCCGGAAGGGAGGGAGTTTTCAGCTTGCGCTCTTCCTCAAAAAAAGTGGGTTTGGGCGAAGCCGGTGCCTGCTGCGCCAGCACAGTTTCTACTGGGGAATTGGAGCCAGACTCACCGGCACTGGCTTTTTCAGCCAGAGGAACACTGAGGCTGTAAAGCCCTATCGCTCCCAAGAAAGCCGGCAGCACATATCGAGAGCGGGAAAAAATTGGCATACGTTGCATAAATCCTCCTTTTTTGGAGCCAGCTTATTCTCTTGTGGTTTACAGGCTGGGCTGTGGTCGGTCGCACTGTTATAGCACTAGCCACATTGGGAACGGACATTAGACATTGTGCCCAGACATTGTGCCCCGGCGGACGCCATACCTGCGGATATATAGCGGTTGTCAGTTGGATGAAGCACACCCTTTGAAACCCGGTTTCTTAAAGAAACCGGGTTTCTCAGTACCTCACTCATACGAAAAACGCTATACCTCGCAGGACAGGCGTTCCCTCCGACCCAAGCGTTCGCACATTCCGCTAGCGGGAATTCAGAAGCGGAAAACGGTGCGGACAGTTCCCACAACAATCGTGCTGTTGTCAGAATCGTGTTCCGGGTTGGTGACAACAAACACCCCAGGGGTGATAGATATATTATCGCTCACCCGATAGCGGTAAAACACCTCAAAGTGCAGCGAAGTATCTGGATCTTCTCCCCGCAGCAAACCCTTGCCACTCACCAACTTGGGCGGCTGACCGGCGATAAAGGCTAGCAAATCGCCTTCTCTGCCAAACGGATCGGACAGCCCCAAAGAAAACAAATAGGTCGTCGCATCCGCAAAAGCGTCTGAGTCGTGGGATTCCGTGTGAATCCACCCCCCCCAAGTGCCGAAAGTAAGGTTGCGAGTCATGCGCCATTGCAGGGAGCCGCCAATGGCGTGAATCTGCGCCGGCTCGTTGAAGAAGCCGGAAGAGTCTGCATTGAAACTGCCGGTTGAAGTATTCAATTGCCCATTGCTAGAATAGGCATTGATATAAGTCAAACCAGTCAGCACTCTGGGAGCGGGCTTGGTCAGCAGCTGCACGCCCAAAGCGCTGTGACTCGCTCCAAATACGCCTCGCCGTTCCAGTGAAGCGTCGGGTTCGTTACTGTCTCGCGTACCATAAGCAACCTGCAAGCGCACTTTGCTTGTAACCAGCCAGTCTAAACCCACACCGGCATCCAGATTGCCTATTTTGAAAATAGGACTGGCTTCCGCAAAGCGCGAAACCGCCCCCCGTCCTGTGTCAAAATAAGGAGAGTTGGCACTCAAAACGCTGCTCAGGCTGAAGCCAACCGGTCTGACAGTGAAAACGACCCGGTCGTCCAAAGCAGCAAACCGGTACTCCAGTGAATCCAGCTGAATCTGATTGTTGCTATCGGCTTGATAGGACAGCAGCGCCATATCAGTGTTAAAAGAATCGGAACCCGCATAGCCGCGACTGGCAAAATTCCCTGCAGACAGCCCCAGGCGCAGCACGTCTTTGCCGGTGAATGTCCCGGACATTCCCACTCGCGCCAGCTGGGTGAAAACTGTATTGCTCGCCCCTCTCCCTGGCGGATTGTCGCCCCCTGTCGCATCCGCTACCGCAAAAATGACTTCTCCCCCAAACTTGAAAGTCGTGGAAAATTGCTGCGCTTCCAGCACTGCAGTCCTCGCCTCAAGCGTCTCGACACGATTTCTCAGAGTCGCTAATTCAGCCGCAAACTCATCTTGCAGTTTTCGCACGGTGCCTAAGTCTTGCTGGGTGACAAAATCACCCGTTAGTTGGGGCTGCTGAAGCAGCTGGTTAATCCGCTCCAAGCAAGCATTCAAACCGGCGGCGAATTCATAGCGAGTCATGGCGCGATTTCCCCGGAAAGTTCCGTCCGGATAGCCGGCTACGCACCCGTAACGCTCTACCAGGTTTTGCAGCGCCTGAAATGCCCAGTCCGTTGGCTGCACATCCGATAGCTGAGATACGGATGTCACTTGAGCCATAGGGTCCTCAGGTGAGAGCTGCTCCTCACCCATGTCCTGCGGAAAACTGGTTTCATTTTGCTGCGTTTCATTTTGCTGCGTGCTGTTCAGCAAATCTGGCGCTGACGCTGGCGGTTTTGCCTCTTGCTCCCCCGTTTTTAAAGGGGGTTGGGGGAAATCGTGAGCGAGCGACTCAACATCCAAATAGTAGGAATTGGCCGAGTTTGCTGGAGAGTTCGCTGGAGAGCTGGCTGGAGAGTTGGCTGGGACGAACTCCCGCTCAACTGGCTGAGAATCTCCCAGCAATTTCTGAGAGCTGTCAACTGGCACAGTATCCCCAACTGGAGCGGGGATATCCGGTGAATTGGCTAGGGCTGCCGGTGCAGCCGCCAATAAGACGAAAAGACCAAACAAGCAATGTTTCGCACCCATATTTTATCCTCACACCACAAAAAACCCAAGTGCCGGTTTGTGTCAATACCGGCCAATTATTACCGCCCTGTTTGGACAGTGCGTTTATTCTGCGCCAGCGCCCCTGCAAGAGTAATTCCTCATTTCACAGCCCTCTTGGACAAAGCGACTGACCTGAGAAACGCCCCTTGCTAAAGCGCCGGTCTATAAATCTGAGAAACCGGCAGATAAACCCGGTTTCTTCCCCTCGATTTTAATCCTCGACCGGCTAGAAAAGCGCTGATTTTTACTGACCGCCCCCTTCCACAAACCATAAAGCGGAGTCGGGCTGCAATTTTTGCTCTACCTCTGCCAAAGAAACAGAAGGTGATCCCCCATCATCATCATCTTCAGATTCTAGAAGTGGCCCTCGACTCGCACTGGCACTGCCAAAGCCGAGCAAGGTTTCGAGAGCATTCTGTGGATTCTTGGCGTTGTCGCCGGTGAGCGTTAACAGCATATTATTATTGCTGCAGCTTTCTGAGCCGCTCACCAAACACACAACAGGGGCACTGTTTACCGTTCCGACTGTGAACTTCAAGTCCGCCCAGGAGTTTATCCCCTTAGCAACTATCATATTGTTCAAACGAGCCGTAACCTCTTGGCAGCGTTTTTCTGGTGTCAGCGATCCAATTTCTTTGCTCCAATTTACTAAGGGTTGCGGGCTGGTATTATTCTCCCGAAAGGCGACCGTTGCGAAGTCACTGCCCTTGGACTTTACGCAGCTAAAGTACGGTGTGCTTGGATTGGCAGGCGTTCCCTGCGCCACTGCGACTATTTCCGGCTCTTTGCCATTGCTGGCCAAGGTATTGTTTCCCATATCTGGCTGGGCTTGACCTAGGGCCACTATCCCATAGTCACTGTTATTTTCGATAGTATTCCCCCGCAAAACTGGACGGGCTTTCTGCGTCACCACTACGCCCGACCGGTTGCCGCGTATCTGGTTGCTCTCCACTAATACGGTTGATGTCCCGCCAATGGCCAGACCGAAACCCGTATTTTCAAAACTGTTATCCCGGATTTCCCCTTGAGCTTGCCCCGCTACGGCAATGCCGTTGCCGGTGTTATTGCGAAACATATTCCTTTCAATTCGGGGGGCTGCACTCCCCGCCACAAAAACCCCTTCCCGGTTATTGCTGATAAAGCTACTCTCCCGAATCGCCGGATTGCCGTCTTCCACCCAAATGCCGGTGCCTCGCGTGTTGCGATTGGTAATCGTAACTCCGATAATTTGACTGTTCGGCGCTGCCACGATGGTGACATTCTGCATGGAAAAGACGGGGCTGCGATAATCGCCACCGCCGACAATCTCGACTCCCTGACCTTTTTGGCTGTCATTTCCCTTGAGAATCACTCCAGCTTTCAGCTGCAGCGGAAATGTCTCGCTTGTGTACTGCCCCGGTGCCAGCTGGATCACCGTCCCTGAAGAAGCCTGTTGCAGGGCGTAGCTAATCGTGCGAAAGGCACTTCCCTGACTTTGACCCGCACCGGCTGAGTCTGCCCCCGACTGCGGGTTAACATAAATAGTGCCTTGCTGCGCCACAGACTGTTGCGGTAAAATCGCAATCTGGCGTTTACCCCCTCCCTCACCCACCGCCACACTGGCTCGGTCTGCCAGCAAGGCAGCGCCAGAAAAAGCCAAAGTGGCTGCTAAAACTCGATAGATAAAGTGGTATTTCATGGCTGTCACCACAAGATGTGCCCGGACATTGCGATTTAAAATCGCAATGTCCGGGCCGGCTCTAAATTTTTACAAAACTTTACAATTCGGGGTGGCAGCTGCCGCACCCATCTTCCGGCAGCCTCAGCCCGCCGCAACAAATAATGAGCAATTAAAAGTATTTAATAAAATTAATTTGAATTTTGGCCAACAGGCGTGCCATCAAATAGCTGGTGTGAAATTAGCCCCTACTTAAAATCCGGCTATTTACAAATGATTACAAATGATTGCACCGGCACGCCGCAGGGTGCGTGTCCCCTGGTGGACGCTACTGGCCCTCACCGCCGGCCTGCCAACGACCCATTTGCAAGCATTCCCGCACCCCGGGGGTGCCCTGATTGTCCGCAGCGCACCCGACAAGAGGAATTCCCCAACTCAAGGATTTCATCCGCTCGAACAGTTCTGGCGAGGGTTGAGAGCCATCGGCAAAGACGAAGACGTTGATGCCTTGCAAGGGGTTTTTCAAACGCCCATTAAGGCCAATCAGCCGGCCATTTTTATCTAAAATAGGCCCGCCGCTCATGCCATTTTCAATGTCGTTGGTATAGCCAAGCCGGTATCCTCCAGACAGGGCTCGCTCCGATAGCATTTCTACCTGACCGGCAGTCAATCGAAAAGCCTTCAGCCCCCAGTCGCGGGTGTTCTCTACCGTCGCGGAATTCATCCATTGCCAATTGGGGAACCCCGCCGCATACACTCGCTCGCCCACAGAGAGCGCCTGAGAATCTCCCATCTGGGCGACGCGATAAGACAAGTCGCTGCTAAATTGCACCAGCGCTAAATCTAGATATCCAAAATGCTCGGAGGGCAGCAACTTGCCAGGATATTCTTTCCCATCTTCGGTCAAAACTGCATATCGACTGTCCGGGCTGCTCTCCACTACATGATGATTCGTCAGCACTGTATAAATCTGACCTTGACGCTCCACAATCACTCCAGAACCGGCACCAGAATTAGTTAAAATCCGCACCGTCATTTGGCGGGCCATTTCTGGCACCACCTCCCCCACCGGCATCGCGCACTCTCGCCCCGCTGCCGGTTCGCATGCCGGTGCGACCGGCATTTTAGCTGGGGCGGGGCTTGGCACTGCGGCGGGCGATTCTCCGCCCACAAGGAGCGTTACAGTTAATAGTGAGCAAAACCACATGGAAATTAAGGAGAAAGGGCTGAATTGGTTTTTTCGATTTTCTAGTCCTTTTGGGGCTACCGTCTATTAAGTTAAGACGGAGGAAAACTCTCCCCCTCTCCCCCAAAAGCGATTCCTCCGCAGGAAAGAGGAAAGCCAGAATCAGCCTTCTGCCTTCCGCTTTCCCAAAGGAGTTTACCCCCTGACGCAGTTCGGCTGGCTGGGAGTTCGCAAAAGGCAGACACTGATTTTTACTGACCGCCCCCTTCCACAAACCATAAAGCGGAGTCGGGCTGCAATTTTTGCTCTACCTCTGCCAAAGAAACAGAAGGTGATCCCCCATCACCATCATCAGAAGATTCCAGAAGTGGCCCTTGCCCTCCACCAGCACTGGCACTGCCAAAGCTGATCACAGCTTTGAGAGCCATCTGCGGATTCTTGGCATTCTCACCGGTAAGCGTTAACAGCATATTATTATTGCTACAGGTTTCCGAACCGCTCACCAAACACACAACAGGGGTACTGTTTACCGTTCCGACTGTGAACTTCAAGTCCGCCCAGGAGCTGATCCCATTGGCAACTATCATATTGTTCAAGCGCTCCGTAACCTCTTGACAGCGCCTCTCTGGCGTAAATGTTTCTCCGCTCGTTTCTATGACGCGGCTCCAATTAACCAAAGGCTGCGGGCTGGTATTATTCTCCCGAAATGCGACCGTTGCAAAGCTACTCCCTTCCGCCTTCACGCAGCTAAAGTACGGGACCCTAGGATTGGCAGCCGTGCCCTGCGCCACTGTGACTGTTTGCTGATCTTTGCGTCCATTGCTTGCCACAGTATTGTTTCCCACATCCGGCTGGGCTTGACCCAAAGACACTATCCCATAGTCACTGTTATTTTCGATAGTATTCCCCCGCAAAACTGGACGGGCTTTCTGCGTCACCACCACCCCCGAACGGTTGCCGCGAATCTGGTTTTTCTCCACGACAGGAGCAGAACTCCCGCCAATTGCCAGACCGAAACCCGTATTTTCAAAACTGTTATCCCGGATTTCCCCTTGAGCTTGCCCCGCTACGGCAATGCCGTTGCCGGTGTTATTGCGAAACATATTCCTTTCAATTCGGGGGGCTGCACTGCCCGCCACAAAAACCCCTTCCCGGTTATTGCTGACAAATGTACTATCCTGAATCGCCGGATTGCCGTCCTCCACCCAAATGCCGGTGCCTCGGGTGTTGGGATTGGTAATCGTCACTCCGATAATTTGACTGTTCGGCGCTGCCACGATGGTGGCACTCTGCATGGAAAAGACGGGGCTGCGATAATCGCCGCCGCCGACAATCTCGACTCCCTGACCTTTTTGGCTGTCATTTCCCTTGAGAATCACTCCAGCTTTGAGCTGCAGCGGAAATGTCTCGCTTGTGTACTGCCCCGGTGCCAGCTGGATCACCGTCCCTGAAGAAGCCTGTTGCAGGGCGTAGCTAATCGTGCGAAAGGCGCTTCCCTGACTTTGGCCAGCACTGGCTGAGTCTGCCCCCGACTGCGGGTTCACATAAACAGTGCGTTGCTGGGCGACCGCCTGTTGCGGTAAAATTGCTATCGTACCTTTAACCCCTCCCTCACCCACCACCACACTGGCTCGGTCTGCCAGCAAGGCAGCCCCAGAAAAAGCCAAAGTGGCTGCTAAAACTCGATAAATATAGGCGGATTTCATGGCTGTCACCACAATACAATCCCGGACATCTCAATTTTAAATCGAAATTTCCCGGGCCGCCTAGAATTTTTAACAAAATTTTACAATTCAGGCTAGCTGTGGCAACCCTGAGCGGTGGAGCTGTTGTATAATTCCGTTTTCTGAGCGCCTCTGACACGAGTGCCTCTGATCCCCTCTGACAGGGGAGGTGTCTTGGAGAGCGCCGAATCGCCTCTTTTCACCTGTGGCAGCGGCGGTGATTTAAACAAGCAATTAAACGTAATTTCTATGTTTTTCTAGTCGGCATTGACTGCATATTTCAGGTATAAATGGCAGATATTAAACAAGCGCCTACTAAAAATCCGGCTATTTAGAACCGATTGCACCGGCACGCTTTGGGGGCGAGGGCCAGAAACCCGGTTTCTTTAAGAAACCGGGTTTCTACATATTTAGAACCGATTGCACCGGCACGCTTTGGGGGCGGGGGGCCAGAAACCCGGTTTCTTTGAGAAACCGGGTTTCTACATATTTAGAACCGATTGCACCGGCACGCTTTGGGGGCGAGGGCCAGAAACCCGGTTTCTTTAAGAAACCGGGTTTCTACATATTTAGAACCGATTGCACCGGCACGCTTTGGGGGCGGGGGCCAGAAACCCGGTTTCTTTGAGAAACCGGGTTTCTACTTCTACACCGGCATGGCGGCTAGGACAGGTTTGAGATTGACTGTGCTGCCAGGGGCATACACTTGAAACACATAATCCGCAATCATCCGGTCAGTATTGAACAGCGGCGAATTCGTCTTGATCGACTCCTTCATCATCTTAATCCAGCCGGTGGGAATCCCATTCTGATCTCGGTCATAGAAGAGGGGAACAATTTCCTGTTCAAGCAGTCGGTAGAGAGATTCCGCATCAATGCGATCTTGCAACTCCTGATCGCTGGTGTGGGCGTCTTCGCCGATAGCCCAGCCATTGAGAGCTTTGCCCGAGGCATCTGTCTTGTAGCCCTCGCACCACCAGCCGTCGAGAACGCTGCAATTCAGACCGCCATTGAAACAGACTTTCTCACCGCTAGTTCCGGAAGCTTCCAGAGGGCGGCGGGGGTTATTCAGCCAGACATCCACACCTTGCACCAGTTTTTGGCCGGTGTAGATATCGTAATCTTCAATAAACGCCACCCGCTTGAGAATCGACGGGTGCTTGCACCACTCCATCAGCCGCTGAATAATCCGCTTGCCCTCTTCATCGCGGGGGTGAGACTTGCCGGCGAAGATAATTTGCACCGGACGACCGGCATTGCCAAAAATCCGCAAAGCCCGCTCCGCATCCCGGATCAGCAGGTGTCCGCGCTTGTAGGGGCTGAAGCGCCGCGCAAACCCAATGGTGAGTGCATTCGGGTCTAGCAGTTCCTCTGCAGCGTCGGTGAACTCCTGCGATTCGCCGCGACGCTGCCGCGCCAGCTTGACTTTAGCGCGGGTGTATGCTATGAGCCGCTCCTTGAGAACTTGGTGACGCCACCAGATTTCCTGATCGGGAATCTCATCTACCTTAGCCCACATTTGCGGGTCAGCGAGATGGCTCTGCCAGTCCGCCCCCAGGTATTCGGCGTAGAGGTCGCTGAGCAGGGGAGCCGTCCAGGTAGGGGCGTGGACGCCATTGGTAATGTGGCCAATGGGCACTTTATCTTCGGGCCGGTCTGGATAGAGGATAGTCCACATCTTGCGGGAAACGTGACCGTGCAGTTCGCTGACGCCGTTGGCTGTCCGGCAGAGGCGGAGGGCCAAAACCGTCATGCCGAAGGGCTCCCAGGGGTCGCCGAGCCGGCGGGCACCCAGAGCCAGGAACTGCTCGCGAGACAGGCCCAGTTGCGGCCAGTAGTGGGCGAAGAACGAGTCCATCAGGTCAGACGAGAAAACGTCGTGACCGGCAGGCACGGGAGTGTGAGTGGTGAAGGCGCAGCGAGAGCGCACGTCCGCTTCAATATCATAGAAAGACTTGCCGGTCTTAACAATGTCGTTGCGGGCCACTTCCAGGGTGGAAAATGCCGCGTGGCCTTCATTGAGGTGATAGACAGAAGGCTCAATCCCCAGCGCTTTCAGAACCCGCACGCCGCCAATCCCCAGCACCACTTCCTGAGCGATGCGGGTTTCCTGGTTGCCGCCGTAGAGGTGTCCGGTCAGCCAGCGGTCAATCGGGTCATTGTCCGAGCGGTCTGTATCCATCAGGTAGAGGGGCACGCGACCCACCTGCGCCCGCCAGATTTGCACCTTCACCTGTCGCTGGCGGATTTGCAACTCCACAGTCAGGGGTTCCCCTTTCTCGTCGCAGATCAGCTCCAGGGGCATGTTCTCGAAATGATTGTCGATGTAGAATTCTTCCTGCCAGCCGGCGCGGTTGAGGCGCTGGCGGAAGTAACCCTGGCGGTACAGCAGCCCCACGCCCACCATTGGCACGCCCAGATCCGAGGCGGACTTGAGGTGGTCGCCGGCCAAAATCCCCAAACCGCCGGAGTACACCGGCAGCGATTCGTGGATGCCAAATTCGGCGCAGAAATAGGCTACCGGGTGTTCCCGAGTAATCTCGGGCACGACGCCACTGGCCCAAGTCGTGCTCGACAACATGTAGCTGTCAAACTGTGCGGCGAGAGATTTAACCTGCTTGATATAGGAGGGGTCTTCCGTCAGCTGGGTCAAGCGCTCGCTAGAAACAGACTTGAGAATAGCCACTGGGTTGTGGTCGCAGAGATCCCACTGATCGGGATTAATCCGCTGAAATAGGGAAACACGGTCAGTTGTCCAGCTCCACCAATAGTTGTATGCCAAGTCTGCCAATCGCTTTAGGGGAAGCGGCAATTTCTGGGCCAGCTTTTTGGCAGCTGTCATAACACGCTCTTTTGTCATAGGACTCAATCCATCTCAATACTCTGGCTGTTCACTGATTTCGATGAAGGCACCGGCGACGGACCGCGCCCAAAGGGAACCGCAAGTGTCCCGCACGGGATACCGGCGTGTCAGTGCCTTCAGAAAATCCAATCCAGCTGACTGAATTTTAGATTTACAGGATTTCCCGGCAGAGGCGGTATTTTTTTACATTTTTTCAAGCTTTCTCCTGTTACCTCTGTCAAGGGCTAGCCAAAATTTTTTTCGTGACAGGGGGCAGAAACCGGGTTTCTTTTGCTGGAGTTAGCATGACCGCTTCAACCGGCACAGTTTATTCTGTATAAATCGCGTCTCTACAAGAATTTGCCTGCCAAACCGGGATAAATAGCGCCCGCACGGGTGTGCCGGGCCTTTTGGGAGCCGGTCAGCTCTGGAGCGGGCTTTGGCATGCTTGAACCGGCATCTCCGCAGGGGGCGCTGGCAAATGGCGCTGCCGGTGAGCGATAATTTTCTAGAGCTACTCAAAAATCGGCGCTGTTACCACTTGGACTCCTATGAATCCTGCCCTGTCACAATTCGGCACTCAGATGTCCCACCTGACCGGGGTGCGGGCGATTATGAAAGACATTATTGAAACCCTGCGCTCCGGTAGCGGGCAGGAGTTTATCAATTTGAGTGCCGGCAACCCGGTAATTTTGCCCGAGGTGGAGGGGCTGTGGCGGGATTGCACGGCGGAACTGCTGGCCAGCTCGGAGTACGGCGAGGTGGTTTGCCGGTACGGGTCATCTCAAGGATACCAGCCGCTGATTGAGGCGATTGTCGGAGATTTCAATCGCCGCTACGGGTTGAATCTAACCGACCGCAATGTCCTGATCACCCCCGGCAGTCAAGCCCTCTACTTCTACGCCGCTAATGCCTTTGGAGGGTACACCGGCAGTGGCCAGCTCAAACAAATTGTCCTGCCCCTCAGTCCCGACTATACCGGCTACGGCGGCGTCACCTTGGTGCCAGAGGCGCTGATCGCCTACAAACCAGCCCTGGACATCGACGCGCCCAACCACCGCTTTAAATATCGCCCCGATTTCAGCCAGCTGGCGATTGATGAAAACACCGGCTGCGTGATTTTCTCCCGCCCCTGCAACCCCACCGGCAATGTCCTCACTGACGATGAGGTGAAAAAAATTGCCGCTCTCGCTGCCCCATACGATGTGCCGGTGATCGTTGACTCCGCCTACGCGCCTCCCTTCCCGGCGCTCAACTTCACGGAGATGACGCCGGTGTTCGGCGGCAATATCTTGCACGGCATCAGCTTGTCCAAGGCTGGCCTACCGGGAGAGCGGATTGGCATCGCTATCGGACACGAGCGGCTGATTCAGGTGCTGGAATCTTTCCAGACTAATTTGTGCATTCACTCGCCGCGCTACGGACAAGCGATCGCCGCCCGCGCGATCGCCTCTGGCGCTCTGGCTGAGATTGCCGAACGGGTGATTCGCCCCTACTACCAGAGCAAGTTTACCGTTGTGGAAAGTACCACTCACCGAGCTATGCCCCAGAACCTGCCCTGGTTGCTGCATCGCGGCGAAGGGGCGATCTTTGCTTGGCTGTGGTTGCAGGATCTGCCGGTCAGCGACTGGGAGTTCTACCAGCTGCTCAAGCAGGTGGGGGTAATTGTGGTTCCCGGGAGTTCTTTCTTCCCCGGTTTGCGCGAAGATTGGCCGCACAAGCACCAGTGCGTCCGCATCAGCCTCACCGCTAGCGACGGGGACATTGAAACCGGCATGCAGCGCTTGGCCAAGGTTGTCGAGCAAGTTTACCAGCAGTCAGCGGTTAGCTGTCAGCCCGGATAATATCCGGTTGTATGCTTGTCAGACGGCAGAATCAATTCTGCCGCTATACAAACAAAGCCCGCCTGCGCGGGCTTAGATTTTTAAGGCGGATACTCTTTGAAAATCCGGTTAATCACACCCAATAAAATACCTCGCGCTCACGCCCTCTAAGATGGAGAGGGAAGATTTGGCGGTAATGGTGAATGGGGAGTGTTCAAAAAGATGAGAGAGGATTTTATTGGCCGCGAGCCGGTCACAAAAAACAATGACAAATGACAATTGGCTAGAAATCGGCAAAATTGTGGCACCTCAAGGTTTGGACGGGGAGGTGCGGGTTTATCCGAGTTCTGATTTTCCGGAACGGTTTTTGGAGCCGGGACGCCGGTGGTTGCGGCGCACCGGCGCTGGGGAACCGCAGCCGGTTGAGTTGCTGGGGGGGCGGTATATTCCTGGCAAAGGTATGTATGTGGTGCAGCTGGCTGGCGTTGAGGACCGCAACCAGGCAGAGGCGCTGGCGGGTGCGATTCTGCTGGTGCCAGAAACCGACCGCCCTGCTTTGGAGGAAGATGAGTATCACGTCCGGGATTTGCTGGGTTTGCAGGTGTTCAACCAGCTGACCGGCGAATTCATCGGCACGGTGGTGGATGTTATCCCCGCCGGCAATGATTTGCTGGAGGTGAAGCTCAAGGAGTCACCCCAGGCGGTTCCCGCTGCTGCGGAAGACGCCCCACCGGCACCGGGGGGTAAAAAAGGCAAAACCAAGGCAAAACCAGCCGCACCGGCAACGGTGCTGATTCCGTTTGTCAAGGAGATTGTGCCGGTGGTGGACTTACAAGCCGGTCGGGTTGAGGTTGCGCCGCCTGCCGGTTTGCTGGAAACTAATTTGTGAGCCGCTTTGTGAGCCGCTTTGTGAGCCGCCCCCCGTCAGGTGCCCTCTGTTGTTGAGCAGCTAATGGCGTCTTAACCCGATTGAACATCGAGAAACCAGGTTTCTGAAAGAAATCTGGTTTCTTAAAGAATTTCCGGTCAGGGCTATGTTATAGTTCTGCCGGGGAAGGAGGGGAATATCTTCTGTCTTTAACGGTCTATAGGACGCCCTATGGAGAGGTTCGCCGGACCTTTGGCCCGATCGTCATTTCCCTGATTGGGAGTCGGGGGAACCTGGATTAAGATAGCCTGGTTGGGGTTATTGGGATCGATTAGCTGAACTGTGCCGCTGAAGATATCATTTTTGTCGCTGCCACTTCCGTTATATTGAAAACGTCCGCTGATGGGAGTGCGCACACCATTGATGATGACGAAGCTCCCATTTTGCATGGTCAGGTTGCCTCTTTGGGGAGTGGAGCTTTGCTGGGTGTCGGTGAATGTTAGGGTGGCGCTGCCATTATTACTGATAAAAGTGCCTTGCAGGAAATCACTCCTGTCGGAGTTAATGCCTATTTCGAGAATGCCCCGGCTGGGGTTGTCTAGACTGGGGCTGTCTGCGGTTCTCGACAGGGGCTGCAGGCGGACACTGGGGGTGTTCTGCACTGGGTCGCCAGATAAGGCGTTGTCCGCACCATTGATTGCGGAGTCGAGGAAGTCTCCAAATCCAAATCTGGGTCTTCTTTCTTCCTCAAAAAAACCGGTTCTGGGTTTAATTTTGCCGGTTTGAACTGCTGGTTTAGCCGGCGCTGCTTGCCCAACCGGCGAAACAGCTTCCCCGGCGCTGGCGACAGGGGCAACAGCAATGCTGAGACAGCAGCTAGCTACAGGCAACAGCACTCCCAAAAGGCGCTGGTAATAAAAATCCTGTGGGATTTTTTTGGGAATATTCATAATATTTACCTCTGTTAGAACCGGAAAGTCGTGCGAACTGTGCCGACATAGATGGTGTTGTTATCTTCGTAGTTGCCGGGATGCGTGACTAGGAAGAAACCGGGGGTGATGCTGAGATTGTCACTGACTTTAAAGCGATAGAAGGCTTCCAGGTGAAGTGAGAAAGCATCGCCCCCCGGCAAGCCGGTAGATGCGGAGAAGTCATCGTATTCGACTAGGCTGAGGGGCTGCCCTACTATTATACCCAGTAAGTCTCCCCGGCGTCCAAAGATGTCGGGAAATCCTAGAGAAGCCGCCCAGGTGGTGCTGGCGGCGAAAGCGTCGGTTTTTTCAGCATAAGTGCCGGCAACCCCACCCCAGGTGGCGAAGTGGAATTTGGGGCTGATGCGCCATTGCAAGCCGGCACCTAAGGCATAGATGTTGGAGCGCTGGTTAATGAACCCGGAAGCGTCTGCAGCGCCGCTTCCTGTAAAGGTGTTTAACCGGCCATTAGGGGAGGAACCGTAGATAGCTGTGAGATTCGCTAGGGCACTATTGCCTAATAAGAATAGCAGCTCGCCGCCGGCTACCCAAGTATCTTTTCCAAACACAAACCCCTGTCCTGAATCGCTACCGTTTTTAGCTCCATAAGCGAGTTGCAAGCGCAACCCCCTGCTCAGCAGCCAGTCCATACCAATGCCGGCATCTAAATCGCCTATTTTGAAGATAGCGTTGGCTTCTCCAAATCGGGAAATCGCTCCTCGCCCGTTGTCAAAGAAGGGGGAGTTGGCAGTTAAGACGCTGCTGAGGCTGAAGCCTGCCGGTCTGATCGTGAAGACGACGCGATCGTTAAAGGCTGGAAAGCGATAATCGAGGGCTGATAGCTGGAATTGGTTGCCGGTATCGGCTTGGAATGAGAGCAATGCGGTGTAGGTGTTGAGGACGCTTGGCTCGGCAAAGCCGCGCCCGCTGAAATTACCCGCTGCTAGTTCTATGCGCAGCAAGTCTTTGCCGGTAAAGGTGGTAGCCGTTTGCAATCTTGTCAGCTGGGTGAACACTGCGTTGTTGTTGCCATCTCCTGGGGGTGCGCCTCCCCTGGGTTTGGAAAGTCCTAGAATTACTTCTCCCCCAAAGACTGTGGTGGAGTTGGTAAAGCGATTGGCTTCCAATTCTGAGGTGCGGGCTTCCAGGGAAGTCACCCGGTTGGCTACGGTGGCTAATTCGGAGGCAAATTGTTCTTGCAGCTGTTGCAGAACTGTTAAGTCTTGTTTTGTTGCTTTGTCTGACAGGTCGGTGTTTGTTGAGGCGAGCAGTTGGCTAATTTTGTCTGTACAAGCGTTTAAACCGGCGGCGAATTCATAGCGAGTCATGGCGCGGTTTCCCCGGAATGTGCCATCCGGATATCCTGCTACGCACCCGTAGCGATCTACCAGGTTTTGCAATGCCTGAAATGCCCAGTCTGTCGGCTGTACGTCTGAGAGTTGGGAGACGGATGTCACCTGTTCCATCCCATCTGTGGCAAAATTCTCAACCTTGTCTCCCAGATTTATCTGTTCTTCGGGAGTGGGCGCGATCTGCTCGCCGGTGTTGAGCGAGGTGCTGTCCGCAATTGCTGCTGCCGTTTCGGCTATAACCGGCAAGCTATTGGCTGAATTATCTCGCAATATTTCGCTGGATTTCAGGCTACCTAAGATAGTCCCACGCTTGAATAATGGGGATTTTTTAAGCTGTTCTTTGTTTGGCTGAAATTGCCCTTCTGCTGACTCGGCTGGCAACTGCACTGGCAACTGCACTAAGTGTGTCACGTCTCTTGTAGCGCCGCCATCTTGCCTGTCAGTATCTTTCGCCCATGCCGCTGGGGCGGCACATATAAATGCTGTCACTCCTGACAGGAGTAACAAAACTTTTATGCCCACAATAATCCCTCACACTAAAAGGTCTTAAGGTGTTTGCTTGCGTCTTTTTGCAAGACTGCTCAATAGCCCGCTCCCCCTGGGGGCTGGAGAGATTGATATTTGACTGAAATCATTTTATATAATAGAGGTCTCTCTGTACTCTGTCAATAGATTTCAGGGATTTTAAACTTTTTTAAATAAAAGGAAAGGCCCATTCAGCACTTTTTCAGCTGGGGCCTTAGATTTGAAATTTTGGTTTTTTATATCGTGTTTGTAATTTGCAATTCGGAAAGTTTAGCCCGGATTTGCTGTGAAAACTGGATGGCTAATGGCCAAACCGGCCCGGTTTCTGGCCCACCGGCTCAGTGGGAGAAGAAAAAATCATCGAGAATAAAGGGGGCGTTGGAGTAAAAGACAACCTTGGCGATGGCGGTGCCGGTCACTTCTAGGCGGTGATGGGGCAGGGGTTTGGGCAGCTCACCTGCGGGTGAAATAACGTAGTTAGCGCCGGTGTTCATCTCCGAGAGGCGGTTGCCGTCAGCGTCAAAGGCGACTAGGACGACGGGTTTGGTGCCAATCACGAAGGCACCGGCACGGGTGGCGGGACGGCGAAAATAGGCTGTGATGCCGGTCTGGTTGACGAGGGGCATCAGCACCTGAGAGGCTGAGGGTGGCGCAAAAGCGGGGTTGGATGGCTGCAGGGCAATCGCACCCTCAAACCGCACGCCGCAGCTGGCGTACTGGTCACTCAGCTGCTCAAAACCCTTTAAATTCTCAAAATCGAGCTGGATTAATGCAGGCGGCGTCGGTGGCATCTGGCGGAAGCCTTCTGCGAAACAAAAGTCCGGGATTAAGTTGGGTGCGGGAGCGGACAGGCTGTGCGGAATCGATATGGATTCTATAAAAGACACTGGCTTTCCCCATTTAAGTATTATCACTTAGATATGGCTAGCTTAAACCCTTCTACAATCCGTGTCAATATTGTTTCGGGCTGGATAGCAATTCTTTAATATTCACATCTGTAGTTTTACACAAATTTTACATTCAGTCCGGACAGAAGCCGGAAGTTTCGCAGGCAAACCGCCTGCGGGGGAGAGAGGGGATGCCGGCGGAGAATTTGCGAAGAAATGTAAAGGACAAGCTGGGGCAGCGGGCGATGGGGGGAT
>Ga0185317_100208_pt1 | contig 19244 bp, 21 predicted proteins | sample DevilsHole_FD_128020 | JGI IMG/M metagenome (GOLD analysis project Ga0185317, IMG submission 128020) | Groundwater microbial communities from Devils Hole, Nevada to study Microbial Dark Matter (Phase II) - Devils Hole (SPADES assembly)... | ecosystem: Environmental > Aquatic > Deep subsurface >...
TGCACGATTCTGGGACAGTAGCCCGACGCGCCAGCGAGGGAGCACATGGCGAAATCACAAGAAATCAGGCCCGGTCCCTCGCTGGCGCGTCGGGCTACTGTCCCTGCGGACTCCCAGGATCACGCAGGGCCATTTAGCCGATCGTCGAAGTCGAAGTGCGCCGCGAGATCATCGCTGGGCGGACGCGGGAGCGTGGCGTCGGCGGTCTTTTCCCACTCGGCGAACGCTGCGTTCAACGACGGCTCGTGCGCGGCGAACGCACGCTCGCACTCGACCCGCCGACGACGGGCCGCGTCCAGGGACGACTCCTGCTCGCGCGTCGGCACGGCCAGCACCGGCGGCGCGGATTTGGCCGTCGTCAGACCGCGCTCGGCCACGTTGTTGAAGAACGCGGAGAGCTGGTAGTACTCGCGCTGCGAGATTGGGTCGTGCTTGTGATCGTGACAACGGGCGCAGCCGGCGGTCAGGCCGAGCCACACCGTGGCCGTCGTGTCGACGCGGTCGGCGACGTATTCGACGCGGTACTCCTCGTCGATGACCCCGGTCTCGTCGGTCACCGGATGGTTGCGGTGAAAGCCGCTGGCGATTCGCTGGTCGATCGTGGCGGCCGGCAGAAGGTCGCCGGCAAGCTGTTCGATCGTGAACTGATCGAACGGCATGTTCGCGTTGAAGGCGTCGATCACCCAGTCGCGCCAGCGCCACATCGGGCGCTCGTGATCGGAAAAGTGGCCGTTCGTGTCGGCGAATCGTGCGGCGTCGAGCCAATCGAGGGCCATGCGCTCGCCAAAGTGCGGCGACGCGAGCAGCCGATCGACGACTCGCTCGTACGCGTCGGGCCGGTCGTCGCTCAGGAACGCATCGATCTGGTCGATCGTCGGCGGCAGTCCAGTCAGATCGAGCGTCACTCGGCGGATGAGCGTCTCGCGGTCGGCCTCAGGCGCCGGCCGCAATCGCTCGCGCGCGAGCCGGTCGTACACGAATGGATCGACTGCGTTGCGCGGCCAGCCTGCATCATCCACGGGCGGCAGCGCCGGTCGTCGCGGCGCGACGAACGCCCAGTGTGGCTTGTGGTCTCGCGAGTCGAAGTCGCCGCTGCGCCCGCTGGCGACGGCGACCAGCAGGACGATCGAGGCTACAGGCGCGATGAACATTCTGAACCGCATGAGTGTGGGGCGGATCATGGTTTGCTGCGTACGTTGGCGCGTCTCCGCTGCGGTGTGTTGTTCACGATCAGGTGTTCGATCGTGACCGAATGGCCCAGGTTTCGCCAGGCCTGGGCAAGATGCTCGACGACCAGCCGGCGATGGCACTTATCGGCGGTGGGTTCGGAACACAACAGTGCGGTCGGCGGGGCGAAGCGGTCGGGCGGTAGGAGTTCGGCGATGCGCCGCTCGATCATCAGTTCGCGAAACGACGCCTCGTAGGCGGACCAATCGCCGGTGGCCATGTAGGCGCGGCGGATATCGCGCGTGGGTGCAAACAACGGTTCCACTTCGTACACCGCGCGGGTGATGCGGGGCACGAAGAAACGCAGATCCGCCTCCTTGGCGAAGCCGGCCAACTGGCCGCCGCGGTTCTCGCGCACGTCGAGCAGCTTCTCGACGCCGGCCGTGGCGAGCAGCGTGAAGAACTGCTCGGCCGTCTTTTGCGTGAAGCCAATGGTGAGGAGTCGAATGTCCATGAAGTTGAGTTCGCATCTACGCTTCTCCCTCTCCCCGCTGCGGGAAGAGGGTTGGGGCGAGGGGCGTTCAGGCGTATCCTGAACCCCTCACCCCTGCCCCTCTCCCCCGCGGACCGGGGAGAGGGAGAATAGAGTCAAGCCGGCGAATCTTCGTCGGACGCATCGTCGTCCGAGCGCAGGCGAAACGCCTTGCGTTTGGCCTGAACGCGCAGGGCCTCGTCCAGCATTTGGCGGCGTTCGTCGGCGGTGATTTCAGCGGCGAACAGGCCGTCGATCATGCCCGCACCCACCCGAGTCTCGGCGAGCAGCCGGCTTTCAAACTCCGCTGAAGTCTCGATGCGGCCGTCGCCGCGCAGGTGCGATGTGGCGACGCCGCGCTCGGCCAGCGCCGGCGCGATCATCAACCCGCGATGGCAATCGAGCGGGTCTTCCTCGGCACACAGCACGGCAATGGTGTGACGCGCGATGTCGCCCAACAGCCGATCGAGACCCTGCTGGAATTCGGGGGTCGCCCGCACCCGCCAGTAATCTACGCGGCCCTCTTCGTCGTAGAGGCTCGGTCGTTCCGGCCGGCCGCCAAGCTGTGCTCCCAGGAAAACGTACGAGATGCCCGCCCCTCCCAAGGCACGCTGCAACTCGGGCTGGTTGAATTGCGGCAGTCGTTGGCTGGACGGGTGCGAACGCACATCGGCCACCGCGCTGACGCCCGCTGTGCCGAGCAACTCAACGAAGCGAGCCAGTTCGTGGTTCGAGTGGCCCACGCTCAGCAGACCCCGCGGTGCTTTGGCAGTTTCGGAGTGTGCCACAGGGAATATGCTCCGTCATCTACTACACTGGTACGTCGTTGCAGCGCGGCGAGGGCAGCCGATGGACATGATCTTGGTCGACTGGACACGCATGGGCAAGACCTACTGCCTGGCCGGCGTGGTGCCGGAGCGCGGGTATCGCGTGGTCCGGCCGCTGCTAAAATCAGGCAGCCGCGCACCGGTCCGTAATGTCGGCTGGTTCCCGCATTTGCTGGAAGGCCATGCCCGCTGGGAGGTGTTCGAGTTGATTCGGGCCGAGCCGGCTTCCGTGGAGCCACCGCACGTGGAGGATTGTTGGGTGCGAGCGATGCGCTCGCGGCGGCGACAGGCCGCGCTGGAAGAACGTCGCAGGATTCTGATCGCATCGACGGCAAGCGAGGAGGTACTGATCTTCGGCGTGCCGCTCGTGAAGACGCACATGGGTGCATGCGTGCCACCGGCGGTCGGCATTCGGAGTCTCGCGACCATCGTGGTGCCGTCGAATCGAGTCGTCTTCGGCGCGTCGATGCGCCAGGGCGCGCCAGAACCCGACGTTCGTGTCACGCTTCCGGTCCCGGGCGCCGGAGATCGCACCATGCCTGTGAAAGACCACCACCTACTGCTCAAGGCCGAGCATGGGTCGGATACTCTGGCCGGGCGCGTCAAGACGTTGGGAGAAACAGTTCGTGCGATGGGCGCCGACGTTGCCGTACGGCTTGGCCTGTCCATTCCAGGGCGGCGAACAACGGACCGCCGCGTGCTGGTTGATGGCCGATGGCTTCTTCTCGACGTCCGATCCGCAGCCGTAACGACACTCCTCCCGCCCAGCGTCGTGTCGCAACTGCGCACAAGGCGTCGCTGCATTGGGACGCGAATTTGGTTAATGTATGCGAACCATGAAGGGCGAAGGCTGCGACCAACGATGCATGCCAATCAACCGGCGTCAGGTTCTGCGGCTCGGTGCGCCCGGCGTGTTGGGGTTGAGCCTGCCCGGATTGTTTCTGGCCGAGTCGGCACACGCCGACGCGACCGGGACGCGGCCAGCGAGCCGGATTCGTGCGTGCATCTTCATTTTCTATTACGGCGGGCCGAGCCAGTTCGAGACGTGGGACCCGAAGCCCGGCGCGCCGGCTGAGGTGCGCGGCGAGTTCCGCGCGGCGGCGACGAGTGTGCCCGGCGTGCATATCTGCGAGCATCTGCCACACATGGCCCGCATCATGCACAAGACGGCCATCGTGCGGAGCATGAGCCACAAGAACCGGCTGCACGACTCGGCCGCGACCGAGACGCTGACCGGGCGGCCCTCGCCCAACGGCGACCGTGAAGAGTTCGCGCCGATCAAGCAGTTCTTTCCGTGCCACGCGGCTACACTCAGCTATCTGTGGCGTGAGCGGCGGCTCGACGTGCCGCACGCGGCGCTGCCGTTCGTGTTCCACAACGTCGTCGACGTGCCGTGTCAGGGCGGCGGGTTTCTCGGCTCGGCGTACGATCCGTTTCAGATCTCGGTCGATGTCGACAACCGCGCGTATCGGGCCGGCGCGCTCGACTCGCCCGCGGAACTGACCGCCGCACGAATCAGCGAACGACGCGACCTGTTGACCCGGCTCGAGTCGTCGCCACGGTCGCTGATCGCGACTTCCGGTCCGGCGGCGGCGTTCGGGTCGGCGACGCAGCAGATGGTTCGGTTCTACGACAAGGCATTCGACCTGCTCAGTACAGACCGCATCCGTCGGGCGCTCGACGTTGCGCAAGAAAGCTCGCAGACGCGCGAGCGATACGGCTATGGACCCGCGCCCGCGACGGTGGGCGAAGGGGGCGGGGGCGGCAACGGTGCCGAACTTGGCTACGCGCGGCAGATGCGTGGCCAGAACTTGCTGCTCGCCCGGCGACTGGTCGAGGCAACTACTCGTTCGATTCCACCAGCCCCGACACCAAGGGCACGTCGGCGCTCGAGATTCTGCGCGACGTCCACAAGGCGATCGCGAAGCGGACGACGACCACCGTTCTCGACAAGCAGAACCGAGTGTATGCGATCGAAAGCGACCAGGACGGGCTCAGCGGCCTGCCGGAGGCAATCCGGCCGCTGGTCAAGGGGCAACTCGATCCGGAGAACCTGAAGAAGGCGGCCAACCAGGAAATCGATAACTTGCCCACCGAGCCTGTGAACAAGGGCGACTCGTGGCAACGCGCCCAAACGGCCAACTTCGGCGCAGGCCAGGTCATGACGTTCCAGAACAAGTTCACGTACGAAGGCACGATCGAGAAAAACGGCAAGACGCTCGACAAGATCACGCACAAGACGTTGTCGGTGGACTTTGCCCTGCTGGGGTCGGTGACGCCGTTTCAGTTCATGCTCGGCAAGCTCGTGGGCACGGTCGGAGTGTCGCTCACCATCGTGTCGATCTACATGCTCGCCGGGTACTTGGCCTTGCGCCACGCGGGCTACAGCGACTTTTTCCCGGCCCACCTGCTGCCGTGGTTCCTGCTCTATCAGGCGCTGGCCGTGCTCATGTACGGATCGATCTTCGCGGCCATCGGCGCGGCAGTCACCGACGCCCAGGAAGCTCAGAGTTCGCTGATGCCCGTCATGATCATCACAATGGCCCCGATGTTTGTGTTCATGAACGTGCTGAGGGAACCCGGATCGACCATGGCGCTCGCCTTCTCACTGTTCCCGCCGGCCACGCCGATGCTGATGATCCTCCGTCAAGCCGTGCCACCGGGCATTCCCATCTGGCAGCCGTTGGTCGGTGTTGCCCTCGTTTTGCTGACCACGACCGCGTGCGTGTTTGCGGCCGGACGAATCTTCCGGCTTGGGCTTCTGATGCAGGACAAGGGGGCCGACTATCGCCAAATGTTTCGCTGGGTGGTCAGTGGCTAAGGATTTGGTCCGAAATAACTTCCCTATGCCACACAAACCCGAAGCGTCAGCGAGGATCGGAAAGATCGGTTGTCCTCGCTGACGCTTCGGGTTAGTGTCCCCACCGATATCGGGAAGTTATTTCGGACCAATTCCTAAGCCAGCCGCGCGAATCCCTACGGCGTCTTTGTTTCGCCGAAGATTTCTTTGCGAGCCACATCCACTCGCGCGTTGCTCCATCGCGGGATTGGCTCGACTGCGAGTGCAGATAGATAGTCGGCCACTGAACTGCTGCGCATTGCCGTGACGTGCGTGGTCTGAAGTCGGATGACCGGGATGCCCTGTTCCTGCAAGTCGACCGGCCACTGCGAATCGTCCGAGACGACGAAGTCGCCGACGCCGCCGCCGTCGCCCAAGACGCAGACGAACTGGACGTGCTTGGGAACGTTCTTGTCCTTGCGGTCGAGCAGCCACTGCGTGCGGGCCTGCTTCGAGAACGACAGCACGAACGGCTCCTGCTCCTTACGCACCATCGCCTTCCACTTGGCCATCGACGCACCGCCGTTCGGGGCGCACACCTGAATGACCTTGGTGACTCCGCTCGACGGCTGGTCCTCGACGAACTGCCGCGCGATCAGGCCGCCCGCGCTGTGGCCGATCAGGACGAGTTCCGAGTAGCCGGCTTTCTTGAGCTGCTTGATCGCGTCGCCGAGGCCGGTCGACTCGGCGATCTGCGACACCGGCACGTCCTGGCCGTAGGCGAACGAGAACACATCGGCCTCTTGGCTCAGCTTCCGCACCAAACTGCTGCCCGGTTCCTGCCACTCGTGAAAGGTGGCGGCGCGTATCTTCTCGCGGTGGACGGGATGGACGCGAAGACCGTGAATCAGCACGACGGCGGTCGGCTCGCCCTTGGACCGCTCGACCGCGACGGCCGGCGGTTGCACTTGCTCAAACCTAGTCTCGACCGGGTCGGTTTCGGCGATGACGGCGGCGAGAACCAGTGCCAGCATGGCGCACCTCTCGGGCGGGCGAATCAGACTCGACCTTCGTACAGCACGATCGGCTTGGCCGAACCAGGTTCGAAGAGCACCAGGCCGCCGGCCGGGTGATTCACCTCGACGACGCAGTTGGGCGATCCGGCCGCGTGGCGTGCAAGCACCGCCTCCATCGCTTGAACCGTCGCGACCGTCTGGCGGTCGGCGGCAAGATCGCTGAAATCGAGCCGGCGGAGCTGTTCGAGCCGCGCCGGCCGGTCCGATGCCTGGCCGCCGAATTCGACGAACGCAACCTCCTCGATGAATCGCCGCACCGCCTCGATGCCGTAGCCGCGCTGCGCGCGGGCGTTCCACGGCTCGACAAACCGGCCGTTGTAATGGTTGTTGATCGTCGTCTTGAACTGAGTCGGCGTCTTGCCTTCGATCGTCAACTCGACGCCCCGCTTGCGCTGGTGAGCGTTCCAAACTCCGTTGTCGAACCGGAACTGCACCTCCTGCTCGACGTAGCCGGGAAAGTTGTCGGGCGTGACCCAGCTCGTGTGGATGTCGAACGCCGCCTCGCGCCCGTCGGCGTACTGGTAGACCATGCGGAGCTGCGTCGAGTCCCAGGTGTCGCCGGAGGCGGGACCAACGATGCCTCGCTGCCCGGTACACGCCACGCTCTTTAGTCGCCCACCGAACGTGAAGTCGATCAGCTTAATGTAGTGGACCGCGACGTACGTGCCTGGGTTGCGCCCACGGATCCACTCGGCAAACTGCTGGCCGGAAATCTGCTTCGGCTCGAGCAGCGAACAGTAGCCGTTGTTCACGTGCACGAGTTCGCCGTCGGCGACGAGCGTGCGCAGCTTCTTGTGGTCGGGGTCGAACAGTTTGTGATAGACCACGCGAGCGAGTACCCCGCGTTGCCGTGCCAGGGCGACGAGCGTGTCGAGTTCCTGCAGCCGCAGCACCGACGGTTTTTCGATCAGCACGTGCTTGCCGGCCTCGATCGCCTTGCGCGTCGCGTCGAAGTGTCGATCGTCGGGCGTGGCGATGCAGACGAAATCGACGCCGCCGAGCAACTGGTCCGTGGCACTCGCGCCGGAGTAGTTCGCGAAGTCGCCGATTCGTCCGGCCGCCGTCCGTTTGTATTCGGCCGCCCGGCTGCCGGTGCGCGACGCCGCGGCTGCGAGCGGCACTTCGACGAATCCGAAGTCGCGGCGGTACAGCCCCTCGGCGTGAAGTTGCTGGAACAGCGGCCGGTAGGTCTCATCGAAGATCATCCCGACGCCCACCATGCCGGCCCGCAAACGGTGGCTCGTCAGGTTCGGTGAAAGTTCGCTTTGCATGGCCTCATCGTAGGAGTTCGCGCGGCCAAGTCAACCGGGCCTGTCGGCGGCGCTCGGGTGCATACCCGTAATTGCATTCGTCGCTCGCTTAACCCGCAGCCGCAGGCGAGGTCGGCATCGTGCGAATTGCACGGATCAAACACGACCTCGCCTGCGGCCGCGGGTTAAACGAGCGAGGCGCAGCTACGGAAATACACCCGCGGCGCCCCGCTGTGTTGCGGGGCCGGGCAGGTCGTCGGTACCTTGCCCGCGTGATTGCAACAGTCGCGAAGCCCGACGCAGCACCCGGCAAGTGGCCGACGATCGCGCTGTTGTGCCTGGCCGAACTGCTCGGCATGGCCGTGTGGTTCTCGGCGTCGGCCGTGGTGCCGGCGCTGACCAGTGAGTGGCAGCTTGGCGAGTCGGGCCGCGCGTGGCTGACGATGTCGGTGCAGCTCGGTTTCGTGGTCGGGGCGTTCGCCTCGGCCGTGCTCAACCTGGCTGATCGCGTCTCGGCGCGCTGGCTGTTCGCCTCCGCCGCGCTGCTCGCAGGCGGGGCGACCGCGCTCATTCCGCTGTGCGCGTCGGGTCCGGCGACGGCGCTGGTGTTGCGTTTGCTCACGGGTCTCTCGCTGGCCGGAGTCTATCCGGTCGGCATGAAGATCATGGCCACATGGACGAAAACGGACCGCGGGCTTGGCATCGGACTGCTCGTCGGTTCGCTTACGATCGGCTCGGCCGCGCCGCACCTGGTCAGCAGCTTGGGGGGATTCAGCGACTGGCGCGATGTGTTGCTGGTTTCGGCGGCGCTCGCAGCCGCCGGCGGACTGGTGGCCGCTGTGTTCGTGCGTGAGGGGCCGTTCAAATCGCCCGCGCCGCGATTCAACTGGAGCTATGTCGGCGAGGTGTTTCGCCATCGCGAGCTGGTGCTGGCGAACCTTGGCTATCTCGGTCACATGTGGGAGCTGTACGCGATGTGGGCGTGGGCGCCGGTCTTCTTGCTCGAGAGTTTCGAACAGTCCGGCGCCAATCGCACGGCGGCCAGCCTGGCCGCGTTTCTGATGATCGGCGCCGGCGGCGTCGGCAGCGTAGTGGCGGGGCGCGTGGCCGACCGAATCGGCCGGACCACCGTGGCGATCGCGTCGCTGGTGGTGAGCGGCGCGTGTGCCGTGTGCGTCGGGTTGTTGTTCGGCGGCAGTCCCGTGCTGGTCGCGGCGGTTGCGGTCGTGTGGGGATTCGCCGTGGTTGCCGACTCGGCTCAGTTCTCGGCCTGCATCAGCGAGCTATGCGATTCGGCCTACGTCGGCACGGCGCTGACGCTGCAAACCAGCCTCGGATTCCTGCTAACGGTCGCGACGATCCGGATGATCCCCACGGTCGAGACGGTGGTCGGCTGGCGCTGGACATTCGCGTTTCTCGCGCTAGGACCGGCGGTCAGCATCACGGCGATGGAAACACTGCGCCGGTCCCCGGCGGCGACCCGGCTTGCGGGTGGTCGGGGCTAGTCTAGTCTGCGCGTTCAGGCACTCCCAATGGATCGCGAGTCGAATTGACGTTCGACAAGGAGGATGTGTACGCCAGCGGCGATAGACGGTTTCTGATCATGCTGCAAGCGGTCAGAACGAGACGTGCGGTGTTTTTTCCGTTCGTCGTCGGGATATGTGATGCCGGGGTTCTTCAGACGCGACTTGAGATACTCGCGCCCGTCGCGAAGGAGATCCTTCCGATACTGCTCGAATGACTTGGACCGATAGTGCGAACTCACGCGGCGAAAGGTCTCTCGGTGTCGTTCGAGTCGCCCTCGATCCTCCGGTCGCGCCTCATCAACCCAACGATCCAGTTCTTCGCACGCGCGCGGTCCTAGAATGTCGGCAGCCACAAAGGAGGCTGTCCAAGCCGAGCCATGGTTACTGAGCATCTTCTCATGCAGAGTCGGCAAAGCAGGTTCACCAATCAGCACAAATGCCCAGCGTGTGGGGACCTCGTAGGGGCCAATCTTGGGACTGATAACATGGATATCGGCTGGAAAGGTAAGGAACTCCGCGAGGGTTTCCGATGCCTCCGCTGCCTCAAGGTTCCCGAGACACCGAATGAGTCTCGCGACCGTCCGCATCTTGAGTTCAATAAGTGGCCGGTACTCAGGCAGGAGTCCCTCGTCGTTGGCCCGGTATTCCCCACCGATCCGGAACCTGTCCTGGTACCTGCAACGCCGAAGCACCGACACGAAATCCGCTACGTATTTGTCACGATCAGGAATACCTTGGATATCGGTTCGGGATTCGAGGATGCCCTCCATTCGTGAAACGGCTGCAACGACCGTGGAGTCGTTAGCGGGTTCTTCTATCACCATGAATCGACGGGGTTGATCGCCACAATTGCCCACGGAACCAATGCCACACGCGATCAGAACAGCGCTGACTGCTAGGGCCGGTTGCCACTCCTTCCGTCTCCTCATTGTGTCCTCCCCCGCCAACGACTACGGCGGGTCAGAACAATCAGCCGGGACACCGGCATCGGAGCCACCGCATGTGCCACCCCTTTCATGGAGTAGGACAGTCCTTGTTGAAATGTGTCACGATTCTACATACGGGAGGGGCGCACATGCCAACGAAAAACTTCTAAGCCGTGAGACGCTGTGACTAGGCTGGGGGCTGTTTGCCTGGCCGCGTTTCTGATGATCGGCGCCCGCGGCGTCGGCAGCGTGGTGGCGGGGCGCGTGGCCGACCGGATCGGCCGGACCACCGTGGCGATCGCGTCGCTGGTGGTGAGCGGCGCGTGTGCCGTGTGCGTCGGTTGTTGTTCGGCGGTAGTCCCGTGCTGGTCGCGGCGGTTGCGGTCGTGTGGGGATTCGCCGTGGTTGCCGACTCGGCTCAGTTCTCGGCCTGCATCAGCGAGCTGTGCGATTCGGCGTACGTCGGCACGGCCCTGACGCTGCAAACCAGCCTCGGCTTTTTGTTGACGGTCGCGACGATCCGGATGATCCCCACGGTCGAGACGGTGGTCGGCTGGCGCTGGACATTCGCGTTTCGCGCGCTCGGACCGGCGGCCGGCATGCGGCGATGGAAACACTGCGGCGGTCTCCGGCGGCGACCCGGCTGGCGGGTGGTCGGGGCTAGTCTAGTCTGCGCGTTCTCGCAATCCCAATGGATGGCTCAGCGGTTTGGCTCGCATCGTACGTAGGGCCGCATCGCTACCTCGACGCGCTTTCAAGACACTACGGCCGTGGCGGACTCTCCTCGACACGCAGCTTGTTGCGCTCTCTGCTCTCCTTGATTCTTTGCCTCCATTCATCCATGTCGTCGGGGTACGCCAAACCTGGATTCTTCAGGCGGTTCCTTAGATAGGCACGCTCCTCGCGAAGCAGTCGCAGTCGGTACTCGGCGAAAGTACCTTCGCCGAGGTGACTCGCACGGAGCAGAAACCACTTCCTGCTCTCTTCGATCCGCACGCGTTCTTCCGGGACGTCGACGCCGGCTATCCAGCGTTCCAGTTCCCCGGCAGCTCTGGGTCCGAGTATCCAGCCGGCCACCGCGGCCGCATGTTGGCGTACAACCGGGTCGTTGTTGGTCAGCTTGCTCCGTAGCGCGGGAAGGACCGGCTCGCCGATCTGAAAAAGCGCCCAGTGTGTGGGTAAGAGAGATGTTGCAATGGCTACGTTCTGTTCCCGAATGTCGGCTGGAAACGTCAAGAATTCCACCAGGGTTGTGGATGCTTCCTTGGCTTGAAGGTTTCCAAGGCAGCGAATCACGCGCGCAACCGTTCTCATTCTCATCTTGACAAAGGGTGCACCCTTGCGGGCCGGGTTGGGTTCCCCAAGATTCCCACCACGTGGCACAAACCTGTCTTGATAGTTGCTCATCCGAAGCACTTCCGCAAAGTCACTTACGTACTTGTCACGTCCCGGTATCTCATGAGGATCATTCGTGTCATTGAGAAGTTGTTCAACACGAGAGAGGGTGTTCAGGATACTCGCTTCGTTCACTGGTTCTTGGATTTCATGGAACCTGTATGGCTGGGCCTGATCGGTGGCACAGCGACTTGTGCCGGATCCCACTCTTGGCACGTCGGCCGACAGGGCCACGTCAGACGATAGGGACAGCGCCAGCACGCCAGCGCCAATAAGTCCACTTCGACGCACGAGCACGCACCCCGAGCGATTACTGAGGATTCGAGCAATCCGCGGGTACATCATCACTCAACCCCGGACCAACGTCTGGGTCTGATTCCAGCGTCCACTGGAGACGCCCGTCAATCATTGCCGTTTTCAGCTTGATTATGACATGCCACTCGTAGAAGTTCGAGGCAAGTGGGCGTCAATCCCCCGGAAATGTATGTGCGTAACCAAGTTGTTGTAGTAATACCTAATACCACTTGTCTGTGTCGGTGGTTATGATCTGAAGCGGTTTATTTACACCCTCGTCTCTACCTCATCGGCGCGCAAGCTTCGAGAGGCGGGACGAGGTTTTTTTGTGCACTCCAGAAAGAGCGGCTCTTCTTCTTTCCAAGTAGTGGGTCAATTTAGTTGAGCAGAGACGGGTCAATTTAGGTGAGCGTCATAGTTGACGTGTATCCTGATTACACCGGCACGATCAGCGAGGAGATCTTATCGGGCAGCGGCGTGCGCGGCGAAGCGGCGATCCGCCGGGAGTTGGCCAAGTACGGCATCCGCGTGAGTCGCTCGTTGGGCTTCAACAACACCTACGCAATCGGGATGAAGAAGCATCTCGCCGCGTGGCTGGGAGTCAGCAAGCTGTCGGATTTGGCCCGGCACCCGGAGCTAAAGTTGGGGTTCACCAACGAGTTCAGGAAGCGCGGCGACGGTCCCCGCACGGCAGCACCTCGAAATCCGTCACTAGGCACGCGAGATCCCCCGCCCCATCGTAGCCCCAGTAGGACGGGTAGAGGCCGTCTCCGAAGCCCGAGGTGAAGTACACCACATTGAGCCCCGTCTCGTCCTCCAGTTGGAAGTCCGCCCATTCGCGGGTGTGGATGTACACGGGCTTTGCTGCAGCCTGCAGCAATAAGCCGCTTGAAATAATCTGCATGGTTGCTCATCCTCTGGTCGAGAACCCTAGCTGCCTTCAGGTCCATGAAGCACCGTGTTGTGGCACGGTCTCCGACCGTGCCACTCACACGACCGGAGGTCTCCTCTTCCCCGGAGAGCGGGAGACCTTCGGTAAGCAGCGTAGTGGCGGCGCTTCTGGGCCGGCATCTCGTGCGGCTTCAGGACGCCCTGTGTAGTGCCTCTCCCTTTTTCTAGCGGATCCATCGATCATGTCGGGTCGTGTTCTTCCTCGGCGGCCACGTCCAGCCGGTATTTGGCAAGGAATGCTTGCAACTTCGGGTGCGGAATGCGCTTCAGCTTGCCGAAGTTCGTGTCCTCGTTGAAGTCCTTCTCCTCCGACTCTTTTCGGCCGTAGGACGACGTGTCGAGTGGCTCTCCGCGCTTCAACTTCCGTCTGCCGCGTTTGCTGAGGATTGTCGGTGTCTCGTATTTGCCGAACCAGCGCCCACCGCTATCCGTCATGCGCTTGTCCCGTCGACGAGTTCGATCATCGATAGGACTTCAAGGTCTATGATCGTCGGGCTGGCCGCCTCCGGATTATCTGGCCGTGGCTCCATCCGGTACGCGATCAGTAGCATCGCGTCTGTCGCCGGGTCAACATTCTTAACGGTCACCTTTTGTGTCAGCCGCGCCGAAGGTTCCCGTGGCGTCGGCGGCTTCTTCATCTTGAGATACTGGTTATCCACGTACAGCAGTTTCAGTTCTACACGCTTGCCCGAACCGTGCTTGTAATCAGGGTAGCCTTCACGCTCACCGAGAATCCCCTCGTGCTTCAACAGGCCCACGTGGGGTAAATCGGGCAGGTGAGGAATGAGTGCGTCCATCAGGGCACCGACGATCGTGCCAATCTGCGAAGGCTCGAAAGCCTGGATCGCAACGACTGGTAGACTGAGGCTCGTGAATCGCGTTCCGATCAGCGGGAGCAGTTGCTCGTTGAGTTCTTCCAGTTCTTGTTCGCTGATTCGTTTGTGCTTCTTCATTGCCCTTCCCCTGCGGCATCCTCGAGTAGCTTCTTCACCGATGGCGGCAGGGTATCTTCGAGACGGACTCCAAGGGCAATGCACCATTCCGCCGCTTCGATAACGTCGAGGCGGCGCTCGCAGGTCTCGACCTTCGACACAAAGGCTTGCGGTTTGTTGATCAGCTCTCCCAATTCCTTCTGTGACAGATTCCTTGCCCGACGCGCGTTGCGCAGCCGAGAGATGAACTCGACGTACTGCGGATCGTGCGCGCCAGACATCGTGTGCTATTCTCCAGAAACATCCGAATTTGGAATGCCCGCCTGTTCACTAGGGACCCAAAGCCACCGAAAACTGCGGAGATTCTTGCGTAGTTGGGCATTAACACCAAATTCGCATATTCCAATATCCGCGACGGGCGTCTTGACGATGATGTTTGGTTTGGCTATGTAGACGGAGAATGAGTCGCGCAGATGTCCAAGAGACATTCAAACAGAGCCGGAGATCATCTGGAGTCGCTTTTCCTGCGGCTCGAAGAACTTGTACTGGCAAACTCTGGAGAGGACGAGTTCGAGGAGATCTTCAAGCTTCTTCTCGCCAAGCTTTGGGACGAACGATCCGGTAGTCCAACTAGGTTCCGGGTACACAGCAAAGAATCCGAGACTGCCGAAGCGATTTGCTCACTTCTGCGAGAGGCTGCCAAGGCGTGGCCCGGGATGATCCTCGACGCTCTGCAGCCAGCCCTCTCACCCGAGCATCTTGAAGTGTGCGTCGAAGCACTCGCCCGCCACACCATTGCGGGCGAAGACCTGCAGGTCATGGATGGCTTCTTCGAGTTTCTTGTCTCGCGCACGGCGAAAGGGGCAAAGGGCCAGTACTTCACGCCCCGCCACGTCGTCGAGCTATGTGTTCGGATGATGCGACCCTCATCCGGCCACACCATCCTCGACCCCGCCTGCGGATCGGGAGGGTTTCTTATCCACGCGCTGAACTACGTCCGCTCCAGTGAACACATGTCTCATTTCGAAGTCCAAGCGTTCTGCGAGAACAACTTGTGGGGGTTCGACATCGACGCTCGAGCCGTCAGGGTGGCGAAGGCGCTGATGATCCTTGCGGGCGATGGAAGCGCAAACATCCTTTGTCTCAACAGCCTCCTACCGCCAACCCGGGCTGAACTCTTCCCGCTACCCGTTGCGGATGAACCGTCACTCACCATCGAAGACATTTGCCGCAGCAGGCTCCGAAGGCACAAGGGGTTCGATCTCATACTCACCAATCCCCCATTCGCTGGCGAGGTTCGCGAGCGCCATCTGCTGGACAATTACGCCGTGGCCAAGAACAAGCCTCGGATCGAGCGGGACATCCTCTTTGTCGAACGCTGCATACGCCTGCTAAAACCCGGAGGGCGGCTCGCCATCGTTTTGCCGCACAACAAATTCGCGGCGGAAGCCGTCTTGCCTCTACGGGAATGGGTGCTCAAGAATTCCCGTGTATTGGCCGTCGTCGGCCTGGGACGTCACACGTTCTTGCCACATACGCACCAAAAGGCAAGTGTGTTGTTTCTCAAGAAGAACCTGCCGGACGAGGACCCGCAGCGCGACTACCCCATTTTCTTCGCCATCAGCGAACGGGAGGGGAAGAACTCGAAGGGGCAGTTCCTCTTCAGAAAAAGGTGCGTCGAGCATGCACCGCTTTGGGACAAAGTCGATCACGACCTCGAAGAGATCGTCGAACGCTACCATGAGTTTTGCCAAGCGAACTCGCGTGTGGAGGAGTGAATGGCCCTGATCAGCATTAGGCAGCGAAACAAGCTAGCGACGAGCTTCGTACTGGCCCCCGAGCGCTACGACCCGCGGCGGGAACTTGACGCCGGTGATGCGAAGACGGTCATACTTGACGATCTCGTCACTGCCGTTCGCGAGGTGGTCCAACCGTCGGCCGATCTGGGGCGATGCCTCGTGCTAGATACATCCGATGCACGCGAGGGCATCGTGACCGCCCGCAAGAAACCGATAGAAGGATCCGAGATTGGTAGTGCGAAGAAAGTCGTCGAGCCGCACGATGTGATCATCTCCCGGCTTCGTCCCTACCTCCGTCAGGTCGCGTTCGTCGATGCGGAGATTCCAAACTCTGAGGGGGCTATCTTGACCTGCTCGACTGAGTTCTTCGTGCTTCGCTCTCCCGACAAGCAGTCGATTGCGTTCCTAGTTCCCTTTCTCTTGTCACATCAGGTACAGGAGGTGTTGGCGGCCGCGCAGGAGGGCGGACACCATCCACGGGTCAATGAGTCGACGCTACTAACCCTGCCTGTCCCCGTGCCCTTCTTGGACCAGCGCGAGATGATCTCGAAGACCATCGACAAGTCAGTCGAGTTGTACCGGAAGGCCGAGCGCGGGATTGACGAGACAGTCGCCGCAGCGGAGAGCTCTTTCTCATAAAGGCACTCCGTAACGCAAAACGCGGCTACGGGCGAGGATCTGTTTGAGCCGAAAGCGGGAAAGTCCTTTGTGAACTGTGCCGCAAGCGCGCGAACTGTTCGGCCCGCTGCGGTGTCACGCGCCCACCAAAGCTCAGAAAGACCTTGAACGCGGCTGTGCCTGCACGGGACCCGTAAAAGGGGACCCGTAAAAGGGGACATTCTACTTTTCATCAAAAGTAGAATGTCCCCCTTCCGCTTCCCCCGGCGACGAGAGCGGCTGGCGCGTGGACGGCAAGACGCACTGGCTGTGGTGCTTCACCGCGCCGCATCTGACGTACTACATGATCGATCGCTGCCGCGGCTCGCCGGCGCTGATGAAGTTTTTCATTCGCGAATTTGCCGGCACTCTGGTGAGCGATTTCTGGGGTGCGTACAACGCGGTCGTCTGCGCGCTGCGTCAGACGTGCCTGGTGCACTTGCTGCGCGATCTGGAGCACGTGGAGAAGTACAAGCGGCCGGGGCCGGACTGGGCGGCGTTCGCCAAGAAGCTGCGGCGGCTGGTGCGCGACGCGATCCGGCTGTGGCGGCGGCAGGACCAACTCGCCGCGGCGCGAGTCGCGCGGCGTCGCGAGCTGTTGCGGCTGCGTCTCGAGGAACTGATCGAGGCGGCGTGGGAATGCCGCGAGGCACGCCGCTTGATCAAGCGGCTGCGACGGCATCAGGACGATCTGTTTACGTTCCTGGATCAACCGGGAGTTCCTTTCGAGAACAACGCGGCGGAGCGTGCGATTCGGCCGGCAGTGATCATTCGCAAAAACAGCTACGGCAACCGCAGCGCCCGCGGCGCCGACGCTCAAGCGGTTCTGATGAGCGTCTTCCGCACCTTAAAGCAACGCGGCCACGATCCGATCCAAACCGTCATCGAATCGCTCGCCACCTACCTGCGTACCGGCCAACTACCACCGCTGCCTCCGGCAAAAAGCACTGCAAACGGCTAAAGTGTTACCGTCCAAGAAACTATCGTTCGTGTTCTCTCCCCTGAAACGCGATGTCGGAGCCCCCGGCGAGTCAAGAAGAAACAACTAGGCTGGGGGCTGTTTGCCTGGCCGCGTTTCTGATGATCGGCGCGGGCGGCGTTGGCAGCGTGGTGGCGGGGCGCGTGGCCGACCGAATCGGCCGGACCACCGTGGCGATCGCGTCGCTGGTGGTGAGCGGCGCGTGTGCGGTGTGCGTCGGGTTGTTGTTCGGCGGTAGTCCCGTGCTGGTCGCGGCGGTTGCGGTCGTGTGGGGATTCGCCGTGGTTGCCGACTCGGCTCAGTTCTCGGCCTGCATCAGCGAGCTATGTGATTCGGCCCACGTCGGCACGGCGCTGACGCTGCAAACCAGCCTCGGCTTCTTGCTCACGGTCGCGACGATCCGGATGATCCCCACGGTCGAGACGGTGGTCGGCTGGCGCTGGACATTCGCGTTTCTCGCGATTGGTCCGGCGGTCGGCATCGCGGCGATGGAAACACTGCGCCGGTCTCCGGCGGCGGGCCGGCTGGCGGGTGGTCGCGGCTAAGCGGCTGTGCCCGCTCCGACACGGGGATCAGGGACGGCGTGGCAATTCCGATGGGGGAGACGCGAACTCACGTCCTTGAGTTGATCCCCTTTCTCGCGTCGTTTCTTGTTCTGTTGTCTCCATTCATCCCAATCCTCGGGATAACAGAGTCCCGGGTTTCTTAATCGCTCCTTAATATACGCTCGACCGTCACGAAGCATGTCTTCACGGTACTTTTCAGGGGTCTTGCCGCTGTGCAGCTCTGCCTCCGCGTGCAGGACGATCAACGTCTTGTGTTCCTCGAGCCGCTGCCGCTCCGTTGTCGTCTTTGCCTCACTTATCCACCGCTCGAGCTCGTCGGCACCACGTGGTCCGAGGATGTCTCCTACTACAAATGCAGCATATCTGCGGGTGAAGAGGTCGTCGCTCCGCATCTTGTCGCGCAGTAACGGAAGTGCGCGGTCGCCAATCTGGATGAGTGCCCAGCGCGCCGGGGCCTCTCTCGTTCCAATGAATGGACTGCGCACATAGATATCGTGGGGGAATCCAAGAAACTCGCCTATGGTTTCGGTCACTTCAGCGGCCTCGAGATCTCCTAGGCAACGGAGCACCCGAGCCACCGTTCTCATGCGCAGCTTGATCAATGGCCGATCTTCAGGAGCAAGTCTGTCCTCGTCCAACGCATAGCCTGTCTTCGTCGAAAGGCTATCTGCATAACATGAACTTCTGAGCACCTTTGCGAGGTCTCGAATGTACCTTTCTCGGTTCGTCACCTTGTGGGGATCGCCCACAGACTGAATGAGCTGCTCGATCCGGCAAACAGTCTCAAGGATGCTCGCTTCGTTGGCCGGCTCACGGATCGTCAGAAAACGCTGAGAATGGTCATTCGCGCCGGCACTTGCAATTGCCGTCGGAACATGCGGCCACAAAGGCAGAATGGACATCATTGCCAGATAATGCGTCTTCATGGCTCGTCGGCGGACCTGGTGCGTCGATCTATGCCTAATGATCTCCGAGACTGCACGTGCCGATTCGACTTGGCCTTGGACCGGCATCGGAGCCACCGCATGTGCCACCCCTTTCATGGAGTAGGACAGTCCTTGTTGAAATGTGTCACGATTCTACATACGGGAGGGGCGCACATGCCAACGAAAAACTTCTAAGCCGTGAGACGCTGTGACTAGGCTGGGGGCTGTTTGCCTGGCCGCGTTTCTGATGATCGGCGCCCGCGGCGTCGGCAGCGTGGTGGCGGGGCGCGTGGCCGACCGGATCGGCCGGACCACCGTGGCGATCGCGTCGCTGGTGGTGAGCGGCGCGTGTGCCGTGTGCGTCGGTTGTTGTTCGGCGGTAGTCCCGTGCTGGTCGCGGCGGTTGCGGTCGTGTGGGGATTCGCCGTGGTTGCCGACTCGGCTCAGTTCTCGGCCTGCATCAGCGAGCTGTGCGATTCGGCGTACGTCGGCACGGCCCTGACGCTGCAAACCAGCCTCGGCTTTTTGTTGACGGTCGCGACGATCCGGATGATCCCCACGGTCGAGACGGTGGTCGGCTGGCGCTGGACATTCGCGTTTCGCGCGCTCGGACCGGCGGCCGGCATGCGGCGATGGAAACACTGCGGCGGTCTCCGGCGGCG
>Ga0185317_100209_pt1 | contig 19123 bp, 11 predicted proteins | sample DevilsHole_FD_128020 | JGI IMG/M metagenome (GOLD analysis project Ga0185317, IMG submission 128020) | Groundwater microbial communities from Devils Hole, Nevada to study Microbial Dark Matter (Phase II) - Devils Hole (SPADES assembly)... | ecosystem: Environmental > Aquatic > Deep subsurface >...
CCCCCTGGGGGAGCGGGTTGGGGTGAGGGGTCGTCGTCCTCCGCGTACCGACCGAAAAACCAGCCGTAGTCGGCCATCGTCTGCTCGCCGAACTGCTGGCGGCAAAACGTGGCAAGTTCCCAGCGCACGGAGTTGAGCAGTCCCGGATTGTTCTCGACCGCCTGCGCGAGCGTCCAGCGCCAGCGTTCGCCGTCGCTCTTGGCCTCGTCCCAACTCTTCGGCACGTGATGATAGACCGGCTGGCCCTCTTCATCGACCGGCGCGCCGCCGGTTCGGCCGCCGTAGTAGTAGCTTTCTTCGTAGTCCGGTAGTTGCGCGATATCGGTGAGCACTTGCAGCCGCCACGCCTCGCCGTAGCCGCTGCCACCCATGAGCACGTGGGCGAACGTGAGGTAAAACGACGCGACGGCCGGCTTATCGGCGTCGTCGCGCACGAGCGGCAGCGCGTCGGTCATGAGTTGCATCGCCCGGCCTCGGTCGCGCGAATACGCGTTCACCCATCGCCCACCGCGTCGCCCGCGCTGCCCGCGCTCGAACTTGCCGGCGACCATCATCCCTTGATGCTCGATCTGCAGATAATTCTGCGCCGCCGCTTGCAGCAGCCGCCAGTTTCCCGCGTGAACCTTGATCACCGCCTCGCGAAACTCGTCGATCTCGTTCGCTCGCCCGAGCGCGACAAGCGCCACCGTGCCCATTTGCAAATCTTCGCCGACCTTCAGTCGATCGCCGCGCGGATCGAGGGCGAGCTTGCGGTAGCCCTCATGGGCGTCCTTGTAATTCCCTGCGTCGTAGGCCTTGCGAATCGCCGCGCGGTCCTCTTGCCGTGCGCCTGCGGCGAGTTGCAATACGCCCGCCAGCCCCACAAGCAGCAGAATACTGACGCACCGGATCGACAGTTGGGTCTTCATGACTTGTCACTCAGCTCAGTACTGCTCCACATTGAAAGGGGTCCGAATTCGTTTAACCCGCAGCCGCAGGCGAGGCACAACAAACGCCAGCCTTGCCTCGCCTCCGGCTGCGGGTTAGACGGCGTTAAACGACCGAAGCCGATTTCAGACCCTACTCAATGCGGCACAGTACTCAGAGATTGATGAACTCCTCGATGCTGCGAAACACGGTCGTCCTGTTGGACGGCGCGACTCACACAAAGGTTCCGATCGTGGAACGGTACGGCAATGCCTCAGTTGCATCTCGCCCTCGGCGTACTGACCGGCCTGCAGATATTTTTCCACCAGCGGTCGCTCGTCTGGGGCCGGAGACGGCGGGGTCGCGAGCGACAGAATCACGCTGAACAGGAAACTGGTAGTCGGCATGAATGCCTCCTGAAACAGGGTTGGCCAAACGAACCTACTGAGACAGCTTCGCCTCGTCATGCCACCGGCCGCGTAGCCGCCTGCATGATCTTCTCCTCCGTCGCGTCACCGCGCGCGAACTCGGCGGTTTTGCGCCCCTCGCACAGTACCATGATGCGGTCGCAGACCGTCAGAAGTTCCGGCAGCTCACTCGAAGTCATGATGATGCCGAGTCCCTGGCGGCACAACTTGTCCATCAACACGTAGAGTTCCGCCTTGGCCCCCACGTCGATGCCGCGCGTCGGTTCGTCGAGCAGCAGCACTTTCGGCTTGGTCAGCAGCCACCGGGCGATGATAGTCTTCTGTTGGTTCCCGCCCGACAGACTGGTGATCGCGGCGTCGGGTCCGGCTGCTTTGATCGACAGGTCGCGGGTGGACTCGCCGACCACAGCCAGTTCGCGGCGACGGCTGAGCAGCGGACCGCGCAGCACTGCCGCAAGGTGCGAGATCGTCACGTTGGCCGCGACGCTCATTTGGTCAAACAGGCCCAATCGCTTGCGATCTTCGGTGACGTAGGCGAGTCCGGCGGCCTTCGCGTCGGCCGGCCGGCGGAAGAGAGCCGGCTTGCCATCGAGCACGATCAACCCGGTGGGCGGCCGCTGGCTTGCGCCGAACAAGCATTCGAGCAACTCGGTGCGGCCGGCGCCCAGCAGGCCGGCGACGCCCAGGATCTCGCCACGGCACAGGGTGAAGCCGACGCCGTCGAGCTTGCGCCTGCCGCCGTGGTCGCCCCCCGCGAGCGTCAGCGACTCGACTCGCAGCACTTCGTCGGACGGCCGCCGCGGTTCATCGAAGTGCAACGCCGCGATCTCGCGACCCACCATCATGTTGATCACCTGACGCGGCTCGGCGTCGGCCCGCAACAACGTGGCGACCAGTTGCCCGTCGCGCAGCACCGTGATTCGGTCGGCCAGCGCAAACACCTCGTCCATCTTGTGCGAGATGTAGACGATCGTGACGCCGCGGGCCTTGAGCGTGCGGACCACGTCGAACAACCGGCGTACCTCGGATTCGCTCAACGCCGATGTCGGCTCGTCCATGATCAATATGTCGGCCTTGAGCGATAGGGCCTTGGCGATCTCGACGAGTTGCTGATCGCCGACGCGCAGATCGCCCACCCGCGTGGTCGGTCGGACGTTGGTGCCAAGTTGCTCGAAGTAGGTCGCAGCTTCGGCCTCCATGCCGCGGTCGTCGAGCAGGCCGAACCGGCCTCGCTTCTCGCGACCCAAAAAGATATTGGCGGCGGCCGAGAGCTCTTCGACCAGGTTCAGTTCCTGGTACATGATGCTCACACCGGCGTGTTCGGCGTCGCGCGGCCCGCTGAATCGGACCGGCCGGCCGCGCAGCAGGATCTCGCCGTCGTACTCGGTGATCGCGCCCGAAAGGACCTTCATCAGCGTCGACTTGCCGGCTCCATTCTCGCCGACGATCGCGTGTACCTCGCCCGCGGCGATGCCCAGACTCACGTTCTCGAGCGCGGTCACGCCCGGAAAGCGTTTCGTAATCGACCGCATTGAAAGTCGTGGCGGCTCAGATCCCATCGTTGATCGCCTTCATCACGGCAGCTCCTTGATGCGAATGTTCCGCCAGCGCACCTGTCGCACGTCTTCGTCCTTGCCGACGCCGTGCACCTGCAGCGCGATGAAGCCCTTGGGAGTCATCGAGTCTTTGAGGTCGGCCGCAGCGACGCCGTTGATCCACGTTTTGATCGACTCGCCGCGGCACTCGATGCGGAACTTGTTCCACTCGTCCTGCTTGAACGCCTTGCGCGCCGGCTCGTTGTTTTTGAGGTCGGCGAGCCAGCCGCGCCGCCCTTCGTCGTAGATGCCTCCGCTGTAGGCCCGCGCCGACGGATCGATCTCGACCTGGTAGCCGTGTACGCGGCCGGCGGGAATCTTGATCGCCTTGCCGGCATGGTCGATCTCTTTCGGCTCATCGAAACACTGGCTACGAATCTGCACGCCGGAGTTCAGCTTTGAGTGCACCTTGAACTCAAGCTCGAGGACGAAGTTGCCGTAATCCTTGTTGGTGCACAGGAAACTGTTCGGCGTGTTGGGAACCGACGACCCGACCACCGCGCCGTCCTCGACCGCATATTTTGCATTGCCGCCGCGCTGCACCCAGCCGGCGAGCGTCTTGCCGTCGAAGATGGCCACGAAGCCTTCGTCCTCGGCGATTACGTTGAGATTGGCCACGCCGGCGAGCACCGTGAATGCAAGAAGGGGCAGGTGTGATCGAGTCGTCAACATGTTTGGTCCTTTCGTGGTGCTTGGAAGCGGTCAACAGTCGGCAAATCGGCAATCCGCAATCGGCAATCGGCAATCGGCAGTCGGCAATCGGCAATCGGCAATCGGCAATCGGCAGTCGGCAATCGGCAATCGGCAGTCGGCAATCGGCAATCGGCAATCGGCTGTCGGCAATCGGTCGGCAGTCTGCGGTCAGCGAGATGCTGACTGCTGATCGCTGCCGGTTACCTTCTCTCATGCCAGCACGGCTTCGATCACGGTCAGCGAGATGCTGACTGCTGATCGCTGCCGGTTACCTTCTCTCATGCCAGCACGGCTTCGATCACCTCGCCGTGCACATCGGTCAGTCTCATGTCGCGGCCGCCGAACCGGAACGTCAGGAGCTTGTGATCGAGGCCAAGCAGGTGCAAGATCGTGGCGTGCAAGTCGTACATCTCGACTTTGTTTTCGACGGCGAAGTAGCCGTATTCATCGGTGGCACCGTAGATCGTGCCGCCACGTACTCCGCCGCCCGCGAGCCACACGGTGAAGCCGAACGGATTGTGGTCGCGCCCGTTCGATCCCTGGGCCATCGGCGTGCGGCCGAACTCGCCACCCCAAAACACCAGCGTGCTTTCCAACAGTCCGCGCGATTTCAGGTCCTTGAGCAGTCCGGCGATCGGCTGATCGACCGCGCGGGCGTTGTTCTGGTGACCTTCGAGCAGGTTCGAGTGCTGGTCCCAGCGATCGGCGCCGACGTTGGGGCACGTCAGTTCGATGAACCGCACGCCGCGTTCCACCAGCCGCCTCGCGACGAGGCACAACGTACCAAACGTCTGGGTGGGGCCGTAGGTCGATTCCATGCCGTAGAGCTTTCGCGTCGCCGGCGACTCGTCGGCAAAGTCCATCAGGTCCGGCACGGCAGCTTGCATGCGAAACGCAAGTTCGTAGTTCGCGATCGCCGCCTCAAGTTGATCGGCGCGGCCCAGTTCGTTGGTCACCCGGCGGTCGAGCCGGCGCAACAGACCGAGCTTGCTCTGTTGCAGTTCCGTTGTCGGTTCGGTGCGATCGAGATCGGCCACGGGCGAGCGGCCGTGCTTGAACACCGACCCTTGAAAGGTCGCCGGCAGGAACCCGTTGCCGAAACAATCTAGGCCGCCCGGCGGGATCAAGCCGCCGTTAAGCACAACGAAGCCCGGCAGGTTCTGACACTCGCTGCCCAGTCCGTATGCGGCCCAGGCCCCCGCACTGGGGCGGCCCTGCTGACCGTGGCACGTGTGCAGGAAGTAGTTCGCGTTGGTGTGTTCCGAGAACGGCGCGACCATCGAGCGAATGATAGCGAGGTCATCGACGCACGTGGCGACGTTCGGGAACAGATCGCTCACCGGAGTGCCGCTCTGGCCGTACCGCGCGAACTTCCAGGGCGAGCTCAGCACCTTGCCCACGTCGTTGAACTGCGTGGCCGGAATCTGCATCTTGATCGGCTCGCCATGCTCGCGATCGAGCCGCGGCTTCGGGTCGAACGAGTCCACCTGAGACGGTCCACCGTCCATGTACAAGAAAATGACGCTGGTCGCTCGCGGCGCATGATGAGTTTCGCGTGGCGTGAGCGGCGCCGATCGGCCGGCCGGGGCCGCTTGGCCACACGCCCGCTCGGCGAGCAGCGACGCCAGCGCCACGGCTCCGAAGCCATTGGCGCATTGCATCAACATCTCGCGCCGCGACAGCGGCGGACTGGCAAGGCGACCGCAAAGCACGTTGACTCCCTACGGAAGGAAGATGAACTCTTTCACATTAAACATCACGTGGCACAGGTCTGCCCAGGTCTGTTGTTCCGCGCCGCGGCCGCGCTGGGCGTCGACGAACGCCAGCGCGTCGCGAAGTTCGGCGTCGCTCGGCGGGCGACTGAACGCGGCAAGGTACAACCCGCGCACGCGATCGGCGGCGCCGGGCTGGCTCGAAAGCCGTGCGGCCCAGCGGCCGGCCTGCTCGACGGCGAGCGGACTGTTCATCAAGGTCAGCGCCTGAGCCGGCACGTTCGAGACGCTGCGCCGGCCGATCGTCGTGAACGGCGTCGGGTAGTCGAAGGCCAGGAACATCGGGTTCAGGAAATTGCGGCGCACGTTCAGATAGATGCTGCGGCGACCGGCGCCGTCGACCGGACCAGACTGGCCCGGCCGGCCGCGCCCCTCCATGAACGCGGTCAGGTGCGGCGCGACGCTCGGTCCGTACATCTGCCGGTCAAGACGCCCCGACACGGCCAAGATCGCATCGCGGACCGACTCGGCCTCCAATCGCCTGACCGGCATGTGGTGCAGCAGTCGGTTCTGTGGATCGACGGCTGCAGTTGCCGGATCGGCCTGGCTCGACATTTGATACGTGCTGCTGAGCAACATCAGCCGGTGCATTGCCTTTATCGACCAACCGCTGCGCACAAACTCGCTCGCCAGGTAGTCGAGCAGTTCCGGGTGCGTCGGCGCCTGACCCATCCGGCCGAAGTCGTCGGGCGTGGCGACCAGGCCGATCGCGAAATGATGCTGCCAGATGCGGTTGACCATGACGCGAGCGAAGAGCGGGTTGGCGGGCTGCACCATGCGGCGAGCCAGGTCGAGCCGGCCACTGCCTTGGCGAGGCGGCGGTTGGTCCGGCCCGGCCAGTACCTCGATCAACCGGCGCGGTGCTGGGTCGCCCGGTGTCTTGTAGTTGCCGCGGTGAAAGACCGATTCATCCTCACCCGTGCCATCGACGATCGCGGCGGCGCGCACCGGCGCGGGCGTTGCCGCTTCGAGCTGACGATACTGTTTCGTAAGCATCGCCACGCGATCCGACTCGCTCGCGAGCAGTCCGTGTTCGAGCATCCAGTTCAGCAGGCCAGCGCCGTCGTGTGCGATGGCATCTGGCGCTTGGCAGCCTGCCGCGGTTTTCTGCGCTCGCGACCCCGTCGACTTGATCGACTCGGCGGCGCCGAGCACGATCGCTTGATAGCGATCAGCGAGCGCCAGGATCGAACGCAGGTCCTTTCCTGCAAGCACCGCGAGGTTCGCGGCGTGCGGCGGGTCGGGCGGCGGCGAGGGATCATCCGAGAACCGGACCTCGTCCACGGCGATGAAGCTGTCGACTGTGCGCCCCGCGATCGATTCGGCCGACGGCGGCTGAGTCGGGTTCGGTGTTGCACTGTCGATCAGTTCGATGTACGCGCGATGGCCAACCCACATGCCTAGGTCGACGGCCCGCCACGCCGGCTGATCGCTCGCGACCTCGAACGTCAGTCCGCCGTAGATCGGATTCTTGATCAGTACAAAGCCATCGACCACCACGTTCACGTGTGCGCGGCGACCTGCCAGGCGCAGCAGCAGGAACTTCTTGTCGATCGTGAACGTCTCGGACCGCAGCACACCCTCGAGCGGTCGGGCCACGCCGTCGCTCCGGGCCCAGCCGCCTTCCGCCAGTCTCAGTGCTGCGGCTTCCGGGCCGATCAGCAACTCGGCGCCGGGGTGGATCGGCCCAACGCCGAAGGCGTCGCCTGTAGCGAACCAGCGTGTGAACGTGGGCGCGACGAAATCGTCGAACAGTTCGCTCTGGCGGCGGCGCGAGTCGCTCTGCACCCGCAGCTCGCGAAGCCGCGCGGCGGTCGACTCGGCCTTGGCGAGGAAGGCGTCCGGCCCGGCTGAGTCGTCGACTGCCGCGAGTTCGCGCCACGCATGCAGCGGATGCACCGGTGATGCGAGTTCCTTATCGGCCAGCGCATCGATCCAGCGACGAAGCAGTTCACGATCGAGGCCGGCAGCACCGGCCGTCGCAGCCACCGCGTCACCGGTCGGCACGCGGCCGGCAGTTGCGTCGCTGGCAGCGTTGGCCTGCGCGGCGACCGTCGCAGCTCGCGCGGCCAGCAGGTACTTGGCCGTCTGGGCGCCCGATCGCAGCCACGAGTCGGCCGCCGCGTCGCGAATCTGATCGCGCAGCCGCCGCAGTTCGGCCGCGTGGCGGCCGATGCGGTCGGGCGAGTCGAGGAACGCCTGTTGGTAACGCGAACTCCTCAGATACCCGGCGAGGCTGTAGTAGTCTATGGTCGAGATCGGATCGAACTTGTGATCGTGGCAGCGGGCACAGGCGACCGTCTGCGCGAGGAACGTCTTGCCCAAGACATCGATCTGATTGTCGATGCGGTCGGCCTGTTCCTGACGCACATCGACCGGCGAGTGCTTGCCCTCGCCCAGCCAGAAAAAGCCGGTGCCTATCACCGATTCATTCGTTTGGTCGGTGAGATGGCGCCGTGGACTGGCCAAGAGGTCGCCGGCGATGTGCTCGACCGCGAAGTCGTCATACGGCACGTCGGCGTTCAGCGCGCGGATGCAGTAGTCGCGGTAACGCCAAGCGTTGAAGATGTCGTAGTCGAACTCGTGGCCCAGCGTCTCGGCGTAGCGCACCAGGTCGAGCCAGTGTCGAGCCCAGCGCTCGCCATAATGCGGCGAGGCGAGCAGTCGCTCCACCAGCCGTTGAAACGCATCGGGCGACTCGTCGGCCAGGAACGCCGCGACCTCGTCGGGCGTCGGCGGCAGTCCGATGATGTCGAACGTGACGCGGCGAATCAGCGCCCGTTTGTCAGCCGGCGCGGCCGGGGCAAGTCCCTTCGATTCGAGTTTTGCGAGGATGAACCGGTCGACCGGCGACTCCGGCCACGCGCCGTCGCTGACCGCGGGCGGCGCAAACGGTCGAACCGGCTGATAGCACCAGTGCTTTCGCCGCTCGGCCCGGTCGTTGCCGCGATCGTGCTCGTTGTTGGGCGCGCGGGTGGAGTTTGACGGCTGGTCCCCGCCGACCGGCACTACAACATTCGGTTGCTCGACCGCTCGGAGGCCCACCCCAGGCGACAAGAGCTGCCAGCCTAGGACGACACAACAGTAGAACTTGAGTCTGTACATCGAACAGCTACTGTAATCGCGAGCGTCACGGCGGGCAAAGCCCTGATGGACGCACGACGGGTCCTAGGTGCACGACGCACTTTGCGCAGGCGCTTCGTTTAACGTCGAGCCGACGAAGGCGAGGCACTATCGGGACAACTGCCCGCCGTCGCCTCGGCTCGCCGTTAAGCGACTTGCGCACGCCAAATCGCAAACCGCATCGTGCGCCCCGGATCCTACAGTCTCCCGCCCCAGCGGCTGACGCCCCAGAGCACCACGACTGAGAAGATGGTGACGATGGCGACGAGCATGTTCGCGCGGGCGAGATCGCCTGCCTGCCAGGAGTCGTAGATCGCGATCGAAACGGTCTGCAAGCGGCCGGGCATGTTGCCCATCACCATCAGCGTCGTACCGAAGTCGCCCATCGCTCGGGCAAAGGCCATGACCGCACCAGCGACCAGACCACGCCAGGCGAGCGGCAGCGTGATGGTGCGGAACACCGACCAATCGCCACGCCCCAGCAGCCGTGCGGCGTCTTCGAGCGCCCGGTCGACGCCCTCGATCGCCGCTCGCGCGGGTTTTACGTAGAGCGGCAACGCCGCCACGGCCGCCGCAATGACCGCACCACGCCAGGTGAACACAAGCTGGATGCCGAGGTTCTCCAGGAACCGGCCCACGGGGCTTGCCCGACCCAACAGCACCAGCAAGTAGTAACCCAAGACGGTCGGCGGGATGACCATCGGCTGCATCACCAGCGCATCGAGTAGATGTTTGCCCCAGAATTCCTTGCGGGCTAGTACCCAGGCCAGCGGCGTGCCGAGCGTGACGGACACGATGGTCGCGCACAGCGCGATGCCTACAGTCTGGTACAACGGCAGTGGATCAAAGCTCATTCGATTTCGTCGCGCAACCGGTCAGATCAACGCGTGCAGGAAGCTTCGTATGAAAGCCGGAATCTTTTGCTTGGCGGTCGGCGGTTGCTTTGTTACCATCTCATCGTAACAGTGTCCACTGCTGGCGGCCGCATCGATCGCCAGACGGACGTGGCTGCTTGAGGTTGGCTCGGGAAGCCATGAGCTAGGCAGTGGGTCTGCGAAGGGACTGACTGACCGGGGCCGGCCTCGGTCTTCGGAGTGTCGCGCGTAAAGAACGAGAACCGTTATGACGCTGATCGTTCTCCTTGTGAATCTGGTGCTTGGTCCGTTCCGTTTGCTCGCCGCGCAGCATCGCGCGCGAGGCGGTCGAGATCGACGTTCCGACTCGTGGCTGTTCGGTGTTGAACCTGTCCTGTGCCCGGCGCTCGCTGTGCGCGGCCGGCCGGCGCGACATGGTCCACCGCCGCGGTCAGGCGCCGGTGCGTACCCGCGTTCCATGCGAAACGATCTCTAGGCCAAGCAGGCTGCGCGCGTGGCTCCCGTCACTTATCTCTTCGCGGCCCACGTCGGGTCGGGTCCAGTGATCCCGCTTGCCCAGCGGCTCGTGGCACACCGAGCGAGTTTGTCCCACAGTCGTCGTCGCGACGACATGGACTTGGAAAGGGGTGCTACGTGACGGGGTTCGCGGAGTCCTTGATGTACGCGGTTCCGGCACTGGGGATCGGCCTTGGCGCGGGCGTCGGATTGCAGTTGGTCGTGGCGCGGATGCGGCGGGCCGAGGCCAAGCGGAGTGCCGGCGCGATTCTGGAACAAGCCGAACGCGAGGCGGAGAACACGCGCAAGTCGGCCGAATTACAGGCCAAAGAGGAACTCTTCCGTCGCCGCGAGGAGATGGACAAGGAACTCGAGTCGGCTCGCAAGGAAGTGCGAGAACACGAACGGCGCGTGCAGCGACTCGAAGATTCGATCGAGCAGAAACTCGACCTTATCGCCAAGAAAGAGAAGACGCTCGAAGCCAGCCAGCGCAAGCTGACCGAGCGCACCGAGGAGTACGAGCGAAAGTCGCAGGAACTGAACGAGCTGATCAATCGACAGAACGAGACGCTGCAACGGCTGAGTGGCCTGAACCCGGATCAGGCGCGCCAGCTCCTGTTCGAGCGGCTCGAGAACCAGTTCGCCGCCGAGATTGGTGAGCGGATCGACCGCCACGAGGCGCGGCTGAAGGAGACGGCCGAGCAGAAGGCTCGCGAGATTCTGGCCACGGCGATCCAGCGGTTCGCGGCGCCGCACACGGCCGAGACGACGACGTCGACGGTGGACATCCCGAGCGATGAGATGAAGGGCCGCATCATTGGCCGCGAGGGTCGCAACATCCGCGCCTTCGAAAAGGCCACCGGCGTCGATGTGATCGTCGACGACACTCCAGGCATCGTCATCGTCAGCGGTTTCGACAACGTGCGGCGCGAAGTCGCCCGCATGTCGTTGCAGAAGCTGATCCAAGATGGACGAATCCACCCCACACGCATCGAGGAAGTTGTCGGGCAAACCCAGAAGGAAATCGAGGAGCACATCCGCAAGGTCGGCCGCCAGGCCGCTCAAGAGGCCGGCGTGCCAGGGCTGCACGACAAGTTCATCGAGTTGTTGGGGCGTCTGAGATTCCGCACCAGCTACAGTCAGAACGTGCTGCAGCATTCGATCGAAGTCGCGCACCTGACCGGACTGATGGCCGAAGAGATGGGCCTCGACGGCGCCCTGGGGCGCCGTTGCGGACTGCTGCACGACATCGGCAAGGCGGCCGACCACGAGATGGAGGGCGGGCACCCGGCGATCGGTGCTGATTTTGCCAAGCGGTTTCGCGAGCGGCCCGAGGTCGTACACGCGATCGGAGGCCATCATGACGATGTCCGCACCGACATGATCTACACCGTGCTGGTGGCCACGGCCGATGCGATCAGCGCGGCGCGACCCGGCGCCCGGCGCGAGACATTGGAAAAATATGTCAAGCGGCTCGAGGAACTCGAAGGGCTGGCCTCGGGCTTCCCCGGCGTCGAGCAGGCGTTCGCCGTACAGGCGGGGCGCGAGGTTCGCGTGGTCGCCGACGCAGGAAGGATCAGCGACAAGGAGGCCGCCAAGATGTGTCGCGACATCGCCAAGGCGATCGAAGAGCAGCTTACCTATCCCGGCGAGATCAAAGTCACTGTCGTGCGAGAAACGCGAACGGTCGAGTTTGCGCGCTAGCGAATACCACGATGCCACTGAACATACTCTTCATCGGCGACGTGGTAGGCAAACCCGGCCGGTCGATCATCGCCGCCGCACTGCCGTCGCTGATTCGAGACTGGGATTTGCACCTCGTCATCGCCAACGCCGAGAACGTAGCCGGCGGTTCAGGGCTGAACGACAAGTGCTTTGATGAGCTGATGGGCGCCGGGGTCGATGTGCTGACGATGGGCGACCACATCTACAAGAAGAAGGACATCTTTCCGCTCATCGACAAGTGCAGCCGCATTCTGAAGCCGGCCAACTTTCCGCCCGACGCCCCTGGGGGCGAGTACGTCGTGGCACCGGCCCGCGATGGAACGCCCGTGGCGGTGTTCTCGTTGCTTGGCCGTATCTTCATGCGCCCGGTCGATTGTCCGTATCGCGCGGCCGATCGCGTGCTCAGCGCGATCGCCGGCCAGGCGCGCGTCGTCGTGGTTGACATGCACGCCGAAGCGACCGGCGAAAAGCAGCTCATGGGCCGATACCTCGACGGCCGCACCAGCGCCGTGCTCGGCACGCACACGCACGTACCCACGGCCGACGAACAGATCTTCCCCGGCGGCACGGCCTACATCAGCGACGTCGGCATGACCGGCCCGTACGATTCGATTCTCGGTCGCCGGATCGACCGCGTAACCGAAACGACGATCACCTTTGTGCCCAGCTTTTTCGATGTGGCGACGGGCGACCCGCGACTCTGCGGGGCGAGGCTCAGTATCGACCCAGCGACCGGCCGGGCGCTCTCGATCGATCGCGTGGTTATCCGCCAGGCCGAGGCCGACGCGCGGCGAGCGGCGAGCGCCGCTCCGTCGGCGTGACTGCGGCCTCGAAATCATGCGTTCGCGATGGAACGGCAGGGCCGGCGCCAATCAGGGCGACAGTTCATCCAGTTCCAGTTCGATCTTGATGCCGGTGCCGAACGCCTCGTCGAAATCGAACACGTCCTTGAAATCGGCTCGCGAGTCGGAGTCGGTTTTTGTCAAGTCGCCCGACTCGATCAGGTTGAACACCATTTCTCCGATGTCGGCGGTGGACTGTACGCCCCACTGGCTAAGCACCGTGCGCGCCATCAGGCCGAACTGCTCGATGGCGAGTCGCCGGAAACCCTCGGACAACTCAGCACCGGTGACGTGTCCGACCTTGTGGTCTCGCTGTTTGCTCAGGTGCCGGCGCGTCGAATCAATTGCCTCGAACAGGAATTCGTAGGCCGCCGGCCGATACCGCGCGTCCTTGGCCACTAGTCCGGCCGCCCAGTTTGCGTCGTGAGACATTTGCCACGCCCGATACGTTAGTTTTGCGAGTCTCGCGCCGATGCGTTCGGGTTGTCTTTCCTTCCGCCGGTCAACACGGTCGTGACGTCGCCGTGGGCCACAGGGACGCGCCGACCATCTTCGAACGCGACAAGGATGCGCCGCGCGAGCACCTCCTGTGCGAGCACCTGGCCCGTGCCTTGTTTGGTGATGACGCGCGAGCCGACCGGCGGCAGCTCGCGCTGATACTCCTCGTACGTGTCGTGTTCGTAACGTAGGCAACATTTCAGCCGGCCGCAGCGACCCGATATCTTGGTCGGGTCGAGCGTCGACTTTTGAAGCTTGGCCATCTTCATCGACACCGGAGGCATCTTGGCCATGTGCGTGTTGCAACACACCGGTTTGCCGCAGTCGCCGTAGTCGGCCAGCAGCTTGGCCTCGTCGCGCACCCCGATCTGACGCATCTCGACGCGGGTCTGGAACTCGCCGGCCAGCGCCCGCACCAGCTCGCGGAAGTCCACTCGGTTCTCGGCCAGGTAATAGAGCACGACGCGCTCGCCGCCAAAGAGGTGCTCGATGTCGACCAGGGCCATCTGCAGCTTGCGTTCGGCCACTTGCCGGCGAGCAAAGTCGAACTCCTGGCGCTCGCCGTCGCGAATGCGGTCGAGTTCGCGCTCGTCGTCGGGGGTAAGCGGGCGAAGCACCTGGCCGCCCTGGTCGTCGGTGAGGAACTCGCCGGTACGCTCGCCGGCTGGGCACAAAACCTCGCCTACCTCAAGCCCGCGTTGGGTACGGACGATCACCCGCGAGCCTCGATCGAGGCCGATGGCGTTATGTGTTTCAAAGTGACCCAGCACGCGCATGGTGCCGTACCGGACCACATGCTTGGCGCTCATCGCAGTCGTTGACTCGCAACGATGTTCTCGCGGCCGTGCCCGTAAGACGTCGTACCGAGTATAGCCGCGACGCGCCGCTGGACAAAAGAGAGGTATGGAACCGGTCCCAAACATTATCGAGATCAATCTGTCCGATGGTTGTTGCTGCAGATTCCACCCACCGCATCCGGTGCATCCGTTGACTTGGCCAACCGCGGCGGCTAGATTTTGCGATTCTTAATAAGCAACTCCTGATGACCGGAGGACTATCCCGACATGGCTAAACATAGCGGCCTGAAGAGCAAGCGGCGGATCCCGAAGGTGGCCAGGCCGCGGCAGGCGATCAGACAGGGCAAGGCGGCCAAGCGGAAATACGTCTACTTTTTCGGCGGCGGACGCGCCGAGGGCCAAGGCAATCAGCGCGAACTACTCGGCGGAAAGGGAGCGGGCCTGGCCGAGATGACCAATATCGGACTGCCCGTCCCAGGCGGGTTCACCATTACGACCGAGGCGTGTGCCGAATATTACGAGCTGGGAAAGCAATTCCCCAAGGGACTCGAAGCCGAAGTCGATGAGCACCTCGCGCGGCTGGAACGGGTAACCGGAAAGAAGCTTGGCGACGCCGCTGACCCATTGCTCGTGTCGGTGCGTTCGGGCGCCGCGAGGTCCATGCCCGGCATGATGGAGACCGTGCTGAACCTCGGCCTCAACGACCGATCGGTCGAGGGCCTTGCCGCCAAGACGAACAACCCGCGATTCGCCTACGACGCTTATCGCCGCTTCCTGCAGATGTACTCGACGGTGGTGATCGGCCTATCGAAGGACGAACTCGAGCACATGCTGCACGACATGAAGCACCGACTCGGCGTCAAGGAAGACACCGCGATCCCGGCCGAATCGCTCCGGGAACTCTGCGGCCAGTTCCAGGCGTTCTTCGAGTCGAAGACCGGCCAACCGTTTCCGCAGGATCCCAAGCAGCAGCTTTGGGGCGCGATCGGCGCGGTGTTCGGATCGTGGATGGCGCCGAAGGCGATCGAGTATCGCCGCATCGAAAAGATCACGGGACTCGGCGGCACCGGCGTCAACATCTGCCAGATGGTGTTCGGCAACAAGGGTGAAACGTCGGGCACAGGCGTTTGTTTCACGCGCGACCCGAACTCGGGCGACAACACGTTCTACGGCGATCTGCTGTTCAACGCCCAGGGCGAAGACGTGGTCGCGGGCATCCGCACACCGCTGAAGCTTGCCGACCTCGGCGCGGCCATGCCCGGCGCGTACGACCAACTCTGCGCGGTGCGTGCGATCCTCGAGGCGCACTACCGTGAGATGCAGGATCTCGAATTCACCGTCGAAGAAGGCAAACTCTACATGTTGCAGTGCCGCACGGGCAAACGCAGCCCGACGGCGGCGTTTCGCATCGCGGTCGATCAGGCCACCAAGCCGCTGCTCACCGCCGCCGAGGCGAAACGACTGACCAAAGTCGTCGAGACCGCGTTCCCCAAGGCTTCGGTTCGCACGGCCGCCGCGCTCGTGCAAAAGGCGACTCGGCCGCTGATCTCGAAAGAGGCCGCCGTCGCTCGAATCACGCCCGAAGACATCGAGCGGCTGTTCTATCCGATCATCGACCCGGCCATCCCCAAGGAACGGCTGCGCGACGCGCGAATCGCGACCGGCATCAACGCCGTGCCCGGGGCGGCCGCCGGCCAAGTGGTTTTCTCGGCCCCCGACGCCGAGGCACAGGCCAAGGCCGGCCAGCGAGTGATCTTGGTGCGCAAGGAGACCAGCCCGGAAGACGTGGGCGGCATGCACGCGGCCCAGGGCATCCTGACCGCGACCGGCGGCAAGACGAGCCACGCGGCCGTCGTTGCACGCGGCTGGGGCAAGTGCTGCATCGTCGGCTGCGAATCGCTCAAGATCGACTACGGCGCCGGACAGTTTTCGGTCGGCGACCGAGTCGTGCGGCAGGGCGACTTTGTGACGCTCGACGGCAGTGCCGGCGATGTGTTCAGCGGTGAGTTGCCGCTGGTCAAGCCTGAGTTGCCCGAGGCTTACTACACGATCATGAAGTGGGTCGATCAGATCCGCACCATCAACGTACGCACCAACGCCGACACTCCGTACGACGCCGAGAACGCGATCCGGCTCGGCGCCGAGGGCATCGGCCTGTGCCGCACCGAGCACATGTTCTTCGACACCGAAGAGCGGCGGCTCGCCATCCAGGAGATGATCGTCGCCGATTCCGTCGAGGCCCGGCAGGCCGCGCTGGCCAAACTGCTGCCGTTCCAACGCGCCGACTTCTACGGCATCTTCAAGGCGATGGCCGGTTTTCCGGTGACGATCCGGCTGATCGACCCACCGCTGCACGAGTTCGTTCCGCACGAAGACGTGAAGCAGCGCGACCTAGCCGCTCGCATCGGCGTGCCCTACGAGAAGGTGAAACACCGCGTCGAGCAACTGCACGAGGCCAACCCCATGCTTGGCCATCGCGGCTGTCGGCTGTGCATTACGTATCCGGAAATCCTCGACATGCAAGTCCGCGCCATCCTGGAAGCCGCAGTTCAGTGCCTCAAGGAGGGAGTGAAGGTCCACCCCGAGATCATGCACCCGCTGGTCTTCGATCGGAAGGAACTCCGCCTGCTCGAGCAGCGCACGCGCGCCGTGGCCGACGCCGTGCTCGCCGAGTCCGGCGTGAAGGTGAAGTACCTGGTGGGCACGATGATCGAGGTGCCGCGGGCCGCGCTCTTGGCGCATGAGATCGCCGAGGTCGCTGAGTTCTTCAGTTTTGGCACGAACGACCTGACGCAGATGACCATGGGCCTTTCGCGCGACGACGCCGGCCGGTTCCTGCCGGACTACGTCGACGAGAAAAAGGCCGGCGTGTTCAAAGACGATCCGTTCCAATCGCTCGATCAATCGGGCGTCGGCAAGCTCATCGAACTGGGCATCGAGGGCGGTCGCAGCAAGCGGTCTGATCTCAAGATCGGCATCTGCGGCGAGCACGGCGGCGAGGCGAAGAGCGTGAAGTTCTGCGTGCGTGTGGGCATGAACTACGTCAGCGCCAGCCCGTTCCGCGTCCCTATCGCCCGGCTCGCCGCCGCCCAGGCCGCCATCGAGTCGGCCCGCGCCTGAGTGCGACGCGGAAAGGCTACGCTGCGTGTCAACCCGCGCTACGGTCGGGCGATGCAGTAGAGGTGTTCCCTGCCGCGCAGGAACAACTCGCCACCGGCGATCGCCGGCGATGCGTCGAAGCGGTCGTCGAGTTCGTTGGTCGCGAGCACGTCAAGTTCGCCCGTATTCTTTATGACGACCGTCGCGCCCTCGCGACCGACGAGGTAGACATTCCCGCCTGCTCCAGCCGGCGACGCATATACGCCGCGCAGTCCGGGCACTCGTGCCGGCTCGATCAACACGCGGCCGGACTTGGCGTCGAGGCACGACAGCACGCCGTTGTTGCTCGCGTAGAAATAGAGCTTGCCCTCGTAGAGCAACGGCGAGGGTACGTACGGCGTGCTGCGATGGTGACGCCAGACGACGGCTTCGCTGTCGTTCAAGTCGCCGGTGGAACCAAGGCGTATCGCCATCAACGAACTGCCCTGAAAACCGCTGATGCAGTAGACCACGCCGTCGCCCGCGACCGGCGACGGAATGACGTTGCGGGTCATGCCGGAACATTCCCAGATGAGGTCGCCGGTCGCAGCGTCGTAGCTGCGGATCCGACCGCTCGCCGACGTGATGACCTGATGCCGCCCGTTGTGCTCGACGACCAGCGGGGTCGACCAACTGGTTCGCTCGTCTCGCGTCTTTTTCCACAAGGTGCCGCCGGTCTTCTTGTCGAGGGCGATGATGAACGAGTCGCCCTCATGGTCCCAGTTCACGACGACCGCGTCGCCTGCCACGGCGGGTGAACTGCCTTCGCCGAACGTGGCCGCGACCCGCATGTCGCCGAAATCCTGGCTCCACTGGAGCTTGCCGTCCATGTCGTAGCAGTACAATCCGCGCGACCCGAAGTAGGCGAAGACGTGCTCGCCGTCGGTGACCGGCGATGGGGCGGCGAAGCTGCCGTCGCTTCGATGGTGCCCTTCGTGGGGGACTTGCTCGCACGCAACTTGCTGCCAGAGCACCTTGCCGGTCCGGCGGTCGAGACAGACGACGGCGAACTGATGGAGTTCGGTGGGGGGTGGGCCGCCGAATCCGCCGCCCATGCCGCCGCCGGGGCCGCCTGGAAAACCAGGTCCGTCGCCCTCGGGACGCGGCAGCGCGGCGGCAAGCCCGGCGCGAAGCTGGTCTTCGCCCACGATGCCAGTCTTGTCGGCGTCCCACTGTGCGTACCACTTTGCGAACGTGGCCGTCCACTCGGCGCGAGTGACCGAGCCGTCCTTGTCGGCGTCGACGGCGGCGAACAGCCGCGGCCCGATCAGCCGGCCGGCCAGCACGTCACGGGGGTTCGGCGTTGACGGGCCGGTCGCAGCGAGCACGTTGCCGAATCGTTCGGCAAACTGATCGCGGCCCAGCTTTTCGGCAGAATCGGCGTCGAGTTTGGCGAACCACGCATCAACGACGGCGGCAAGCTCGCCCGCCGTGAGCTTCTTGTCTTCATCCTTGTCGCCGGCGGCCAGCAACCGAGTGCCGAGTATGTCGCTCGCCCCGAAGCCGCCTCGACCCGCGACCGCGCCGCCCGATCGTTCGCCGCCGCGCCGAGGCGGCCCACCTTGTGCGCCGCGCTGCGAACCTGCCTCGTTCGGGCGCGCAGCCGGTTCACGAGCGGCCGTCGGTTCGCCTCGCTTGCCGGTGTTGATCGCTGTCAGAACAAATACCTTGTTGTCCCAGACAACCGGTGTGGCCAGCCCCTCGCCCGGGACCTTGACCTTCCATTTGATGTTCTTCGTTTCGCTCCATTCCGTGGGCGGGCTGGCCTGCGGTGCGACACCCGTCTGCAGCGGGCCCCGCCACTGGGGCCAGTTGTCGGCCGCGTCGGCCCACCGGCCGGCAACGAGCAACCAGGCAAGGGTCAAGGCGACGAGTCCAACTCGACGGTGGTGGGGTCTCATATAGATCTCCTTGGGAGGGGGGTGCGGCAACACACAAGTGCCGAAAAGGGTTGAGGTAACAGCGCAACACATCTCATTCGCGTGCAACACGCTACGTCATCAGGACAAGCGCCGTCTGACCCTTTCGCGCTTGTTTCGGTGGCTCGCGCAGAGAAAGTCGCGGGGGTTTGGTCGTTCTCGCCCGTTCAACAATACGATGAATGGTCTCACTGAGTACCGCTCCACATTGAAAGGGGTCCGAATTCGTTTAACCCGCAGCCGCAGGCGAGGCACAACAAGCGCCAGCCATTCGTTTAACCCGCAGCCGCAGGCGAGGCACAACAAGCGCCAGCCAT
>Ga0185317_100210_pt1 | contig 19082 bp, 17 predicted proteins | sample DevilsHole_FD_128020 | JGI IMG/M metagenome (GOLD analysis project Ga0185317, IMG submission 128020) | Groundwater microbial communities from Devils Hole, Nevada to study Microbial Dark Matter (Phase II) - Devils Hole (SPADES assembly)... | ecosystem: Environmental > Aquatic > Deep subsurface >...
TTGCAATCGTAGCTCCAACACTCGGCGGGCGAGCGTGGGCAGCCGGCGCATCAGTTGCTCGACCTCGTCGGCCAGTGCGGCGGCCGCGTCCGGCGTCGGCTCGCGCGAGACAGCGAGCCACGAAGCGTGCGATAGCTCGGCCACAGGCACCTCGCGATCGATCGAACGACGCGCGGCGCTGTGGCGAGCGACCTGGCGATAGAGCTTGTGCAGCGTGATTTCGGCCAGCAGCCGCCACAAGTCGTCGTCGGACGCGAGGCTGAACTGGCCGCCGCGCGCACGCACGAAGAAGCTGCGATAGGCCGACATCACCACGTCGTCGGCGTCCACGCGAGCGGCGAGCTTTGCCGACAGACGGCTCCGCGCCAGCGACGTGAGTCGCGCGACGTAGCGTGCGAACACATCTTCGGCCGCCCGCTCATCGCCGCTGGCCAGCCGCGCGGCCAAGTCGCCTGCTTGCGTGGACCGCGCCTCACGCGGGCTACCGTCGGCCCCAACCTGCTCAACGGCCTTCGGTTCCGCTTTTCTTCGCAGGGCATGTCCGGTTTCGTCGGCCAATTTGCATGTACCTCTGGGAACCAAACTCCAGAGAAAGGAGCGTTGTCATGGTTGCCGTCGTGACCGAAGCGTGTTCGGGCTGCAAGTATATGGACTGCGTGACCGTCTGTCCCGTGGATGCGTTCCGCGAAGGCGAGTTGATGCTGTTCGTCGACCCGGAGGTATGCACCGGGTGCCAGGCGTGCTTGCCGGAATGTCCGGTCGGGGCGATCCATATGGACGACGATGTGCCGGAGCACCAGCGCGAGTACATCGAGTTGAACGCTGAGATGGCCAAAGTCTGTCCGCCGATCACACAGAAGAAACAGCCACTAGCGCGGTAGCCCATCGTTCCATGGTGTCAGTGGTCAGTGGTCATCCGTCGGACTGGTCAGACTCGTCGGACTGGTCAGACTTGTCGGATTAGTCAGACTTGTCCGACTGCCCCGTTTTCCGCTGTTGGCTGCGTTTCATGTGCCGTTGCCGGTACATGTTTTCGGTGAATCCGCCCTCTTTCATGAACTGTCGCCCCTGGCTTTCGATTTGGCGTTTCAGCAAGTACACCGCCTGATGGATGGCACAGATCATCGCGTTGGCGGCGATTTCCGGATCGGCTTTGGCAACGAACTCGGTCAGGCCGGCGAGTCCGGTGAGGCGGACTTTCGCTTGTGGTGCCGGCGGCAGGTTCGCCGCGCGGTCGTGGCGCAGGCGCTCGCGCATTGCCAGCGCCTCGCGCGAATCCTTGGGCCAAACGCGCAGCCCGTTCTGGCGCAGGAAACTTTCGTAATCGGGGATCAGTTCGTCGTTCAGGCTCGCGCGGGCGACGTTGGTCAGCTTCATTTCGCTCTTGCGCGACGTGGCCGCGGCGCCGCTCCCTTCGCTGATGTTACGGACCCCGCTGCGTGCGGCCTGGATCATTTGATCGCACATCCGCCGGTCGTCGGCCATGAACCGACGGCAGAACACCACCGTGGCGTCGTACACGGCCTCTGCCACCGCGTAACTCCGCAGCTTGCGGTAGCCCCCGTGCGGCAACAACGGCGTGTCGTCGAGTTCCATGGCGGGTTTCCTCGTTCGTCGTAGGATCGTTGGACTGTCGGACCGGTCAGACTCGTTGGACTTGTCGGACCTGTCAGACTGCGGCCACTTTTATCCGGCGAATCGTCGAACTCAGCATCGTCGATTGGCTGGCCGCCTTCAAGCGGGCCGTCGCCCCTACGGACCACGCCGGTGTCGCTATCCTCCGACCGCTCGGCGCGACGCGCGGGGTAGGAGGCGGGCGAGGTACTGGCCTGTGTACGATTCGCGCGTGGCGGCGACTTGTTCGGGCGTGCCGGTGGCGATGACGCGGCCGCCGGACGAGCCGCCGCCGGGGCCGAGGTCGATCAGGTAGTCGGCAACCTTGATGACGTCCAGGTTGTGTTCGATCACGACCACGGTGTTGCCCGCGGTCACGAGCCGATCGAGAACGATGAGCAGCCGCTTGATGTCGTCGAAGTGCAGGCCGGTCGTCGGCTCGTCGAGGATGTAGAGCGTGCGGCCGGTGGACCGCTTCGATAGTTCGCGCGACAGCTTGACCCGCTGCGCCTCGCCGCCCGACAGCGTCGGCGACGGCTGGCCGAGTGTGATATAGCCCAGCCCGACCTCGGCCAGCGTCTCGAGCGCGGCGTGAATCCGCGCGTGGTTCACGAACAGGTTCAGCGCGTCGTCGACCGTCAGGTCGAGCACGTCGGCGATCGAGAGGTTCTGGTACTTGACCTGGAGCGTGGCCTCGTTGAACCGTTTGCCTTGGCAGACCTCGCACGGCACGTAGACGTCGGGCAGGAAGTGCATCTCGACGCATTTCACTCCGTCGCCCTCGCACGCCTCGCAGCGGCCGCCGCGCACGTTGAACGAGAAACGGCCGGGCGTGTAACCCCGCACCCGCGATTCGGGCAGCAGCGCGAAGAAGTCGCGGATCAGGTCGAACACCTTGGTGTACGTGGCCGGGTTCGAGCGCGGCGTGCGACCGATCGGACTCTGGTCAATGTCGATCACCTTGTCGATCTCGTCGAGGCCGGCGATCTTGTCGTGGGCGCCGACGGCCAGGTCGCTGCCGTGCAGCTTGCGGGCGACGGCGGGATACAGCACCTGATTGACGAGCGTGCTCTTGCCCGCCCCGCTGACGCCCGTGACCCCGATGAACAGGCCGAGCGGGAAGGCGACTTCGATGTTCTGCAGATTGTTCTCGCGTGCGCCGACCACGGTGATCGTGCGATTGCTCGCCCGGCGGCGCTGGGTCGGGATCTCGACGCGTAGGTCACCGGTTAGGTAACGGCCGGTCAGACTCTGGCGGTTCGCCGCGACGTCGCTGGGCGTGCCGGCGACCACCACGTGACCGCCGTGGCGGCCGGCGCCGGGTCCGAAGTCGATGATCCAGTCGGCCTCTTCCATCGCCTCGCGGTCGTGCTCGACGACGACCACGGTGTTGCCAATGTCTCGCAGGTGTTTCAGCGCGGCGAGTAGTTTCTGATTGTCGCGCTGGTGCAGTCCGATCGACGGTTCGTCGAGCACGTAGACGACGCCGGTCAGTTCGCTGCCGATCTGGCTGGCCAGTCGAATGCGCTGCGCCTCGCCGCCCGATAGCGACGGGGCAGGACGGTCGAGCGTCAGGTAGCTCAGGCCCACGTCGAGCAGGAATCGCAGGCGCGAGCGGATTTCCTTGAGCAGTTCGGCGGCGATCTTGGCCTCGTTGCCGCGCAGCGCCAGGCGGTCGAAGAACTGGTGCGCCTCGGCGACCGACAGCGCGGTGACCTCGGCGATGTTGCGTCCGTCGATCTTGACGCCGAGCGATTCGGCCCGCGTCCGCCGGCCGCCGCACGCCGAACACGGCCGGTTCGACAGGAATTTCCGGTAATACTCGCGCATGCCTTCCGACTTGGTCTCGTGCATGCGGCGCATCATCGTGCGCAGGACGCCCTCGTAGCGGAACTTGAAGTTGCCCGTGCCCCACGAGCCGGTGTACTGCACGTTGACGCGCTGGCCGCGCGTGCCGTACAGAATGATGTCGCGCTGGGCGGCAGTGAGGCGCTTCCATGGTCGATCGAGATCGATGCCGTGCTCGCGGGCCGCCGCTCGCACGATCGACGTCCCCAGTCCACTGCCCGCGCCGACCACTCCGAGCGGCTTGACGGCCCCTTGATTGATCGACAGGTTCCGGTCCGGCACCACCAGCTCAGGGTCCATTTCCATGCGCGTGCCGAGGCCGGAACAGTCGGGGCACATGCCCTGCGGCGAGTTGAACGAGAACAGTTGCGGCGTCGGCTCGGGAAACGAAATCCCGCAGTGGTGGCAGGCTCGCTGCTGCGACATGACTCGCTCGCTCTGGCCTTCCGGCGCCACCAGCACGACGCCGTTGCCGAATCGCAGCGCCGTCTCGACCGAATCCGTCAGGCGCCCGCGCATGCCGGACTTGGCCACCAGCCGGTCCACGACGATATCGATCGAGTGCTTCTTTTTCTTGTCGAGACGGATGTCTCCATCGACGGGCACGACGACGCCGTTCACTCGCACGCGCGCGAAGCCGGCCTGGCGAATCTGGTCGAGCACGTCGCGGTGTTCGCCCTTGCGGTCCTTGACCATCGGGGCGAGCACCTGGAACCTGGTCCCCTCGGGCAGTTCGGCGATCTCGCCGACGATCTGCTGAGCGGACTGCTGCGACACTGCTCGGCCGCACCGGTGGCATTCCAGCCGGCCCACGCGCGCCCAGAGCACGCGCAGGTAGTCGTGAATCTCGGTGATCGTGCCGACGGTCGAACGCGGGTTGCCGCTGGCGGCCTTTTGTTCGATCGAGATCGTGGGCGCCAGGCCGCGGATCGAATCGTACAGCGGCTTGTCCATCTGGCCGAGAAACTGCCGCGCGTACGCATTCAGGCTCTCGATGTACCGCCGCTGCCCTTCGGCATAGAGCGTATCGAACGCCAGACTCGACTTGCCCGACCCCGACACACCCGTGATCACGACGAGCTTCTTCTTGGGGATCTCGACGGTGACGTTCTTCAGGTTGTGTTGCCGGGCGCCCGTGATGACGATGCGATCAAGTTCCATGAGATCCATACCCTGCGGCGGATTCAATCCGCGCTGGCGATCAGATTCGATACCGCTTCGTTCCATGCCACCTTCAACGACTTGGGAACATTGGGCTCGTCGAGCAGTGTGATCATGGTCCTGTTGAATTCCGACCGTCCTCGCTTGCCAGTGGTTGCCGGGATCATCGTCATCCAATTCTTGATCTCGACGAAGTTGACCTCGTGGCCCTGGGTGAAGTACTGGTGCGCTTGGCGATAGGCTTCGGCGTCAGGACCCGGTGGATTCACAACGAAGAGGTAGTCTTCGATGCCAGCCGGCGCAATCTTTGTGTAGAACGTGGAGACCACTCGTGCCTTGTTTACGACCCGTTCCGTGATCTCGGCGGCCAGCAGAGTCCGACCTCCGCAACGGATCGTCACATCGCCCACTGCGCCCGACGGGCTGTCGGCGACGTTGATGCCTTGCCACGCGATTTCCCACTGGCTCAGATCAAAACCCTCTTGTATGGCTGTAAACGTGGCTACAACCAGAAAGAGTGGGAACCTGCCGCCGCTTGGAGTGGCAAGTAAATCGTCGATCAGTGAGCTGTACTGCGCGAGACTGAACCGATGAACCCTGGTCAACGGCACCGTCGATGCCTCGCGCAGCTCGGCGAACTTGAACATCGTGTAGCTGAGGCAATCCATGAGTTCCGTGGGACTGTCTGTGTCCTCCAGAATCGCCAAGCACCGAAGAAGCCCACTGTAACCCTGCTTGTCTCTTACTCCCGCCTTGGTTGCTGGCGTGAACCTGACGGAACGCCGAAATGTACTGAGGTACGGGCGTTTCGAGCATGGGATGCGCTGTGAGTGCAGAAACGGGTTCACAACGCGCTCATCGAGCGAACGACCATTGAAGGAACTTGGACCGTGGCCTACGTATGGATGTCGGATGTTGATCGTCCTATCCTGGATGCGTGCAACTTCACATCCGAGTAGGCACTCGCGGTAGGCTTGGGTCTTCGATTGAAACAAGAGGTCACAAGACCGCTGGAAGTCGACCGGGACGGCCGGCGGTTGTCGCCCCTCCAAGAGACTCCGCGCCGCCGTCAAGAAGGCTGCTTCGATCAGTGCGCGAGCGGCGTCGTAGTCGACGGGCATAGGCGCCTCAGTAGTTCATCCACGCGGCTTCTTGTCGCGGCTTCTTTATGGAATGGCACTGCTTGACTGGGGCATCCTAACCATGGCATCCCTCGAAGGACAAGCGGTCATTTCGCAGGCGGGAGCGCCTTGCCCCACGACAGGGCGGCGGTGGCGAGTCGGTCGACGATCAGGGCATTTTCGGCGGCGACGTTGTGTCGCTCCTCGGGATCGCGCGGGATGTTGTAGAGTTCGACTCGGAACGATCGGCGGTCGTGAAGAGCTTCCAGTCGCCGTCGCGGATGGCTAGTCGCCGCCGCCGGTCACGGCGAACCGCCATTCCCAAAACAACGGCGTGCGACGCGGACGCGACTGGCCGAGCAAGATGTCGCTGACGTCATGTCGTCGGTCAGGATAAAAATGAAGTTCGCCGGCGTTTCCGGGCGACTCGCGGCCCGTGCGTCGTCGCCGCACAGGCCGAACACGCCCGCCAACAGAACCGCGTGCGAAGCGAACGAGTTCATAATCGGCTCCTTCAACCGGTATCGACCTCGCCGTGAGCCAAGAGCATGGCACCAAGCGTAACCGTGGTCAATGTTGCCATGCCCCGGTAGTGGGTCCGTTTGAATCCACGGGTGCCATGATGCCACCAACCGGACCAACACGCTGACGCTCGCTTGTTTCACGATCGCACCGCGTCTACTGTATCGTGAGTGAGCCGTCGGAGGCTCGACGGTACACACGCTCCGCAATCGTTGTCCGTCAAGGAGACTCCTATGCCTCGCGTTATCGTTGCAGCATGCCTGGTTGTGAGCACGATCGCCGGTACGGCGCGCGCCGCCGACCGATCGGCGGCCCCGGCGTATCAATGGGTGTTGGTGAGCCGCAAGGCCGAGTTTGCCGCGCGCGACGGCGCGGGGGCGCTGTCGTTTCGCGGGCGCATGTGGCTGCTAGGCGGTTGGAATCCGGGCGACAAGAAGTACTTCCCGCGCGTGTGCAACAACGAGGTGTGGAGTTCCGCCGACGGCGAGACCTGGCAGCTCGAACGGCCGAACACGTTCATCGATCGCAGCTTCGACGCCACCCGCGACTGGGAAGGTCGCCACACGGCCGGATACGCCGTGTTCAAGGACAAGCTGTGGATCATCGGCGGCGACGCGAACCAGGGTCACTACCAAAACGACGTCTGGAACTCAGCCGACGGCAAGACGTGGACGCTGGTCTCGAACGACGTTCCGTGGGCGCCGCGAGCCTTGCACTACACGGTCGCGTTCCAGAACAAGCTCTGGGTGATCGGCGGCCAGACGATGCCGGCGTTTGCCAAGGCCGACGAGGTCTTCTATCGCGACGTCTGGAACTCGGCCGACGGCGTGCATTGGCAGCGCGTCGAGCCGCGCGAGCCGTACTGGTCCGCCCGCGGCATGATCGGCGGTAGCGCCGTCTTCAAGGACCGCATTTGGATTCTGGGCGGCGGCCGGTACGACACGCCGAAGACTCCGCTGCGTGCGTTCTTTGGCGACGTCTGGAGTTCCGGCGACGGCGTCCAGTGGACTCGGCATACCGAGTCGGCCCCGTGGAAGGAGCGGCAGTATCACGAAGTCGCCGTCTTCGACGACCGGCTCTGGGTGCTCGAAGGTTGGAACGGGTCGAATCGCAACGACGTCTGGTACTCATCGGACGGCGTTACGTGGCACGAGTTGCCCGCGACGCCGTGGCGCCCGCGTCACGCGGCGAGCGTCTTTGTCCACGACAACGCGCTGTGGATGGTCGCCGGCAACAACATGGAGAGCGACGTCTGGAAGCTGGTCCGGGCCGGCGCTCGCTGACCGTCGTATTGCGCGACGCGACGTCGGGCCGATCGGCCGACGAGCGGAGAGGCAGGGATTCGAACCCTGGGACGCCCGGAGGGCGTCACCGGTTTTCAAGACCGGCCCATTCGGCCGCTCTGGCACCTCTCCGAATAAGCGGTTGTCGCCGCCGCGTTCGTGCTCGGTTCAGTGGTGGCGATTTGAGCAGACCCGCGTCGGCGCGTCTACCCCGTCGCGGTCCAATGCCGCACGCGGCAGGTTTGACCCGTTTAACGCGGAGCCGCAGGCGACCGGAGATGCACAATCCCAGCCATGTTCTGCCGGCGCCTTCGGCTGGGTGGGCGCGCGGTCCGAGAGTGGTGCGCCCCGCTACTCCGCCTCGGCCAGGAAGTGGCGGGTCACTTCTTCGCGCGGGTTCTCGAAGACTTGGCTGGGCGGTCCGGATTCGGCGACGCGGCCGGCGTGCATGATGTGGACCGTGTTGGCGACGTTTCGAGCGAAACTCATTGCGTGCGTCACCACGATCATCGTCTGCCCCGACCGGGCCAGGTCGGTGATCACGCTGATCACCTCGGCCGTCATGCGCGGGTCGAGCGCACTGGTTGGCTCGTCGAACAGGATCGCCTCGGGGTCCATCGCGAGCGCGCGGGCGATCGCGACACGCTGCTGTTGGCCGCCGGACAGGTTGCCCGGCATCGCGTGCAGTTTCTCGCCCAGTCCGACGCGATCGAGCAGCGCGCGGGCCTTTGCCTCGGCCGCGTCGCGCGGCACACCAAGCACGTAGATCGGCGCCTCGGTGACGTTCTGCAGCGCCGAGCGGTGTGGGAACAGGTTGAACTGCTGGAACACCATACCGACGCGGCGGCGCACGCGGCGGAGCAGGTCCGAGTCGCGCTCGCGCGCCGAATCGGGGCCGAGCACCGCGCCGTCGATCTCGATCGTGCCGCGGTCGAACGTTTCGAGGCCGTTGATCGCGCGCAGGAATGTGCTCTTGCCGCCTCCCGACGGGCCCAAGAGCACGCATACCTCGCCGCGCCGCACCGTGAGCGACACGCCGCGCAGCACGTCCGTCGCGCCGAACCGTTTGTGAACGTCGGTCACCGTGATCATGTTCGCTTCTCCCGCGCCAGCCGCCGCTCCATGTAGCCCGCCAGAATCGACAGCGGGTAACTCATCGCCATGTACAGCAGCGCCGTGACAATGCCCAACTCGACCACCGAGTTGGTGCTTTGGGCGTGCATGTAGTACTTCTTGCTCAGCTCGACCACGGTGATCACCGAGCAGACGGCGGTGTCTTTGAACAGGGCGATGAAGTCGTTGGTCACGGGCGGGATCACGATGCGCGTGGCCTGCGGGATGATCACGCGGCGCAGCGCCAGGCCGCGTCCCATGCCGAGCGCGAGCGCCGCCTCCATCTGACCGCGCGGGACCGCCTGCAGACCGGCGCGATAGATCTCGGCCTCGTACGCCGAGTAGTTGACGGCCAGCCCCAGGATCGCCGCCCAGAACGCATCGATCCGCACGCCGATCTCGGGCAGCAAGAAGAAGATCACGTAGAGCTGCAACACGAGCGGCGTGCCGCGAATGACCTCGACGTACAGCGTCAACAGGCGGCCGACCCAGCTCGGCCCGTACAACCGACCGAGCGCGACGGCGAGACCGATCAGCACGGCGAGCGGCATGGCCATGCACGACAGGGCGATCGTGATCGCCGCGCCGATGAGTAGCTCGCGGGTACAGCGGCCCACAACCGCCCAGCCGCCGGCTTCCTCGGCGGCCGATTCGGCGTCGCCGCGCGGGGCCAGTCCGCCGCCGCGAAAGTTGCCGGCCGCGTCGGTCTCCAGGCCGCGCCGCGCCTGCACTGCGTTCCAAATGCGATAGCGATCCATGATCTCGCGCAAGCCGCCGTCGCGCAGCGCCTCGACCAGCGCGTCGTTCAGCGCCTTCAGCAGCCGCTCGTCGGTCTTGCGGACCAGGATCACGTAGTAACCGGCGCCGACCGGCTCGCCCACTCGCCGCAGGCCGGGGAATCGGTTCTCGTAAAACACGGCGATCGGCAGGTCCTGCAGGTTCGCGTCGATGCCGTCCACGGCGAGTTCGACAGCCCGCATGGCGTCGGTGACGCCGTCGAATATGACGATGTCGACGTCGCGTGCGAAATGCTGCTCGAGATAGAACTGCGCGGCCGATCCGCCGAGCACCGCGACTCGCCGCCTCGGCCGGTCTGGTCCGGCCCGCAGGTCTTCGATCGTGCGGAGCGACTCATCGCTCTTGCGCGCGAGCAGTTGCAGCTCATATATGTAATAAGGAATAGACGTGCCGAACCGCGCGGCCCGCTCCGCGGTCCATTCGTAGCCGCTCAGCACCATGTCGATATCGCCGCGCTCCAGCAGTTCGGGCAGCTTGTCCCATTGGCCCTGAGCGAACCGCGAGGTGACGCCGAGTTTCTTGGCGAGCAGGTCCATCAGCTCGACGTCGCATCCGCGCACCCGCGACGGGTCGTCTTCGCGCGGGAAGACAAACGGCGCCCCGCCTTCCTGATCTCCGCCCCAGACCAGGCGCCCGCGTCGGCGGATTTCGTCGAGCGTGTCGGCCGCCGCCGGCGAGGACAAAGCGCAGATCAAGCCGACCAAACCAAGCCAGAGAACTGTACCGCGCATCAGCGCCCTCGATGCCAACGATTGGCAGCAACGTGCGAGCATTGTATATGTACGCATTTCGGGTGCAAAGCGGACGCTCGAGCCATTGCTGGCGTGTCATTCCGTGTACGTGGATACCTGGCAAGCCATCGGGCCGTTGCTCTATAATCGTGTCCCAAAGTCACAACCGCCTCGAGGAGATCGTGCCATGAGACGCTTCAGTGTTACCGTGATCGCGGCCGCCGTTGCGTGGGCGACATTCACCGTGTGCTCGTTCGCTCAGGCGCCCACCGCCGAACAGCGGCAGCAACTGGCCGAGGCCAACAAGCTGAAGGCGCAGGTCGCCGCCAAGATCAAATCCAAGAAGTACGACGAGGCGGCCAAGGCCGTCGCAGACTTGCAAGCGATCGTGCACAAGCTGAGGGACGGCGGACTCAACGAAAAGGATGCGACGCTGCTGCAACTCGAGCGGTTCCTCGACACCCAGCAGAAGGCGCTCGAGAAGGTCAAGCCCAAGGACGAGCCGAACAAGGACCCGGCGCCGACGACCAAGCCGGCGGCGCCGGAACCGACCGGATCGGGCGGCGTCAGCTTCATCAAGGATGTTGCGCCGGTGTTTGCCCGCAACTGCGGCGGCTGCCACGGCGCGAACAACCCACGCAGCAAGTTCAGTCTGAACACGTTCAAGCTGCTGATGCAAGGCGGCGAAAAAGGCGACGACATCGTGCCGGGCAAGCCGGAAGACAGCCGGCTGGTGCTGATGATCAAGGGCGAAGAGGAGCCGCGCATGCCGCGCGGAAACCGCAGCCTGCGCCGCGACCTGATCGAGAAGATTGAACAGTGGGTCAAGGAGGGTGCGAAGTTCGACGGCGGACCCAAATTCAATCAAGACTCGACGCTGGCCGACATGGTGCCCAGCCCCGAAGAGGAACTGAAGACGAAGGTCGCCGCGATGACTGCGACCGAGCTGCTCGACCTGCACAAGGCCAAGGCCAAAGAACACTGGCAGGTGAGCAACCCCACGCGGACGCCTGAGTTCATCGAGACGGATAACTTCATCGTCGCGGGCACTGTCGAGAAGGGCGACCTCGAGGGGGCCGGCGACTGGGCCGAGGCGGCCGTGCGCGATCTGGCTCGCATGTTCGGCCGCTCACCCAAGGACGCCGTCTGGAAGGGCAAGCTGACGATTCACCTCTTCGCCGAGCGTTACCAGTACACCGAGATGGCGATGGTGGTGGAGAACCGCGAGCTGCCGCGCGAGTTGAACGGCCACTACTTTGGCATGATCGAGACTTCGTACGTGGCGATTCCGCGACCGGCCGAAGACTCGCCGGCCACGCTCAAGGGCCAGGTCGTGGAGCAGGTCGCGACCGCGTACCTGGCGGCGCTCGGCGAGACGCCGCGCTGGTTCGACCAGGGCGTCGCGCGCTACGTGGCCGCCAAGACCGACGGCAAGGCGGAGATCTACCGCGAGTATCGCTCGCAAGTTCGCGAGGTGGTCACGTCGGGCGACGACCCGCTCGGCCCGATCGTCAGCGGTGGCGGCAACGCCGAGGTGCTCGGATTCGGACTGGTCGAGTTCCTGGCCTCGCAGCGTCAGGGCGACAAGGGCCTCGCCGCACTCGCCGGTCAGCTTCGCCAAAAGACCGCCGCCGACAAGGCGATTCAGTCGGTCTACAACGTCGACCGCAAGGCGCTCGCCGTGGCCTGGGCGGGCTACGCATCCAAGCGCTACCCGGTGGCAAAGAAACGCTGATCTCTGGATCCTCCAGCTTTCCTCCTGGTGTCAGGCAACTTCCAGCAAGGCATGCGGGTTTCTGGCGGCGACCATGAGCAGCGTGCGTGCGGCTCCCGACGGCGACCGACGCCCCTGTTCCCAATCTTGCAGTGTCCGAACGGATACGCCGAGCAGTTGAGCAAACCGCGCTTGAGATAGCCCGGTCTTTTCTCGGACAGACGCCACGTTCGGCACGTTAATCACCCGCCCGTGCTCACCACGCTTGAGTTCCCGAAGACCTTGAAGGATTTCCGCGCCAATATCGCGGCTCTTTCTAGCCACCTTCCACCTCCTTGCGAATCTGTCGCAGCACGTGTGTCGGAATACTCTCTTTCACATTCTTGGGATACATCGTCAGCATCCAGATGACCCTTTGGGGAGTCCTCGGCCAATAGATCACTCGACAGCCACCCCGCTTGCCCCTACCCGCCGCACGCCAGCGGAGCTTGCGTAATCCACCGGACCCAGGAATGACGTCACCGGTATCAGGCCGCTTCATCAATTCAACCTGAAGCGCTCGATACTCATCGTCCGTCAATTAGTCTTGGACGAGCGCCGTGAAGAGCTTCGTCTCGATGAAGGTGAACACGCCGAAGTAGTATACGGCGAAGCCGTACAGCGTCAAGTGGGGCCGGAAAAACGGTAGGGGTGAATAGTACCCACTACCCGGAACCAGGCTCGGAGCGCCATGTCTTGCCGAACACCCTCTGGCGCTGGCCTTGAGTCGTTCTGCGGCTTTGCTATAGTCCCGCCCCGTCCGAACCGCGAGCATCAGCGACCGGTTCAAGACCTGCCGGGCGCTGACGCTTCCGGTTCGGACGGCTCCTTTCAGAACCGGAACATATGGCGAGCTACTTCTTCAACGTAACCGACGGCGCGCGGCACGCCATCTTTCCCGGCGTGGACATTCGCACGGTCTGGGGCAGTGCGATCATGCTGTCGGTTGTCGAAATGCAGCCGCACGCCGTCGTCGCGGAACATTCGCACCCGCACGAGCAGGCGGGCGTGATGCTCGAAGGCCGCGCGGAGTTCACTGTTGGTGGCGAGTGCAGGGTGCTCGGGCCGGGCGACCTCTACTGCATTCCCGGCGGCGTGCGTCACAAGGTCATCGCTCTCGACGCGCCGGTCCGAGTGCTCGATGTTTTCAACCCACCGCGGGAGGAATACAAGTGAGCCAGTCACGGATGACGGTCGCACGAACAAAAAGGGGACGGGAGTCTTTTGCCGAGACGGCCCGCAGGGTGCTTCGCACAAAAGACTCCCGTCCCCTTTTTGTAGTCGTGTTGCTCGTCCTGACGGCGAGCGGCTGCGGCATGAATCGCCGCTACGCGAACAATCAGATTCGTCAGTTGCCTTTTTCGAGTGCCTCGATCGCGTACACCTCGGTCGACCCGGGCATCGTCGCGGCGAGCGGCGAACAGCCGAGCGAAGCGACCAACGCGCTCGCAGCCAAGACTCAAAAACTAGTCATCACCTACCCACACCCCAGCCCGCGGCTGGGCCGCAAGTATGCCGAGGTGGTCTTGCAGGTCGAGGCGGCTCGCGCTGAACCTGCGCCGGAACGCACGGTGCGGGACCTTCTGCCCGCGTCACTTCGTCGCGGCGAGGTCGCGAACGACAAGGCGGCGGCTGCGGCACCGACTGAATTCCGCGCGGCGATCACTTACGACGAGTTCACCTTTCTGACTCACGATCTCGTTGCAGACGGATTCTTCGAGCGCGGCGAGCGGTCGGGCGGCGTCGATGTGAGCGTGACGCTCGGCTCGCGCACCACGTCCAAGACCTGGGACCGTGTTCCGTCCTTGGAGAAACTGATCGCGCGCCTGCAATCAGAACATCGCCAGTACTCGGCGGCGAAATCCACCGCGCCAGCCGCACAGCCTGCCACAGCCGAACTTGGCGCCCACACGACCGAACACTCCCCGGGCGAAACCGCCGCGCGGCCATCGAACTCGCTGCCGGACCCCGCGCAGTTCTGAGATCTTGTTGCGTTCTCCGTTCCTCCTTGACATCGGCCCGCATCCGGCCGATGCTTCGCGAGCGATCACGTACACCAAGAAGAGGTAGACGCACCCATGGCTGGAATCACGATCAAGACGCATATTGCCGCGCCGCCGGACAAGGTTTTCGCGTTTCGCGTATGCGACCGACCTCCGCAACGCCCCCGGCCGAATCAAGGCGATCACGAAACTCGATGTGCTGACCGATGGCGAAGTGCGACTCGGCACGCGGTTCCGCGAGACGCGCGCGTGATGTTCGGCCGCGAAGCGACCGAGGAGATGGAGATCACCGCGTTTGATCCGCCGCGCGGTTACTCGGTCGGCTGCGAGAGCTGCGGTTGCCGTTATCACTCTGCGTTCCGCTTCACACCCAACGGCGCGGGCACCGACGTCGAGATGGTGTTCGACGCGCAGCCGCTCACGCTGGCCGCCAAGATCATGTCGTTTCTGATGAAGCCGATGATCAAGTCGGTACTCAAGGAGTGTGCCAGGGACCTGCACGACCTCAAGGCGGCAATGGAGGCCGATGCCGCAGCGAAATGAAGTACGCGACTCAGAACGGCGCCGGCAGCAGGAACGCATGGTGCTCGTAGAGCGTAGAGCGCCTGTACGCCGTGCCAGCCGCCGACCAAGAAAGAGCTAACCGCAGAGGACGCTGAGGAACGCAGAGGCAGAAAACTCAGCGGCTCTCTGCGTTCTCTGCGGTTAGTGCTGGCCTCTTTGACCACTCAAACCAACTCAGAACGACGCCGGCAGCAGGAACGCATGATGCTCGTAGAGCGCCTGGACGCCGTGCCAGCCGGTGTACTGCGTGAAGAACACGAAGAACGCATAGAACACCGCGACCGGCAACATCAGCACGCGGCAAGCCAGCAACGGTGACTCTTGACAGGTCGAGTTCCAAGGCCAAAATCATCACCGATACAGTCAGACACGGGTCAGGGTTCGTTGCTCGGCAAACGCGCTGGTCGAAACAATGCCGAATCTCGAAACGAGACACGAAAGGACATGCGCGGGCTTCGACCCTTCGACTCTTCGACCCTTCGACTCTTCGACTCTTCGACGCTTCGACTCTTCGACGCTTCGACTCTTCGACCCTTCGACCCTTCGACCCTTCGACCGTTCGATCGTTTAGGGTCGATTCGAGACGGGCGACGTGGCGTGAAGAAGTTGTTGCTCTTGCGACTACTTCAGTGTGGGGTGGTTCCTTGTACCCCCAGGAAAACCCCAGGTCCGTTGCACGTTCAACGGCTGACCGCTGATCGCTGAAAGCTGCTCCAAAGGACTGATCATGAACTGGCTTAGATGCGCGAAGGCGTGGCGACCGATTGGGCGATCGCTTTCGTTCGTGCATGCCGAGTCTCGACCACACAATCGCAAACGGCCGCGGCGACGGATAGCTGTCGAGGAGCTCGAGGGTAGGGTCGTGCCGACAGTCACGTTTGACCGGCTCACCGGTCTACTGCAGGTCAGTGGTGATGACGCTGGATCTCGCGCCGACACGATCACGATCCGCCGGGGCGCTGCCCTTCCATGCCCACCGTATTCGGACTGCGCACACGACCCAGTGCATGAGCAAACGCAAAATTCAGTACTGGGTCATCCCGCCCGAAGCCGACGCCGAATTCGTGGCGCACATGGAAGCGGTGCTGGACGTCTACGCCCGTCCGTATGACCCGTCGCACCCGGTGATCTGCATGGATGAGCAACCGGTGCAGTTGGTCAAGGAGGTTCGCGACGTCATGCCCGCGACCACGACTCGTCCCAAGCGAGTGGACTACGAATACGAACGAGCGGGAACGGCCTCGATCTTCCTGTTCGCCGAGCCGCTGGCCGGGTGGCGCCAAGCGACCGCTCGCCCGCAGCGGTGCAAGTCGGACTGGGCGCTGGAAGTGGCGGCCCGGCTGGACGGCCGCTATGCGGATTGCGCGACCGTGACGTTGGTGTGCGACAATCTCAACACGCACACTCCGGGGGCGTTTTACGAAGTTTTTCCGCCCGCGAAGGCCCGCGAATATGTGCGTCGCATCGAGTTTGTCTACACGCCGAAACACGGCAGTTAGCTGAACATCGCCGAGAACGAATTGAGTTGCCTAACGAGCCAATGCTTGCAGGGACAACGGATCGGTGAGGTTCAAGAACTCCATGATGAAATTGGAGCGTGGTCGGACGACGTCACCAGCACTCAGCGAGGCGTGGAGTGGCAAATGAAAATCGAAAATCGATGATGCCCGCTGTAAACTCGTCACCGTATATCCCAAAATCCTGTGTTGACGGGGCACTAGTTGGCGGTCTGCGAAATCCGAATGGCCCTAAGCACGAGGAGTGCCGGCTATGCGAACTTTTCGTTGGGCACTTGCTGCGTTGATCGCAGCCACATTGGGTTGCGGCGTGAGTGTCAAAGCGGATGAGAAGGGGAACACCGACGTACGTGTGCCCGGCGTGCATGTCAAGACGACGGCGGCCGGCGATGCCGAGGTCTCAGCGCCGGGGGTCAACGTGAAAGCAGACTCAGCCGGCAATGCCGACGTGTCCGCTCCGGGCGTCGAAGTGAAAACCAACAGCGAGGGCGCGGAGGTCGCGGCACCGGGCGTAGACGTCAAGGCTAAGCAGTAGAGTGCGGGAACGAAAACGGCCGCCACTTGGTGCGAAGTGGCGGCCGTTGTGCTGCTTGTTGCGGGCGACGGCTACTCAAGATCCGGCCGATAGTCCTTGTGGCAGTTGGCACACGCGGCGCTGACAGCCTTGAGCGCCTCGTTGGCGGCGTTCTGATCGCCCTTCTTGGCCGCGTCGGCCAGACTCTTGGAGTGTGTGAAGAACTCGTCCGAGAGTTTCTCGAACGGTTCCTGTGACTTTTTGGCGGTCTGAGCCGACTTGGTGTCATTGCGGGCCGCGGCAGCAAGCACGGCCCAAACCTGGGCGTCGCGCCGGACGGTGTCTTGATTGCGAGCCAGCGCCCGCAGATTCTTGCGCATCGGTCGGTTTCGATTGTTCACTTCCTTCATGACGTGCGTGAGCGAGCAGACTTCAAGCGGCTTCATCGCCTTGCCCGCGCCAGCAGCCTTGCCCGCGCCCTCGGTCAGGCTCTTGATGTCCTTGACGGCCTTGGCTGCTGCGGTCTGGGCCTTGGCCTTGGCCAGTTCCAGTGCGGCGTCGCGCACGGCCAGAGCGCTGGCCTTCCACTTCGCATCACCTTCGGCGTCGGCAATCGAGTTGGCGATGAGTGCGAGCACATAGGCGTTGTGCTCGACGCCCTCCTGATCTTGTTTGAACGACGTGGCGCTGGCCACGGTCGGTTCGAGACCCTTGACGATCTCTTCCGCGGCGGCGGCCAGGTCGGCCGCACTGGCAGCGGCGCTCGGTGTCGGCGCATCGGCCACGGGCAACATCATGCCCGAGATCGCGACAACGGCCGCCGCGGCGAGCGAACACGAGGCCAACTTCACGGCAATAGTGGAACGAATACTGTACACTTCGATGCTCCTTTCCAAATGAGGCTCTCGTTGAAACAGCCGACCTCTCTGTGAGGCGGGAAACTCTGGGGACGACGATTATAGAACCGCCCCGCAAATGGTCGCAACCCCGTTCGCGACGGAGTGTGCGGGGCCGCCCGCCAGAATAGTGTTGCGTTGCGCCAGAACATTCCATAACCTAGTGCCTGTCAATTCACCACCTGTCACGTGTGCAGATCCGCGTCGGCGCCCTTGATGCGGCACTCTGTGGTTTCGAGACCTTCTGAGAGTTCCAGCTAGGAGTTCCGCCATGTTTCGATCACGATTTGATTTCATTCTCCCCTCCCATCCGTCGTCGCGGTCTGACGCGTCGCCCGTGCGCCTTGGAGCGACTTGAGGATCGGCTGCTGCTGAGCGACCTGTTTGCCGCGAGCGGAGACTGGTTGATCGGCGTTACACGCAATCCGAGACGCCGAGCGAGCCAGCAGGCTTGTCGACATGGGGAGTCGGAGCGATCAACCCGTTGACGCAGCAGCCGACGCTGCTGAGCGATCAAGTGTTTCAACAGTGGTTCTGGTTTGGCATCGGCAACACCGCGGAACAGCCGCTGAACAGCCTGTCGCTGGTCGGTGCCGGACAGGGCCAGACGGCCGACACTATTCTGCTCTCCTACGGAGAACAGCTCTTTGGCGACCCGATTCGAGTCGACGTGGGCTACGTGTTGATCTCGGCGAACAGCACGACTGCCACGATCATTGAGACGGTACAGATCACGAACCTCACCGGTGCGCCGCTCGACTTGCATTGGTTCGAGCTGTCCAATTTCGATTTGGAAGGTGGTGCGGCGGACGACTCGGCCGAGGTCACTGCCGGATCAATTCACCAGACCGATCCAAACGGCTCATTCATAGACGTCAGCTCTTCGCCGGCCCCGAATCGCTTCCAGATCGACGCTGCGCCCAACATCGTTAACAGCCTGAACGACACGGCGGCCACAACTCTGTCCGACACGCAGTCACCGTTCGGACCCGCCGACCTCGAGCACGCCTTTCAATGGGATTTCACGCTAGGGTTCCAACCGGGCGTCGACGACTCGGTCATGATCCAAAAGACCAAGGCGGGCACGTTCACGCAGCCGGCGGCGATCGAGACGGACCACTTCCCCGAGTCGACCGCCATGCTGCAACTGCAACTGCCCGATTTGAGCATGATCCCGGTCGCCCTCAAGGGGCCTTCCACGGTGCAAGTGATGTTCGAGGGCACGCTGGAAGGCGACGCCAACGATACGGACTCGAATCTCCGCGAAGAGGTTCCGACCGAGCTCCTTTCGCTGAACCTCTTGGGAATCACACCGCTGGGTGGAGCCGTGTTCTTCAGCAACAGCCGCACGGTGGCGTCGAGCGGCCAGATCGAGGAGTCCACAAACAACACGACGGGAACGCTCGATGTTCCACCGTTCACGCCGGCCGGAACCGCAACCAGTTCGTTTGACGTCTTCTTCGACGTGTTCGTGCAACTCGATCCGATGCAACCAGGCATCGACCTGCACAACATAGCGTGCGTGGCCTGTGGGCCAAGCGGCGGACGCCTTTGGAATTTGTCGCAGAACGTTGCAACGATGGTTGACACGTTACAGGAACAACGGCCATGACGGCCTGCAGAGGCAACCCGGCAGCGGTCGCC
>Ga0185317_100211_pt1 | contig 18721 bp, 14 predicted proteins | sample DevilsHole_FD_128020 | JGI IMG/M metagenome (GOLD analysis project Ga0185317, IMG submission 128020) | Groundwater microbial communities from Devils Hole, Nevada to study Microbial Dark Matter (Phase II) - Devils Hole (SPADES assembly)... | ecosystem: Environmental > Aquatic > Deep subsurface >...
TTCTATCACAGAGGTGCCGGTGTCTCGCACGCACCGGCACCTCTGTGATAGAATGCCGAATATTGTAGGGGCGGGTTCACCCGAAATATTTGCCACACAACCCAACATCTAAATAAACCCGCCCCAACGAATGCCGGTGGTGCGTTCCGCGTTCACAGTATTCCCTAGAAGTAGAAGTCTTGCGCACGCGGAACGCACCCTACTTTTAGCTCTTAAGTCCGCGCAGGCGGACTTCGTTTGTATAGCCGCGATTTCCAATCGCCTGGAAAGTAGCGCGATCGCCAGTAAACAAACCTAATTTGCCTAGACTTATTAGCATAAAAATTACAATTTGTCAACCCCTAAAAAGCCTGATCTTCCAGCTTCAACTGGCTGAACATCAGCAGCGCCGAACGCCAGACCAAATAGCCTTGAGAATTCAAATGCAAGCCATCCGTACTGAATGACATCGGCAGATTGCCTTGGGTGTCGGCAAACAAAGGATACAAATCCAAATACTCCACACCTTGTTCCGCTGCAATCGCAGCCAGTTCCTTGTTCAACTTGCGAATCCGCTCATTGGGAATTGCCAGCAAGCGCTCTCGCCCCTCCCACGTTGCCTGATCGCCACTGTGGGGCAAAATCGACTGGACTACAATCTGCGTGTAGGGATGAACTGAGCGCAAATCCTGAATAATTAGCCGCTGGTTGTTGAGAATCGTATCATCCGCCACCCCCCGGATCAAGTCATTAATCCCAATCATCACAAAAACCGTCTCCGGCTGAGTGCGGTCAAACAGCGTCAGCCGTTTGAGCAGCCCCTCGGACGTTTCTCCAGAAATCCCCTGATTGAGCCAAACGCGCTCCGGCGGTAATAGTTCCGGCGGAAACCACAGACTGATGGAATCCCCAGCCAGAATGCTCAACCGCTGGGGTTTCTTCTGAGCTGCAGCATCCGCCTCCCGCTGTAGCTGAGCCACCCACTCCTCGTAAGTCCACTGGAGGCGTGGGCCTAAGCTGGGTGCCCCAGCCGGTGCTTGCTGCGCCCCCTCGGCACCGGCTCGGGCCGCTCCCAGCAACCTTGCCTCCCGCTGTAGCACCAGGAAAACTGCCAGCAGCAGTAACACGTTGGAAGCCAGGGCAATAAACGCCCAAGCAGGAACAGTCTTAAAGCGAGTCAGCACAAGATCAAATTCAACAGTGTTTGAATCCAATCTTAGTTCCTATCGCTCACCGGCACCCTCGGCAACCAGCATCCAGCGCTCAAGCCGGCAGGTGTGCGCCGCCTGGAAGGAATTGCTAGGAGAGACGGAGGCGGAGCCTCCTTTCTGGCGTTCCCAGGCTCTGCCTGGGAACGAGAAACAGGGATTTGGGCTCTCCGGGGCGGCCCCCCGTGGCCGCCCTCACACCAATAGCCACCCACGGAGACTGCCCCATCCCCACATTGTTTAAACCGGCAAGCTTCCCCTATTTCTTAGGAAAACTCAGCCCAGAAGCGAACTCCTCGCCGTAACCCTCTTCGCCGTGTTCGTTGATATCCAAGCCTTGGTCTTCCGATTCCGGCTTGACGCGCAGCTCCATAATCGCTCCCAGGGCTTTCAGGATGATAAAAGTGCCAGCCGCCGCAAAAATGTAGGTGGCAACCACACCGACGATTTGAGTTACCAATAGCGATGGGTTGCCGAACAGCAAGCCATTATTCCCCGCTGCGTTTACCTCTTTGTTGGCAAAGATGCCGGTGAGAAGCGCCCCCACCGTACCGCCGAGGCCGTGGACGGGGTATGTGTCCAGGGAGTCGTCAAACTGCAGCTTGGCTCGCAAGCTAACTCCAAAGAAACAGCACGCCGAGGTAATTGACCCAATCAGAATCGCCCCGATGGGAGTCACGAATCCCGCTGCGGGGGTAACGCCCACCAAACCGGCCAGGAAGCCGCTAGCAATGCCAATCGCCGTTGGTTTGTTTCTAAGCACCCACTCCAAAATCACCCAGGTCAGACCCCCTGCGGCTGCAGACACCGTTGTGGCCACAAACGCCACAGTCGCTAGAGATCCCGCGCCCAAAGCGCTGCCGGCATTGAACCCCATCCAGCCAAACCAGAGCATGCCAATCCCCAGCAACACATAGGGCACATTGTGGGGAGCCGCCGGCTTCACCATGAAGGTCTTGCGCGGGCCAATCATCCAAGCCGCCACCACTGCCGAAACCCCAGAACTGATGTGGACAACAGTGCCACCGGCAAAGTCCAGCGCTCCCATCGCCCCAATCCAGCCCTTGCCCCAAACCCAGTGCGCCAAGGGAGAGTAGATAAACGTCGCCCAAATGATGATGAACCAAAAATAAGCCTTAAAACTCATGCGCTCCACAATCGCCCCAGAGATGAGTGCCGGTGTGATCATGGCGAACATCATCTGGTAAACCATAAACAGCTGGTGGGGAATCGTTGGCGCGTAGCCCACCGGATCGGGCTTGTCAAAAGCGACGCCGCCCAAAAACATCCAGTTCAAACTGCCAATAATCGGATTGGCATCGAATGTCGCCGCTTCTCCCGGAGTCGCAGCCGGCGTTACAGACATCGGCGCAAACGCCAGACTGTAGCCCCACAGCACCCAGACGACGCCGACAACCGCCATCAAAATCAAACTCATCATCATCGTGTTGAGGACGTTGCGCGATCGCACCAATCCCCCGTAGAAGAATGCCAGCCCCGGAGTCATCAGCAGCACCAGCGCTGACGAGATCAGCATCCAGGCGGTATCGCCGTCTTTAATCGCAGAAGCTGCAGCAGCCGCCGCCGTGTCTTCCCCTGTTGCCGGTGCAACCAAAGGTTCCGGAGAAATCGTTGCCGGTGCGACGGGTTGCGGAGAAACCTCTGCCGGCGCGACGGGTTGCGGAGAAACCTCTGCCGGCGCGACGGGTTGCGGAGAAACCTCTGCCGGTGCTGCCGGTTGCGGAGACACCTCTGCCGGTGCGCTCAGTTCAGGAGAAGGAGTTGCGGAAGGGGACTCGTCTTGAGCCACCACCCTACCCATCAGCAGGCCACTCAGCAGACATAGCGATACAATCCCGGCAATCAGAACTTTCTTCAGCACTTCTTGTTGCCCTCTAATTTGAAACTATCAATGAATGCCATTTGAAAAATTTATCATCTTGAGATGAAGCTTGAACAATTCACTGCAAATCCTCGCCAATCCCGTTAAAAACTTTCGCTCGAAGCTCATAAAATTGCAGCAATACGTGATATCTATTACTGGCGGTTTCCTCTCAGACGGGGGCGGGAGCGAAGACTGCCCCAGATGCCGCAGACAAGGTGAACCGAAGTCGCCCCCACTGGGTCATCAATCTTCAGCCGGTCAAAGAAAGTCACGGCGAAAACGACCAGAATGCCGGCAATCAGCTCAAGCCGGCATTCTGTGCGCAGCCTGGAAGGAATTGCTCGCAGAGACGGAGGCAGAGCCTCCTTTCAGGCGTCTCCCATAAGGAGCCTGGGAACGAGAAACAGGGATTTGGGCTCTCCGGGGCGGCTCCCCGTGGCCGCCCTCACACCAATGGCCACCCACGGAGACTGCCCCATCCCCAAATTGTTTAAACGTTTAAACCGGCAAGCTTGCCCTATTTCCCAGGGAAACTCAGCCCAGAAGCGAATTCCTCGCCGTAACCCTCTTCGCCGTGCTCGTTGATATCCAAACCCTGGTCTTCCGATTCTGGCTTGACGCGCAGCTCCATAATCGCTCCGAGGGCTTTCAGGATAATAAACGTGCCCGCCGCCGCAAAAATGTAGGTAGCAACCACAGCGACGATTTGAGATCCCAATAGCGACGGGTTGCCCAACAGCAAACCATTATTCCCCGCCGCGTTGACCTCTTTCGTGGCAAAGATGCCGGTGAGAAGCATCCCCACCGTACCGCCGACGCCGTGGACGGGGTAGGTGTCCAAGGAGTCGTCAAACTGCAGCTTGACTCGCCAGCTGACCGCAAAGAAACAGCACACAGAGCTGATCGATCCGATCAGGAGCGCCCCGATGGGAGTCACGAATCCCGCTGCGGCGGTAACGCTTCCCAAACCGGCGAGGAAGCCGCTAGCAATGCCAATCGCTGTTGGTTTGCCCCGGAGCACCCACTCCAAAATCACCCAAGTCAGACCCCCAGCCGCTGGAGACACCGTTGTGGCCACAAACGCCACCGCCGCCACAGAGCCCGCGCCCAAAGCGCTGCCGGCATTGAATCCCATCCAGCCAAACCAGAGCACGCCAATCCCCAGCAACACATAGGGCACATTGTGGGGAGCCGCCGGCTGCACCATGAACGTCTTGCGCGGGCCAATCATCCAAGCCGCCACCACTGCCGAAATCCCAGCACTGATGTGGACAACCGTGCCGCCGGCAAAGTCCAGCGCTCCCATCGCCCCAATCCAGCCCTTGCCCCAAACCCAGTGCGCCAGGGGGGAGTAGATAAACGTCGCCCAAATCAGGATGAACCAGAAATACGCCTTAAAGCTCATCCGCTCCACGATCGCCCCAGAGATCAGCGCCGGTGTGATGATGGCGAACATCATCTGGTAAACCATAAACACCTCGTGGGGAATCGTTGGCGCGTAGCCCACCGGATCGGGCTGGTCAAAAGCGACGCCGTTCAAAAACATCCAGTTCAAGCTGCCAATAATCGGATTGGCATCGAAGGTCGCCGCTTCTCCCGGAACCGCCGCTGGCGTTACAGACACCGGCGCAAACGCCAGACTGTAGCCCCACAGCACCCAGACGACGCCGACAACCGCCATCAAAATCAAACTCATCATCATCGTGTTGAGGACGTTGCGCGATCGCACCAATCCCCCGTAGAAGAATGCCAGCCCCGGAGTCATCAGCAGCACCAGCGCTGACGAGATCAGCATCCAGGCGGTATCGCCGGTGTCAATCGGAGACGCAGCAGCAGCCGCCGCCGTGTCTTCCCCCGTTGCCGGTGCAACGAAAGGTTCCGGAGACATCGGTGCGGGAGTCACGGGTTGTGGAGACACACCCGTTGCCGGCGCGACAGGTTGCGGAGACACCTCTGCCGGTGCAGCCGGTTGCGGAGACATCTGTGCCGGTGCAACCCCCTCAGGAGACACCTCTGCCGGTGCGGGCGTTTCAGGAGAAACCTCTGCCGGTGCGCTCAGTTCAGGAGAGGGAGTTGGGGAAGGGGACTCGTCTTGAGCCACCACCCTGCCCATCAGCAAGCCACTCAGCAGACATAGCGATACAATCCCGGCAATCAGAACTTTCTTCAGCACTTCTTGTTGCCCTCTAATTTGAAACTCTCAATGAATACCATTTGAAAAATTTATCATCCTCAGGTGCAGCTTGAACAATTCACTGCAAATCCTCGCCAATCGCGGCAGCAATTTTCGCTCTACGATAAAATTGCTGCACTAGGTGATATCTAGTAGAAGCGGTTTGCTCTCATCCAGCGGCGGGGGCGGGTTGATGAATCTTATTCTCTGTACGACAAATATGTCGTTTGCCCCCACTAACCTTCGCCCACCTGTTTATATTTGGGGCGAGCATTTTTTCTTTTACCCTCTCCTTCCCAACGCCTAACGACGTTTAGGCATTCCCCCACTGCCACCCCCCATCCCAGTGGGGCGTTCCGGAATAAACCCGCCCGCACCGGCTTCCTTAGCGAACCCGCTATAAGCTTCCATTCCGTGCTCTCCAATATCCAAACCAGCGAATTCCTCCTGTGGGGAAACTCGGATGCCGAGAGTTGCTTTCAGCCCCAGCCAAAACAGGGTGCTCAGCAGAACAGTCAGACCTCCCACAGATACAATGCCAACAATCTGAGCCAGCAGAGTTTCCCCACCACCCCCCATAAACAAACCGTGCGGACCGACTGGCTTGCCCTGCAAGTCAACCATCCAAGGAAACCCCCCCGGGCCAACACTGAAAAGACCCACAGCCAGAGTGCCCCAGATGCCGCAGACAAGGTGAACCGAAGTCGCCCCCACTGGGTCATCAATCTTCAGCCGGTCAAAGAAAGTCACGGCGAAAACTACCAGAATGCCGGCAATCAAACCAATCGCAAAAGCGCTGCCAATCTTAATGTAAGCGCAGGAACCTGTGACGCTAACCAGCCCCGCCAAAATGCCGTTGATAATCATCGAAAGATCCGGCTTGCCAAGATAACGCCAAGATGTAATCGTCGCCGCAATTCCGCCTGCGGCACCGGACATGTTAGTTGTGACAGCGATATGCGATATCGCCTCCGGATTTGCCGCCATAATTGAACCCGGATTGAAGCCAAACCAGCCCAACCACAGAATCAAACAGCCCAAAGTGGCAATACTCATGTTGTGCCCGGGCATGGCAAAAGACTGCCCGTCTTCATACTTGCCCCGGCGCGGACCGAGGAAAGCCGCTCCCATCAGAGCCGCCCAGCCCCCGACTGAGTGCACCGCAGTTGAACCGGCAAAATCGTAGAATCCCGCTTTGTGCAGCCAGCCTCCGCCCCAGATCCAGTGCCCGGATATCGGGTAGGAAATCCCCGCCAGTAAAAGGCTGAAAATTAAGAAGTTAATAAACTTAATTCGCTCCGCCACCGCCCCAGACACAATTGTGGCTGCAGTGCCGGCAAACGCCAGCTCGAACAAAAACTTGGCGCTCAGGGGCACGCCCGTCCAGTTGAGCGCGTCAAAAACCCCATCGTAAGCCGCTCCTGTTGCTGGGCTGTTGTCCGCGCCGGTCAGGAAAAACCCATTCAGCCCAATAAAATCATTCCCATCCCCGAACATCAAGCCAAACCCAATCGCCCAAAAGGCGACTGTGGCGAGAGCGAATACAATCAAGTTTTTTGAGAGAACGTTGACGGCGTTTTTCTGCCGGCACAGCCCCGTTTCCAGCATGCAAAACCCAGCGTTCATAAAGAATACCAGGAAAGCGGCAATCGCCACCCACAGCGTGTCCAGCGCGACTTTTAGCTCTGCCACCGTCGGTACTGCTGCTGCCGGTGCCGGTGCTGTTTCCGGAATCGGTGCCGGTAGCGGAGCAGGTGCGCTCTCCATCTGGGCAATTGCTGCGCAACCCCAAGCTAGCAAAATTAGCGTCGCCAGGGGTACGCAAGCTTGCCAGCAAGGAGTTAGCCGGCCAATCGCAATTTTCAACCGTTTGACAGTTCGGAACGCCAGGTTTGTCGCAGCGCCCCACCTGGGATACAGCCGCTTGTTTCTACCTTTTAACTTTTTTTGCGTTAGATTAGACATAACCTCAATGATGTTCCCCCGATGCTCCAAACACAACCAAACGGTTCTATTTGAGAAACTGCCAATCAGCCCCCCATACCCCATTGGGCGCAACGAAAGCATGAAAATCCCATGCCCAATGCCCCATGCCCCATGCCCGGCAATTGCGCAAAAGACTACATATAGATCAACCAGCTAGGATTCACAACGATTCCAGCAAGAATAAAATAACCTTTCTGTATACCAGACTACAGTTAGCCGCCGCCTTCCAATTGTTTTAACAAAGTTGCCGCCCCCACCCCCGACCGGCAGCGGCTGCCGGTGCGGATGCTTTTCACATCTGTGATAAGTATTCCTTATAGCCAAAACTGTCGAGACGCGCTTGCTTTTGCATTACAGATTCTGCCATAGAAGCCTGATAAGCCCGCACGCGCTCTAATAAGTCTGGCTTATGAGTCGCCAGAATCCGCACGGCTAAGAGTCCAGCATTGGTGGCGCTGCCAATGGCCACGGTAGCCACCGGCACCCCTGCGGGCATTTGGACAATCGAATAGAGAGAGTCCACACCCTGGAGGTGGCGGCTGGGCACCGGCACTCCAATCACAGGCAAGGGCGTCAGGGAAGCCACCATCCCGGGCAGGTGGGCTGCGCCGCCGGCACCGGCAATAATGACTTTGATGCCCCTCAGGTGGGCTTGCTGGGCGTATTCCACCATGCGTTCGGGCGTGCGGTGGGCAGAGACGATGGCCACTTCGCAGGGGATTTGGAATTCTTCGCAGATGGCGATTGCGCCCTGCATGGTGGGCAAGTCGGAGTCGCTGCCCATGATGATGCCGATTTGTGGTTGAGTCATGTTTGTTTGAACCGCCATAGACGCGCGGCTCGGCTTCCCGTAGGATAGACGCCGAGAGCGCCAAGAACGAATAATTGGGTTGATTAAGTGTGCTATTGGTTGTTGCTGCGATGGATATTATCAATGCTCGGGTGTCCGGTTGGGAAGGCAGGCACCGAATTCGGATTGATGGCCAAGGGCTGATTCGGTCGATTGCGCCGGTTGGCAATGCCTGTGGGCAATCGCAAGAGTCCGCACCGTCTGCGGTTGTGGATGTTGCGGGGGACTGGATTTCTTTGGGTGGGGTGGATGTTCAAATTAATGGGGCGCTGGGTTTGGCCTTTCCTGACCTCGACCCCGATAGTGGCCACCGGCTGCCTGCTATCTGTGAGTTCCTCTGGAATCAGGGCGTGGATGGATTTTTGCCCACTCTTGTCACCACTTCTGTGGACAAGTTTCACCGCGCCCTCGCTGTCTTGGCTGATTTTGCGGCGTCGCAGCCATCTGGCGCACCGGCAGCGAGGATTCTCGGCGTCCACCTGGAAGGGCCTTTTCTCAATCCTGAAAAGCGCGGCGCTCACCCGGCGGAGTACATTTTACCCCTTACGGTTGAAAACGTCAAGTGGGTTTTGGGAGATTACGCCGGTATTGTTAAGGTCATCACTTTAGCGCCGGAGTTAGATCCCACCGGCGAGGCGATTTCCTATTTGCGCTCTCTGGGCATTACGGTGAGTCTGGGCCACTCTATGGCCACAGCTGAGGGAGCTAGGGAAGCGTTTGCGCGGGGTGCGTCGATGGTGACACACGCTTTTAATGCTATGCCGGCGCTGCACCACCGGCAGCCCGGATTGCTGGGTGCGGCAATTGTCCATCCGGATGTCTGGTGCGGCTTGATTGCGGATGGGGAGCACGTTTGCCCGACGGTGATGGATGTGCTGCTGCGGGCGAGTTTCTATGAGAAAGGAGTGTTTCTGGTCAGCGACGCCCTAGCGCCGGTGGGATTGCCGGATGGGGTTTACCCTTGGGACACCAGGCAGATGGAGGTTCGGGGCGGGACATGCCGGCTGCTGGACGGAACGCTGGCGGGTACGGCTTTACCTTTGCTTGCCGGTGTGGGAAATCTGGTCAGGTGGGGGATTTGTGGGGTGGAGAGTGCCATTGCCCTGGCGACGGAAGCGCCCAGACGCGCGATTGGCTTGCCGGGAATGGCTGCAGGGCAGCCGGCTCATTTGTTGCGCTGGCATTTGGATGAGGCGACAGGAGAGTTGAGTTGGCAGCGGTTATTGTAACCGCCAAGACGCGCCCGGACGCCAAGAAAGAGGGGAAGTCGGTTGGGTTTCACCGGCATCAGATAGGAAAGGGGACTGGGCGTGGTAAGTTGAAAGTTGGAAACAGTTGAACCGCAGGCAGATTGATGAACGCAGTTGATGACAAAACCATCGTCAGGGAGTATTTCAATGCCACCGGCTTCGATCGCTGGCGGCGGATTTATGGCGATGGCGAGGTGAATAAAGTCCAGCTGGATATCCGCACTGGACACCAGCGGACGGTAGATACAGTCATCAGCTGGCTGAGTGCTGATGGCAATTTGCGGGGGCTGTCGGTGTGTGACGCCGGTTGCGGTGTTGGCAGTCTGAGCATTCCCCTGGCTAAAGCGGGAGCAATCGTCTACGGGAGCGATATCTCGGAAAAGATGGTTGCAGAAGCCTACCAGAGAGCGCGGGGAGTTCTGGGCGCTACTAATAATGTCACGTTCATGGCGCAGGATTTGGAAAACTTGAGCGGTCGCTACCACACGGTCATTTGTCTGGACGTGCTGATTCACTACCCGCAAGATAAGGCTGCTGAGATGATCGGGCACCTCTGTTCTATGGCTGAGTCGCGCGTGATTCTCAGTTTTGCGCCGAAGACTTTTGCTCTGAGTATGCTCAAGAAAGTCGGGGAGTTTTTCCCCGGACCGAGCAAAGCCACCCGCGCCTACCAGCATCGCGAAGCAGATATTGTCAAAATTCTGGAAAACAATGGTTTTTCAATAGGCCGGCAGACGATGACCAGCACTCGCTTTTATTTCTCTCGCCTTCTGGAAGCAACTCGCCGCTAGAACCTGGGCGAGAAACCGGGTTTCTTCCAGAAACCCGGTTTCTCAGCGGCTCACAACTGGGGAAATTGGCAATATGATTCGGATTTTTTTGGCAAGTGCGGCAATTTTTGGCGGACTGTCTGTGGCTGCCGGTGCTTTTGCCTCTCACGCTTTGAAGGAACAGCTCAGTGCTAGCTCGCTGTCAATTTTTGAAACCGGCGCTCGCTATCAAATGTACCACGCCTTAGCTTTGCTGGCAGTCGCTTTGCTGTTAACTCGCACTGAATCACCGGCACCGCCAACTTTGGTGGCGGCTGGGGTTGCTTTTATTGCCGGTGTGGCGATTTTTTCCGGGAGTTTGTACGCTCTCAGCCTCACCGGCATCAAGTGGCTGGGTGCGGTCACGCCGGTGGGGGGAGCCGCATTTATAATTGGCTGGGGCTGTCTGGCAGCTGCGGCTTTCAGTTTTAAGTAGGGTGGGTGACGCAAAGCGTCACCCACCTGAGCGCGGTTTTTATCCCTTGGTGAGGTACTGAGAAACCCGGTTTCTTTAAGAAACCGGGTTTCTGGCATGTACTTCTCTCGTTCCCAGGCACCCTGCGGGAAGCCTGCGGCTACAGCCTGGAAACGCAATCTGGAGGCTCTGCCTCCTTTCAACGGAAAAGCCGGTTAAAAGCCTAACTGCTTAGTAGCTTTAATCAGACGCACCCAATGGGCGTTACAGCTATTTCTGCGAGCCAGATTCACCGGCACCATCCTTTTGGAGATCGGGATGTTCCAGTCGCAATATATCTTTATGCTTCCGCAGTTCGTCACTAATCTTAAGGAGAGGCTCTGGAGTGGAAAGCCGGCGCTGGGTGATATTTTCAATTTCCCTGTCAAACTTCTGCTGTCCTTCCCTAAAAAAGTATTGGGCGCTTGTCGGATAATACAGCCCGTTGAGGACTCGCTGGGGCGGGAGCGCCGAGGTGGCAACACCCAGTAACACAACTCCTGTAAGCGCCCGTGCTGAGCTTTTAGGGAACTTGGGGAAAATATTGCGGAGAAAGCTTCTCATTTTTACCTCTTCTAAATCAGAGATTACTTGACTAATCCTATGATATCTGCTACAGTTATAAACTGGGCATCTGTCTCCAGAAATAGACAGCAAAACTAGCAACGCACCACAAAAGCAGCCACATCTTATTCCTTGGCGCTCTAAGAAAGCGGGAAGCCGTATGCGGTAGGCATTCCCGTAGGGTGCCGCGTGTCCAAGGCGTCTTGGCGGGTAAAATAAAATGATGGTGTTGGCGAATTGATCTGGGGTCTTCCCCACCCTATACCCCCTTTTGGGGTTAATTTTTTAGAGGTTGTCTGTGGCTTGCGCTTTGGAGTTGGGCGAAGCATGAGCGGATGTAATTTTTTCCCTGAGTCCCTCAAATAGTCGCGCTCATGCGAAAGCCCCTACACTCGATCTCCTGTAGGGGCGAAGCGCGTAAGCGTTGCGGCGCGGAGTGCGCGGTTCTGCTGCGTGACTCAGCTAGCATTGGCGCTTTCGGATCTTTCCGACTCCGCCCGATATCTTCATTCGCCAATGCAAGGCCGTTCTTTACTTCCCAGAGAAAAGGTCTAACCCCTTACGGATTCGCCAACAGTATGATAAAATACACTGATATAACAACCACAAACACACCAGCAAAACATGTGCCGCTTACTTGGCTACCTTGGCCCACCCATCCTCCTAGACCATCTCCTGTATAAACCGGAACACTCCCTGATTGCCCAAAGCTACCAACCCCGCGAAATGACAGCCGGTTTGCTCAACGCCGATGGTTTTGGCGTGGGCTGGTATCACCCGCAGCGAGACACAGATCCTTTTACCTACAAAAACACTCTGCCCATCTGGAGCGATATTAATCTTCCCCAACTGAGCCGGTACATTGAGTCAGGGTGCGTGCTCGCTAATGTCCGCAGCGCCACCCCCGGACAAGCAGTAGATTTGAGCAACTGCCAGCCCTTTCGGCACGGCAAGATTTTAGGCACTCACAATGGCTTTATTCAAAATTTCCGGTTCAGTCTTTACCGGCAAATTCGAGAGCGCCTCAGCGACACAGCCTACCAGCTAATTGGCGGCACTACAGATTCCGAACACATTTTCGCTTTGCTGACTGACAAATTAGCAGCTACCGGCACCCTGGAAAACGCTTTGCGAGAAACACTGAAAGTTATGGCAAAATTGGCAAATTACCATCAAGTCGTGGTGTCAGCAAACCTGCTCCTCAGTGACGGACACACGCTGGTTGCCAGCCGGTTTGCCTCTGGGGCGGCGGTGCCTTCTCTATACTGGCTGCGAGATGACCCAAGTTTACCCGATGCGGTTATTATTGCTTCTGAACCTTTGTTCTCCGGCAACTGGAAATGCTGCCCAGAACAGAGTATTATCAGTGTGGGAGAGAACCTTGAAATCCAAATCTATCAACTCTAGAGACGCCATTCGCAATGCCTTGCAGGAGTGCCGCACCGGCACCCTAAAACTGTTTGAAGGTATGGATGACGCTACCTTCTGCCAGCAAGCCCATCCCGACTTCAGCCCTCCTGGCTGGCACTTGGGGCATATCGCCTATACGGAGGCGCTGTGGTTGCTGCAGCGCAGCGCCGGCTATCCGCCGGTGTTTCCAGAATATCACAGGCTGTTCGCAGCCGATGGTTTGCCGAAAGCGGAACGGGTGCATCTGCCAAATATGGCTGAGATGCGCTACTATCTGGACACGGTTCGCGAAAAAGTGCTGGATTATCTGGAAATCGCGCCGGTGGGGGAGCAAGAACGCCTCTGGAGCTTTATTATTCAGCACGAAAGCCAGCATTGCGAGACAATTTCTTTTGTTTCAAGGCTGGCAATAATGCCAAGCATTTATTGTGTTGAAGCCATAAATATCGTCTCGCAACAGGGAATAATTATATCAGCAAATGCCCCATGCCCAGTGCCCAATGCCCCTAGTGAAATGATTGAAATACCTGCAGGGGAATTTGAGCAGGGGTCTGACTCCTCCGACGCTTTTGATAATGAGCGACCGGCTCACCGGCTCTATTTGGACATATACTGGATTGACCGCTATCCCGTCACTTGCGGGCAGTACCGGCAGTTTATGGAGGCGGGAGGTTATCACAATTCTAGTTTTTGGTCAAGCGAGGGCTGGGAGTGGGTGCAAAAGAATTCGGTAAGGCAGCCTTTATATTGGTCGGATGATTCGTGTTTTGACAGCCATCCTGTGTGCGGGGTGAGCTGGTATGAAGCGGATGCCTTTGCGCGGTTTGCCGGCAAGCGATTGCCCAGCGAGGCGGAATGGGAAAAAGCCGTCTGCTGGGATGTGGTGAAAGGAAGCCGGCGCACCTACCCCTGGGGGGAAGATCCTCCCGACGCCAGCCGGTGCAATCACGACAATCTGTACAGTCAGACGACGCCGGTGGGTGCTTTCCCTGCGGGGGCGAGCGCTTACGGCGTGTGCGACGCTCTGGGGAATGTCTGGGAGTGGACATCCAGCTGGTTTGAGGGCTATGAGGGGTTTGAGTTTTACCCCTATGCCGGTTATTCCCAGGTGTATTTTGACCGGCAGCACCGGGTTCTCAAAGGGGGGAGCTGGGCGACTCGCCCGAGGGCGCTGCGAGGGAGCTTCCGCAACTGGTATCACCCTTGGGTGAGGCAGCTTTTTGCCGGTTTTCGCTGCGCTAGGTAGGAAATTTGCCAAAAAACCCGGTTTCTTAAAGAAACCGGGTTTCTGTAGAATCCTTTGCCAAAAAACCCGGTTTCTTAAAGAAACCGGGTTTCTGTAGAATCCCTACTGCGGTGTGGGAGAATAGAGCAGCCTGGAAAATCGCGCTTGTGAGGGTGATGGGAAAGGCTGTGTTGTTTAGCCGCTGGTGCGTCTAGCATAATTATCATGCAATCGCCAAAAAATTCAACTTCTACCTCTGTCCGCAACCGCTCCACTACTGAGGAGCGTTTGCGCATAGAGCATTTACTCAGTCCGATGGCGCTTTTGGAAACAGAATTAACTTTGGGCAGCGATATCGTCAGCGGGCTTAGTGAGAGTCCGAAATCTCTGCCGCCGCACTATTTTTACGACGATCGTGGCTCGATGCTGTTCGAGCGGATTTGCGAGTTGCCGGAATATTATGTGACGCGCACTGAGGCGGCGATTCTGCGCCGGTGTGCCGGTGAGATTGCCGAACTGACCGGCGAGTGCGAAATCGCGGAACTGGGCAGCGGAAGTTCGACGAAAACTCGCATTCTTTTGGACGCTTACAGTGAGTTGGGCTACCCGCTGCGCTATCTGCCAATTGATGTCAGTGCCGGCATCCTGGAAAGTAGCGCCCGCGAACTGCTGGCGGATTACCCGTCGCTGGAGGTTCACGGTTTGGTGAGCACTTACGAGCTGGCGCTGGAAAAACTGGCACCGGCACCCCTGCCGGCGCGGATGATTTGTTTTCTCGGCAGCACTTTGGGGAATCTCAACCCTCAGGAGTGCGATGTGTTTTTCTCGCAAATTGCGGGCGCTCTGCAGGCGGGCGATTTTTTCTTGCTGGGAATTGACTTGCACAAATCAAAAGAGGTGCTGGAACCGGCGTATAATGACGCTCAAGGGGTGACGGCTGAGTTCAATCTGAATATGCTGCGCCACCTGAACTGGCGTTTTGAGGGAAATTTTGATACGTCGCAATTTGAACACTGGGCTTTTTATAATGAAGACCAGCGCCAAATTGAGATGCACTTGCGAAGTTTGGGAGCGCAAACCGTTCGGTTAAGCGATCTGGATTTCAGTGTTGAGTTTAATGCCGGTGAGACTATTCTAACAGAAATTTCGCGCAAGTTCAACCTGGATGAGATGCGGGAGTATCTGGAAGGGCGCGGGCTGGTGCCGGTGCGAGTTTGGACTGACCCGCAGCAGTGGTTTGGCTTGCTGCTGTGCCAGCGTTTGCCCTGATGGAATAGCCCGCCACCCGGAACCAGAAACCCGGTTTCTTCAAGAAACCGGGTTTCTTTGTCAGTTACCAAAAAACGACGGCAGTAATGAGCAGCAATAGCCCCAGAAGAGTGGGCCAGTAAAGCAGCCTCACGCTCAGATTGCCGGTGCCCTTAAGCCAGCTGATATTATAGCTCAAGGCAGACAGGAGAGCGTTGACAATCACCAGCAAAACGATGAGGTAGAACACCAAGTAGAAATATTCCAGGTAAATAATTCCCTGGGCGGCGATGGCGTTCCTCAAATTGATCTGGTTGAGCAGGGCAGCAAACAGGAGTCCGGCAGAAACTTCAATTAAGTCTTTGGGGCTGACCTCGGCGTCCTGACTTGTGAGCGACAGGTAGGCGAACAGCAATAAGTAGACTACAGCTAGCGGAATCAGGTCGGAAATGACGATAGGTAACAAGTCCCTTTTAATCAAAATCGTGAAATAAAGTTCCGGAAAATTTTTATCTCCATAATAGTTAGCCAGCCCGAAGTTGGTGTTGTAGCTGTTGAGGTAATACTGGAAGAAACTGCTGTCAAGATCCCATCCGGAAAGCACCAAATCTTTCTCTATGCCCGGTTTCGCTTTGGGATGAATCAGGTCGTAGGCAGAAAAATCTGGCACCAGGATGACGTTTTTGTCGAAATCTTTGGCCCACAGTCTTATCCACACGTCTTTGTAGTCGAGGGGATACTTACTGTAATCGAACTTCTGGCGCAGGGTTGCCCTAAAATACCACCCGATAATTTCGACATTTCCTTCCTGACGTTTATACGATTCGGTAGCCTCTACCTCATCTACGGCTTCTGGGAGAACAAAACCGCGAGTCACGTCATCGTGGATACCCTTGGTGTACTTCTGCCAGATGTAACCCGTTATCGTCACATTATTGGCTGTCTCAAATTCTAGCGACTGAACAAAAAGTCCGGTGGGAATGTAAATCGGTTTTGGCTGCTTGGATTGATTCGCTAACTGTTCGCGGTAGTTCAAGAAATTGTTGACGCTGTCTTCGCTGACAAGCAGTATCTTTGTGTCGCTGTTATTTTCATAACTCCGATCAGTTCGAGCGAGATACCAGAAAAAGCCTATCGCCGTAACGCACAAGACATTGCAGGAATAGACAAGTGCCCAAAGGCGGCGGGGGGTGCCGGTATAAGCGCGGAATCCCAAGACTGAAAGGAAAAATAGAAACGTCAGGGTTCCCAGGAAAATGCTGTGCTGTTTCTGCTGCAAGATATCCGCGTCAACTAAAGCCTCCTTCTGGAAGAAGACTACTCCCATTGTCCAGCCGGTAGAGGGAATCGGTTCGTAGAATATCCAGGCAGATAAGCCTGTAATTGTATTTTTAAATTCTATAACGCCGCTCTCGCCCTGGCTCGCTCTCTCACCTAAAATTCTGAGCTGGTCGTTCTTCTGCTTTTGAGCTAGGTCGAATATGGTTTTTCCCTGGATGACGAAATCTTTGATGGGATGGGCGATAAACACTCCTTTTTTGGAAACAATAAATCCGTAGCCGGTTTGGCCAAGTTTGAGTGAGGCCATGATGGTTCTTATAGCGTCCCAGGAATAGTCTGCGTAAATTACACCGGCTGGCTTCTTTTCTTGGGTTGCTGGAGTTTGCTCTCCGGTTTCTTGCTCGTCTCCCTCTGGTTGCTGTTGCGGGTTTGCTGGAAGGTTCCGGTAAAAAGGAACCGAGAACTCCAGCACCATCTCACCCGCTTTTTGGGATTGGTAAGTTTCCTGCCAAATGCCCTTGCCTTCTGCTATCGGGCGGTTAAACCACTGGTGCTCTGGCTGGGTGTAGTCGTAGAACGTTTCGGTCGTGTATCGCACTTGGCCATCTTTGTTTACTCGGTAAGGCATGTACAGCCGCACCTTCGGATCGTAAGCGTAAGGCGTGTAAGCGCCACCAACCCCGAACAAGTTAGGGTTTTTCTCCATTGCGCTTTTTAGCCTGTCCGGAAGCTGCTGGTCGTTTAAATTTCCCGCAGTCAGGTCACTGGCGATTGTGGTGGCTGTTTCTTGGAGTTTTCGCAGGTTTTCATCAATTTTTTTGACCGCCTCAACCGCTTCTTTTTTGGCATCTTCTTTAGCCTGTTGCAGCTTTTGGTTTGTTTCCTGCCAGTAAGAGTACACCGACCACACCACGAACGCCAAACTGCCGGCACACAGGATTAATGCTACTGTAAATATCAGATTTTGCGCTTTCTTTTTCAGCGCGTCTCCTTCCCTGGTAATTTCTTTCATCTCACCCTTCCCATTGGGGATTATCTATGCTATCTCGGAGCGAACCTGCCGGCCCAACCGCCTATCTTAACATCCGCAGGGAATAAAGATAGGGGACTTTCCTTTTTTCCCTGCCGGTCGCACCGGCAACCGTTCTGGAAGCCCAACCTCAATAGCTTGTTACCCCTTCATTAAACCAGATAATTTTTTCCCAATCCTAATCTTAATCTTTTTTTAGAAAGCGGTCAGCATGTTTGGTAATTGGCTAAAATACGGTTCAATAGATTAGCTATATTTAGCCAGTATTGAATCGCTTTCAATCCGCCTAACTTTACTAAATTATGAGTATTCAAGCGAAAGTAACATCATCTTGCCCCAGTAGAGTGCGTGATTAGCGCACCCTACTGCTGAGTTAACAAATGGGCCGGCAGCCTGGATTTACGGCATGGATATACTCGCTGCCCGAATCTGGCCACCCCCGCCGGTAAGCGGCTTCCTCTGGCTTTCCCCATGCCAGCTGCAAGACGATTTCCAGGAAATTTCTATTCTCCCACGCGCACAAGCCGGCCCATTCCGTGCCCAGGGCGATCTGCTCTACATCAGCCGGCTGGACTTGCCGGTAATCTTTGCCGCCGTGAACGCTCAAGTACAAGTCCATCCCCCCTATCACTTCCTTCCAGAATGCCAGGATTTTAGGCTTAGCCTTCTTCAGCGTCTCGATGTCACTGGGGAGGGCAATTAGCTGGTCGTCCACTTCGGGGATTCCCACAGTCTTGCCCTTGAGCGTCAGCTGACGCCAGACAATCCCGGATACCTGATGTTCGAGCTGGTAGCGGTGGACGGTGGCTTTAAAATCTTGATAGGCTGTGAACTTTTGGAACCCCTCTGCTTTGAGAAACTTGTCGATTACAGGGTTGCCTGTACAAGGAGTCGCAGCCAGGTTCAGGCGCTGTCCCTTCAGACAGGCGCGGCGCTCGTCAGCCAAGATTTTGATTAGCTCCTGCGTGCTGTACTTTGTCATCAGAACACCATCTGGTCGCAGTTTCGGATAGTTTAACCTCTGTATGCCGGTGGCTGCTATAGCGGTTCTCAGTTTGATGTACGTGAGGCCCAGAAACCCGGTTTCTTAAAGAAACCGGGTTTCTCAGTACCCCACTAATCTGATAGCCGCTATATCTAAGTTCCGGACATTATCGGCAGGGGAGATTTTCAATTCTGTCTGCGAGCGCACAATTAAGCGCCGGCTGTCAGGAAATCCTGATTTTTCTAGCCGGCGGGGAGGGAAGGAGTGCCCGGAAGGGCATGTGGGCGCATCCCATTTTTGTCATCCCCCTCACCCCCAGCCCCTCTCCCACTTTGGGGTGAGGGGAGAATTATTAATTTTTTCTTTTTCCCCCCTCTCCCTTCA
>Ga0185317_100213_pt1 | contig 18653 bp, 20 predicted proteins | sample DevilsHole_FD_128020 | JGI IMG/M metagenome (GOLD analysis project Ga0185317, IMG submission 128020) | Groundwater microbial communities from Devils Hole, Nevada to study Microbial Dark Matter (Phase II) - Devils Hole (SPADES assembly)... | ecosystem: Environmental > Aquatic > Deep subsurface >...
GGCCCCGAGCCCCCCCAGCCCCCTCTCCCACAAGGGGAGAGGGGGAGAAAGAAGAGGGCAGGAGGTAGATTTGCTTGGAGTGAGATGCTGCCTGTAAATGTCCCCAACAAGACAGGAATTTGGGAGTATGTCTGTGAGATTGCGAAAGGTAGGAATTCTGTTTTTCCCTTCACTTCTAGGGGCGGTATTTTTATCCGCCATCGTTAGTGCCGGTGCGGTTGATGTGGTGCGGGGAATGCTTCCGGAAGAGGAACCTGTTGAGGTTAGTAAGGCAAATGCTCCGCCAGTTCAGGGATATTGGAAATTGGACATAAATGTAAGACGTTTGACCAACCCAGCTGTCGGAGGTCCTGCAAATTACGAAATTATGACCTATTTTAACCAAATAGGCTCTCAGTTAGCTGGCCAATTTGTTGAGACAAGCGGCAACGCCTGCAAAGACACCTCAATCTCTGGAACTGTTGAGGCTGGAAAAGTAAACTGGACTGTTTTGTACACCGGCTCGTGCTGTCGGGGTGCGAGAATGACGTTCCAGGGGGTGCGGCGCTCTCCGAATATTGTGGAGGGAAAGCTGTCGCCGGTTGGCAACACTCCTCCGAATTGTACTCTGTGGTGGGCGGATGTGGTGATGACCAAGCAAAATTAGTAATATCGGCGGTTGGGCTGAAGCCCAACTACGAACCTTTTTTGGGCTGAAGCCCAACTACGAACCTTTTGGGCTGAAGCCCAACTACGAACCTTTTTTGGGCTGAAGCCCAACTACGAACCTTTTTGGGCTGAAGCCCAACTACGAACCTTTTTTGGGCTGAAGCCCTACTACGAGCTTTGGGCTGAAGCCGTACTACGAGCTTTGGGCTGAAGCCGTACTACGAACCTTTTGGGCTGAAGCCCTACTACGAACCTTTTGGGCTGAAGCCCAACTACGAACCTTTTTTGGGCTGAAGGTTTTCATCAACGGGCACACCGACAGCAAGGGGGATGACGACTACAATATCGACCTGTCTAAGAAGCGTGCGGCGGCGGTGAAATACTATTTGGTCAATGTTTTCAAGCAGCCGGCACCTCGCATGCAAACCAAAGGTTTCGGCGAAAGTAAACCCCTCGCTCCGAATGATAATCCAGACGGATCGGACAATCCCGCCGGTAGGGAAAAGAACCGCCGCGTCGAGTTCAATATCAAAACTGAAACCCGCAAAGAAGCGATCTCGCCCGGAGCGGATACGTTCGGGTTAGCGGTGAAATCCGCTCAAGATGCGTCACTGTTAGTTCAAAGCGCCAAAACACCGGAGGATTGGAACGGGGTAGCCAAGAAGTGGCAGGAAGCGATTCAGCTGATGAAGGAGGTGTCGGCATCTAGCCCGAATTACCAAACTGCGCAGAAAAAGGTTGGGGAGTATGAGAAGAATCTGAAGTACGCGCAGCAAAATGCTGGGATATGAGGTTTTTTTTGAACCTAGCCGTAACCCACCGGATTATTCCGTTTTTGCAAAGACTGTAACCCTCACCCCCCTAACCCCCCTCTCCCATGAAGGGAGAGGGGGGAAAAATCAAGAATTCTCCCCTCTCCCCTTGTGGGAGAGGGGTTGGGGGTGAGGGGGATTACAAAAATGGGATGCTCCCGTAACCCACCGGCAACCTTGAACTTTCACCCACAAATAAACGCTACATCCAGAAACCATATTTCTATATTTCCAGACAGATATTTACCGGCTTTGCTTCAGAAAAGGAGGCAGCGGACAGTCAAGGGTAATTGCGATAGCGCGGAGCAAATCCGCCTCCTGTACCGTAACAACATTATCCAGCAATACCGTATGAGCGCAGGCATCAACGACAGATTGCTTCAGTTTTGGAGAAGCCAAACCTAAGCGTTGCAGGCTCTCGTGCAGCTCGCCCAACTTAAAAGCTGGCGGCGTTTCTGGGAAGGTTTGCTGACCGGCACCTGGCAATCTGCCAAGTCCTGAGCGAAAGGCAAAAGCAATTGCAGCCGGCTTCGTTTCCCCAACTCGCGCCAGAGCGGAGAGCAAAATCAGGCAGTCAGACCAAACTTGCTTTAATGCGGTATACTGAATCTTATTTTCAACGTTTGGATTGATGCAAGGCTGCAGCCGGTGCCACAATACGAGATACAAGACAAACTCTGCCAGCGAACGCTGTTTTTTCGCCTTAGCTAAACCCGTCACGCACTTGAAAAGTTTCTGGCACTCAGCTGGGGAACTCTGGCGCAGTGCGGGAACAGTCAGCTCTAGCAAAGGGAGCCGCATTCGCGGGTCGAGTTGAGCAATTTCTTGGCTGAACGCGAGAGCGCTTTCCACCACTTCCGCCGGCTCTACCTGGCGCAACCAGGCAATCTGCAGCTCGCGAAGTTGGGGATTTTCACTGTCGAGCGCCAGAGCGCACACTATGGCAATAGCGCTGTGGCGATCTCGCACGGCGGTTTGAATTGTTTCGGGCAATTTTGCCAGCAATGCTTGCGCGTAGGCAAAATGTTCTGGCGCAACCGTTCCAACCTGCGCTACTATTTGTTTGGGATTGACTGCAACTCTGGCTGGCGTTGCTGGCGGGGGGGAGTTTGCGCCGGCAAATCCCAGCGCCAGCGAGTCTTGACTCTCAGCCGGCTGGCGATTGCCAGAGGTTGAAATGGGTGCCGGTGAGGCATATTCACCCCGGAAAGATTCAAGGCGACGAATGCGCTGCTCTAAGGGAGGATGGGTTGCGGTGAGTTCGCCGAGAAAGTCTGATTTCAAAGCATTGCCAAAAAACAGGTGGCTATTTTCCTCCGCATAGGGAGACTGAAGCAAAGAACGATCGGAGTGATGGGCAATTTTGCGGAGTGCGCCGGCAATGCCGGCTGGATTGCGCGTGAACTGCACAGCGGAGGCATCTGCAAGAAACTCCCGCTGGCGGGAAACAGCGCTTTTAATCAGACGAGCGAAAAACGCTCCCACAAGCCCAATAGCAACCAGGGCAATTCCGAACCATATAACTCCATTATTATTTTTGTCGCGGGAGTCCAAGCCGCGATTCCAATCGCAAAGAATGCGCCCAGTCAAGTAAATCAGTAAAATCCCGTGCAAATATCCGACAAGCCGCAGGTTCAGCCGCATGTCGCCATTGAGAATGTGGCTGAATTCATGACCGATTACGCCCTGAAGCTCATCGCGGCTGAGCTGTTCGAGGGTGCCGCGAGTAACGCCAATCACTGCATCATTGGGCGTGTAACCGGCAGCAAAAGCATTAATGCCGCGCTCTCTGTCCAAAACGTAAACTGCCGGCACGGATATCCCGGAGGCAATCGCCATTTCCTCAACCACATTCAACAGCTGTCGCTCATCGGGATTGATCGGATCGGGAAGCAGCCGTCGCCCTCCGAGATCCTCAGCAATCGCTGAACCCCCTTGCCTTAATTGTAACACTTTATAACAAGTTCCGCCGGCAATTGTCAAAAGCGTCGGGATGGCTACCAGCAGAAAAAGCTCGGGTTTCCACAGATCAGCGGGCGTTTTTGCCTCTGAGAGGAACCCAAAGGATACCAGCGCCGCACCGTAAACTGCGAGCGTGATGCAGCAGACGGACAGGATAAAAAGCCCGATGAGCTTTTGGGTGTTTTGGCGAGCTCGGTCTTGGTATTCAAAAAAGTTCATAAGCGGGTGAGGGGGCGGGCAGCACTATGTCACTATTTAGAAGGAAACCCGAGGAGCCTTTTTCACTTCAGGCGCAGGTTCTTCGAGTAACTCAGCCGCACTGAAGTTGAAGGAACCGGCAATTAAATTGCTGGGAAACACTTCTCGCTTGGTGTTGTAGAGCGTCACCGCATCATTAAACGCCTGGCGGGCAAATGCTACCTTGTTTTCTGTAGAGGTTAATTCTTCCATTAACTGAGTCATGGTGCGGTCGGCTTTTAGGTCGGGATAAGCCTCAGACAGGACTAAAAGCCGGCTCAGCGCTCCTGTGAGGGCGGCTTCTGAATTCTGTAGCTGCTGCATTGCTTGCGGATCGCCGGGATTTTGGGCGGCTTGCGTGCTGGCTGTCATGGCTGCATTCCGCGCCGCGATAACAGCTTCCAGGGTTTCGCGCTCGTGCTTCATGTAACCTTTGGCGGTTTCCACCAAGTTGGGAATTAAATCGTACCGGCGCTGGAGCTGAACATCGATTTGGCTGTAAGCATTCTTGTAGCGATTGCGCAAGGTAACTAGCTTGTTGTAAGCGTCGGTGACGATCAACCCGACAATCAGCACCAGCATGACCAGAAAAATTAAAGCTCCCATAGGGCTAAATCCTTAATTTTGCTCGTTGGCAGAAAGAGTGAATTTGTCTTACTATAACTCAAATTGATACTTACAAGTGAGTCAGGTGAGATCCCCCCCTAGCCCCCCCTTAAAAAGGGGGGGACATCTCAAAGCCCCCCTTTTTAAGGGGGGTTTGGGGGGATCTAAATACTTAGACTTGTAGGTGGCAACTTGTCTTAGTATAGCATATCCTAACTGCCTGCCAAGTTAACATTTGTTAAGTTACTGGCGCTTCTTCACGGCGGCGGTTCATTAAAACACACCTTCTGATACACTACCAGCAGAACAAAACAAACGGGGAGGAACGCGCAGGAAATGCAGGGACAGACGATCGATCCAAGGGACTTTTCATGGGCCTTCTGGCCAGCCATGCCACTGTACCCTTATGGAAGCCGGCGAACCATCCGCCAAGAAGTGGTTCAGGACGCAGTTTGGACGTTTGACCAGATGCAGGGCATCTTCTATGTTATCGTGCCGATTCGCATGACAGTCGTTAAGCTTGAGGGAGGGGGATTGCTCATCTATGCGCCGGTTGCGCCGACTCGTGAGTGCCTGCGCCTTGTCCAAGAGTTGGTGGCGAAACACGGCGACGTTAAATATATCATCCTGCCAACTATCTCCGGTTTAGAACACAAAGTTTTTGTTGGGCCTTTTGCCAGACGCTTTCCGCAGGCGCAAGTATTTGTGGCTCCCTCGCAGTGGAGTTTCCCGCTAAATCTGCCGCTGAGCTGGTTGGGTTTGCCGGCAAAACGCACGCAGGTACTCCCAGAAGACAGCAGCAAAGCGCCTTTTGCCGGCCAGTTCAATTACGCGATATTAGGGCCAATTGAACTCGGTCCGGGACGGTTTGCGGAAGCGGTTTTTTTTGACAAGCGATCGCGCACGCTGCTGGTGACGGATTCGGTGGTTTCCATACCGGAAGAACCGCCGGCAATCGTTCAGCTAGATCCGTATCCGCTGCTGTTCCACGCTAAGGACAGGGCATCTGATATAATGGAAGACACGCAGGCAAACCGGCGCAAGGGATGGCAGCGCATTTGTCTGTTTGCGATGTATTTTCAGCCGAGTGCGCTAGAGGTGTTTAAGTGGAGTGAGGTGTTTCGGGATGCGCTGAAAGCGCCGGATCGGTCGAAGAGAGGTTATTTCGGGCTGTTTCCTTTTAAATGGAATGCAGACTGGAAGCGCTCGTTTGAGGCGCTGCGCGGGGATGGGCGTTTGTTTGTCGCGCCGGTGCTCCAGAGTCTGATTCTCAACCGAGCGCCGAAGGAAACTATCGAGTGGGCGGATAAGGTGGCGAGTTGGGATTTCCAGCGGATTGTTCCGTGCCATTTAGACTCGCCGGTGTCTGCAACGCCCCTGCAGTTTCGCCAAGCGTTTTGTTTTTTGGAGCGCTTTCCGGCGGTGAGTGCCGGTGTGTTTAACAGTAACACATATCCTTTGCCGGAGGTGGAGTTTAAAGCGATCCGGGACCTGGATGCCGGTTTGAGCGGACTTGGCATTGTGCCGCCGGCGAAGGATAAGGTGTAGCGTGGGCGATAAAGGATGGGTCATTCCGACCTGTGCCAAAACCAGAACTTACGGTCTAACGCCACGGTGGACTGAGAGGAGGGGCGCTCGTACCGGCTATAATCTGAAGTGTTATCTGCTGCCGGTGCAGCTCAACCGTTTAACCGCAGGTTCTGGGTATTTTGATGTGTAGCAATATACAATTCCGGTCTTTGAATGCTAATTCCGAATGCAGAAAATGCGGCAATCGATCTTCGTAAATTGCGGGACTACTGCCTGAATCCAGAGCATGATGAAGGAAAACATAAAGCGCGGCTATTTTCAACAATAGTGGGGATGACTGCTAGCGACGCTGAGGAGTTGCGCAGGATACTGCTAGAGGTCGTCAAGACGCACGAGGCGCAGTTAGGGCGGCGGGACGACTACGGACAGCGCTACACTCTCGATTTCGTGCTGGAGTGGCAAGACAGACGTGCAACTATTCGCAGTGGGTGGATTATTGAACACGGGTCTGATATACCGAGGCTGACAACCTGCTATCCTCTGTAATCTTTGGAGGCTATACAAAATGGCAATTAATCCGGTAAAATTACTTGATATCGTCGCACTGACGGTTGATATTCCCGAATACAACCTGCGACGCGGGCAAGTTGGCACAGTGGTTGAAATGTTAGCTGCCGGTGCTGCGTTTGAAGTTGAGTTCAGCGACCGCAGCGGACGCACTTACGAATCGGTGGGTTTGCGTCCTGACCAAATTATGGTGCTGCACTTTGAGCCGGCATCCCCTGATTCAGCCCCCGAAATGGCCACAGTTTAGTTTAAGCTCCTCAGGGAACATGATGCCGGTTTGAGCGTTAGCGCAGCTGCTCCGCAGGAGCAGCTTGGCATTGTGCCAGTGGCGTTGGAGAGGGTGTAGCGCAGGCGATAGCTTTGGTTTGTAGTAGGGCTTTAGCCCTTTTACCTGGCGATTAGCTACACCGCCTATTCTCCTATCCCAAAAATAGTTTGTATGCGGGATTCTGGCTTTCATCCCAGTAGCGATAGCCGAGGGTGTCCAGAAAAGCCTGCCACTCTTCCATCTCGTGCGGGGGAACTTGCATCCCCACGACAATTCGCCCGTAGTCCGAGCCATTGTTGCGGTAGTGGAAGACGCTGATATTCCAATCAGGACTCATGGAACTGACGAATTTCATCAGTGCGCCAGGACGTTCGGGAAACTCGAAACGGTAGAGCAATTCATTGTGGGCGAGGGGCGAACGCCCGCCCACCATGTGCCGCAGGTGCAATTTCGTCAGTTCGTCATCGGTTAAGTCAAGGGTTTTCAAACCATTCGCTTCAAAGGTTGCCACCATCTTTGCGGCGTCGGCGCGGTTTTGAATTTGCACGCCCACAAAGATATGCGCTTCTTTTTCGTCGGCAATCCGGTAGTTAAACTCGGTGAGATTGCGCTTGCCAATACACTCGCAGAACTTGCGCAGACTCCCCCGCTCTTCGGGAATGGTGACGGCAAAGATGGCTTCGCGGCGTTCGCCAAACTCGGCGCGTTCTGCCACAAAGCGAAGCCGGTCAAAGTTCATATTAGCGCCGCAAGCAACGGCAACTAAGGTTTGTCCCTGAATTTGCTCCCGTTCGACGTAAGCTTTGGCACCGGCAACCGCCAGCGCACCTGCCGGTTCGAGAATCGAGCGCGTATCCTCAAACACATCTTTAATCGCCGCACAGGTGTCGTCGGTATCTACTAAAATGATATCATCAACATATTCCTGGCAGAGGCGGAAAGTTTCTTGCCCCACTTCCCGCACGGCAACCCCATCGGCAAACAAACCCACCTGAGACAAGCGCACCCGATGACCGGCTTTCAGGGATTGATGCATGGCATCGGCATCCACCGGCTCAACGCCAATAATCTTAATTTCTGGGCGCAAACGTTTCACATACGCCGCAATCCCAGAAATCAGTCCGCCCCCACCAATAGCGACAAAAATAGCGTCAATGGGTTTCTGGTATTGCCGCAGAATTTCCATCCCGATTGTACCCTGACCGGCAATCACATCCGGGTCATCAAACGGGTGAATAAAAGTCAAGCCTTTTTCAGCTTCCAGCTGGCGGGCGTAGGCGTAGGCGTCGTCGTAGGTATCGCCGTGCAACACAACTTCGCCCCCCCGCGCTTTAACTGCATTGATTTTGACTTGGGGCGTAGTCACCGGCATAACGATAATAGCGCGGGTTCCCAGGCGGGAGGCACCGAGGGCGACGCCTTGGGCGTGATTGCCGGCGGATGCCGCAATTACGCCCTGCGCTAGCATATCTGGGGGCAGTTGCGCCATTTTATTGTAAGCCCCGCGCAGCTTGAAGGAAAAGACAGACTGCATGTCCTCCCGCTTGAGCAGGAGTTTGTTATTCAGACGCGCCGACAGGTTCGGGGCGCACTCCAGCGGCGTCTCTTGGGCAACGTCGTACACGCGGGCGGTGAGTATTTGTACCAGGTAGTCGCAGTACATGGGTGTGAGGGGGTTGGTAAATGCCGGATGAGGTATAATAATACATGATTGGTGTCACCGCTATGCCGGTGTTCCCTGAACTACCGGTGGAGACACAAGAAACCGGGTTTCTTCAAGAAACCCGGTTTCTGTATCCCCGCTTAGCCATTGCTTTATAAACGGGCTTTCAATCGGCGATAGAGAAAGCTTCTTCAGCCGCTTTTGGCAACTCTACAGGCACAAAATAGCTGAGGGGGTAAAGATAATCTTCATTGGATTCGTCAATCACACGAATCATTTGATGTTTGGCAGCATTAGGATCGGGGACAGCGCGATAAATTTTTCGCACTTCTAATGAAGCTGGGTAATCTCTGTTGCTAATGCAAATGACAAATCGAGGTTCTTTTGCTGATTGCATAACTACTCCGAGAGAATGCGTTTAAGTTTTATTTCTTTCTTGCCGATGCCGTGTGCTTCGTACCAGTGTCACTCCGCTTCAAAAACGGTTCCGTCGTCTAAGCGAATGGTAGCATTGCCTTTAAGTTTCCGCCAGCGTCCCAACCCATAGGTTTTCCGCAAGCGTTCGACTTCACGAATGAAACTGCCAATCGCAATGGTTTCAATATGATCCATGTCCCCGATGATTTCAAATTTCAAGCAAGCTTAACCCCCATTACTCCAAGTTCTCGATTCATCGCTAGCCGGATCTTGTTCAAAATCTTCTCCCCCATAGTGAACTGGGATTTGCCGGCTGGCTAGCAGGTGCTAGAACGCAATGCGATTCATGCCGGCAAACCGGCTCGCTTGAGCCAGTGTGAGTTTCTCCTTTTGAAAAAGCATGACAGCAATTTCCAGCTTCATCTCAGCTTCAGTCATGCCGGTTGCTGCCATAATTTCATCCGGGATTGCCACATTCATTGCTAAATTCCTCTGAATTGCCACTCTTCTAAACATTTAGACCGGCAGCAAAGCGGCGAGCGCCTCCATCCCACTGCGCGAGAAAACGGAAATCAAGAAGGCGCTCGCTCGCTCACTCAATCATTGTGGGCGTGCTCGAACTCATAGACATAGAACAGCCGGCTGAACTTCTTCAGCAGGTATCCCACCACTGCAAATCCAACTGTACCCCCAAGCGCCCACCAGAATCCAGCAGGGGGAATAACACTCAAAAAGGATGCAGCCGGTTGCCCTGCAGTCGCTACCCCCATCGCCACAGCCCGCGCATCTACCATCACACCCAGACAGAAACATATAACAGCCGCCACATAAGCCAACACAGTCAGGCGATTGATATTTTTCAGGGCATCCTGGCAAACCCGACAGTGTTGAGTGTGCGTCGCCCACACATCAAAGAGCTTCTGCTTGTCTCGCTCTGCGGGAGGCAGATCGGGGTTGCATCCCGAATCCCAAGAAATACCGCCGCCGGCTCTCTTGCGCAGCCACTGGCGAAACGCAATTACCATCTTATCTTGAGGATTCGGCGTATAAACACCCTCCAGCCATCTGCTTTTTGCCCGTTTAGCTAGCATCTTCTCCTGGTAATGCAGGAACACCAAATCTTGGTGCAAGAACAGAGAAGCCAGCACATGACCTAACCAAATTGGCATCGGCAGCCCAAAGAACGCCAAACCTTTTGGCAGCTTCCCCGCCTCATTCTTCACCAACACCTGGCATCCGATATGGCGGCACCATCCCGGACGGGTGGGGGTGGCATACAGAGCGAGGATGAGCTGCTCGCCTTCTTGAAATGTTGAGACAATTCTCATGTGACAGGGCGGCTGAAAATCGTTAACTGAGCGGGCTATTATTGGATTAGTTGGCGTAATTTCAAAGGAGAACCCTTCCTGAGTAGACATCTCCCGCACTCGAATCATGTCGTAGTATTTAGCATCCTTATACCGGCTTCCGACAAGTCCGTGGTGCGACACCGGCACATGGGCGGGATCTGATACATTCTCCATAAAGAGGTCCCAGCCATAGGGAAGATCGCGGATATTCCAAAAAAGCTTCACCACCCGCTCCGAATCCTTCTCCAGTTCTGGAATGATTCGCGGCGTCCTCAATTGACTCTCAAGCTCAGCCTGAGAGCCGGCCTCTGGCCACACCCACAATAGACCCTGACGCTCTTGCGTTGGATAGGCAACGGCACAGGACTTGGGATTTGAGCAGTGCTTGGCTTCCGTTTCCTTGTCTTTCGACTGGGGGATGCTGACGCACTTCCCCTCAGAATCAAAGCGCCAAGCGTGGTAAGCGCATAAAAGCGTGCCATCAGACTCAACGCGCCCTTCAGAAAGCGGAACCTGCCGGTGGGGGCAAGCATCTTCAAAGCAGCGCCATTTACCCGATCCATCCCGCCACAAAACAATATCCTTTCCCAGTAGCTGCATGGCATGGGGGCGAGATGGATCTAGGAAGTCCGCAACGGCTACTGGATACCACTGCTTCGTCCACTGGAAGAATTCTTCCTCTTTCTCTGTTAACTGTTCCAGCGCATCGCCTCTATCCCTTTGCAGGGAAATCTCAGCAGTCATCGTTACTCCTTGACCTTTTTCATTAGACGAGCTTGATTAATCTATTTTAATATAGTGCTAGCTCTCCTCGGGCGCAACCCACTGCCACAACGTTAACCGCACCACTGCCACAAGCCTTCCCTGGACTGGACTTGCTATACTGCTACTGCCGGTCTAGCACTGATGCGCCCCAGCCGGCAGCGTGCCGTTTAATCTCCACCGGCATCTAGAGCGGTTTTCGTATGAGTGAGGTACGGAGAAACCCGGTTTCTTTAAGAAACCGGGTTTCTGGGGTGTACTTCATCCAACTGAAAACCGCTATAAACTCCCACTCGACAGCAGCGGCTTCACACCCCCCGGCAATGCCCAACATCCCAGCAAACCGCCTCTCCTCATTCGCCCCTTCACCGAACGCACTGCTTGACTTAATCCGCAAGCAGACAGACAACTCAATGCTGCGAGAAATCGCGGAAGCCGATTACGGAATGGACGCTGACGCTCACCTGCTAGAGCTGTACCGCATTCGCGACACCGGCCAAATTCCCGCCCCCATGAAATGGGAGCCAAAAGAAGTTCTTGAACTCATCCGCTGGTCAGAACCCGACGATCCAAACTGGAAGCCGGGAAGCACTGGAACTCGAGGGCACATCATGAGGGCGTTCGCTTGCGCCGCTCTCCTGCGAGCGGCTGCCGATCCTGCAAACGCCGACTACTTTGACAGTGAAAATTCTACCATTGCTCAACTGCTTGCCAGCGCACTGGTTCTCGGTCGCGATCTGCAAGAGGCAGCAGCAAGCTTTCTCGCCTGGAGAGTCGAGCAACTCAACCCTGGCGAAGAACGCCCGTTTTTCGCGCTCGCTCTGCTTATCCTTGCGACACTCCTCGGTCAGCCCAAATTTAGCGAAGAAGAATTGGGACGCCTTGCGGACTGGACAATCGCTGAAGAGGCATTTGAACGCCAGGAAGCATATACCTTACCTGAATATGGCGAACAGTGGCTGCTGGGGCTGACCTACCACAATTTGAGGCACAATGTCTGGCAGTCTCTCGCCCACCGGCTTGTCGCTGAGGCTGCAAAGCTGCGCTCCGCAGAAATCCGCTCGCAGTTAGAGGATATAGGCTCCCGAATTCTGGGAAAAAACTGACAGAAGCACTGCAGCCGGTGCACAGCTGCGCTTTGGGCGAGTCAGCTTAGTTTTCAAGTCGAGCGCCTATGCCGTAGATTGGGTTAAACACACCTACAAAACGCCAACATGCAAACTCGCCAAAAACTCTCCCTCCCGACGATGGGATGCGGGACATGGGCCTGGGGCAACCGGCTCCTCTGGGGATACGACCAAAGCATGGACGACCAGCTGCAAGCCGTCTTTAACCTCTGCGCCAGCACCGGCGTCACCTTATTCGACACCGGCGATTCCTACGGAACCGGCAGACTCAATGGGCGCAGCGAACAGCTTCTCGGACGCTTTTCCAGAGAATATCTCGGCGCAAACAGAGACAATATTTGCATCGCCACCAAACTTGCCGCTTACCCCTGGAGATTGACCCGCCAGTCAATGGTATCCGCTTGCAAAGCATCAGCAGGTCGCCTGGGAAAAAACGTGGATTTGGTGCAGATGCACTGGTCAACAGCCAACTACGCACCCTGGCAAGAATCCCCCCTTTTAGACGGTCTTGCCGATCTTTACGAACAAGGATTAGTCAAAGGAATCGGCCTCTCCAACTTTGGCCCAAAACGGCTCAAACTCGCCCATCAAAAATTTGCCGTTCGAGGCATTCCCATTGCCACCCTGCAAGTTCAATATTCCCTCCTCTCCACCTATCCCGTCACTGAACTCGGACTCAAAGACCTCTGTGACGAACTGGGAATCAAACTCATTGCCTACAGCCCACTTGTCCTGGGACTGCTGACAGGAAAATACTCCGAAAAAGGCCCTTTTCCCAAAGGCATTCGAGGTCTGCTCTTCAGACAGATCCTGCCAAAAATCCGCCCGCTGCTGTCATCTTTGCGAGAAATTGCCGAATCCAGAAACAAAACAATGTCACAAGTTGCCCTCAACTGGTGCGTCTGCAAAGGAACCATCCCCATCCCAGGAGCGAAAACCCTACAACAAGCACAGGAAAACATCGGTGCGTTGGGCTGGCAATTAGACACCGGCGAGATAGCCGAACTCGATAAACAAGCAGCCGGTGCCGGCAAAAAAATGGTTCAAAACATCTTCCAAACTCAGTAAACCATCCCTTTCCTCCTCTTCGCGCACAGGCGCGTCTACCCTGCGGGAAGCCGCTTGCGCGTCTATGGCGGTTCAAATTTCTTAAAAACAAAAAAGCGCCCCCCGAACGGAGAGCGCTTTTTTTATCTAGCAACTAGCAATTAGCCCTTGATAGCGGGAGCTTCAACGCTAGCCAAGTCGAGCGGGAAGTTGTGAGCGTTGCGCTCGTGCATAACTTCCATACCCAAGTTGGCGCGGTTGATCACATCAGCCCAGGTGTTGATAACGCGACCTTGGCTGTCAATCACGGACTGATTGAAGTTGAAACCGTTCAGGTTGAAGGCCATCGTGGAGACACCCAGAGCGGTGAACCAGATACCGACGACCGGCCAAGCACCCAAGAAGAAGTGCAGAGAACGGCTGTTGTTGAACGAAGCGTATTGGAAGATCAAACGACCGAAGTAGCCGTGGGCTGCAACGATGTTGTAGGTTTCTTCTTCTTGACCGAACTTGTAACCGTAGTTTTGAGACTCGGTTTCGGTGGTTTCACGAACCAGAGAGCTGGTCACGAGAGAACCGTGCATGGCGCTGAAGAGAGAACCGCCGAACACGCCGGCAACACCCAGCATGTGGAAGGGGTGCATCAGGATGTTGTGCTCAGCTTGGAACACCAACATGAAGTTGAAGGTTCCGCTGATACCCAGAGGCATACCATCCGAGAAAGAACCTTGACCGATCGGGTAGATCAAGAACACTGCAGTTGCAGCAGCAACAGGAGCGCTGTAAGCAACACAGATCCAAGGACGCATACCCAAGCGGTAGCTGAGTTCCCACTCACGACCCATGTAGCAGAAAACGCCAATGAGGAAGTGGAAGATCACCAGCTGGTACGGGCCACCATTGTACAGCCACTCATCCAGAGAAGCCGCTTCCCAAATCGGGTAGAAGTGCAGACCGATAGCATTCGAGCTGGGGACAACAGCACCGCTGATGATGTTGTTGCCATAGAGCAGAGAACCTGCAACAGGTTCGCGGATGCCGTCGATGTCCACTGGGGGAGCTGCAACGAAGGCGATGATGTAGCAGATGGTGGCGGTGAGCAGGGTGGGGATCATCAGAACACCGAACCAGCCGACATAGATGCGGTTTTCGGTGCTGGTGACCCAGCTGCAGAACCGTTCCCAAACATTGGCGCTTTCGCGACGCTGTAAGGTGGTGGTCATTGATTTATGAGTCCGTTATTTATTTTTCAAGGTTGTCGGTAGCGTTTTCTCTACCTTGATTACTAGATTACACACCTGATTAAGGTTTGTAAAGGGGGTTTAAGAAAAATTTACTTATGACAGTGATAAGTTTTCCTTATCAGTTGTCGCTCTCATCCCCTCAGGACTTCTCGTGCCCCGCACCGGCAGGGAATGGCCACTCGTGTGGGCGTGCGGCCCGGGCAGCGGTGCCCTTGCCAGCGGGATCTTGCCAGCGGGGGGAGGCTCTGACTTGAAAAGGTTTGTAGTTGGGCTTTAGCCCTACCGGAGCTCTCGCTGCCGGCCAAGTTTTCATTGGTGGCGGTGTGCGCAGTTCCGAAGTGACTGCCTCCTCTGTCCAGCGTTCCCAGGCGGAGCCTGGGAACGAGACTATGCCCAATGCCCAATATGCACCGGCAACAGCCACTCACCAATTCTCCTCATCCGGATCGGTGGATTTGCTCCAGATTTCCACACCTATTTCATCCAAGTAAACCAGAGCCCGCTGGATTTGGCTGTTCGCTCCCCGGAGTTCCAAATCAAACCAGCCATCACTGGGAGCGTTGCCGGCCAGCAGAGCACCATTGACATTCACGCTCAAGCCGAAATCAGAAATCAGGCGGGAAATCACCGGCTCCTCATGATATTTTTGAGGAATCTGAATTCGGATGCGGATTTGAGTCGGCCTTTTGTCCTCCCCTGCGGCATCTGCTGCCGCGCCGGCAGGATGAATGAGCGTGTATTCAGAATCTTGTTTCTCCTGATCAATCATCTTAGTCTCCTACTTATTTAACTCATCAAAAACTTCCAAATCTAAATCATTCAAGTAAATTAAAGCGCTGCGAATTTGAGCGCTCGTGCCTTGAAGTTGCAAGTCGAACCAGCCGTCCTCTCTGGCATTTTGGCCAAGTAAGGCTGCCGCAATATTGACGGTCAAGCCGTACTGAGAGACGAGTCGAGAGATTACCGGCTCCTGATGATATTTTGGCGGAATCCGAATGCGGATGCGAGTTATCTGATTCTCACCGGCAGCAGAAACTGTCATATTTTCCTCCTTTCCTGAAAAACGCTTTAGTAACCTTTAGCCGTTCGCCTCGTTCCCAGGCTCTGCCTGGGAACGCTGCTATCGAGGCTCTGCCTCCTTTCTACAACAAGCAGGATTATTAGCCTAATAACTTAGGGGCCTTTAGCCGTCGCGCAGGACAGACCCCTCCCCTGTCCCAACGCTGCTTTACAAGGGCGGCGACGTAGGACAGGCGTCTCGCCTGTCCTTCCCTCGCGCTATTCAACCTCTTTAATTTTGGTTTTGCGCTCTAGAATTTCCTTCAAGACGAGCGTGACGACTGCGAGAAAAGCCAGCAGAACCGCAGCCGAAAAAGCCGATTGCGTCTGGTACTGCTTGTAAGCTTCCTCGACAAACAGAGGCAGAGTTTGCGTTTGATTAGCAATATTTCCAGAAACCACCGACACAGCGCCAAACTCGCCCATCACCCGCGCATTGGTCAAAATCACGCCATACAGCAGCCCCCAGCGAATATTCGGCAGAGTGACGCGCCAGAATATCTGCCAGTCATTCGCGCCCAGCGTCCGGGCGACTTCCTCCTGATCCACACCAGCTTCTTCCAAAACCGGAATCACTTCGCGGGCGACGAAAGGCAGGGTGATAAAAGAACTGGCCAGCACCATTGCCGGCATGGCAAACACAATTTTAATGTTGGCGGCTTCTAGCAGTGGCCCAAACCAGCCATTCCGCCCGTAAAGCAGCACAATCATCAGCCCAGCTACCACCGGCGACACCGCAAAGGGCACGTCTAAAATGCTAATCAGCAAAGCCCGCCCCCGAAATTGATTCCGCGCAATCACCCAAGCGGCGCACAGCCCAAAAACTGTATTCACCGGCACAACAATCAGGGCGATTATGACGGTCAGCTTTACGGCATGGATAAACGCCGGTTCTGTGAGGTTTTGTAAAAACGGCCCAACCCCTCCCTTAAACGCTTGCACGAAGACATTGAGCGCTGGAATGAACATCACTAACGATAAATAGCCGACCGCCACAGCAATCAAAGTGGGTTTCACCCACGGGCGCTCCTTTTCTGCCGATCCGGCTGCCGGTGGCACCTTACTGTTCAAATGTCCAACCTCAGGATTCATAGCGACGCCTCCAAGCTTGCAAGAAGTTAATTGCCAACAGCATCAGCAGCGAAATAGCTAACAAAACGCTGCCGATAACCGTCGCGCCCGAATAATCGTACTGCTCCAACCTTTGGATAATCAGCACCGAGGCGATTAAATCTTTAAACGGAATATTCGCCGCCACAATTACAATTGAACCGTATTCGCCAACCGCGCGGGAAAAGCCCAGAGAGACGCCGGTCAATATAGCTGGTATTAAAGGAGGCAGGACAACGCGCCAGAAAGTTTGCCACTGAGAAGCGCCCAGCGACCAAGCGGCTTCCTCAACGTCCTTTTCCATTTCCTGCAACACCGGCTGCAATGTGCGCACGATGAAAGGCAAGGAAATAAAAATCATTGCCACCCCCACCCCCAGGCGGGTAAATGCCACCTTAATTCCCAGGGGCGCTAGCAGCGAACCAATCCAGCCGTTATCGCTGTACACTGTTGCCAGAGTCAAACCGGCAACCGAGGTGGGCAGGGCAAAGGGCAAATCAATCGCCGCATCAATTAACCGCTTGAAAGGAAAATCGTACCGGACCAAAACCCAAGCAATTAAAGTGCCAAAGACTCCATTCACCAGCGCCGCCACCAGCGCTGTCACGAAGGTAACATCATAGGTAGCCACTGCCACCGGATCGGTGGCAATCTTCCAGAAATTAAGCGGATTCTCCGTACTCGCTTTTAGCAGCAGCGCCGCCACCGGCAGAAATAGCATCAGGGTGAGATACCCCAGGGTGATGCGCCAAGGCCAAGAGAGCTTGGACAGCTGGCCCACAGGGTTTTGCCCAATCGGATTGGATGGTTCTCGAGCAGATACAGTCATACAGACTACAGACTAAGGACTGGGTACTGGGGAAAAGAAAGAAGGTCAGCTTCCTTCTTTTACCCTTTTCTCGTTCCCAGGCTACGCGCTAGCCGCCTTAGTCCGCACGCCCGGGAATGAGAGCTGGGAGGCAGATCCTCCCTATTGTAACTGAGGTTATCTCTTCAGGTTAGCCTGAATTTTATCAAAAACCGCACCGTCATCGAAGAACTTCTTCTGAATTTCATCCCACCCCCCCAAATCTTGCGCCGTGAACAGGGTTTTAATCTTGGGATACTGGCTGGCAAATTCTTGCTCAATAGCGGGGTCAACGGAACGAAATCCCACTTTGGCAAACTCGCGCTGGGCGGCAGGCGTGTAAAGAAACTTAACAAATGCTTCTGCCACTTCGCGCGTTTTGTGTTTGTCTACATTCTTATCGACGACGGCGACAGGACTGTCGATGGAGATGTTGACATCGGGCACGACGTAAGGAAGGTTAAGACCGTTAGCCTTAGCCAGAATCACTTCGTTTTCGTAGTTGATTAAGGCATCCCCCTGACCTTGCTTGAAAAAGACATCGCTGGCTTCACGGGCATCTCTGGGCAGCACCGGCACGTTTTTGTAGACTTTGGCGGTGAATTCCTCGGCTTTGGCGTCATCGCCGCCGGTTTTCGTTACCGCACCCCACAAAACCAGGAAATTCCACCGGGCACCCCCAGAGGTTTTGGGGTTGGCGGTAATCGTGCTCACCCCATCTTTGGCCAGGTCATCCCAGGTTTTGATGCCTTTGGGATTGCCGTCGCGGGTGACGATCGCCGCCACGGATTTGTGCACGATGGCGTTATTGGGCGCTTTGCTTTCCCACCCGGGCTGAATCAGCCCAGCTTTCTCAACCTTCTTGGTGTCCAGCGCGAGGGCTAGCGCCACGACATCGGCTTCGAGCCCATCAACCACAGCGCGAGCTTGCGAGCCAGATCCGCCATAGCTTTGATTGAAAGTCACGTTCTGGTTGTGCTCCTGCTTCCACTGTTGCGCGAACTGCGGGATGATTTTTTCGTAGGCGGCGCGGGTGACGGCATAGGAAACCAAGGTCAGCTGCACGTCGCCGCCTTGGGCACTGCCGACTTGCGCCTCGCCGCCGCCGGTGCTGCTAGAATTGCCGGTGCACGACGCCACCGCCACACTTAACGTCACCCCTATCAAGAAGAGGGACACAAACCTTTTCACTGGACTGAGTTTCACCCTGTTGCTGGACTGCTGCCGGCACCAATCCCCGATGCGTTGCCACGGACTCATTAAACCTTCCTCTCTAAACCCCGGTTCCTCGGTCGGGATACCGTTATTTCAGTGTACACATAGTACAGGCAAACCGGCAAAAATGCAATCCCCAGATCAAGGGAGCCGGGGAATGGGGCTCACGGGCATGGGGCGGGC
>Ga0185317_100214_pt1 | contig 18648 bp, 19 predicted proteins | sample DevilsHole_FD_128020 | JGI IMG/M metagenome (GOLD analysis project Ga0185317, IMG submission 128020) | Groundwater microbial communities from Devils Hole, Nevada to study Microbial Dark Matter (Phase II) - Devils Hole (SPADES assembly)... | ecosystem: Environmental > Aquatic > Deep subsurface >...
GCCCCCGTAGGGGCCGCTCTTCCCCCTTTTTTTTGGGGGGCAGGGGGGAGATCCTCCGCCTATTCAGCCGTTTAATATTGTGTTTATAAACGCGCTCTCACTTATCGAGTTGGGCCATCGTTTAGCTAAAAGTCACCGTCAGCCAGCTGCCCTTGCTTATGGATCTGTTTCAGGCATCTCCCGCATCATCTGAAAATTCGCCCTCTGATACAGAACAGCGGCACACAGCCGATTCCAGCACTATCGAGCTCGCCCTCTCAAAAAGAATTGATTCTTGGATCGTTGGCCGTGGCGAACTGTCCCTGCCTTGTGCGCCAGCACTGACAGACAATTACATGCAGCGCCTGACACTGCTGTTCTCCACAATGGGCAAAAGCTGGTCGGAAAAGGAACTGCAGCAATTGCGCCAATTGCTCGCCCGCAAGCTTGAGGAAGGGTTTCGCGGTTCCCCCCACTCCCGGTTGATTGTTCGCTACGAGTCAGAAAAGTACCCTTCCTTCCCGACGGTTCGTTTAACTGTGAGCGTCTCGATTCTCACTTCCTCACTGCAAGACCAGTACAAGAAGTGGACTGAGACCCGCGAGCCGCCTCTGTTTGGCAGCCATCCCGATGCCAAGGTGATGGCCGTGGCGGCTGAACTCGGCGATCCCAAAACCGCAGCGATTTTGGATGTGGGAGCAGGCACCGGCAGGAATACGCTGCCACTGGCACGGCTGGGCCATCCCGTTCAGGCTATCGAGCTAGCGCCGGCACTGGCTCAGCAACTGCTTTCCTCTGTGCAAATCGAGGGATTGCCGGTGATGGTGACTCAAGCTGACGTGCTCAACCCCAACCTTCAGCTGCCAGCGGCTCACTACAAACTGGCGATCGTCGTCGAGGTCGTCTCTCATTTTCGCAATGTTCAGCAGCTGAAACAAATGCTGGCTAAAATGTGCGTCACCCTCCGTCCGGGCGGACTGTTACTCTTCAACACCTTTCTCGCCGCAGAAGATTACGATCCCAACCAGCTGGTCAGGGAGATGTCGGAACTGGCGTGGTCGAGCATTTTCACCCGCGCTGAGTTGGCTGCTGCTATTGAGGGCTTGCCCCTGGAGCTAGTATCCGATGAATCGGTGTTTGAGTACGAGCGCCAGCACCTGCCGGCAGAAGCTTGGCCTCCCACTGGCTGGTTCAATCAGTGGGCCACAGGTCGGGATTTGTTTCCTGTCGTCCGTGGGGAACCGCCGATGCAATTGCGGTGGCTGCTATACAGACGCCAGTGATTTTAAAATTCCTACTTAAAAATTAAAAATTTAAGAAGCAACTCGTGAATTTAAAATTTTTAAGTTATAATATAGAGTCAGTCTTTCCACAGGACTAAAATAACCCCAAAGACAATCAAGCCCAAACCCAAGACGCGCTTGAGGGGAATGGCTTCCCCAAATGCGAAGTAGCCCAGGAGAACGGAAAAAACGTAGCCCGAGGCGAGCGCCGGTCCGGCAACGCTGAGTTTGACACGAGAGAGCAGCAAAATGTAGGCTAATACCCCGAAAGCGTAGCAAGCGAGTCCAGCTAGCAGTTCTGGGCTGACAATTGCGCCCGCCAGGAAGCTGGCCAAATTGCCGGTGTGGGATTTTCCGATCTTCAATGCGCCGGATTTCAGGAAAAATTGCCCCGCAGCGCTGGTTAAAATCGAGATAAGCAACAAACAAAATTCTTGGGGTGTCACATCGCTATCCTTGTGCGCTATGCTGAGGATATCATGTTAATAATGAACCGCCAAGACGCCATAGACGCAACTGGGTCTTTCCGCAGGGTAGAGCGCCAAGAAGAAAGAAGAGAGAGTAAGAGGGGGAAAATAGGAAAAGAAGAAATAATTTGGCGGGCGGCTGGTTTAATTCGCCGGGTTGCTAAGGGGGATGGAGTTCTCCCAGTGGGGGAAACCCCACAAACAAAAAGTTAGGGAAAGGTTCCCCGATGTTTTGAAACAGCAGAAACTCAACAGGTATAATTATTATGACTGGTGCAGTTCAATCTCCCCTGACGAGCGAGCAAATTTCTGTCTGGCTGCGCGGATTGCTAACTATCGCTTGGGCGGACGGACATTTTGATGCAGAAGAACAGGTCTTGATTGCGGAGCTGACTCAGGAAGAATTGGCACCCCAAGTGGATTTGGGGTCATTTGAGGCGATTTCTGGTGAAGAGTTAGCTGCCGGTTTGGGATCTGACCGGCGGATGGCGGAGAATTTCTTGAGAACAGCGGTGATGGTGGCTGTAGCCGATGGGGTCTACTCGGACACCGAAGATGCAAAATTGCATCAGTTTTGTGAGGCTTTAGGAGTGAGAGTGGAAGCGCTCTCAGGGCTGCGCTACACCCTGTGCGCTCGCGTGGAAGTTGAGGACAAAGATTCAGACACAGGAACTGTCTCTCAATTGGTGCCGGTGGCACCACCGACAGCGAAAAAACCTCACCTCGACCCGCTGCAACCCGTACGCCACTGGCTAGACGGTCTGGATATCCACGATCGGAGGCTGGCGCGATTTTTGTGCAAAATGATTCCGCCGCAGTGCCCGTTTGAGCGGGATATTAAGCTGTTTGGCCACAAGGTTGTGCACATTCCCCCGCTGTGTAAACTGAATCCTCTCTACGACCAGCTGGTTGGTTTGCGCTTCCGCTCGCTCTCTTATTTGGCGGATCAGTGCGGTGAGGATGTGTCTCCTTATATTTAAGATAATAAAGAAACCGGGGCTCTTAAAGAAACCCGGTTTCTCATTATAGATTTCCTCTCGTTCCCAGCTGCCATGCTGGGAACGCAGTTTTTTCGGCTCTGCCGACTTAATTCACAACTTGGGCTATGTAGCTTAATTCCTTTCGTTCCCAGCTGCCATGCTGGGAACGCAGTTTTTTCGGCTCCGCCGACTTAATTCACAACTTGGTATGTAGCTCAATTTGGTATTAAGATGTTAAGATTTTAATTAGCTTGTCACTTGACAAGGAGGCAGAGCCTCCCTGTCTCGTTCCCAGGCAGAGCCGGGGAACGAGGGAATGCGCGTGAGCCCTATGCGCAATGCCCATTATATATTTCTAAGTAAAAGTTATGAAATTTATCGATTTAGCTGAAATTGAGGTGCAAGCCGGCAAAGGCGGTGACGGGATTGTCGCCTTTTTGCGGGAAAAGTATGTGCCGGCGGGCGGACCTGCCGGTGGGAATGGCGGTAAGGGCGGATCTGTGATTCTCCAGGCGTCGGAAAATCTGCAAACGCTGCTGGACTTCATGTACTCCCACCAGTTTAAGGCGTCAGATGGCTTGCGGGGCGGGCCAAACAATCGCACCGGCGCGAACGGTGAGGACAGGCTTGTCCAAGTTCCCTGCGGCACCACTGTCTGCGATGCTGGCACCGGCGAACTTCTCGGCGATCTCGTTGAGCCCGGACAAATTCTCTGTGTGGCCAAAGGCGGGAAAGGGGGTTTGGGCAACAAACACTTCCTCAGCAATAGCAACCGAGCCCCAGAGTACGCTCTTCCTGGACTTCCCGGAGAAATTCGGCGGTTGCGCCTGGAATTGAAACTGCTGGCGGAGGTTGGCATTATTGGCAAACCCAATGCCGGCAAATCGACGCTAATTTCCGTTCTCTCGGCGGCGCGACCCAAAATCGCCGATTACCCCTTCACGACATTAGTACCGAATTTGGGGGTGGTGCGCAAACCTAGCGGCGACGGCACGGTTTTTGCTGACATTCCCGGGCTGATTGCCGGCGCTCACTCTGGTGCCGGTCTCGGACACGAGTTCCTCCGCCACATTGAGCGCACTCGCGTGCTGCTGCACCTGGTTGATGCCACCAGCGAAGATCCGATTGCTGACTACCAGACGATTCAGGATGAGTTGGGCGCTTATGGACGGGGGCTGGCGGAACGCCCTCAAATCGTCGCCCTCAATAAAATCGATGCCGTGGATATAGAGAGCGACGATTTGGGGAAAATCCGAAGCACAATTGAGCAAATAAGTCAATCCCCTGTTTTCCTAATTTCTGCGGTGGCGCGAATCGGGTTGGAGCCGGTGTTGCAGCAAGTTTGGCAAACCCTCGATGAAATGGCGGTTGCAGCTAGCGCGGCTTGAGAGTGTTCCGAATCCCCCCGCCAGACGCAGGACAGGCGGAGTGCCTGTCCCAAAGGCTAGGAGTTCCCTCCAGGATTGCTGAAATACTGGTAAACCTTGCTGGAAAACTGCTGGATCAGCTCTTTGGCGCGTTCGTCATTGTCGGGGCGCTTGACCATCACAGCTGCAATGTAGCGCTTGCCGGTGGGCAGATCCACGATGCCGGCGTCACCGAGCATTGAGGCAATATCGCCGGTTTTGTGGGCAATTGTTGCACCTTTTTGCAAACCTTTGGGCAGTAAGGAATCATTCTCGGTGCGCTGCATGATCCCCAGCAGGCGGTCGCGGTTGCGCAAGGACACCAGCTCGCCTTGACTCACCTGCGCCATCAAATTCCCCAAGTCCTTGGGACTGGTGGTGTTGGTTCCTTCCAAATCCGGAAGTTTATTGCGAATTGCCGTTTCTGTCAAGCCCCAAGAGGCAAATCGCTGGTTGAGGACTTCAGGGCCACCCAAACGCTTAATCAGCATGTTGGTAGCGGTGTTGTCGCTGATTGTAATCATCTTGGTGGCGGTTTCCAGGGCGGTGTAACTCCGGCCTGGATTGTCGTACTGCATGTCGCCGGAGCCTTCAGCGATATCCTCTTCCCGCAGTGTCAGGGTTTCTTCCAGGCTGATTTTACCGGCATCCACATCCTCGAAGAAGGCGACCAGAATCGGTATTTTAATTGTGCTCGCCGCTGGTAGGGCTTGCGAGCCATTCAGGTCAATATAAGCGCCGGTATCGAGATCGGCGAAAAAGGCTGCCGGGGTCAGATCGGCATTTTCCGCTGCCAAAGCTTGCAGCTGCGTTTTCAAATCGGTCAGTTCCGCTGTCAGCTGAAATGCCGGCGCGGCGGTAACAGCCGCTACTGTGCTGGCCTCCTTGGCGGCTTCTTGCTGGGGCTGGCTGCTCTCGGTACTGGAAACTGCCCCCGAATATCGGCTGGCGGGATCGAACATCGACAGCAGCGTACCGGCAATCACCCCAATTCCCACCCCCAGGATCAGCAGGCGCAAACCGTACACCAGCGGCGAGGTGGACTTCTCTGTCCGGCGAGCCGGTGCTTTTCGGGGCCCTCTGGCCGGTACGGAGACGGAATTTTGAGGGTTTAGCTGAACCGTTGGCTGGCTTGCCTTTTGGCGAGACGCACTCCTGCTGGTGCGGCTGGCTCTATTCGCCGGCATAGGCGTAACATTTAAATTGCGATCCATGCCCGTTCCGGGGGGCAGCACTCCTGACCGGCTCGTTTGCGCCCCTGGGTTGGGGGTGCCGCCCAGGGGGAACTGCCGCAGGTTGAACATTTCCGGCTGAGCTGGGCGGCGTCCTGATTCGGGTGGTTGTGCCTGCTGACGCCGGCTGCGGCGGCTAGCTCTATCAGGCAGGGGTAACTCAGATGCCGAGGGGGCGGTTCGCTCTGCCGGCGGTCTGAGCTGTTGCTGGTTTTGGGGCGGCGGTGCGCTCTGCCTGCTATTTTGGGGCTGGCGCTCCCGGCGGCGGCGCGACTTGTCTGCCTGCGGGATAGCGGCGCTTTCAGAAGGCGGCTCCTTTTGCGTCTCGCCAGACTTGGGCTTTGAGGGTACTGCCGATAAAAATCTCCGTATGGGGGTTCTCTGAGCCACACCAAACTCCTTTATATTTCGCGAACGACAGGGTTTTTCTATACAGGCGAAGCCGCCTCCCGACGGCCTCTTTTCTCAATATCCACAGGCGATTCCAGTCTCTAAAATTATGGACTTTTATCTGACTCACTCAGTTTACTGGCAGTTCTTTCCCGCCAGACTGCCTTCAGTTTAATTCTTGCAGATTGACTGACATCAGGGAGCAGTTTTTCCCTTTACACCGGCTGCTGCTGTCCTGACTGGGGCTTCAATCTAGCCGTGATGGCTTTTGACTCGCCCCTCCACAGAGTTCGAGAGCCTCCGGCGCGGAAATTCTCCCCTTTTTGCCCAAGATCCTCCATTTACTCACTCTCCTAACTAACCGCAACTGTCTGGATTCTTCCTGAACATGCCTGTTCCCGATAATGATTGCTGCTATAATTCATCCAGAATCCTTCATACTTTATCTTTTCACAGGGGAGGCGAGTGTGAGGGCTGCAGTGGGGCAATTCCATTTTTTTTTAGGGGGCGAGCGTCTGTCAGGGATTGGGCTGCTGTTCAGGTGGCTCTGGATCGGGAGGGGGACAGATGCCGGTGCCGCCAGGAGAATCGCCTGACGCCTTTAGAATGCTATCAGGCAACTGCTGCTGGCTTAAGGCCCACTCCACTTGAGAGAGAATCCCCCGCAGCATGGCCACCTCTGAGGCGGAAAGTCCGGTGCGGTTAAACAGCCGCCGGAATTTTTCCATCCTACTCTCTGCTGTGTGGGGGTAGAGATAGCCGATTTTAAGCAGCAGTGCCTCCAGATGCTGGTAGTATCCCTCCAGAAGCTCAATCTGGGCTGTTGGTGCCGGTACCGCACGGTAGGTTTCGGCTTTGATTGGGGAGGGATTTGGCGCTGTCAGAGAGAGCTTGTACAGCTCGTAACAGCAAATGGCCACTGCCTGAGCCAGATTCAGGGAGGGATAGGCGTCACTGGAGCGAATGCGGATCAATCTCTGGGCGTATTTTAGCTGATCATTACTCAACCCCCGGTCTTCAGGGCCAAAAATTAAGGCGGCGGGGGCTTCCAGCAACCACGATAAGCTATCGCGGGGGGCTTCGAGGGGTGCCGGTGAGGAGCGATCGCGACAGGTTGTGGCCATTGCCCGCTGACACCCTTGCAGGGCGGCGGGCAAAGTGTCCACGACTTGGGCGGTTTGCAAGATATCGGCAGCGTGCACTGCCATTTTCCGGGCGTCGTCTCCTTGGTGATCGCAGTGGGGGCTAACCAGAACGAGCTGGTGCAGCCCCATATTTTTCATTACCCGGGCTGTCGCACCGACATTCAACGCCCCTGCCGGTTCGACGAGGACAATCCGTACTCTCTCTAATGCCGCCTGATTCATCTATTTTAGCACTTCACCCTTGACAAAAACAACTTTTTATGCTATTTTAGCTTACCACTCCAGTTACAGCCCCGGTTCGTAGTTGGGCTTCAGCCCAAAAAGGTTCGTAGTTGGGCTTCAGCCCAAAAAGGTTCGTAGTTGGGCTTCAGCCCAAAAAGGTTCGTAGTTGGGCTTCAGCCCAAAAATGTTCGTAGTTGGGCTTCAGCCCAAAAAGGTTCGTAGTTGGGCTTCAGCCCAAAAAGGTTCGTAGTTGGGCTTCAGCCCAAAAAGGTTCGTAGTTGGGCTTCAGCCCACTGGCTCCCTTTTGCGTAAAATTAAAGGGACAGTTTATTGTTAAATCAGTATGGCACGCCAGCGATCCAAATCTGACTTGCCAGCGAAAATGTGCCCGGTTTGCCAGCGCCCTTTCACCTGGCGTAAAAAATGGGCCGATTGCTGGGATGATGTGAAGTATTGCTCTGAACGCTGTCGTCGCCGCCGAGCGCAGGGATTATAGCAATATTCACGCTCTCGTTAGGAGATGACGGTCTATTGCCACATCTGCGTTAATCAGCTACAGGCTGCGGTTCAATACTTAAAACCGCAGCCTGTAGCTGATGGACGCGGATAGGAGAAGATACGAATGTCCTAATCAATATGATTGCTGCTATACCCGGGTCTCAATTGTAGGACAGGCGAGACGCCTGTCCGCCGGCACGGGGGTGCACAGACGCCTGTTGCACTTCCAGCATGTTTTCAACGCATTTTGTTCAAGAGGTTTAAGCCATGACAGCAGGGCAAGTACAACCCAAGCTTATTATCCACGGTGGGGCTGGCAGTTCTCTCAAGGGGAAAGGCGGGGTTGAGGCAGTTCGCAAGTCTCTCTACAAGGTATTGGAAGAAGTTTACTCCCTGCTGCTTGCCGGTGGGAGTGCCAGTGAAGCAGCGATTCGGGGCTGTCAGTTACTGGAAGACGATCCGCGCTTCAATGCTGGAACGGGTTCCGTACTGCAGTCAGACGGGCAAATTCGCATGAGCGCTTCACTTATGGACGGTTTTGCGCAGCGGTTTAGTGGGGTGATTAATGTGTCGCGAGTCCAGCATCCGATTGATTTAGCTTCCGCTTTACAGACTTGTCCGGATCGGGTGCTTTCGGATTACGGTTCTGCGGAATTGTTGCGGGAGTTACAAGTTCCTATTTACAACCCTCTGACGGATATCCGCTTGCAGGAGTGGATGCAAGAACGGGAGGATAATTTTGTCCGGGAAGCTGCTGGTGTGGTGGCGGAAAATGAGCCGGTTGGGGAACCTGGGCGCGGCACAATTGGGGTGGTGGCGCTGGATGTTCAGGGGCGTTTGGCTGCGGGAACTTCTACCGGCGGGAAGGGTTTTGAGCGCATCGGGCGCGTTAGCGATTCGGCTATGCCGGCGGGGAATTACGCGACTTCTCACGCGGCGATTAGCTGCACCGGCATTGGGGAGGATATTATTGATGAGTGTCTGGCGGCGCGGATTGTGGTGCGGGTGACTGACGGTTTTTCTATGGAGGAAGCTTTTAAGCGTTCTTTCGGGGAAGCTGAGAAGAACCGGCGCGATTTTGGTGCGATTGGGATTGACGCCACCGGCGCGATTGCTTGGGGGAAAACCAGTCAAGTTTTGCTGGCTGCTTATCACACCGGCTCGCAGTTTGGCGACACTCTGGAGTTGAGCGATTCAGCACAAATCGGCTGTCGGTTGTAGGAGTTTAAGCACAGGTCGTTCCGTGCGGGCGCGGCTGACGCCTGTGCTACGTCGGTTTGATTCACCGTCTCGAGATAGGGCTGTGCTTTTGCCACCGATATCTCGCCTCGGAAATTGATTTTTTTTGGGCTGAAGCCCAACTACGAACCTTTTTGGGCTGAAGCCCAACTACGAACTTTTGCGAGGGGGAGAAGAAACCGGGTTTCTTCTGGTGGGGAAGCGGAGAGTTAATGGCAAAAGGCCAAAATAAACCCGGTTTCTGGTTTCTGGTTGCAGGGGAGAAGAAACCGGGTTTCTTCTGGTGGGGAAGCGGAGAGTTAATGGCAAAAGGCCAAAATAAACCCGGTTTCTGTCTTCTGGGCGTAAGAAACTGGCAAAATTTTTTTCTCGAAACCGTTGACAGTTGCGCGGGGTTGTGTTATCTTATTATCATGGGAATCCGTGCCGGCATATAAGGTCGGTTTTTGGGCTTTTTTGGGCTTTAGCCCAAGGTCGAACCTTTTTGGGCTAAAGCCCAACTACGAACCTTTTTGGGCTAAAGCCCAACTACGAACCTTTTTGGGCTAAAGCCCAACTACGAACCTTTTTGGGCTAAAGATCAAGGTCGAACCTTTTTGGGCTAAAGATCAAGGTCGAACTTTGGGTTATTCAGCTTAGTAAGCTCAGATTTAGGAAAATGGCACCTACCTATCAGCAAAGTCCAGAGCCGCAGGAAAGGAAGATTTTCTACATCGGGATGCTTGTTGGACTCGCAATATTGGCTCTCCTTTCTTTTTGGGCTAAAGAAACTTTTCTGGTTAGCCCTAAAAGTCGGTTTTCTTGCGCTATCCAAGCGGATTCCGAAAGAGGCGGGGATGTGTGTGCGGTTATGTACCCGCATGACAGCGAGATGAAACCTTGGTTGAGGATGATTAACACTCTTGGGGGCGGTTATACGCCACAGAGGCGCTGTCTGGAAATTGCGGATCGTATGGAAAAGTTGCGGAAGCAAGGTTTGAGGGAATTGAGTTATCGCACCGCTCCAAATCCAAGGGCGGATAAGCAATAGGTTATTTGCGCAAAAACAAAACAGGGTGGCGATAGCTGTGAGTTGGTTTTGACCCTACAGGTGGGTGCCGATCCTTATGAGGAGTTACAAAAGGTTGCTGGGGCGCTTTTACCAGGGGGTACTCCCAGTTACCAGTGCAGCAATCCGGCAAATTGTCCCGCCCCTAAACCGCTGAGTGTTCCTCTTAAGGATTATTTGGCTAAGGAAGATAGGGAGGCGGGTGATTGAGGACACTCCCCTGTGGGGCGGGTTTGGGCAAAGATATTGCCGGTGTAGTTTAAAGAATTTAGGACTTACGCTATTTAATGTGGTGTGGGGTGGGGAACGCGTGCTTCGTAACCCACCCTACAGATACTGCGAACCTTTTTGGGCGCTCGCGCCCAACTACGAACCTTTTTGGGCGCTCGCGCCCAACTACGAACCGTTTATTAATATCTTGTGTGGTGTGTCAGAGATTGTTGGCAAACCCCGGTTGTTAAAAAAAATCGCGATTCGCTTACGCGAGGGAAAAGAGGAAAGAAGGAAAAGGGAAGAAGGGCAAAGGGCAAAAGGGAAAGAGGGCAAAGGGCTACTGAGTTTTCGCGCTAGGAAACGACTGCGCGAAACCCGATGTCGCGATACCTGAAGTCCATTCCGAGTCGGTTGCGGAAAGCCGCACGACAGTACCAAGGAACATACCACCAAGAACCCCCACGCCGCAACTGGCGATTTTCATTTCCGCCAGACTCCCAGATACTCCCATCAGACGGCGCACCGACATAACCATAATGCCACGGATCGGCGCACCACTCCCAAACATTCCCGTGCATGTCGTATAAACCAAAGGCGTTCGGCGGAAAACTCCCCACATCGGTTGTCTGTTTGCGATAAATTCCTTTCGGTGCGGAGGCGTAAGTGTAGTTCCCGTCGTAATTAGCCAAATCAGTCGTAATTGTCTCGCCGAAGTGGAATGGAGTTGTAGTTCCTGCGCGACAGGCGTATTCCCATTCCGCCTCACTGGGTAAGCGGTAGTTGCGCCCGGTTTTTTTGGAAAGTCGGGTGCAAAATTCGGCAGCTTCCTCCCACGACACACATTCCACCGGCTTGTTTGCGCCTTTGAATTCAGACGGATCTGGATTTAAGTCGCGGTTTACCTTAGGTAAAGCTGCGACAGCTTTCCACTGCGCCTGAGTTACGGCGTACTTTCCCATGAAAAAGGGTTCGACTGTCACCCAGTGTTGCGGACTTTCTATCTTGTACCGCCCCTTTTCAGAATTCGGCGAACCCATCTCAAAAGTTCCCCCCGGAATCGACACCATTTCCAGGATTACCCCGCCTCTCAACTGTTCGGGGAAATATTCAGCTTGCCGGTGCGTGCGGTTGGTTTCTCGCCCATTCGCATCAACTGTCACCACCTTGAATGAAAACGCAGTCATATCCCCCCTAGCCCCACTTTTTGAACAGGGGGTTGGGGCGCACAGTTCCATACCCTTCCTCATCCCCATAAGTTATCAGCACCACGCCTTTCTCAAGGGCGGTGCGAATTTCATCGGGCGACTTCTCCCCCCAACAGCCGGTTACTGACAGTGTGATAGCGCCACAAGCAATCAACCCGCGCCAATACCTCATGGTGCCCCTCCCCGCTGACTACCTTATATATATATGTCGGCACATTTTCTCACAATACCAATGTAGCGCAAGATGCCGGTGCTGTCAACCCCTTTGGGGAAAGAAATCCGGTTTCTTTCCCTCGTTCCCAGGCGGAGCCTGGGAACGCTATTCTGGAGGCTCTGTCTCCTTTGGGCTGAAGCCCAACTACGAACTTTTTTGGGCTGAAGCCCAACTACAAACCTTTTTGGGCTGAAGCCCAACTACAAACCTTTTTGGGCTGAAGCCCAACTACAAACCTTTTTGGGCTGAAGCCCAACTACGAACTTTTTTGGGCTAAAGCCCAACTACGAACTTTTTTGGGCTAAAGCCCAACTACGAACTTTTTTGGGCTAAAGCCCAACTACGAACTTTTTTGGGCTAATGCCAAACTACGAACCGGCACAAAAACGACCTTATATGCCGATACATTCTCTCACAATACCAATATACAGCAAGATGCCGGTGATGTCAAACACCGGGAAGAAACCGGGTTTCTTCTGGTGGGTTAGCTAGAAAACTCAGCTTGACCACAAAAGAAACCCGGTTTCTGGTTGCTTGTGTCAACCCCTTCGGGGGAAAATTTTATAGTTTCTCTGTATTTCAATTGCGCCTTGGGGAGGTGGGTTGCCCTCTTAGGGCAACCCACTCTACAGCTGATCGCCTTATATATATGCCGGCACATTTTCCCACAATACCAATATAGCGCAACCGGCACGCCCTGTCAACCCTTTTGCCAAACTTAGAGAGAAAAATTGAAGTGAGGCGGCTTCAGAAACCTCTCCCCACCTCAAAGACAATCCTCGCGCTTCTTCAGCTGGGATTTTCCGCTTCAGATGACTCAGCCGGCTTCTGCTTCATGCGCCAACCGGACTTAACCGCCTGACGGGCGCGAGCAATAACCAGAGAATCCGCCGGCACATCCTCCGTCACCACAGAACCCGCCCCCACCGTAACATCTTCCCCCAGAGTTACCGGCGCGACCAAAACACTATTAGAACCCACCTTCGTATTGTCCCCAATCTGCGTCGGGTGCTTGTTCACCCCATCGTAATTGGCAGTAATCGTGCCGGCACCAATATTAACCCGGTTGCCCACAGTAGCATCTCCCAAATAAGACAAATGAGACACATTCGTTTTGTCCCCGAGAGTGCTATTTTTAATCTCCACAAAATTCCCCAACCGGCAGTTAGCCCCCACTATAGCATGGCCTCGCAGGTGCGCGTAAGGGCCAATTCGAGTGCCAGCAGCCACCGTACTGTCACACACCACCGAATAGAGCACTGTCACATTTTCCCCAATTTGACTATTTTCAATCAAACTGCCGGGGCCGATGCGACAGCCCGCCCCAATAGCCGTATTGCCGCGCAAGTGCGTCTGGGGTTCAATTACCACATCCGGCTGTAACCGCACTGTATCGTCAATCGTAGTGCTGTCCGGATCGACGAGAGTCACACCGGCAGCCATCCATTCATCCTTAATCCTAGTTTGCAATATCTGGTAAGCTAGAGTAAGTTGTTTGCGGTCATTGATGCCGAGAATTTCCTGATAGTCCTCCACATCCACAACCATCACCGGCTTGAGGTAATTCACCGCATCCGTCAAATAATATTCCTGCTGGTCATTTTCCGCCTTTAGTTGTGGCAGAACCTCAGCCAAAGCCTTCCAATTGAAGCAGTATACCCCTGCATTGATGCGTCTATTTTGCTTTTGAGCTGGCGTGCAGTCCCTGTCCTCTACAATTTGTTTCAGAATATTATTTCCGTCGCAAAACACCCGTCCGTAGCCCTGAGGATTGGGCAAATGAGCCGTAAGTAGAGTCGCTGCATTTTGATGTTCTTTGTGAGTTTCCAACAGCAACTTAATTGTTTGGGGCCTGAGCAGGGGCACATCCCCATTCAAAACCAGCAAATCTCCTCCAAACCCTTCCAGGTGAGGCAGGAGTTGCTGCACAGCGTGCCCCGTGCCCAGCTGCTGTGTTTGCTCCACAAACTCCAGACCGGCTGCAGACTGCAAGGCTTCTCTTACCAGATGACTGCCATACCCCACAATCGCAAACCGCCTGGACGGTTGAATCGAAAGACAACTGTTGAGAACCCGCTCTACCAGAGTTCTCCCTCCCAAAGGGTGCAAGACCTTGGGCAGGTCAGATTTCATGCGCGTGCCGCGCCCAGCCGCTAGAATTGCTACCGCTACCATTCTTTATTTTGCGCTAGTCTCTCCGAGAGGAGTATATCGCGATTGCGCCCGATCCCTCCGGTTTTTTTTACCCGCAGCAAATATTAGCGCGTCAATTAGGCCCGCCACGCACTAACTTGGGGCAGCTCGCAAGATTCAGGCTCCAGCTGGGGCAGCTCTTTGCCGGCGGTGCGGATAAATTCCGTAAACTGCTCTACCAGTTTAGGATTGCGCCACCCCTTTTTGGTTTCGGCAGCGATAATCTCCAGAGCTTCTTCAACCGTGTAAGCTGGTTTGTACGGGCGCTCGCTGGTGAGGGCGTCGTAAATATCGATAATTTGAAACACCGTAGCTAGGTAGGGAATCTCCGAGCCGGCCAAACCGTCTGGATAGCCGCTACCGTCCCAGCGCTCGTGGTGGTGGCGAATAATGGGAAGCACGCTGCTCATGGTGCGCAGGGGCTGGCAAATCTGCTGCCCGATAATCACATGCTGCTTCATTATCTGCCATTCTTCCGGGGTTAAACTGCCCTGTTTGAGCAGCACGGCGTCTGGAACCCCGATTTTTCCGATATCGTGGAGATAGCCCCCCCACATCAGGGTGCGAATTTCCGCCCGCGACAGGTCGAGGAACTCCCCAAACGCCTTCCCCAGCTGCACCAGGCGCTCGCAGTGATCGCCTGTGTTGGGATCTCGGCTTTCCACGGCGCGGGCGATGGAGAACAGGACGCGCTCGGCGTGATCCAAGTCCTCGTTGAGGCGCTTTTGACGCACCAGGGATTTGACCCGGGCGGCGAGTTCCAGGTGGTCAAAGGGTTTGGTGAGAAAATCATCCCCTCCCACTTCAATCCCTTTAATGCGCGATCGCCTGTCATTGAGCGCTGTTATGAATATCACCGGAATTAGGCGCGTCCGCTCGTCCTGCTTGAGACGGCGGCACACTTCAAACCCGTCCATTCCTGGCATCATCACGTCCAGCAAAATCACGTCGGGACTGGTTTCGCCGATTCTGGTCAGCGCTGCTGGCCCACTTTCCGCTTCAAACACGTCGTAGCCCTCCACTGACAGCAGGGCAACAGCTGTCATGCGGCTGGCTGGATGATCGTCCACAACAAGAACTTTTGGCTGTTCTGAATCGAGGAAGCTCACGCTGACACACCTTGCTTTGCAAGCTCTAAAGGTACTTAATACATCAAAACTTGGGATCAGATAATCATTTCTTTGAAAAGCACACTTTTTAACATTTTTTTAAGTTGCTGGATATAAAATCGGGTCGCGGCGCACACGCCTCAGATGTACAGGCGTTGGGAACAGGGAGTTTGAAGACTCACTTCTAACCTGGCACAATTTTACCGCGAATCAGCGAATTCTTAATTTTATGTAACATTTTCCCTAGCGGTCTGCGTCTAGGAAAGGGCGCGGTTGAGCCAGCGCTTTTTCCAGTGGGAGGTGGGTTCCAGGGAGGACGCCTGCTGCTCATCTTTGCGCCGGCGCACAATTGCCTCCGCTGAGTCGCGCAATTGAGGATCGCGGTAGGGTATGGCGGCGCGAGTCTGCAAGTGCTCTAACTCTTGCGGCGAGAGTGCCGGCAAGCCGGCGGCGGTGAAACTGGCCACTGTACCGGGCGACCGGCGGCCCACAGGCGGGCTGGAGCCCACACACAAGCCGGTGTCCATCAAGGCGGTGCGGACAGCTGCAGAGCAGGAATAGGTGGCCAAGACGCCATCTGCTTTCAGGCATTTGCCGGTTAGCCCCAGAAATTCCACTGTCCACAGTTGTGGGCAAGTTGGCGGGGAAAAGGGGTCTAGAAAAATGGCGTCTGCCTGAAAACCCGACTGGCACACCTCCTGAAGAGTTTCTCGGGCCTCGCCAAAAAGCAACTGGGCGACGAGCCGGTCTGTGTTAATTTTCCCTGATTGTGCCAGTTGGGTCAATAGCTGGGAGATGGGTGCCGGTGAGCTGTCTAGCAGGTGGTGGGCAATTGCCGCTGCGGGCACGGTTGGGTCTAATTCCAGTCCCACCCATTCAACGCGGCAGTGTGGATTAACTTCCCAAATTGTTGCCAGGGCTGCTGCGGTATTATACCCCAATCCATAACAAATGTCAAGGATTTGCAAAGCTGGCTGCATAGCTTTCACTGCCAAGCCGGTGGGTTGGACAAATTTGAGTTCAGCTTCCTGTCGCGCTCCGTGCACGGAGTGAAAGGTTTCGCCAAATTCAGCTGAGAAAAAGGTGAATGAGCCGTCTGCGGTTTTTTCGGGGGTGAAGGTGCCGGTGGGAGGCATGGCTGTCAGTGATGCCGGTGCGTTCGCTTCTTCTATTATGCTACAGCAATGCTGGGGTGCCGGTGAGGATAGCTGCTATTTTTATTGATTTTTAGGTAGTCCTGCAACAGTAATGACGGCCCCCTTTATTCCGGGTAAACTATAAATTTAACATAGCGAAGCTTTTTTCAGGTGGGTGGCTTGATTTTGCTTGCTATGCAAGGGTTACAGCTTTGGTAAATTTCAGCTCCAGCTGGCGGATGATGCAAAACGAGTTTACCGGAAATACAGTGAGTCGTCCTTACCTGTGCAGGACTGCCGATTTTTATAACGCTTTTGCTGGTATGCTTATAAAAACTCATAAAGTCAGGGAACTGCGCGGAAGGTTGGCAGTCAGGGCTGACACTGCGCTGCTGCGATTGGGGTAACAGTCTATCAGGAGCGGACATTATGGAAAACAAACCAGAACAGAAGGTGGAGCGAACCGGCAAATCCCAATGGCCAGCATGGTTTCCCTATCCCAGCTCGTGGCTCTTGGACATGCGCTTTAATTCTGTGGATGGCGATAGTTCTGAGAATTGCCGGCTTTTGGGGGTTCTTTGCCGGCTTATTTGTGTCGGCACTGGCAGACGATCCGGTTCCATTGCTCAAGTTTCTGGGAATCGCTATGCTGCTGTCCGCAGTGGTCTTTTCCTACATTCACCACTTCCTATTTGGCAATTACCCCCCGGAATGGCCGGCAGGGTTGCCCAGCCCCAGAAGCTTGTGGGAAGGCTTCTACGCCCCAACTGTAATGCTGCTCTCCTCTCTGGCCATTATCATAATTTTTGTGCCGTTTTTACCGCTCGACAGCTGTTACTATCAAAACCACAAACAGCTAAATTACGGCATGCAAATGCGCCAAACGGAGTTCGCTAACTATGAGTTTTTTATCACCCACGTAGGCCCTGTTATTTGGTGGCTGTGCGCCGCGTATCTTTACCAAGTAGAATTCTTGGTGCGCCAACATTTGACCCGCAAATCGAAACCGGCACTGCACCGGCAGGCAAGCGAGAAGCCGGTGGACACTACAGATGCAGAACTTGACCGGCTGCGGGGAGAAATGGGGCTAACCCGGGTTAAAAAAGGAAAGGCCAATCCGCCGCAGACAGTCAAACCGACTCCCAGCTATTCGCAAAAGCTGCCAAAGCTATCTAAAATCGCAGTGATATCACTGCTAGTTATTTTAGGCGCTGCGGGGAGCTGGGGAGTGGCAAAATGGCCAGAATCCAGCAAGCTAGTACCGGCAGCCTCCCGACCGACAGTTGGCACAGCTTCCCCACATTCTTCCCCACAGCCTGACGCCTTCCGAGAAGCGGTTAATAAAGCGACAATTGCCGCTCAGCTGACTCAATCCGCCAAAACAAAGTTAGACTGGAATTTGGTTGCCGGTCAGTGGCGGGAAGCCATAGCACTGATGGAAGCGGTACCGGCATCGAGTGCCAATTATGCCCTCGCTCAGAAAAAAGCCGGCGAATACCAGAGCAATTTAGAATACGCCCAGAAAGCAGCAGCGACTCGCCCCGAGTAGGGTGCGTTCCGCAAGAGAAACGCACCCACACAGTGCCGGCAAGGATGGGAATCACCACGGAATACAGCCGTCTTCGTCCACATCGTCATCGTCATCGGATTTGGGCTTGTTTATCGGCCCCCGATCTCCCGGTTGGAGGAGATAGTCCAAATCTTCGTCAGTATCGGGCGAGAATCTTTCATCTTGCTCCAGAGGCATTAATTTCCAGTTGGGAAAGGGCTTCAATCCAAAGCTACGCATCACGAAAGCGACCGCATCGTAAGTCGTGCTGAACGATTGACCCCCCACAATTTGGTCTGAGGTATATGCTAAAATTTCCGAGCCTGTGAATGATTCTGAAATGCGCCCGATAATTTTTTTGAAGATGGTCCTTGGTGTCTTTTGTGGCACCCTAACGAAGAACTGCTGATTGCCAGTTCTGTCCCAATTTTCGGCTTCAATTAACTCACTGTCCGGTGGCACATCGTTTAAATCTATTTTGACGCGCTGCTCTGGCTCTGCCGGTGCGGGCGGGAGGGGTTCGGCTGGAGCTAACTCAGCCATGTGCTTGTCCAGCGCGATCATGTGTTCGCACTTTTCGTTGAAGTCGCCGCACCAGTTGCTAAACTCATCGCAGCCACAGCAGCAGCCGTTAGTGGTGTGTTCCTCGCCGGTGGCCAAATCTGTGAGGATGGCCCCGTCATGCAGGACGTTAAAATGGAAGCCGGAGAATTTCCGTCGGGCGATGAACTGGGCGCAGCGGTGGCCCGATTTACTGCGGTAGAGGGCCCAGGGGCACTTGTTCCGCTCTATGACTCGCACTTCTTCAATCTCATCGGCCACATTCTCTAAAATGGCCTTGACGGCGCTCACCAGGTTGACAGGAAAAGCGCTCGAGTGGAAAATCCACTGATTTGCGGCGCTAGAGGTAGTTGACAGACTGATGGATTCCATGTTAGTTATTAGTTAGTCTAAGTTAGATTAGAATTCATTTATTTTTTTTGGGGGGACACTTGTAATGTCCCCGTTTTTTTTGTTGAACCAACCTCTGTCCCCTTCCCCAATGGCCAAGGCAGCGTTTAGCTCAGTTGATCACTAGCGTAGCTCTCTAGCAAGCAAAAGTGGGGAAGTTTAACAAAATTTTACAAAACGCTTGGCTGC
>Ga0185317_100215_pt1 | contig 18642 bp, 16 predicted proteins | sample DevilsHole_FD_128020 | JGI IMG/M metagenome (GOLD analysis project Ga0185317, IMG submission 128020) | Groundwater microbial communities from Devils Hole, Nevada to study Microbial Dark Matter (Phase II) - Devils Hole (SPADES assembly)... | ecosystem: Environmental > Aquatic > Deep subsurface >...
CAAGGACCCCGCCGACCGGTTCGCCGACGCCGCGGAACTGCTGGCCGACCTGAAGGCGCTGTACGGCTGCGTGCGCGACTTGGAGTCGCTGCTCGCCGAGGCGCTGGCAGGACTCGACCTCGAGTGGCATCGCGAGGGCGGCCAGATCGTCGTGCCGGTCGCGCGAGCAGGCGGCGAGGCGCGGCGGATCGTCGTCGAGGCGACGTCATTCGGCCCGATCGCGGAGCGCATCGTCAAGATATACAGCCTGTGCGGCCCGGCGCGCGAAGACTACTATCGCCACGCGCTCGAACTCAACGCGCGGTTGCCTCACGCTTCGATCGCCATCGAGCAGGTCGACGGCCGGCCTCAGTTCGTCATGGCGAACACCTATCCTCGCGCCACGTGTGACCCGGAAGAGATTCGCCACAGCGTGCTGGCGATCGCGCGGCACGCCGACGACATCGAGCGTTCGCTCGCGAGGTAACGCCGCCGTCTCGGGCAATTCTCGGCACAAAGGCTTTGCAACCGGCGCGGTCGGGCGTTAATGTTCTCGCACTGCCGTTTCGACCCTGCCCCAGATCGTTCATCACAAGGAGACAACCTATGGGCGCTGAAGCACGCATCAAGGAACTGAAGCTCCAACTCCCGAACCCGCCCAAGCCGGTGGCGACGTACATTCCGGCGGTCCAGGTGGGCAATCTTCTATTTGTCTCGGGGCACGGGCCGCTCAAGACGGACGGAACGATGATCGCCGGCAAAGTCGGGTCGGAGGCGACGCTCGAACAGGGCAAGGAGGCGGCGCGAGTCACCGGCCTGGCGATCCTCTCGACCATGCGGAACACGCTCGGCAGTCTCGATCGCGTGGTTCGCCTGATCAAGGTGCTCGGCATGGTGAACGCCACGCCCGACTTTCGCGAGCACCCTCAGGTGATCAACGGGTTCTCGGACTTGATGGTCGAGGTGTTCGGCGAATCGGGCAAGGGCGCTCGCAGCGCGGTCGGCATGGGCTCGCTGCCCGGCAACATATCCGTCGAGGTCGAAGCGATCTTCGAGGTGCATTGATTGGCACCGCCGGCCTCAGCGCGGCTTGGCGTACGCTTGATACTGTTCGGCGACTTTTCCTTCCGTGGCGTCGCCGTTGTGGACGTAGACGGCGTAGCGTAGCGTGAGCGATTCGCCGGCCGCGATCTTGTGCGTGCCGTCCTTGTCGGCGTCGCGCGTGTAGGACTTGCCGCCGAACGGGTTGCCGGCGAACAGGCCGTAGGCGCGGACGTGCCAGCGCGAGCGGCGGAAGTTGCCGGGGTGATCGAAGATGGCAAGGCCCTGCGTCACGTCATCGACCTTGCCGGAATAGTCGACCCAGTTCGACTCCTGGCCCCAGCACTCCTTCTCGCCGACCTTGCCGTCGGCGTTGGTGATCTTGCCGCCGCCCGTCGCCTCGCGCATCTGCTGATTCATGCGCACCGCGAACAGCCCTTCTTTGGTGTCCTCGAACGTCACGGGCGCCGCGCCGGCGGTGAACGTGACGGCGTAGCTGAGCAGCCGGTTGGCGTGGATTTCGACGCTGGTCGTCTCGGTGAGGACCGGTTTGCCGTCGTCGCCCAGCCATTCGTTGCGGGCGCGGAACGACGCGGGGTCGCCTTCGACCTTGAGTATCTCGATCGAGCGGTTGGCGATCTTTGCCTTCTCGGCCCAGAACTTGAGCGTGTTCACTTCGTCGATGGCGATCCACATGCCTTTGTGGTGCGGGTGATACTCGCCCGACGCGGGCTTCTCGGCGGGAAACACGTGCACCACGTTCTTGCCCGTCGCCGCGTGCATCGGAAAGAAGTAGGGCTTGGGCAGGTCGGGACCGAAGTTGTACGCTGTGAACAGCTCGTCGCCGATTCGCACTTCGAGCGTGCCGGCCTTCTTGGTGAGCTTTACCACTGGTCCGTCCGCGGCCATAGAGGTTTGCTGGGCAAACACCACGAACGTCATCGTCGCGACCAGCCGGCACAGTGTGCGTGTCATGTTGTATTCTCCGGGGGCCCTACATCAGTCACGGCCGAGTTTGCTGTTTTCCCGCGCAGATTCCCGTTTAACGCCGAGCCGAAGGCGAGGGCCGACGCCTGCGGCTTGCCGTTAAGCGAGTTGGTTGCGGCTCAGCAACGTTACAGGAGGGACTCGGCAACTTGGCAGATGATAAATCAAGTCAAACGACCGCTACAACCGATACTAACGGAAAAGTAGGAATGCGTCGGTGGGGGTTGACCTCAAGCTTGGGACTATCTCATGAGAAGGTTCACGACGAGCATTGCTATCCTGGTGGTCATGCTCGTCAGCATTCTATCGGGCGACCGAGTCGTCGCCGGCCCACCTGGCCAGCGCGAGTCGTGGGCGGCTGCGGATCGGCGAGTATCGGCCGACGAGCGGGCTGCTTGGCAAGTGATCAATGCCTTCATTGAACAGGCCGCCGCAGACGGAGTGATCACACCGGACGAGAGCCGCGCGATCCTGAGCGTCACGTACCAGCAAATGCCCGCGGCCGAGGCTGCCGTGCGGAATCGGCTCAGGCCGGTCCCGCAAATGACCCGATCGGCCGAGCCCGTGTTTACGCACGATCGCGTTCCGAGTGAGTCGTTCACCGCGCCGCCGATCGGCGGACCGAACCAGCCGCCTGCGCCGCCGGTGACGGCCATTTCTGCCGGCGACGTTGCACCCACGCCGGGCCGCAACCGGGCCACCCTCCAAGTGATGCTGGGCCGACCGACGCCCGTCGCGGCTGACACATCCTCGGTTACACCGTTCGCAAGCCCAACACCAACTCCGCCCGCGATGCGATCGCCGATGCGACTGCACGCGCCGCCCGAGGTCCGGGTTTCGCCGCCACCGCCGGTCGCTTACGATCCGCCATCGACGCAACCGTCTGCACCGCCACATCTCTGGAGCGAGCAGCCAGACCTACCGCCAGGCTATCTGTTCCCGACTCTGCCGGACAGGTGGATTCGTGTCCGAGCGGCGATCCGTTCGACGCCAGCGACGAGTACGCGGGGCTGAAGTACAGCGGCTACTGGTTTGGCGCAGTCGAGGCATACCGCGGCGAGCCCGACTGTCGCTGGCCGGCAAACTTCGGGACTCGGCTGGGTGGGAACTTCGCGCTGCCGCTTTGGTCGAGTCAGGGCCTCGGCGGCCAGTTTGGATTGAGCTACGGCACGTTCGACTGGCACGGCCGCGGTTCGACCACGACCGACACCGCCGGCTGGGCCGAGGAGTTGATCTGGAGCGTCGGAGTCTTTCAGCGGGCCAGCCCATGCGATCTCGATTGCGGTCTGCCGGTGAGTTGGGGGATCAGCTACGACTGGTTGCGGACCGATAACTTCGGTCTCGACTCCAACGAACTGCTGTTGACCCAATGGCGCGCTCAAGTGGAGTATGCCCTGAGCGCGTGCGACGCGGTTGGGGTGTGGGCGGCGCTGCACGACCGGGGCGACGGGCAGGGCAACATCATCATTGGGCACTCCAACCTGGAATCGCTCGATCAAATCAACGCCTTCTGGCGGCACAAGCTCGAGTCCGACGCCGAGTTCCGCGTTTGGGTGGGCGCGGCGGCCGACCCGGGCGAGTTCAGCGTCGGCGGCGAACTGAACATCCCGCTCAGTTGCCATTTCGCCGCGTTCATGGCGGCACACTACATCAAGCCCAGTGCGAGCGGCGGCGACGGACTCGGATGGCACGATGAATACTACATGCTCACCGCCGGAATCAGCTACTTCCCCGGCGGCACTGCGATCAACGACACGGTCTTTGGCCGTCGCTGGATGCCCTATCTGCTCGTGCCCGACAACGGCTCATTTGCCGCGCGAACGGACGCATCAAAGTAGTCTCACGTTTGGGCACACCCGCCGATCACCGACGGACGGCGAAGGCGAACCACATAGGATTTGGCTCAGAATAACTTCCTCGTTTAACGGCAAGCCGAAGGCGACGGCGATCGGACAAGTCCGCGCGACCCACCGTCGCCTTCGGCTTGCCGTTAAACAAGTGAAATCGGGAACAAATTCCTGACCAAGTACATAAGGACACAAAGGCACGACTTCCAGTGGGACCTTCCCAAGAGAATGGGTCGTGCCGAATGAACGCTCCAACGTGCCAATCGCTCGGTCGACAACGTTCGCCGACATGGCTGCTTCGTTGTGCTTGCCCACTCGCAACCAGACACGTTACACCGACCGCAATGATTCCACCGCCAGGCCGTGAACTATTTTCGACCGTTTCCGGCTTCCGTCGAATAGGGGGCGTTATTAGAATCGAACCGTCTTGAATTTCCTCGGCCGATGCCTGCGACGTGGAGGGTTCTCTGTCGATGTTGCACTACTCATGTGATCTCTGCGGCAAGGAACTGTTGGTGGAAGAAGACCTGCGTTACGTGGCGAAGATAGAAGTCTACGCCGCTTACGACCCACTAGAGATCACTGAGGAAGATCTCGACGAGGACCACATGGAGGAGATCAGCGAACTGCTCAAGAACATGGAACACATGGATGAGCAGGAGTTGGAGGATCAGGTCTACAAGAGCTTCCGGTTCGACCTGTGCCCGGAATGCCAGAAGAAGTTTCTGAAGGATCCGCTGAGCCGCGAGGCCAATAGGTCTATCGACTTCAGCAAGAACTAATCGGGATCCGCCAACTTTGGGGTGCAGGCGTCCGCCTGCCCAACAAATGGTGCAGGATCCGGCAGGCGGGACGCCTGCACCCCAAAGTTGGCGGAGAGCCATTAATCGTCGCTGGACGCACGTCGGTCGTTCAGCATTCTCGAACATGCGGCGTCACGGATTGTCGCCGCCCAGCGCCACGGAGGGTATTGCCATGGCAGTTCGGCGTCGTCGCGCCTCGCGAACGAGTCCCCTGGTTCGCATCATCGCCCTTGTACTCGCCCTTCTCGGCGCCTACCTCGGTCGTGATTATCTGCCGGTTTCCACCGCGCCTGCTGCGACGGGCGACGAAGTGCTCGTCGAGCGAGTCGTCGATGGCGATACGCTCGTTATCGCGGGCGGCGACCGAGTGCGATTGATCGGCGTCGATACGCCCGAGACGAAACATCCCAACAAGCCGCCCGAGCCGTTCGGTCCGGACGCCTACGAGTTCACTCGCCAGATGGTCGAAGGCAAGCGGGTCCAGATCGAGCACGACCCGGGCGAGAGGACTGACCGTTATGGCCGTACGCTTGGCTATGTCTACGTCGACGGCCGCATGCTGAACGAGCAACTGTTGCTTGAGGGTCTGGCTCGCGCGCTGACCAACTATCCGTTCAGTGCCGCGATGAAAGACCGGTTCCGTGCGGCCGAGGCGACGGCGAAGGCTCAGCGACGTGGCATCTGGTCCGGCTCACATCAAGCCAGCCCCGCACTCCAAATCGGGCGGCGCAGCGCCAAACAGGCCGGCTGACCGAGTTCGTCGCCCAGCGGCTCCTCCGCCGAGGTGCCGGTCGCCATCGACTGCTTCATGAGTCGTCGGTCGGTCGAGTGGTGTTGCTCGCCAGTGTAGACGGACAATACAATCCGCGCCTCAGTCGTTCCATGATCACAGCGAGTTCTTGTCAGCGAGGGCGCACGTGCCGTTACAGAAGCCGAACGTCAGCCGTAACATCGCGCCCGGCACGCGGGTGCGCGTGCGGCAATGGGTGCGGGTCGGAATTCGATCCTGGCCGCTGGAAGTGTCGGGGGTCGTTCACGAGTTGAATCCGATCACAACCGGACTTCACACCAGTCGCGTCGGCAACGCCGATGTCTGGGTCGAGTCGATGCTGCTCGAGAAGCCCGACGGCGAACTGACTCGCGTCACGTTCGACGAAAACACGCAAGTCGAAGTCGTCTAGGCCTCAAACAAACGGGTCGCGCTGACGACCAGTCTCAAAAAAAACGACGAGCCCCACGGATCAAGAGTTCCGTGGGGCTCAAGTACGTTCCGGTGGTCGCATCCTCTGCGAAACAGGGCTTACTGCCGTCGGTCGCCCCCAACGTGCGAGTCAGGCTCGCGGCGTGAGCAATCGCAAACCGAGTGCCACTCGCCCGAAGGCCGCGGGTTGCACATTCCTGTGTGCCGACCGGCACGAATGTTCGCTCCGCACCGGCCAGCCGCGGGCCTGGTTCACTTGGCACGCCAGATCAACTGCCGCGGTACGCTCAGCCGGTGGGCTGCCGGCTCGATCGCGTTCCAGAACCTGCGGGCGTCTTCGGGGTAACCCGCCGTAGCGTCCAGGCCGGGCACCTCGCGCGTCCAGAAACTGTTGAACAACCCCATCCACAACTCGCGGATGTACTTGGAGATCATAGAAGCCGCGGCCACGAAGAGGTGATCGGCATCGGCTCGCGGAACAAACCGAGCGCGAAGCTGTCGGCCCCCGGCAGAAACCGTGTACTCGCTCGCAGCGGCCCCTTCGCGGCCGGCCAGCACCAGCGTCTCGGCAAAGGCCTCTTGCAACAACGTACCGTAGAAGTTGCGGCCGCCGTGCTTGTCGGCCGTCACCTCGATCCGCGCGGCATCGCTCACCTGCCAGACGTGTCGCAGCAACTCCGCGTTGACGCGAAACAACGCGGTGCTCTTCGAGTCTTCTTTTTGCAGCAGGTCATTGAAGCGATGCGGCAAGACGATCTGGCATGCGACACCGGCGCACTCGAACTGGGCCTGGTGCAATGCACGTCGCAACAGATCCACGGCGCGGCCAATCGCATCCGTGTCGCTGACGTGGGGAATCGCCACATCGCGATCGGCGGCACACGCGACCTCGTCCAAATCGGACGACGGCGTCAGCGAATGACGATGCCAGAGGTCGCGAAGTGTCGAGGGTACGCCCCTCACGACGCCCATCCATGCCAGCGCCAGCCGTTCGAGCGGTTTCAGTCCGCCGGCCGAGTAGACGCGCTTCGAGTCGTCGACAACCAACGACTCGGCGGCGCCAGGCCACCGGCTGACCTCGGCGCCGAGTGCATGCCATAGCGACGCGCCGCGGGTTTCCGACGGCACGCTGGCCCACACGGCCGTCACTACCAGCGGCCCCAGGTTCGGTCCGTATCCGGCCTCGTCGATCCCGACTAGGAGCGTGCGTTGGTCAATCATGAGTAGTGAGTAGCGATTCCGCGCCGGCGAGTACAGAGTACTGAGTACCGAGTCGTACCTCGTCAGTTCGCCACGGCCGCGCGGGGCGGCGGCGACGTCGGACCGTCGCTGAACAACAGGTAGCCCATGCCTTCCGGCGCAGGTTCGGCCCCGGCAGGTCGCGACCAGGCCAACATCGATCGCCCCGGAACCACTCGCACCGCGTTGAACGCCCAGACCGTGCCATCGCGCGGCGGGCCGTCCGTCAATTCGGTGATCGGCACCGCCGCCTCAATCCGGTAGCCGTGCTCGTCACTTTGCGAAGCCACATACCACGTCGGGTTCCAGGTGCGATCGCCCCAGCAGTCGTCCGAGACACAACCGCGCCGGTCTGCGGCGAGATGGTAATACGTGGCGTAGTCGCGGTCGAGATCGAGGTACAGGTGAACGCGATCGTGGCCGCCCAGTTCCATGTCGCGCTGACGCGGACGGACCGGCGCCGCCACCTCACCGCCGGCCATGTAGCACCAGACGCCGATGTACAGGAACTGTGCGTCGTGCGCGATTCGCACTTGCGTCTGCCATGTCTCGGGGTCGGCGGAGTTCAGGTTCGCGAGTGTCGCAGGCGCCGCGTTCTTCCAGACCGGCTCGTCGAGCACACCGTCGAGGTGCGGCGGCGCGGCCGCTCGATACGACAGCAGCACCGGCTTGGCAGGTCGGCCCGCCCGATCGACTAACCAGCGCTCGCCGCGAGCGGCGTCGATCCACGGCCCCGCTTCGCCGCGCAGGCCGAACGCCGTGTAGAACTTGTCGGCGTCCTTGGTGTTGCCGATCGCTCGCTGCGCCGCTGCGAGCGGAAACTGAACGCGAGGATCGGACCAGCCCAGCGGCGACGCATGCATCAGTCGCTTCGCCGTGTCGAGCGCCCCGCGCGCCCAAGGTACGTCGCTGCCCAACTCGCCGACTGCGCGGGCCGCGCGCCTGGTCGGCGCCAGACCGGTCTCGATTCCACCCGCCGCTCGACCCGGCCCATCAACCTCGACCGGCTCTGCGATAATGTTGCCCGCCACGCCGTCGAGCCGCGAGCGATGACGCATCTCCGAGCTGGCGTAGAACTGCACCAGCCAGCGGTGGGCGTCGACGGCAACGATGTGGTTGGGGTAGTCGGCGATCAGTTTTTCCAACAGGTCGCGCGTCTGCGTCCATCGGCCCGCGCGGTAGTGCGAGCGGGCCAGACCCAACAGGATGTTGCCCGACTGGTCCGGACCCAGTTGCTTCAGCCAGGCGTCGAGTTGTCCGGAGAGCTGCTCGGCCATGATCGGCTGGGCTTCGGCGCGGTGGATGATCGCGAGCAGGTTGCGTCGCGTCTCGACGGCGCGGCGTTGCGCGTCATCGATCTCGATGGGCGGGACGAGTTGCCGTCGCGCGGGGCCGCCGGGTTCGAGCAGGATGCCGGCCATCAGCGAATCGTCGCGCGTGCTCGTCGCGAGTCGGCTGGCGACGAGCCGGTAATGCCGTCGCGCCTCGGCCGCGCGAAACGAATCGGCCACGAGCGACGTGGCCAGGCCGGCCAGCTCGTCGAGCGGCCTGCCCGACGTGCGGCTCAGCGTCTCGCCGTTGATCTCGACGGCGTCGCCGCCGCGCGGCTGAGTGGTCATGTACAGCTTCTTGGCCGGCCACGGCGGCAGCAGCGCCGTCTCGGCGAGTTCGGGAAAGGCCTTGGCGTCGGCGGCACTCTGAAACGCGCGCTCGAGCGCCTGACTCACGAGCGCGCCCGTCGGGTCGCCTCCCTCGGCCGGATCGGGCGAGTCGGTGACGATGGCCTCGGGCCGCCAGGTGCGGATCGCCACGACCAGCCGCCGTTCGAGCGATTCGACTGCGCGGCCGTCCGTCTGACGGTTCCACTCGTCGATCACATGATTGAGCGACATGGCGAGCGGGTGAGCCGGAAACCGCCACTCGCATTCCGCACGCGACCCGCCGGCGACGGTCACCGCGTCGGCCAGCCGCGACTCGACGCCGATCCGCACCGGCTCGTCCCACCCGCGCCGCGGCCGCACCATCGCCAGATCGACCGACAAGTAGCCGTGCTCGTGACCAAGCTGAACATGCGTGAGTAGCGGCGTGGATTGCGGTTCGGCGTGTACAGCCAACAAGGCCGCACGCTCGCCGCCGCGGCGCTGCGCGCGCCACGAACGACCGCCATCGGTAGTGGCCACGATTGTGCCCAGCGCGCCGACCGCCCAGCCGCGCTTGCGGTCGTGGAACCACACGGCCTCGAGGGGCACGGGCGAACCAGTGCTGAACGACTGCCAGGTGCGGCCTGCATCGGCCGAGTGCAACACTACGCTGCCGGGCCGGCCCACGACCCAGACGGCCTCTCCCATCGCGTGAACGCCATGCCAGTCGAAGATATCGCCCTGGCCGCTGGACATGCCCGGCGACGTCACGCGCCACGATGATCCTTGGGTGTCGCTCCGCAACACCAGCGCCCCGTCACCGACCGCCCAGACGGTCCCATCGTTGCTCGTCCGCATCCGCCGCACGCTCCGAGCGCCGAACGAACCGAGGTTCGTCGGACGCACCACGCGGTCGATCACCACACCGCCCGCACCCGACGCACCACCGAGCATGCCGCCCCCGTCCGACAGGAACGCACCAGCCAACCACCCGCCGCTCGACGAGCCGCCGGCCGGATGCCACTGCCGGCCACTGTGCTCGGAGCTGACCAGGCCCGTTGGGAAGAAGTCCGACGATTCACCCCACGCCCATCCCAACTTGGCGCTGCTCGACTGCACGCCGAGCAGCCGAGGGTACTGCTGCCAACTGAGCGGGCTCCACGTCTCGCCGCCGTCCAACGTGCCCAAGATCAGTCCGGCGCTCGCCGCGCTGTACGGCAGGCCTTGGCCGCCCACCACCCAGCCCGTCTTGTCGTCGCGGAACCACACGCCGCGCAGCGAACAGACGGCGCCGCTACGCTGCAGTTGCCACGATGCGCCGCCGTCGCGGGTGTGCAAGATCACGCCGCGGTCTCCGACCACCCAACCGGAGTTGCCGTCGACAAAGAAGACGTCGTTGAGCGCCGCGTCGTTCACCGCCGGATCGTCGATGGCCCGAACAAGCGACGGCGATGCGACGGCCAACACCACCGCACACAGGATAGTTGGGCGTGTCATGATTCGGCATCCTTGCCAGTAGAGGTCTGGTAGTGAGGGCGGGATTCTATCCCAGTCCGTTGTTTTGGCCCAGTTCACTTATTTCCTTGACACCGGGCATTGCGCCGGAAAACAATCTCGCGTTCCGTTTGCACACTTTCCTAAGGAGGTCCCGTCATGGACGAAAGCCTGCCTGTGGAGCGGCCGATCGAACAGCCGGCACGGCCGAGTATGGCGACGGTTGTGGTGAAGGTGATCATCTGCCTGAGCCTTAGTGGCCTGGGAGTTGGTCTGATCTGGAACATGGGCGGCGAACTGATCTCGGAGCTTTGGAAGCTGCGGGCCGAGTTGGCCGAAGCGCGCAACCGCGATCCGGTGGGCTACGTCGGCATTAGCGGCGACCTGCCAGGTTTGCGGCCGGCGTTCTGCGTTCGTCGCGAGGCCGATCGGCTGTTCCTCTGGGCGGGCAGCGGAGTGAAGGGACAGCCGGAATGGTTTGAGGTGACCGGCGTCGATCTGCCGTTCAGCCAATTCGACCAGGCGCTCGGTCGCGATCGCGTCAAGACGATCGACTATCCGATCTACCAGACTCGCGACGGCGAAGTGGTCCGTCGAATCTATCCGGAACGCCCGGTGTTTGGGTTGGTAATGGCCGGCACAGCGCGCGCCTATCCGTTGACCGTGATGGCGAAGGTCGAGGTGGTCAACGAGACGATCGGCGACCGAGCGATCGCGGTGACGTACTGCCCGCTGCTGCACCGGCCGGCCGTGTACGAGCGATCGCTCAATGGCCAGGTCGTTAGTTTCGGATCGTCCGGATACTGCTACCAGAAGGCGTTCGTGCTGTACGATCGCGCGACCGACAGTCTGTGGCACCCGAACCACGAGGGCCTGAAGGCGATCACCGGTCCGCTGGCGGGCGCGGTGCTGCCGCGCGTGAACGTTACGATCGAACGGACCACGTGGGGCAAGTGGCGCCGGCAACATCCGGACACGCAGGTTGTCGTCGGCGGCGACCGATCGCGTGGCATACCGTTTCCGCCGCCCGAACCAGTCGCGGCCCGATCGCTGTGACGTCAGGCGCCATCCACGCATCACGACTTCGCTCGTATGCACCACACGCATTGGGGGCCGTGCTGCTCGCGGCCCTGATCGCGCTGGTCTTTCGTCCATGGCTCAGACCATTCGAGCAGCCGCAGCGCGGCGGACCCGGCCTGCCGTTTCGTGCAGGTGATCTGACGCCGCTCTATTCCGTCTGGACTCAGGTCGCCGCACGCAGCATCTTCACACACGGCGAGCTTCCACTCTGGAGCGATCACATCTATTGCGGCGAGCCGTTCTTCGCCAAGCCGCAGATCGGCGCGTTGTCGCTGACCACGCTGCTGTGCGGACTACTGCCGGCCCAGGTGGTCGCGACTTGGACTTTTCTGCTGCACCTTTGGATCGCCGGCATGGCGATGTACTGGTGGAACCTGTGGATGCTGCGCCGCGGCGACGGTGCGCAGCCGCCCACGTGTGATGCGGCGGCGGCTTCGGTCGACTTCGCGCATTGTTGTGCCGCCGCGTGCGGAGCGGTCGCGTTCATGCTCAGCGGGCTGATGGCCGAACACACGATGCTGGGCCACGGGCCGATTGTGCTCGTGGCCTGTTGGACTCCGCTGGTGCTGCGCCATCTGGCGGCGGCGTTCGACGGCGACCGGCCGAGCTGGCATGCGGTGTGGGCGGGCGTGCTGGTCGCCGTGCAACTGCTCGCGGGCGGCGAGACCGTGTTCTTGTACAACGTCATCGCCGGCGCGATCATCGGCGCGGCGTGGCTGTTTGTGCGGCGGACCGACGCGACGAACAAGGCAAGGCCGCTGTCACAGCGCGGGCGGCGCGTTCTGTTTGTCGGGCTGATCGTGGGCGCGGTGGGTTTCGCGCTCGCGGCGGTGAAGATCCTGCCGGGCCTGGAATTGATGCCGATATCGAACCGCGCCGGCGGCCTGCTGCTGGACGATGCCGCGGCGCCGATCGTCGAGTTTCGCGAGCCGGCCGTGTGGCGAGCGATCATGTTCGGCGTCGGCGAGCTCGCCGACCTTCGCACTCTGTTCCCGGCGACGTGCACGCTGGCGCTCGTCGGCGCCGTCGCCGGCGTGCGACGTGGCGGGCGCGGCTGGCTCGCGTTCGCGGCCATCCTGCTGGTGTTCGCAGGCGTCGCGGTCGCTCATTCGCGCGGCGCCTTCGCCGTGCTGTGGCAGTGGCTGCCTATGTTTCACTACCAGCGAATTCCTCAGCGGGCGCTGGTGCTGGCGTATCTCGGCGCGGCCATGCTCGTAGCAGGCGGCGCGGCGAGGCTGCTCGAACGGCGATCAGGCTGGCGGCGGCGAGCGGCCGGCTTGGTGCTCGTGGCACTCGTCGCGGTCGAGTCGTACATCGCGCTGCCCGCGCTACCGCCGACCGCCGACATTCGCGCGGAAGTTCGTGACAACGCCATCCTCAATCACCTGGCTGCGCAGCCCGGCCCGTTTCGCATCCACGCGATCGAGAGCAACGATCGCAACTGGGGTATCGAACATGTGACCGTGCCGCTCGGACTGAGCAACCTTGCCGGCTGGGATCACCTCTGGCTGCTGGAGTACTTGGGCGCCGAGGGCGTCGCAGGGCGCGACGTGCAGCCGTTTCTGTCGGCATCGTACGCGGCCCGGCGCCCGGCCCGGTTCTGGGGCCTGATGAACGTGCGGTTTGTGACGTCCACTCGTGAGCTGCAGGTCGCTGACCTGCGTTTCGTGGCCCGGTTCGCCGACTGCCGAACGTGCCAGCCCGCCAAGTCGGCCGGTCCGCTGCTGTACGAGAACACGGCAGCGATGCCGCGGGCCTGGGTCGTGCCGCGGGCCACGTTCGCGACGGGCAGTCGTGCCGCGCGGCTCGATGCCGCGTATCGCCGCATGGACGCGCCGGACTTCGATCCGCGCCATGAAGTCGTGATCCTGTCCGACCGCGCCGTCGAGTCGCCCGTCGCCGGGCCACTCGACGGCGATCGGTCAGCCGCGGCGCCGCAGATCGAGCGACGCGGCGTCAACTCGATGCGATTGAAGCTCGACGGACAAACCGGCTACCTGGTGCTCGCCGAAAAGTTCGCCCACTTCCCTGGCTGGCGCGTCCAAACCGCCAGCGGTCCTCGCCCGCTTCTCAAGGCCAACGCCGTGGCCACCGCCATCGCGCTGGACGGAAGCGAGCAGTGGATCGAGCTGTCCTACCTTCCCCGCGGATTTGTGGTCGGCGCGGTGGTTTCGCTGTTGGGTACGCTGGCCATCGCCGTGGCGCTTACGGTCTGCCAGACACGGCGTCGTCGAGCTTTCCTTGTGCCTTGAATTCGGTGACCTGGCCGGTCGGCAAGTGGTTCGAACGACTCGACGGTTGCAGACGACAGGGTCGGCCGTGAATAATGTCCCGCACCAAATCAGGAGTGCCGCCATGAATACGTCGACGCGAATCCGCGCGGGATTGATCGTACTGTTCGCGAATGGTTGGGCGAACGTCGCCTCGGCCGCGTCGCACGAGACGCCGGTCGCGGTCCAGCCGAAACGACCGAACATCTTGTTCATCCTGACCGACGATCAGTCGTACAAGACGGTGCGGTGCTACGACGGCTCCTATCCGTGGGTCCGCACGCCCCACATCGACGCGCTGGCCGCGTCGGGCGTTCGTTTCGAGCGTGCGTACCTCGGCGCGTGGTGCATGCCGTCGCGGGCTTCGCTGCTCACCGGTCGCCAGCCGCACGGCATCGAGTCGATGCGCATGGTCGGCGATTATCCTGGCAGCACGTACGACCCGGCCCAGTGTCCGTTCTGGCCGGCTGAGTTTCGCAAGCAAGGTTATCACACGGCGCACATCGGCAAGTGGCACACCGGCGTCGACTCCGGATTCGGCCGCGATTGGGACCACCAGATCGTCTGGAACCGGCCGAAGCACCCGGAAAACGCGGGCAACTACTACGACAAACAAGTGCTCGCGTTCAACGGCCAGGAGCGGCTGGTCGACGGCTACTCGACGGACAACTACACTCGCTGGGCGTGCGAGTACATTCGCGGCGAGCACCGCGACGCGAACAAGCCGTGGTACCTGTGGCTGTGCTACGGCGGAGTTCACGGCCCGTCGCATCCGGCCGAGCGGCACATCGGCGCCTACGACGGCGCGGCCGTCGCCCCGCCCGCCGACATCTTTCCGCCGCGGCCAGGCAAGCCGAAGTACCTGGACGTGACTCAGGCGTGGGTGCGGGGTCCCGGCGGAGTGCCCGTCATGGGCAAGAGCGGCGAAAAGTTTGGCGACGAGAGTGCCAAGCAACCGAAGACGCACGCCGCTTGGGTGCGACAAGTGAACGAATGCGTGCTGTCGCTCGATGAAGGTATTGGCCAGGTGCTCGCCGCGCTCAAGCAGACCGGCCAACTGGAAAACACGCTCATCGTGTTTTCTTCGGACCAGGGGTTCTCGATGGGCGAGCATGGGTTCCGCACCAAGCTCGCGCCCTACGACGCCAACTTCGCCTCGCCGCTCGTGGTGAGCATGCCGGGCACGCTGTCCGCGGGCAAGGTCTGCCGCCAGCCCGTGAACGCGCCGGACCTCGTGGTCACGTTCTTCCGATTTGCTTCGATCGAACTGCCGTGGACGATGCACGGCCGCGACATCTCGCCGCTGCTTCACGACCCCGAACATGCCGACTGGCCGCATCCGGTCCTGTACGAACACACCGGGCACGACTACGGCAGCGACGTGACCCGCATCCTTGCCGATCGCGGCCCGGCCGAACACAGCAACGTGCCGTGGTACGTGGCCGTGCGCCACGGTCGGCACAAGTACATCCGCACACTCGTGGCCGGTGAGATCGAAGAACTCTACGACCTCGAAGCCGACCGCGAAGAGCTGCGCAACTTGGCGATCGACGCCGACCACCGCGAACTGCTCGCCCGACTACGCAATCTGACGCTCGCCGAACTCCGTCGCACCGAAGCTGGCTTCACCAAGCACCTGCCGCCGACGGCGCCAGTCGCTTCGGAATAGCATCACGAAAAGAACCAGGCGCTGTGCGTCCTTTCAAGTCCGCTCGACGACCATGGCCACGGCATTGCCTCCGCCCAGGCACAGGGCGGCGACGCCTAGGGTCTTGTTGTGATGTTGGAGCGCGCCGAGCAATGTGACGAGCACGCGGGCGCCGCTGGCGCCGATCGGATGGCCCAGCGCGATCGCGCCGCCGTGGATGTTCACCCGGGCCGGGTCGAGATCGAGTTCGCGAATGCACGCGAGCATCTGGGCGGCGAACGCCTCGTTGATCTCGAACAGGTCGATGTCTTGTACGGCCAGGCGCGCCTTTTCGAGCACGCGACGAATGGCGGTAACGGGAGCGATGAAGAGATCTTTCGGTGCGGCACCGGCCACGGCGGCCGCACGAATCCGGGCGAGCGGCCGTGCCACGCCGGCGCCGCCGAGTCGGGCCACAATCACGGCCGCGGCGCCGTCCGAGATCATCGACGAGTTGCCGGCCGTCACCGTGCCGTGCGCGTCGAACACGGGTTTCAGCGAGGCAAGCCGCTCGACCGACGTGTCGGCCCGCGGCCCTTCGTCTTCCGTCACCGCTTCGGCACCCGGCCGGGCCGACACGCGGACCGGCACGATCTCCGCGGCGAGTTGCTCGCGCGCCGCGATCGCCCGGCGGTGACTCTCCGCGGCGAATGCGTCCTGGTCGCCGCGGCTGATGCCGAACTGTTGGGCCGTGTACTCGGCCGCGCTGCCCATGTGCCAGTCCTCGAACGCGCACCACAGGCCGTCGTGCGTCAGCGAGTCGACCAGCTTCTGGTCGCCAAGCTTCAAGCCGGCGCGGGCGCCGACGATCAGGTGCGGGGCGCGGCTCATCGACTCGATTCCGCCCGCGATAATGAGCCGTGCGTCGCCCGCGCGTATTGCCTGGTCCGCGAGCATCACGGCTTTGAGTCCCGACCCGCACACCTTGTTCACGGTCACGGCGGCGACCGTCGGCGGCAGTCCGGCGTGCAACGCTACTTGCCTCGCGGGCGCCTGACCAACGCCCGCCGACAGCACGTTGCCCATGATCACTTCGTCAACTTGGCCGGGATCGATCGACGTCTGAGCGAGTGCCGCCTGCGCGCAGACGGCGCCCAGTTCGGGCGCGGGCACGGCAGCGAGCCGGCCCATGAATTTGCCGATCGGCGTGCGGCACGCGGCGAGAATCACCGTTGAATCGGCCATCGGTCGCCCCCTGTTCATACGGCGGTGCCGAGTGGAATCGACTCGGCGAGCACTTCCACGATACGGTCGATCTGCTGTTCCGTGGAGACCAGCGGCGGGGCGAGCAGGATGACGTCGCCCACCAGGCGAGTGACGACGCCCCGCTTGCCCATCTCGGCCAGCACGCGCCCGCCGATGCCGCGGGCCGGATCGAACCGTTGCTTCGGCGACTTGCCGGCGACCAGTTCCACGGCGGCCATGAGGCCCAGTCCGCGCGTCTCGCCGACGTGCGCGAGCGGTTCGAGTCTGCGCAGGCCGCTGCAGAGTCGCTCGCCCAGCACCGCGGCGCGCTCGACCAGCCCCTCGCGTTCGATGATGTCAAGGTTCGCCAGCGCGACGGCGCAGGCGGTCGGGTGACCCGAATACGTGTAGGCGTGGTTCCACTTCGTTTTGCCGGCGCCGCGGCGAATCGTCTCGGCCACGCGGTCGCTCAGCCCGACGCCGCCGAGTGGCACGTAGCCGCTGGTGATCCCCTTGGCAAACGTCATGATGTCGGGCCGTATCGTCCAATGGTCGAGCGCGAACCAGCGGCCCGTGCGGCCGAAGCCGGTGATCACTTCGTCGGCGATGAACAGCAGGTCGTAGCGGTCGCAGATCGCTCGGATGCGCGGAAAGTAGTCGGTGGGCGGAACGATCACGCCGCCCGCGCCCTGCACCGGTTCGGCAATGAACGCGGCGATCGAGTCGGCGCCTTCGCGGCGTACGGCCTCTTCCAGCAAGTCGGCCGTGGCAACTCCAGGCGACACGTCGCCTCGCGACGTTTCGAACCAGTACGGGTAGGGTGAGTCGATATGAACGAAGCCGGGCACGCGCGGCTCGAACATGGGCCAGTACCAGTCCATGCCCGTCGCGCTCATGGTGGCCAGCGTGGTTCCGTGGTAGCCCCAGCGTCGCGAGATAAACTTCGTCTTGTCCGGCCGACCGACGCTCTTCCAGTAGAACCGCGCCGTCTTCAATGCAGCCTCGTTCGCCTCGGCGCCGCCGCTCGTGAAGTAGAACGACTGGATGTTCGAGTACGCGATACGCCCCAATCGCTCGGCGAGTTCGATGGCCGGCAGCGTGGCGTTGCCGGCGTAAGTCGACATGTAGGCGAGTTGCTCCATCTGGCGCGCGGCGGCGGCGGCGAGTTCGCGGCGGCCGTGGCCGACGTGCGTGTTCCAAAGTCCCGACAGTGCGTCGATGTACTCGCGGCCCGTCGCATCACGCAGTACGGCGCCGCGGCCTTCAACCCAGAGGCGGCCGGTCGCCTCGGCGGCGCCGTCGTGAAGCGAGTGGATCAGGTGTGTCGCGTCTGGCTGCGGCTGGGACACGATGAGGCTCCGGCTCTTTGATTCGTGGGACGGCGTCACTACAATATCCGTCCGTTGGAATGTCTGACAACCCACAGATTGGAGGAACACCATGAAACTGCTCGCAGCATTGGCGGTGGCGGCGCTGGCGATGTCGTTTGCGATGGCCGTGGCGGCCGATGGCAAAGGGGCGAAGGTCGGCGACAAGGCGCCCGACTTCAAGCTGAAAGGATCGGACGGCAAGGACTACACGCTCGCGCAGTTCAAAGGCAAGCAAGCGGTGGTGATCGCCTGGTTCCCGAAGGCGTTTACCGGCGGCTGAACGGCCGAGTGCAACTCGCTGCGTGACAGCGGGGCGGAACTCCGCAAGTTCGACGTCGCGTATTTCACCGCCAGTTGCGATCCGTATGACGGAGACAAGGGCAACAAGGCGTTCGCCGAATCGCTCAAGCTCGACTATCCGATCCTGAGCGACCCGGACAAGAAAGTCGCCGAAGCCTACGGCGTAGTTCACGAGGGCCGAGCGGTCCCGGAACGATGGACCTTCTACATCGACAAGGATGGCGTGATCAAACACATCGACACGAAGGTCAACACCAAGGACCACGGCAAAGACGTAGCCCAGAAGCTGGAGGAGTTGGGCATCCCCAAGAAGAAGTAGCCTCGGCCACAAAGGGACTTTGCCTTTGGAGCTCTCGGCGGCGCCGGCTAAGTACCGCTCCACATTGAAAGGGGTCCGAATTCGTTTAACCCGCAGCCGCAGGCGAGGCACAACAAGCGCCAGCCATGCCTCGCCTGCGGCTGCGGGTTAAACGACCGAGGCCGATTTCAGACCCTATTCAATGCGGCACTGTACTAAGC
>Ga0185317_100216_pt1 | contig 18566 bp, 14 predicted proteins | sample DevilsHole_FD_128020 | JGI IMG/M metagenome (GOLD analysis project Ga0185317, IMG submission 128020) | Groundwater microbial communities from Devils Hole, Nevada to study Microbial Dark Matter (Phase II) - Devils Hole (SPADES assembly)... | ecosystem: Environmental > Aquatic > Deep subsurface >...
CCGCAGCCGCCGGCGAGGCATGGCTGGCATTTGTTGTGCCTCGCCTGCGGCGTGAGATGCTGGGGTAGGAGCCGCAGCCGCCGGCGAGGCATGGCTGGCATTTGTTGTGCCTCGCCTGCGGCTGCGGGTTAAACGAACCCCTTTCAATGTGGAGCAGTACTTAGACCTTGAGGAACCGCCTCTGTGCGTCCCAAGGATAATAGTCCAACACGCGCGCGATCGAAGCTCGCCTCGCCGAGCTGCACATCTTTTACGGCGGTACGCCGAGTCGTGCCCGCAACTCGGTTCGAACTCGCTCCGCGTGGCGAACGGCGGCTTGCATCCGCCGCGTCGTCGCGCGCACGCCAGGGTAGCGAAAGTGGACGGCGTACGGCGCGAGGGATCGAAGCCTTCGCCGCAACGGGGCGAGCGTTGTGTCATGGGGCAAGAGAAGGTCGAGCAAGTCCTCGAGCTCATGGGTTCTCGGGACGACGAGACCGAGTTCTTGCAGCAAAGCCTTGAGGTACTTTTCGGCCGACTGCTGGCAATGGAAGCAAGCCACGTTTCGCAGGGGCGGAGTTCTGGCGGCCTGGTCTCTTGCGGCTTGCAAATCCTCTTCGGCGTACCGCACCCACTGGGCCGTTTCGGGCGTCATAAAGCACCTTTCCCTGGCCAATTACTTCGCGCAAGAACCAATTGTTCTGTTTCAACCCGCGCTCGATCTGCTGCGGCGTGCGAACAATGATGGAGTGCGAAAACAGCCGTTCGAACGCGCCGCTGATTCGGATGGCCTGATTGACCACGTCGTAGGCCGGCATGATCACCAGCAGATCGACGTCACTTTCCTCGTGCGGCCGGCCGTAGGCGTAGGAGCCAAAGAGGATGATCTTTTCGGGATGGAATCGTTCGGCAATTCGGCGTGCAAAGCGCCGGATCGCCGCGAGCGGAACGTGCGGTGAAGGATAACGGTACGGCTGAACGTATCGTGCAGGGGCATTGCGCATCTGGGTCATGGCGCTATTCTACTCAACTACCCCGCGCGACGCATGGCCTGGCCTCCGGCACAGCGGCGAGCCAGCGGCGAGTTATTTGCACGCAATGGGCTGGAAGTGCTGGAACTTGTGCGACAAAAATCGGGCCAGGTCGCCCGCCTGGCTCAAATGCGAAATCGAAGAAAACACCTGAGACAAATCGGCGGTCACGTCGCATGTAGAGTTGTGCCGCACGTGGCCAGAACTGACACAAACCCGAGGCGTCAGCGAGGCAGCAACCCGGTTCCTCGCTGACGCTTCGGGTTGGCGTAGTGGGCCGTTTTGAATCATCGCGCACCGTAGCCCGACGCGCAAGCGAGGCGGTTTCCGGTGGTTCCTCGCTCGCGCGTCGGGCTACGGAATGGCCGGTGGAGTTGGCACGCCGTCCACTTGGGCCCGCTCAGAGCAAAGGGCACTACCATGCCGTCGAGCTACCAGGAATTCGTCGATCGGCTGAACAAGAGCGGATTGATCTCCGAAAACGATCTGCTCTCCATCGAGGAAAGTCTGTCGCCAGAGCGGAAGAAAAAACAGGACGCCCTCGCGCTCAGCCTGGAGTTGATTCGGCTCAAAAAGATCACGCCGTATCAGGCGGAGGTGCTGTCGGGCGGCAGCGTGGGACCGCTCGTGCTGGGCAATTACATCTTGCTCGACAAGCTGGGCGAAGGCGGCATGGGGCAGGTGTTCAAAGCCGAGCACCGCCGCATGGAACGGGTCGTCGCCGTCAAGGTTTTGACCGGGGACTTGACGAAGGATGATAAGTCGCTGCACCGCTTCCAGCGCGAAGTGAAGGCCGTCGCCAAATTGTCGCACCCGAATATCGTGACGGCCCACGACGCCGACGAGGCCGGCGGCGTGCATTTCCTGGTGATGGAGTACGTCGAGGGGCGCGATCTCTCCTACGTGGTCAAAAAGAACGGGCCGCTCACCGTGCGGCAGGCATTAAACGTCACCCTGCAGGCGGCCCAGGCACTAGAGTACGCACACTCCAACGGGATCTTCCATCGCGACATCAAGCCGTCGAACCTGTTGGTGGACAGCAAGGGGACGCTGAAGCTGCTCGATCTGGGTCTGGCGCGCGTCGAGGCGACCGGTTACCTGGGGCTGGGCAGCCTCGCAGTGGATCAGCAGACTCAGTCCGAGCTGACCGGGGCCGGCGCCGTGATGGGCACCATCGCGTACATGGCCCCCGAGCAGGCGATCAATGCGAAAAACGCCGACCAGCGTTCGGACATCTACAGTCTCGGTTGCACCATGTACTTCCTGCTGACCGGCAAGCCGCCGTACACGGGCCAGTCGCCCATGGAAGTGCTGGTCAACCATCGCGACGCGCCGATCCCGTCGTTGAGCGCGGCCGTGGCCGACGCGCCGGCCGACTTGGACACCGTGTTCCGCACCATGCTGGCCAAGAAGCCGGTGGAGCGCTATCAGTCGGTGAGCGACCTGATCGCCGCGTTGCACGGACTGCAGATCGAGGATCGCGCGCCAGTCGGTGCGGGCATGCCGCTGCCGGCCGCTGGACTGCTGGGGTCGGGCAGTGACTCGGGCTCGCGAGTCAAGCTGCCCAGCGACTCGGGGCGGGGCGTCGCGACGGCTGTCGCGGCCGAGGTGGGATCGAAGCCCTCCGACACCGAAGCCGGACGTTCCTTGCAGACCACTCAGCCGGACCGAATCGCCCGACCCGCCGCGCCCGTGCCGACTCGCAAACGACTCGTCCCGATCGCCGCGGCGGCTGCCGCAGTGATCGCTTTGGTGGCCGGCGGGCTGTACTTCTCCGGCATCTTGCCGCGCGGCGGCTCCGCTGATCGCACTCCCGGCAGCGACGGCACCGGAGGCGGCAAGTCGGCGACCACGCCGGCCGTCGCTTCGGCCGCAAACCCCATCAGGGTCGGCGTGCTGCACTCGCGCACCGGCACGATGGCCATCAGCGAACGCGCGGTCATCGACGCCACACTGCTGGCCATCGACAAACTCAACGAAAAAGGTGGCGTGCTGGGCCGGCGCGTCGAGCCAATCGTGGAGGATGGTGCGTCCGACTGGCCCACGTTCGCCGACCGTGCCCGCAAGCTGATCACCCAAGACAAGGTCTGCACCATCTTCGGCTGCTGGACCTCCGCCAGCCGCAAGACCGTCCGGCCGGTCTTCGAGGAGTACGACCACTTGCTGTTCTACCCGGTGCAGTACGAGGGGCTGGAGCAGTCGCCCAATATCGTGTACACCGGGGCCGCGCCAAATCAGCAGATCATCCCGGCAATCAAGTGGTGCGTTGCGTTTCTCAACAAGAAGCGGCTGTTCCTGGTGGGGTCGGACTACGTGTTTCCGCGCAGCGCCAACGCGATCGTCAAGGACGAGGCGGCGGCACTGGGGGCCCAGATCGTCGGCGAGGAATACGTGCTGCTAGGCAGCTCGGACGTGGCGGAAATCGTGCGAAAGATCATGGAGGTCCAGCCGGACGCCATCATCAACACGATCAACGGCGACTTCGTGGCGTTTTCCGTATGCTCCGCATGGCCGGCATCACGCCGGACATGATTCCCACGATTTCCTTCAGCATCACCGAGGAAGAGTTGGGCAGCCTGAGTTTGAAGGACATTGTGGGCGACTACGCCGCCTGGAACTACTTCCAGACCGTGGAGCGGCCGGAGAACGCGGCATTTGTCCAGCGGTTCCGCCAGAAGTACGGCCAGCAGCGCGTGACCAACGACCCGATGGAAGCCGCCTACTTCGGCGTGCACCTGTGGGCGCAGGCCGTCAAGCAGGCCGGCAGCGACGACGTGGCGGCCATCCGCAAGGCGGTCAAGGATCAGAGCCTGGACGCCCCGGAAGGCAATGTCCGCATCGACGCCGAAACGCAACACACCTGGAAGATCGTGCGGATCGGCAAGATCATGCAGAACGGCCTGTTCGAGGTGGTCTACAGCTCCGAGCGACCGATCCAGCCGATCCCGTTTCCGGCCACGCGAACGCAGGCCGCGTGGGAAGATTTCTTGCAGAACATGCACCTGGGCTGGGGCGGCAAGTGGGCGAACCCGGGGCGGTGAGGAATCCGCCGTATGCTATCCAGGCCACCCTGGCGTTATGGGGGCTATGGAAATCGGCTCTATTCCGCTGAAATCGTCGTGTAGAATGCAAGATCAGATGAAGCAGAGATGAACGCACTGGAGAGACCATGACCTATCGTGGCCACGTTCAAGGCGGAGTAGTACTATTGGATGACCCGCATGCGATTCCGGACGGTACCGTTGTAGACGTTTGCGTGGCCGGCGGCGTACCGGCACAAGGATCGGACCGGCCCACACCGGGCGCGAACTCAGCAAGCGTTGAGCAGATGCTCGCCGCAATTTGGGCCGATGTTCCCGCCTCGGAATGGGCGAATCTGCCCCACGACCTTACGGACCAGCTCGACCACTACCTGTACGGAACTCCCAAGAAATGACCGAGGTGTTCTCCGACACGCTGTATTGGCTCGCGCTCGTCCGGCCCGGCGACTCGTGGCGTGGGCCAGCCGAGCGGGCGAGGACGACGCTTGGTCTCGCTCGACTCGTAACGACCGATGAAATCCTCGCCGAATTCCTCGCCGCGGTCTCGGCTGGCGGACCTCTACTGTGGCGCAAGGCCGTCGAGACCGTGCGCATGCTGCTAACCAATCCAGACGTTACCGTCGTAGCACAGTCTCGTGACTCGTTCATCCGTGCCCTCGGTCGATACGCGCAACGAGAGGACAAGGAATACAGCCTGACCGATTGCTCGGCGATGAACGCCATGGACGCAGCCGGAATCCGCGACATTCTCACGAACGATCATCACTTTGAGCAGGAAGGCTACAATGTGTTGATCCAGAAGCCCTAATCTAATCAGGAATGAGTTGTCGCGGATCACGAAACGGCCAAGGGTAGGCCGGAACAAGTCGGCGCGGTTCCGGCGCCGGTTACTCGCGATACATGGCCGGAACGGCGCAGACTTGTTCCGGCCTACAAAGCTGAACGTTTCTGACGGTGCCGCGCGGCGGTATGACTTCCGGAGTTGAACACATGGAGTCTTGTCCGTCACTCGAACAGCTTGGCCAGCTCCAGACCGCGAAACAGGACACGCCGGTCGACCATAGCGTCAGGACCCATGTGGATGGTTGCCCGCGCTGCCAACAACGGGTCAAGGAACTCGACAGCAAGGAAGTGAGCGGGAACGCCCCGGCCCTCCGTGTACCGATCGGCACCGTGGACTTCGACCCGGAGCCGCCGCAGCCGAGCAGCGAAGGCCCCGGCACGGTGATCGGTCCATACAAACTGCGGCAGAAGCTCGGCGACGGCGGCATGGGCGCGGTCTATGAGGCCGAGCAGGAGCGGCCGATCCGACGCCGCGTCGCACTCAAGCTCATCAAGCCCGGCATGGACAGCGAGCGGGTCATCGCCCGCTTCGAGGCGGAGCGCCAGGCCTTGGCCCTGATGTCCCATGCCAACATCGCCAAAGTCCTGGACGCCGGCACCACGCCCAGCGGCCGGCCATTCTTCGTCATGGAACTGGTCCCCGGCGTGCCGATCGCACAATACTGCAACGACAGCCGCCTCACGCTGCGCGAGCGGCTGGAGTTGTTCATACCGGTGTGCGAGGCCATCCAACACGCCCATCAAAAGGGGGTAATTCATCGCGACATCAAGCCGTCCAACATCCTGGTCACCCTTTCGGATGGCACGCCGACGCCGAAGGTCATTGACTTCGGACTGGCCAAGGCCACCGAACGACTGTCCGAACACTCGATGTTCACCGAGTACGGCGCGATGGCCGTGTTCCGAATCGGAGACTTGGTCGATCAAGTCCTGGGCGAGTTGGCGCGGCGCGACGTCGCCCTGACCATCTACGACGAGGAGGCCGCCGGTCCGGCGATCTACCAAACTTCGACCAGCCCGCGGCGGACGGCGGCGGTTTGAAAGCCGTGCAGCATCTCGAAGTCGGCGGCCGGCGCTGGCGCCTGGAGTTCGTCGCCTTGGGCGAACCGAACAAACCTTGAACGAGGGGGCTGGCACGGTTGACGCCGTTGGCACGTCGCAGTATCTTCATCGTAGACACAAGGAGACACGATGAAGACACGCGTCCAAAAGTGGGGTAACAGCCTGGCGCTGCGAATTCCAAAGACCTTCGCCACCGAGGCGGGGCTGGGCGAAGACACGCCAGTTGATCTGTCGCTGGTGAAAGGCAAGTTGGTCGTCCAAGCCTTGTCCGACGAGCAGCTTAGCCTCGACGAATTGCTGCGTCGTGTGACCGACAAGAATCTACACGGTGAGTGGGACACTGGACCGGCCGTCGGCAGGGAGGTCTGGTGAAACGCAAAGCGTCCTATGTCCCGGAGCGAGGAGATGCGATCTGGATTACCCTTGACCCTCAGGCTGGCCACGAACAGGCAGGACGTCGCCCGGCGCTGGTCCTGTCGCCTGCTTCCTACAACGGTCGCGTGGGCTTGGCATTGTTGTGTCCGATCACAGGACAAGTAAAGGGCTACCCGTTTGAAGTCCCCCTCCCAGGCGGATTGGCGGTGACAGGCGTCGTGCTCGCGGATCAGGTAAAGAGCCTGGACTGGCGGGCTCGGAATGCCGCCCAAATCTGTTCGGTTCCGCAGGCGGTTGTTGTCCAAGCGCTGAACCGACTCAACGTCCTGCTCGCGGGAGGGACCTAACGTGGGGCACGTTTCTAACCTGCCGCAGTGTTCCGCGACGACACTGGCACGTTAGAAACGTGTCCCACGCCAACGAGGTAGGCCGGAACAAGTCTTCGCAGTTCCGGCTTGGACGGAAAACGCCGGAACTGCGAAGACTTGTTCCGGCCTACTTCCTGTTCGGTTCCGCAGGCGGTTGTTGTCCAAGTGCTGAACCGACTCAACGTCCTGCTCGCGGGAGGGACCTAACCATAGCAGTGGAGCTGGACACCCGTTTTTGTTGGTTCGGAGGTCTACTCGAACCGAACGACGTACTGCAGTCCGAACCCCCAGCCGCTCTTGAATTCATCCGGCGCGAAACTGGAGTAACGGTACTCCGCGATCGCGTAGAAACTCTTCGCCAGTTTCAGGCCCACTTGTGGTTCGACGACCCAATCCGAACTGTCGTCAAAACCGTTGATGTTGTGGTCCGCAAAGCCCGCCGCCGCCTTGCTGCAGCCGCTGGGGGGCATCGACTTCCCACCGGGCAACGATCGCTTCAGCGCCGACTTCCGCCAACTCTACGTGTCCGCGCACCTGCCGGTCCTGACCGAGGGCGGTGTGGACCTCAAGGTCGGTCGCATGGGCACCATCATCGGATACGAATCGGCGCTGGCCCCGTACCGGCCGTTTTACTCCAACGACTATCAGTGGTTCTACTCGCAAGGCGGCGCCTGGACCGGCTTCCTGACCAACTGGCACGTCACGCCTCAGTTGGACATTCTCAACGGCATGACGTACGGTGCCAACACGTTCTTCACCAAGCGGGAGGACGTGTGCTACATCGGTCAAATCAATTACTGGCTGACCGGAGAAAAGAAGACGATGCTGACCGGCTCGGTGCACGTGGGTAACCAGGCGATTTTCGCCGCGCCGGGCCTGGCAGGCGACATGGCCACCGTGTTGGAACTTCGGGTGCAACATGAGTGGAACGAGTGTTTCACGCAGATCATCCAGAGCAACAATGGCTGGGACCGCAATGTCCCCGGCATCGGTACAGGCTCCTGGTACAGCCTATACACCATCATGGTCTTCCACCTCGATACCGAATGGGACTTCAACGTGCGGGCTGAATGGTTTGATGATGAGGACGGCACGCGGACTGGTTTCGACACCAACTACGAAGAGATCACCGTGGGGCTGGACTATCACCCGACCAAGTGCTTGAGCATCCGACCGGAGATCCGCGGCGACTTCTCCAATAATACAGCGGCATTCAACAACGGGTCCGACCACGAGCAGTTGACGCTGGCGGTCGATGTGCTTTGGAAGTTCTAATCAGCACCATGTCGATTGCGAGCGGTCAGCCTACAGTTTCCTACCAGTCTGCGCGACGGCGTTCACCGTTTGGCCGTCTCGGAGTTGGCCGGCGCCCGTGGCGACGATCTGCTGGCCGGACTTCAGGCCCGAGGCGATGCCAACCCAGGTGCCGTCCTCATAGTTCGTCTTCACCGTGCAGCGCTGCGCTACGCCGTTCTCGACGGTGTAGACGCACTTCTCCGAGCCGCGCGTGATCAGGGCGGACGCGGGAATCGTCGGCGCGCCCTTGTATTCGGCAAGATAAATCGTGACGTAGCCGAAATAGCCAGGAAGCAGGCGGCGCTTGCCGTCCGGGCCGGCGGGGTTCTGCAGGTCGATCTCGGTACGCATCATGCGCGAGGTCGGATCGAGTGATTGCGAAAAGCGGGCGACCTTTCCCTCGAAGCGCTCGCCCGGCAGGACGGCGATGCGGTCGAAGGCGGCGCCGTCGCCAAGGTCGAGGTGCCGGACTTCGGGCATCGGGATGTCGAGCGAGATTCGCACTTTGTCGATGCGGGCCACGGAGACGAGCGGTTTGGCGGCCGAGTTGTTCGTCGCCGGTTGGATGAACGAGCCGGCGTCAACGAGCCGCCGTGTGATGACCCCGTCGAACGGCGCCTTGATCTCGGCGTAGTCGAGCATCGTGGCGTGCTGCTCGTAGTTGGCCTCGGCCACAGGCACGTCGGCGGCGACGGCCTTTTCGTCGGCTCGCGTCTTGTCGAACTTGGCGCGGACAGCGGCAACGTTCGCTGCGGCCGTCCGGATCGCGGCCTCGTGGCTCTCGACCGCCGCCTCGGCGGCTTCGAGCGCGTGCCGCGCCTCGTCGAGCTTGCGGCGGTCGATGGACGACGTCTTGATCAGGTCCGTGAAGCGATCGAACTCGGTCTGGCGCAGGTCGCGCAGCGCCTGCTTCTCCTTACGCCCCGCCTCCGCCTGCGCCCGCGCCGCGTCGGCCGCCGCGATGTCCGCTTCCGCCTGATTCACAGCAGCGCGCGCCTGCTCCGCCTTCGCCTTGGCCTGCTCGACCAGCGAGCGTTTCTGCTCCAGTTCCTTGAGCATCTCCGGCACGTGCAGCTTGGCGAGCACCCGCCCTTCGCGCACCTCGTCGCCGATGTCCACCGCGATCGATTCCAGGTACCCGCCGATCTTCGCGTACAGGTCCACCGACTCGAAGCCCTCGACCGAGCCGGGCGCCTCGATCTTCTGTGCGAGGTCCTTGGCGATAACTTCGACCGTGGCGACCTGAGCCGATCCCTTCGTGTTCGTGCCCTTGTCTGCGCCGCCGCCCGACGGAGCGGCCGGGCTGAGTCCACAGCCGGCGAGAATCCCGCACGCTGCCAGCGCGGTCAGCGCCGACGCAGTCTTCACAATCCGTTCATTGAACATCGCTTCACTCCTTGCGATTCGGTCATGCCATTGCGGGCACGGACTCGGTGTCCAACCGCGCCGGGCGCGGCCGTTTCAGCATCACGTACAAGCACGGCACCACGAGCAACGTCAGCGCGGTCGCCCCGAGCACGCCGCCGATGATGGTGCGGGCGAGCGGCACGTTGGCCTCGCCGCCGCCGAAGCCGATCGCCATCGGGACCAGCGCGAGCCACGTCGTGATCGAAGTCATCAGGATCGGCCGCAGCCGGACCTGCGCGGCCTCGATGATCGCCTCGCGAACTGGCATGCCGGCCGTCACGCGAGTGTTCGCGAAGTCGATGAGGATGATCGAATACTCGACCACAATGCCCACCATCATGATGATGCCCATGAAGACCTGAATCGACAGCGGCGTCTGCGTCAGAAACAGCATCGCGGCGACTCCGATGAACCCGAGCGGGACGGTGAGCAGGATGACGAACGGGTCGAGGAACGAGCGGAACTGGGCGACCATCGCAAGGTAGACGAGGATGACGGCGATCGCGATGCCGGCGGCGAACTGGCGGAACGACTCGCGCAGGGCGCGCACCTCGCCGGCCATCTGGATCGTGTAACCTTTGCCTTTGAAGTCGTCGCCTTCGACCTTGAGGAACTCGCCGCGCGGGCCACGGCCCGACACGACGGCCAAGTCGGCATTCTGGCGCAACCGGTTTTCAATTGCCCGCACGGCCGAGCCGGCGTCGTGGCCACTCAGCACGTTGGCGTACACGTCGATCACTCGCGTGATGTTGTGATGGTTGATCACGGCTGGGCCGGTCGTGCGCCGGAACTCGGCGACGTTGCGCAGGAGCGCCGGCCGCACGCTCGCCGAGCCGGTGATCGGCACGTCGCGCAGCGTGTCGAGCGAGTTGATGTCCTCCTCGCGATACTGGGCGCCGATGAAGTAGTGGTTGCCGTTCTTCGGGTCGATCCAAAATGCCGGATCGAAATTGATCGAGCTGTTCGTCGCGCTCACGAGGTTCTGCATCACGTCGGACGTGGTCACGCCCTGAAGTTGGGCGAGCGTCTTGTCCATGTCGACGTGGATGATCGGATAATCGAGCCGTTGGGCGATTCGCACGTCCGCCACGCCGGCAACCTGTTGGGCCTCGCGCTGAATCGTCTGCGCGATCTGCAAGGACGATTCGAGGTTCGAGCCGGCGACCTGGAGGTGGATCGGGGCCGGTTCGCCCATATTGAGCGCCGCCGTGAGCATACCTCCCGTGTCGAAGCTGAACTCGACGCCGGGGAACAGCGATGGCAGTTTCTCGCGAAGCTGCTGGACATACTGGAACGTGTTCGGCTTGCCGCGCTGACCCTTGAGTTGCACAAGCACGAAGGCGTCCATCGGGCCAGTGTTCGGCGTGTACGCGGCCGGCCAGTCCATGAGCACGCCCATGTTCGAGATCATGATCTGCATGTTCGAGGCGGGCACCTGCTCGTTGCCCAGCGCGAAGTTCGGGTCCGGCTCGCCGATCAGTTTCACCAGTTCCTGCTCGACCGCGTGGATCGTCTCCTCGGTTACTTCGAGCCGAGTGCCCGACGGCATGCGCACGAACATGGTGAATTGCTTGGCATCGACGGACGGAAACAATTCCTGACCGGTCGTCAGCAGCACCGGCACGGAAAGCATGAACGCGGCGAGCGTTGCGAGCACGACGAGATAGCGAATACGCAGCACGCCGGACAGCAATCGCGTGTAGAGAGTGGCACTGCCCACCGGCGAGGTTTTGGTGGGCGATGCCCACCCTACGCGAAGAAACTTCGCACAGTACGCGGGCACGAGCGTGATCGACATGAGATACGACGCGATGATCGCGATCGTGGCCGCCACCGCCAGCGGCGTGAACAGGAATCGGGCCAGCCCGGAGAGGAACACGACCGGGTAGAACACCACGATGAACGTGATGGTCGAAACGAGAATCGGCATCGCGACTTCCTGCGTCCCTTCGAGTGCGGCCTGGAACGACGGCTTGCCCATGCGGGCGTGTCGCACGATGTTTTCCAGCACGACGATCGACTGGTCCACAAGAATGCCGACCGCCAGGGCCAGACCGCCGAGCGTCATCGCGTTCACGGTGTCGCCGGTGTAGAACAAGCCGATGACCGCCGCCAGGATCGATAGTGGAATTGCCAGCACGATGATCAGCGTGGACCGCAGGCTGCGCAGAAACAGCAGCACGACAGCACCGGCGAGCAATGCCCCCAACCCCGCGGCGATCTGCAGGCCCGCGATGCTCTGGCGCACGCCGACCGACTGGTCCATCACCACGCTGAGCACCAGGTCTTTTGCCCGCGGGTCCATCTCGCGCAGCCGGGCCAGAATCTGGGCAAGTTGCGCCTTGAGCGCGTCCACAATCTCGATCGTATTCGCGCCGGGCTGGCGATAGATCGGAATGTACACCTCGCGGCGGCCGTTGGTCCGCACGATGTTCGTTTGAATCTGCGCCGCGTCGCGCACCTCGCCCACATCGCGCAGCAGCACCGGCGAGCCGTTGACGACTTTGATCGGGATCAAGTTCAAATCATCGACGCGATCCGGCAGGGCGTTCGTGAAAATCTGATAATCGGTCGTGCCCATCTTGGCGTTGCCTGCGGGGATGAGCACATTGTGATTGCGCAGCGCCTCGACGACGTTCATGATCGACAGCCCGCGCGCCTCCAACTTGGCGCGGTCCACGTACGCCATGATCCGCCGCAGCTTGCCGCCGTACACGGCCGGCGCGATCACGCCTTGAATCGACTGCAGCCGGTTGCGCAGCTCGAAATACGCCACGTCGTAAAGTTCCTTCTCGCTCATCGTCGGGCTGGAAATCGCGACGAGACACAGCGGCACGGACGCGGTCGGATCGAACGGCATCACCATCGGCGGGATCGTGCCGGGCGGCAGGTAAAACAGGTCGCTCATCGCGTAACTGGTCACCTGCGACATCGCCGTATCCATGCTGATGTCTTCGCGGAAGAAGTCCTTGACGATGCACACGCCAAGCATCGCCTTGCCTTCCTGATGCTCGATGCCGACCGACTGGCCGGTCCAGCGCTGCATGCGGCTCATGATGTCGCGTTCCATCACCTCCGGCGGCATGCCGGGATAGAACGTGACGATCTGCACGGCCGGCGTCTTAAAGATGGGCAGCAGATCGGCCGGGATTTTGTCATACGACGCCACGCCGACCACCAGCACGGCCAGCGCGAGCACGATGATAAGATGTGGATTCTTCAGCGCGACGCGAATCATGGTTTACTCCGTTTTGGAGTGCGGCGGCTTGACGCCGCTTTGGATTCAGCGATCAAATCAACTTTCCGCGCTAACCAGACGACATAGGAATCCAGCTTCTTGTCTCAAACAGTCGGCTCAATCACGCAAGCACCATCCAAAGCGGTGTCGAGCCACCGCACTCCAAGGTCACGCTCCAAGGTCACGCTCCAAGGTCACGCTCCAAGGTCACGCGCCCTCTGTCTCGTGGTAGCTGCCGTACGCGTTGAGAACTTGTTCCAGCACTTCGGGTGCGGCGGCACCGACCACGAACACGACATTGTCGGCCGTGATGCCGGAGACCATCTCGTAGTTCTTCTCGCGGCACCGATGCCGCCCGCCGCCTTCGGCAAGGTGCGAGCGATCTAGAGGGAAGGCATCGAGGCTGTCGCGAGCGAACACCAGGATGGTTATTGCCGCCTTGTCCACGTTTCCGACGATGTACGCCGCCGACTGGTCCTTCACCGTCCGCACGCCAGCGCCGGCCACGGCAAAGTTCACGTCCTTGCGCGGCGGGCAATGCACGCGGAACGGCACATGATCTTTCAGATAACGGTCGACCTGCTCGTCCGACTGCGACACGAGGTCCGGCCGCATCGCGCCTTGGGACCATCGCTCATGCCAATCGGCGGCGATGGCCGCCAGTTCCGAGCCATGCGGCTGACCTTTCGGGAACAGCAACACGGCGAGGACGATTGCCGCGGCCGCGGCCAGCACGCCGCCGATCGCGAGCCAGCGTCGCCGTCCGGCCGCCGGTTGCACGACGCCGGCCTTGCCGAGCACGCGATCCCACAACTGCGCCGTCGGCTCGCTCGCGGCCAGACGTTCCGCCACGGCCTGTTCAAAGCGGTGCCGCTTGGCAAACCACTCGGCGCAGTCGGGGCACATGGCGAGGTGGTCGCTGATGCGGAAATGCAGTTCCGGGTCGCCTTCGCTGTCAATGTACAGCATCCAGTGTTGTCGAGCTTCGTGGCAGTTCATGTTGACCCTCCCTCCTGATCCCTTTCGCTTGCGCCGGGCGGTTTGGGATCCAATACCGGCATGCGAGCGGACAGGTCCAATTTGTGCGAAGCACCCGTAGGGCCGTTCCGGCGAATTGGACCTGGCCCCTTTTTCTCTGCCGGATACAGACCGCGTTCGGTCGCGTAGTCGGCCAACGCAATTCGCAGCCGTCGCCGTGCGCGCGAGAGGTACCCAATTACACTGCCGACCGGGATCGAGAGCAGCTCGTGGATTTCCTTGTAACTGAACTCTCCGATGGCGCGGAGCAACAATGTCGCCCGCTCCAACGGGGCCAACCGCCGCAGGGCGCCCACCACCACGTCGTCGAACTGGTCCAACAGAACATCTGGGTTTTCGACCATCGCCTCGAACGTGTCGTTCGTCAGCACGAGTTCCCACGACTCGTCGGCCGGCAGGTCGGCCGGGACCTCGCCGAGCACGATCGGCTCATGCTTCGAATTGCGATTGAAGACCTCCAGCGTGACGAATCGAAACATCCACGCCTTGAAGTTGGTCCCGGCTGCGTAACGGTCGAACTTGCGAAAGGCGTCCGCCACGGCACTCTGGATCACATCCTCAACCTGCGACCGATCGCGCAGCATCCGCCGACAATAGGCCTCGAGCGGCCCTCGCAGCGGGACCAGCAGTTCCAGGAACGCACTTGCCCTAGCTTGGCTATCGGTCATTTGAGTCAACCCGGCGGACCTACTACTAAACGTCCTGAACTAGCGCGAATAAGACAAGATTCTTCAGCAGAGTTGCACATCCGCGGAGGCGATTTCGGCTGTGCCGGCGCCATTGGTGGCGGGTGGGCTCACGGCGGCAGTCGGTTACGGCTTGGGCTGTGCGGCCGTTGTCGGTTGGCCGATCACCATGCACTGCAGCGTACCCGCGCGATCCTTGCAAAACAGCCGCCCGCCGGACAGCACGATGTGCGGCCAGACGTCCGTGGGCGCGAGGCCGTTGATCTCGACGAGCGACTTGTACGCGTGCGGCGATGCCGTGGCCGACTCAGCCAGGACCAGTGTGCCACGTCCGCCCCAGGCTAACAGCTTGCCGTCGCCCGTGACCACACACGAACCGGCGTCGCCGAACCTGCCGCCCGACCAACGCGGCTCGCCCGTCTCGAAGTCGAGGCAGTGCAGCTTCTGCCACGCCCAATACACGTGGCCGCCGTACACCACGGGGCTGCAGATCTTCGCATGAACCGGCTGCTCCCATAGTTTCTTTGCGCCGCCGAGCGTGATTTGCAGCCGGCAGATCGACTCGTGGTTGTAGCCCGATGTGACGAGCACCGAGTCGCCGTGTACTGCCGGCGTAGCGATGTTGTTGGCAAACTCGGTGGCCCATTCGTATTCCGCGACCGTCTCGCCCTCGCGCCCGCGGTCGAGCCGCGCGACCAGCAATCGCCGCAGAGTCAGCACCGCGACGCACGGTACGCTTTCGACCGTGATGGGCACAAGCCCGCCGGTGTGGCCGGCCTGGTCCTTGTTCTGGCTGGCCCATTGACGCCGGCCGGACTTCTTCTCGAAAGCCATGAGGTTGCCTTCGTCGTCGCCGACTTCGACGATAACCGAGTCGCCCTGAATCAGTGGCGCGGTGCTATAGCCATAGTCGCGCAGTCCCTGGCGGCCGATCTTATCGCGGCGCGGCACACGGTACTCGTCGTACAGATTCAATCGCCACACGCGCCGGCCGTCAGCGTTTGTGTCCCAGCAGTTCAACTCGCCGTCGAGGCCGAGCGTGTATAGGAAGCCGGTCTCGCCATCAAACTCTGGTGTCGAGCTCGGCCCGGCGTATAGACCCTCGTCGCCGGTCGCGTGTCGAGCGTGACGCGGGCTGCCGTACGATTGAGTCCACACGACTGCGCCGGTCGCCGCGTCGAGGCACACGACCGAATCGCTGCCGCCGCTCCAGCCCATCGTGTAGACACGGCCCTTGACCACGATCGGCGACGTGCCGCCCTCGCCGACGTTTTTCGTCCAGATCGGCTCGCGGCGCAACCAACCGCGGGGCGACCAACCCGACGGCTCGGCCACGACGTCGTTGCGCCCCGGTCCGCGCCAGTGTGGCCAGTCGTCGGCCCACCCGACGGCCGGCAGGCCGCCGACGGTGCCCCCCGCGATTGCGACGATCATGGTGAGCAGCAACCGTGGCATCGTTTCAGTCATCGCGTGGGAACGATGGAGACACCATCATGGCGCGTTCGCATCCGCCGTGCGCTTCAGCCAGAACCGGCGCGCATGCTCGTGGTGTTCGAGCACCTCGCGCCGTTGCACTGGATCGTCGAGCTTGACGCGACCGATTCGCTCGTCGACCCAATCGAGAAAGAACTGCGCCGACGCTCGGCTGATGCGGCGCTTCGCTTCGCTGATCTCGACGTAATACGGCGCGGTTGAGGCGAATCGAAACGTCTTCGCGTTCCGGCAGATCGCTCGCACCAGGAACCAGCCGCTTGCGTCGAATCGGATCATCCCCAACGAGTCGGTCTGCGACCAATCGTCGGAGCGGACTGTCCGTTCGATTCGGCCGTCTTTGATGATCTCGACGCGATCGATCGGGTCGCGGCTCTGGAGGTCGATGAACACGCCGAGTTCGAGCGGCCCGGTCGCCGCGTTGAAGACGTGGCCGGGCATGTGGCCGTCGACGGGCACTCGCAACATCGGGCCGTTCGTCACGAACGAGCGGCCGTCGCGCAGCGCCGCCCACCACGCCGAGTAGTCCGGCCGGTCGCCGAGGTAGGTGTACACGCGATTGTATCCGACCGGGTTGGGCAGCACGCCCGACGCGCTGCCGGCCGACGGCGGCAGCCGGATTCCACAGTTCAGGATGTGATAGTAGATCTCCTGCGTCCAGAACCCGTTGCCCAGGGGCGCGGGCAGCCGCGCGGCGTCGCGCGGCTTGCCCCATGCCTCGGTCTCGTACATCTGGCTGCGACACATGTGATTATTGGCGATGCCGATCGAGTCGACCTGGCCGCTCGCGAGCCAGACCGGCACATCCCACCAGAACGGCTTCTCGACGTCGATCCAGACGTCGGCGTCCTTGCGAGCTTCGGCCACGAACTTCATTGGCGACGGATGCTCGCGCCCCGACCCGGCGATCGCCAGCGGCCTGCGCAGTTGAAAGAACAGCAGCGCGCCCCCTTCGCGTTCGTCTTCGCCGCCCATCAGGTGATAGTAGCGCCGGCCGTCGAACTGGCGCAGCGGCTTATCGGGCGTCGCGCGGTCTTGCCAGAGATTGCGGTTGTTCCACCAGGTGATCACCGGAGCGACGTGCAGGTCCTCGGCCCGCATCAAGAGCTCGATGTCCTCGACCGGTCGATGCACGTGCAACTCGCCGGACCACCAGCCCTCGGCGGCCATGTCGACCATGCGTTTCAGAGCGACCGCGACATGCTCAGTTTCGCCGTCGCGCACGACGAACTTGCCCGAAGCGACGAAATACTCCGGCCCGCGCTCGACCTCAAACGAATACGGGCCGGCCGGCAGCGACAGTTCCACTTCGCCCGGGCAAACGAAATGATCGCGCCAGAACGGCAATGCCGGCGGCCGCGGCGCCTGGCCGGCTTCGTTCAGGACGTGAATGCGACACGGAACCTTCCCATCGCGGCCCGCTTCGACGACGGTGAACCGCACCTTGCCGTCGGCGAAACTCTCGGCGCCGAGGCACGACCAGAGGACGATCGCTGTGCACACGCAGTCGCGGCCGATTCGCATGGCTTTCATCGTTCCTATGATTCACTTCCACTCCGTGTTCCGCAACACGTCGGCAACCTCGGCTGCGTCGCGAAATCGGTCGGCAGGCGTCTTCGCGAGACATCGTGCGCAGGCCTCGACCAACGGAGCGGGAAGGTCCGGACGGAACCGCGCGGGCGACGGCGCCGGACCGCCCGATACGATTTGGCTCAGCACGTCGGCGAGGCAGTCGCCCACGTAGGGTGGCCGGCCAGTGAGCAGGTGAAAGAGCACGGCCCCCACTCCGTAGACGTCGGTGCGCGGCGTGATCGGTCCCCAGGCGGCGTCGATCTGCTCGGGGGCCATGTAGGCCGGTGTGCCCGCGACGTAGTCGGCAATCACGTCGGTCCGCGCGAGGTTGCGAGCGAAGCCGAAGTCAGTCACCAGTACGCGACCGCCGGCGAGCAACAGGTTGCTCGGTTTCAGGTCGCAATGCACGACGCCTTGCCGGTGCGAGTAGTCCAGCGCCGTGGCCGCGTCGGCAATCCAGCGAGCAGCGTCGCGTGGCGAGGCTGGGCCGTGCGCGATTCGCCGCGCGAGATCGACGCCGTTCACAAGGTCCATGACGATGAAGTAGCCGCCGTCGGGCGTTCGGCCCAGGCCAGACACGGCGACGATGCCGGGATGACTCAGCCGAGCGACGGTCTCGGCTTCGGCCCGGAACCGCGCGACGATCCGCTCGTCGCGCACGAACGACTTGCGCAGGAACTTCACCGCCACCGCGCGGCCGGTGGTCTTTTCGGCGGCGCGGTACACCTTGCCGACCGCACCAGCGCCGATCTGTCGCTGGAGCAGGTAGTCGCCGAAGGCAAGCGGTGCAAGGAGGTCGCTGCCGGTTGGGCGCCGCGTTCCGGTCGGTTGTGCGGTGTAGCGGCGGGCCGCACGACGCCTCTCCCCGCGCCGCGTTGGCCGGCCGGCGGGCGTTGCTCGTCGCGATGTCCGATCTGGGCCGATCTCGCCGAGGTCGCCCTTGCCGTCGTCGAGCAGCTCGCGAGCAAGGTGCAGTTGTCTCCGCACCGTGCGGGCCGAGCGGCCGACGAGGCGTGCGATCACGTCGAGTTCCTCGCCTTGCAATCGTAGCTCCAGCACTCGGCGGGCGAGCGGGGGCAGACGGCGCATCAGATGCTCGACCTCGTCGGCCAAGGCGGCTGCCGCGTCCGGCGTCGGCT
>Ga0185317_100217_pt1 | contig 18486 bp, 16 predicted proteins | sample DevilsHole_FD_128020 | JGI IMG/M metagenome (GOLD analysis project Ga0185317, IMG submission 128020) | Groundwater microbial communities from Devils Hole, Nevada to study Microbial Dark Matter (Phase II) - Devils Hole (SPADES assembly)... | ecosystem: Environmental > Aquatic > Deep subsurface >...
GATCAGGACGAGGTCGCGGAAGTTCTGTGTCTTGTCGTCGAACGAATCGACGGCGAGTCGAATGCAGTCGCCGATCAGCGTTCCGCCGCGAGCCACGCTGCGATAGTCGAGTCCGTCGAGCGCAACCTTGAAGTAGCTGGTGACCTGCGTGAGCGGGCACTTGACGCTCGCCGCGCCGGCGAACGCGATCAGCCCGACGCGATGCCCGCCGGACTCCTCGACCGCCGCGACCAGATCGCGCACATCGGCCTTGGCCCGCTCGAGACGGCTGGGGGTCACATCGTCGGCGAGCATGCTGCGGCTCACGTCGATCGCGACGAAAATGTCGCGACCCGCCGCGCGCTGTTGGCTCAGGTACGTTCCCCACTGCGGCTGCGTCATGGCCACGACGATCAGCGCCACGGCCGCCAGAAGACACCCCGCCCGCACCAGCGATCGCCCCAGGCTCTGATGCCGCCCCAACCGTTCCGGCGAACCGGCGCCAACAAACTCGCGCAAGGCCCGCCGATGCCGCCACGCCGAATACATGAGCCCGCCCGCGACGGCGGGTACAAGCCACAACAGCCAGAAGTAGTGATAAGCGGCGTAACGGACCATGCTCAGCCTCACGGGATCGTCCGCAGTCGCGTGGCCCTCAGCAATTGTTCCAAGCACAGAGCCGCCAGCGCGGTCGTTGCCAGCGGCAGGAACAACTCCTTGTAATCCAAATACGTGATCGACTCGGACTTGGTTTTCTCCAGCCGGTCGATCTCGCGGTACACTTCGCGCAGGCCGTCGGTGTCGGTCGCTCGGAAGTACTTGCCGCCAGTGACCTCGGCCATTTCGCGTAGCAGTGTCTCGTCCACGGGCGGCACGCGGACGACCTGACCTTGCATGCGGGCCAAGCCGCCAGTTGAACCGGCGCCCACGGTGTAGATTCTCACGCCCAGACCTTGCGCGATTCGAGCGGCGTCGACGGGGTCGATCGGCTCGGGCATGCCGGCCGGAATCTGCGGCTGATTCACGCCGTCGGTGAGCAGGATCATCACCTTGCTCCTGGCCTTGCTCGAACGCAAGTCCTCCAGTGCCCACGCGACGGCGTCGCCAATGTTCGTTCCATCGTCGCTGGGGACCGCCGTGCGCAGCGACTTGACCTCGTGTGCGAGCACTTCATGGCTCAGCGTGAGCGGGCACTTCACGTCCGGGAAGTTGGCGAAGGTCACCAGGCCGATCTGGTCGTTCGGCCGGCCGTCGAGCTTGCCGTCGCCCGTCACGAAGCGAACGAAGACGTCCTTCACGGCGTCGAGCCGCGTCGCGAGCCTGCCGTCGAGTTCAAAATCCTCGATCCGCATGCTGCCGCTGTTGTCGACGACCATTTGAATCGCGATGCCCTCGGCATAGATCCTCGTTCGTTCGTTTGGTCGTTGCGGGCGAGCCAGTGCGACCACCAAAAACCCCAGGCAGCAGCCGCGCAACACGGTCGGCAGCCAACGAACCCGCACCCAAAACGACCGAGCGAAGGCTTGAACCAGACCGACCGACGAAAACCGTAGCGCCGCGCGGCCGCCGCGCCGCTCCAGCATGAGCACGGCCACGACGACCAGCGGCAGTAGGGTGAACCAAGCTGGATTGGCGAACCGCATGGGTGGCGAGAATCCGACCTCAAGTCTCGAATCCCAAGAACCGATCGCGGCCCTGCACCAGCGCACGCATCTTCTGGTCGGCCACGCTGCGAGGCAACATCCAAAATCCACAGTCAGGATGTACGTACGCCACGCGGCCCGGCCCAAGCACCGAGGCGGCCTTCTCGATGCGAGCAGCCACCGCGTCGGCCGACTCGACTACGTTGTCCTTGATGTCGATGACGCCGATGCCGAGCCGGATCGCCGGCCGCACGTCGCGCAGTACATCGAGTTCACCGTAGCCGCGCCGGGCGAATTCGAGCACGAGATGGTCGGCATTGAGGCGGTTCATGAACGGCACGAGCGACGCCCACAAGCCGCGCTGCACCGACTGCCCGCCATAGTTGCCGAAACAGATGTGTACCCCGCGCTCGACGCCAGGCCGCACGGCGTCCAACACGCGGTTGATCGCGTCGGCTGCCCAGTCCGCATCTTCGGGGTGTCCCGAGATGTTCGCCTCGTCGATCTGCACGACGTCGGCGGCGATCTCTCGAACCTGTCGCGCGAGCACGTCGGCCAGGGCGAGTGCCAACGCTGGTCGCGATCGGTAGTGGTCGTCCATCACCACCTTGGCGAGCATGTGCGGGCCGGTCAGGGTGAACTTGAGCGGTCGCGCCGTCAGCGGCCGGGCCAATGCGAAATCGTCGGCCAGGCGCAGCGTCCCTTCGTTGACCGGCCCGCGTACCACACCGGCCGGCCGCGCGCGGTAGCCCGACGCCTCTTCCGAGTGAAACCGTTCCAAGTCGCCGCGCGTCAGGCGCGTGTCGACACCCGCCATCTTCGCAATGAAGTAGTCGATCATGCCGTTAGTTTCGGGGTGATTCACGTCGAATCGTCCCAGTTCGCCGTCGGCCAGCACGTCGATACCGGCTAGTTCCTGCGTCTTGATGACCACCATCATGGCGTCGACGAGCCCCTGGCGAGTTGGGTAGGCGCGCAGCCAGTCGGGCACGGGATAACTGCCGACAACGGTCGTGCGAATTGCGGGTGCGGTCATGAGTCTCCTCGCGTCAATGGTACAGCGGCGAGGTCAACTATAGATACGATTCGAATGGACGTGAAGACGGGGAAGTGTGCGACGCGAGTGGTCAAACAAAAGGAGGCGGCCGGGAGCGGAACCTCGTACCGCTTGAAGGGGGTACACTTCAAGCTTCAGAGTGCCACTCTCCCGGTCCGCCTCCTTGGGTCCTCGTGACTCTGCTGCCCACTCTTCCGGGAAAGACGGCTCCCGACGCTCCGGCCCCAATGCAAAAACACGCTGCCAGCGGGCCTCTCCCAGCTTTCGGCTTCCGGCCGCTGGCAGGCGCATTGCAAGATCGGTCAGTGAACATACAAAAACTGTGCCGCGACAAGGTGGACATTTGATCAGGACACAAGCTGAGGAAAAGGAGTAATTTCCAGCCGATGGGAGGGAAGCTCGACGCTTGACGGGAGCGACGCAGCGCTGGACCTGCCTCATTGCGCCGCAAGAACATTCAGAAGCGTGCCTCATCTTGAGGTAGCCGCACGAGCTACTTCACACGCTCGACATATTCGCGCGACGTCGTGTCAACACGAACGACCTCGCCCGACTCAATGAACGACGGCACCTGCACCGTGAGTCCGGTCTCGAGCTTCGCCTCCTTGTACTGATTCGTGACCGTGGCCCCCTTGAGGGCCGGCGGCGTCTCAACAACCTTGAGATCGACTGTGCGCGGCGGCTCGACCGTTAGCGCCTTGCCGTCGCAGTAGAGCACGCTGACGTGCGTGTTGGGCATGATGAACGGCATCACGTCCTCGACCATTTCGTTGGCGAACGAAATCTGGTCGAAATTCTCGTTGTCCATGAAGACGTGCTCCGTGCCGGTCGAGTAAAGATACTCGACCTTCTTGGTCTCGACGAACGCGATGTCGACGTCTTCGGTGGAACGCAGCCGCTTTTCGATGATCGTGCCGGTGTTCAAGTTGCGCAGCTTGGTTTGGACCATGGCGCGCCAGTTTCCCGGCGTGATGTGTTCGGTGGCCATGATCAGGAACGCCTGCCCGTCGAACTTCACCACCTGCCCCTTGCGGATTTCGGTCGCTTTCATCGGCTCAGACTCGCTGTGAGAGACTGCGGTCAAAAATTGGGGGGGCCATTCCCGCAAATCCGGCGACGGCACGCAAGGTCAGTTTGCGACCGCCCGACGATCGGCCACTGTCATGCGCGCGAGCTTTCCCGTATGCTGGGCGAGTCGGTTTCACCGAAGGGACCAAGTGTGCCAGACGAACGACCTGCGATGCGGATTGCCGTGTGGAGCGGCCCGCGAAACATCTCCACGGCGATGATGCGCTCATGGGGCAACCGGCCCGACACGTTCGTGTGTGATGAGCCGCTGTACGCGCACTACTTGCGAAACACCGACGTCGAACATCCTGGCCGCGACGAGGTCATCGCCAGCCAGGAGAACGACTGGCGCAAGGGACCCGCAAGGGACCCGGGACCCGCAAAAGGGGGACATTCTACTTTTCAGGCCCGCAAAAGGAAGGGCAAAAGGGGGACATTCTACTTTTCAGAAGCCGGGGACCGAAGAAAGGGGATAAGTCGGGATAAGTCCAATTTCTCGGTTCGAGATACTCACTGATGTTGGTGCCGCCACGCCGATCGCCACGTGGCGCTACATCGGCACCGACCGTGTCTTGGAAATGGCCTACCAAAACGGGAAGGGCAAAAGGGGGACATTCTACTTTTCAGAAGCCGGGGACCGAAGAAAGGGGATAAGTCGGGATAAGTCCAGTTTCTCGGTTCGAGATACTCACTGATGTTGGTGCCGCCACGCCGATCGCCACGTGGCGCTACATCGGCACCGACCGTGTCTTGGAAATGGCCTACCAAAACGGCCTCGTCCTCACCCACATGAACGACGCGCGCACGGCCGCCGCCAATCAGCCCGGCATGCCCGCTGGCGAACTGCGCGGCTATGATGGATTGCAGCGGATGACGGCTCACCGCTGGCTCGAAGCGAATCTCGACTCCAACGGCTTCGCGACAAGCTATGTTTCCACAACTTCAGTGGTCGGCTTCCAACACGCCTACGACGCCGCGAACAACAAACTTTCCGAAGCGCGCCTGCACGATTCCGGCAATAGAGTCGAAGAACGGGGTTCGAAGAACGGGGTCAGGTCTTGACTTTTAACTTCTCGTACGTAAACGCGCCCGTGAACCAACCCGGCATGCCCGCCGGCGAACTCCGCGGCTTCGACGGCCTCCAACGCATGACCGCGCACCGCCGGCTTGAAGCGAATCTGGACGCCAACGGCTTCGTCACGAGCTACGTCTCCACAACTTCCGTCGTCGGCTTCCAACATGCCTTCGACGCCGCCAACAACAAACTCTCCGAAGCGCGCCTGCACGATTCCGGCAATAGCGAAGCCTACGATTACGACTCGGCCTATCGCCTCAACGAATTCGATCGTGGCACCCTGAACAGTTCGCTCACGGAAGTGACCACTCCGACGAGCACTCCGGTCCTGCTGCAGGGACAGGATTGGACGTTCGACGGCCCGGGCAACTGGCCGACGAACGTGACGACAACCGGTGGCACACCGACAACTGAGAACCGAACGCACAACAATCTGAACCAAATCTCCTACATCGACAGCTCACCACTACTCTACGACGCCAACGGCAACCTCACCGACGACGGCACCTACCTCTACGCTTGGGACGCCAAGAATCGGCTGCGCACCGTCACTCGCAAATCAGACAGCGTCGTGGTCGGCCGGTACTCTTACGACGCCCTCGGGCGCCGCATCCTCCGCGTCTTCGTCGTCGGCGCCGACCCGGCCCAAACGGTTCACTACTACCTCGACGGTCAGCGCGTGATCGAAGAACGACAACTCCCGACTCCCGACTCCCTACTCCCTGACGAGCTTGCCCGCCAATACACCTACGGCCTCTACATCGACGAAGCCCTCACGCTCGACCGCGACCTGAACGCCAACGGCTCCGCGACCGATTCCGGCGAGCGCGTGTTCTATCACGCGAACTCGCTGTACTCGGTGTTCGGTCTTTCCGACTCGAACCGCGTTTTCCCCGAGCGTTACCTCTACGATGCCTACGGTCGGCCGATCATTTGGCTTGCCGGTCCCGACGCGGTCTATGGCACAGCGGACGACCTGCGTACCGTGAACGGTTCCAGCACTGTTCAGAACGTCCGGCTGTTTTCGGGAAGAGAACGGGATGCAGAATCGGCTCTGTACCACTCTAAATGGCTTTGCGTGATTCTGGGAGTCCGCAGGGACAGTAGCCCGACGCGCCAGCGAGGGTCCGGGCCTGATTTCTTGTGATTTCGCCATGTGCTCCCTCGCTGGCGCGTCGGGCTACTGTCCCAGAATCGTGCAAGGCTATTTAGGGCGCGCTACCAATCAGCCCGACAGGGCAGATTCCTGAGTCGAGATCCATTGCTCGATATCGACGGTCCGAACCTTTATGCGTACGCCATCAACAATCCGGCCCGATTCGCTGATCCGGGGGCACTCAGGCAAGGCCGCCCTGTTGCGAGGAACTCGTATTGGAAGCAAAAACGAATCCCGACATACAACGAGCCATGAAAGACCTCGAGAGGAGGGGAAGCAGATGTCGCTTCATCATCGAATGCGGCACATGTGGTGGCAACGACGGCGAGTTTGATTCGGAGACCGATGTCGTTTGCATAAATAGGCGGCTCGATCTCGACGAGATTGTCGACACAATCATACACGAGCTCAGGCACGTACTTCAGTTCTGCCGGAGTGGGGGACCACCTCGCTCGTGCCTGCCTGAGAATCCCACTCCCAGGCAAGAGTGTTTCTGTTGTCTTGAGTTGGAGACGGAGGCTTGGAGACTTGACTGTGCTCGTCGGAACCCCGTTGGGTCGCCTGCCTGGCGCCGCTGCGTCACTGAGGCGGTTGAACGCACGTGTGATGATCTCTGCGATCCGCCGGGGATTGACCCCGTTCCTCGGCCACCATTACCCTCAACTCGTTAGGTTGGCAAGCTCACTCTCTCCGCCAAGAGATACTACAGCGTCAACATGAAGGGGCGACATTGCTAAAGGGCACAGCATGAAGGAGTCGCGGATACATCCAAACTGGCTCGTCGGATCCCTGGCTGGCACGGTCACGTTGGTCGTGCTGGCAAGCGCCTGCGTCCTCGGGCCGGTGTGCTGGAAACAGTGGCGGATTCGGTGGCTTGTCGACCGAGTCAAGGGAAGCGACGACTTCGCGCGTTATACGGCCGAGCATGACTTGATTGCACTCGGCTCGGATGCCGTACCTCAAGTGATTGGTCTGCTAGACGAGCAAGACCCCGGTCACCGCCATAGCGGATTGTATCTGCTTGGTCGAATCGGATCGCCAGCACGATCGGCAGCGAAAACGATCCGGTCGCGCATGGCCAAAGAGGATGCCCTTTACCGAGCCTACGCTGCCGAGACGTTGTGGAGAATCGAAGGCGATCTCGACTCATCGCTGCGGGTGCTCGGCGATATTCTTAGCGGAGACGACTGGTCCGCGCGCGCTGAGGCCGCAAGAGTAGTCGGCGCGATGGGGGCAGCCGCCAACAGGTTAGTGCCAGTGTTGCAGGAGGCACTATACGATAATGACGCAGAAGTCGCTGTTGCCGCCTACGACGCACTCTGCAAGATAGATACTGACTTTCTGGCCAAGACAGGATCGGAAAAAGGCGTGAGACGGGAAAAAGACGACAAGTCGGAAGAGAAAAGACCGCCATGTGGGAATTGGTTGAAACGTTCGATGCGCGGGGACTCCACGGGCCGCCGGTGAGGGCGGTTTTTTTCTCCAGACCTTGCCGCATGGGCGAGTTCACGGAACCGACTCCGAAGCAACCGCAGACTATCTCGGCAGTTTCAGCGTGACCCGATTGCAACACCTGATCATGATCGGCCTGCCGAACAAGGACCGGAACACTGATCGGCACTCATCACCACTGATCCGCAGATTAGCGTTCCAACTCCTCTCTGGGGCGACTTGCGGTCGTCGGGCACACCAAACGATCCCTGCCGAACGAACTGGCGGCCCGTTGCTCGGCGCGGGCCGTGCGAGTAGGCTCTAGCGTGTACTCGCGAGGCGACGCCGATGATCATCCAGTTCGAATGTCCTGACTGTCACAAGACGCTGCGCGTGAAGGAACAGTACGCGGGCAAACGGGCGAAGTGCGTGCACTGCGGCCAGCCCGTGTGGATACCGCGCAAGCAAGAGGCGGCCAATGAGCTGGTCGTCGACCGTTCCGCGCCGCGGCGACGCTATGAGGCGGCGCCGACGGCCGACACGTTTGAGGTGGTCTGCGAGGCGTGCGGCACGGCGATCCACGTGGCCCGGCAGGACGCGGGCATGCGGATTCAATGCACCAACGATGAATGCCTCGGCATGATCCTGGCCGCGCCGCCGGACGAGCGGAAACGCGACCGCGGCGCCAAGGCGGACGACCGCGACTTGCCGACGGGCGCCGCGCAGCCCAGCGCGGCCGATGAGATTTGCGAAAAGATCGCCAACTACATTCGCGCCGGGTACACGATCTTGTATCTCGTCACCTGGGAAGAGGACCGCTGGGGCTCGAAGCTCAGCGACCTTGCCCTGGCCGCCGGCCGCGGACTAGTGCTGTGGTCGGCCACTGACGGCGCCCGGCCGCGACTCAGCGATGAACAAGCGGCCACCGACCCCGGCATGTTCCTGGACCAGATCGGGTTGTACCCCGCCGAGCATGTGTTCTTGGTGCGCGACTTCCACGCTTACCTGAACGACCCGCTCATCTTGCGGCGACTGCGCGATCTGGCCGAAGCGCTGCCCGGCCAGCGCAAGACCGTCATCTTCATCGGGCCCGTGTTGGAAATGCCGGTCGAGCTCGAGCGCGACATCGTCTTCCTGGAACTGCCGCTGCCCGAGATCGACGACCTGCGGCCGGTGCTGCGCGACGTGCTGGCCGCTCAGGGGAACGGGCGCATCAAGATCAAACCGGACGATGAAGAACGCCTGTTGCGTTCCTGCATGGGTCTGACCGAGCCGCAGGCGCGCAAGCTGCTTCAGCGAGCGCTGCTCGATCAGGACCGCGTCAACGACGACGTGCTCTGGTCGGTGATCTCCGAGAAACGGCAGTTGCTCAAGGGCACGGAGCTGCTCGAATTCTGGGACGTGAACGAGAAGCTCGACGACATCGGCGGCCTCGAGTGGCTGAAGGAATGGCTGGAGCGGCGCACCGAGGCGTACACCGAGCGCGCCCGGCGCTATCGGCTGCCACAGCCGAAGGGCATCTTGCTGTTTGGCGTGCAAGGGTGCGGCAAGAGTTTGACGGCGCGCGTGGCCGCTCGCGTGTTCAACTTTCAGCTCATTCGGTTTGACGTGTCGGGGGTGTTGAGCGCGACGCGCGGCAGTTCCGAGCAGCGTATGCGCGACGTCTTGAAGGCCGTCGAGTCGGTCTCGCCGGTCGTCTTGTGGCTGGACGAAATCGAGAAAGGATTCGGGGGCGTCTCGGCCGGCGACGATAGCGCGATGACCCGCGTGTTCGGCACGTTCATCACCTGGCTGCAGGAAAACCGCAAGCCGGTGTTCGTGATCGCCACGGCGAACCAGGTACACAACCTGCCGCCCGAACTGTTGCGCAAGGGCCGCTTCGACGAACTCTGGTTCGTGGACCTGCCGACGCTTGAGGAGCGGCGGGCCATCTACGAGATTCACCTGCGCAAGCGCGGCTGGGACCCGGCGCGGTTCGACATCGACACGCTCGCGAAGAACACCGACAAGTTCAGTGGGGCCGAAATCGAACAGATCGTTCTTGGGGCCATGTATGAGGCGTTCAGCAATCATCGCGTCCTTCGTCAGAACGACTTGCTCGACGTGCAGTTCGCCACCGTGCCGCTTTCGACGACGATGGAAGAGCAGATCGACGCCCTGCGCCACTGGGCCAGTACCCGTGCCCGTCCGGCCACGCCGACCAGCGCGGTCATGGAGATGATTGCCGAAGAGGCCCATGCCGCCCGCACGTGAGCTCCGCATCGGTCCGATCACGTAGTTGCAGTCCCGCCAGCCTTGCGACCAGCCTCCCGCGGCATTACAAGTGTGGCTCGTTGTTTCATTCCAGAGAGGATGCCGAGCGCATGCGATTCGACCAGTTTCTCGCGAACCGGGCCGGGCCGGTCATTTCGTTCGAGGTCTTTCCACCCAAGACCGATCAGGCGATGCACAACCTGCGGGTCGTGTTGCCGCAATTGATCGAGCTGGGTCCCAGCTACATGACCGTGACCTACGGGGCGCTCGGTTCGACTCGCGAACGTACGCTCGAGATCGCGTCGCTCATCAAGCGCGACTTCGGCATGGAGTGCGCCTGCCACCTGACGTGCGTCGGTTCGTCGCGAGCGGATATCGACCGGATCGTGCGCGACATCCGACGGGCCGGCATTGAGAACATCGTGGCGTTGCGAGGCGACCCGCCCAAGGGCGAGGCCGGCTTTGTACCGCCGACCGACGGCTTCGCGCACGCAAACGAACTGGTCGCGCATATCCGTGCCGTCGAGTCGCGCGACGGGCACGGCCGCGTGGGCGTCGCGGTAGCTGGGTACCCGGAAAAGCACATCGAGGCCCGCGACATGGCCACGGACCTCGCCAACCTCAGGCGCAAGGTCGACGCCGGCGCCGACGTGGTGATCACGCAGCTCTTCTACGACAACGCCGACTTCTTCCGCTTTGTCGATGCCGCGCGCGCGGCGGGAATCGCCCAGCCGATCGTGCCCGGCCTGTTGCCGATCCAATCGGTCCGGCAGATTCGGCGGATCACCGAACTCTGTGGCGCGAAGATTCCGCCCGCGCTCGAGGACGAGCTTGCCGCAGCCGGCGACGACGATGCGGCCGCCGAGGAGATCGGCGTGCGCCAGTGCGTCGCTCAGGCGCGCGAACTGATCGCGGGCGGCGCGCCGGGCATTCATTTCTATGTACTCAACAAAGCCCGCCCGATGCAGCGCATCATGGAACACATCGGCCCGGCCGCCGGGCGCTGATCGCGTGGCCGGTTACTCCGGATCGAATTCCAGATCGTCGTCGAGCAGCGTTCGAAACCCATCAGGCACCAGCACCGCGCCGGGCGGCGGCAGGCGGCGGTCCTTGCGGTCGCGAAACGGAGGCGGTTCGCGCAGGGTTGGGTCGCACAGGTCGTAGTAGCCGACCGGCGAATAGCTCCACACAGCCGCCCAGCCGCAGTATGTGTCGCGCTGACCGGTCAGTTTCTCGATGAGTGTTGCTCGCGCGGCCGCTCGAGTGCCGAGACGTTTCGCGACCTCGTGGCCGAGCGCCGTCGAGTCGAGCACGCGGTGCCGCAACGCGCCCGAACCATCCAACTGACCGAATGGTCCGGAGTCGTCCAGCGTGTGATAGGCCACGTCAAGCAGCGCGAGCTGTTGATACAGTGGTTTTGAGACGGCCAGGTCGGTCCACTTCTTTCCGAGTGCCTGGAGCGAGGCGTCCCAAAACGCCAGCTTGATGAACGGGTCGAGCCGGTCGATGAGCGCGAGCGGATCGGCTTGCAGCAGGTCGAGCGTGTTCGCCCAGCGGGCCGCCGCCTCGGAGCACCACGCGGGCAGCGACGACCGTCGAGCGACGAAGCCGGCCACGCGGTCGCAATACGCCCGTTGAATCGACAACGCTCGCGGATGCACGTGCAGCCCGCGGTCGGGGCGCCAGAACACATTGGCGGCGCGCAACAGGCGGACCGGCGACTGAGCGTTCAGGTCGTTCGCGCCGTTGGGATCCTCTTCGAGCCAGCGCAGCACCAAGGCCGTCGTGGCGAGTTTCAGATACTCACTGAGTTGGCTGCGCACGGCGTCGCCGCAGATCAGGTGCAGTCGGTGCTTGAACGGTCCGTGCGTCATGAGCGGTTCGTCGCGCGCCGTGCTGTACAGCGCACGGTCGCTCGTCGTCGCGCCGCCCGTCGCGAGCATCATCGCCTGGGCGCGCGAGCTGAACAACACGCGGCCGTGGCGGTCGATGCGGCCGTTCCCGGCCAGCAGATGGCGCGTGGCCAGGAACGGCAGCATCCCGCCTGCGAGCGCACTCGGGTGGCAGCGCATCGCGTACGACTCGTGGCAGCCCCAGAACGCGGTCGTGTCCAGGTAATCGTGATTGTTCGCCGCGAGCACGAAGCCGGGTATCTGTTCGCGAACCCTGCGCGCCGCGTCGGCCAGCGCGGCGAAGATAGCCTGCTTGAGTTCGAGCATCTCGATCGGCGAACTGACCTCGGCCGACGCCACTTCGGGGTGCATGCCCGTGTCGAGGTACAGTCGAAACGCGGGCGTGAACACCCCGCTGGCGCCGTCGGACAGCCACGGCGCGCGATCGCACACCGCCTGGCGAAGCAGCATGTAGGCGCGTTCGCGACCGAGCGCCGTTCGCGGGTCGGTGCAACCCACGGCAAGCTCCCACTCCACGCCGAAGACGAACGGATCGCTCATGGCGTCATTGTCCGCTCGTGTTGCGCAGCCCGGTCAGTTGTTGCTCGGGGGCGCCGGCGGCCAGCGCCCGCGTGATCGCGTCGTGCGCCGTCTGGGCCTGGTGCTGAGCACGCTGCCGAAGCTGTTCCAGGTCGTTGCCTCGCCGCGGCGAGCCGGAACCTGAGGGGTTGTTCGAGAAGCCAAAGTGTTCGCGGTGCATGATCGTCTCCTTTCTTGAAGTAGCGCGTGGCTAGTTCACTGTCGAGTGAACGGATTGTTCGTGATCGTCCTCCAACACGTGATTCAGCAGCGATCGGTCGTCGGGAAACCGGTCGCGCAGCTCGGCGATCAGCTCGGCGCTCGATGCCGCAGGATCGGCGAGCGCGATGCGGCGACGGTGCGTGCGCCATGGCCACGACTGATCAGCGGCGGCAACCTCCACATAGTCCCAGTCCATGCTCCAGATCCAGGGGCCGAGCCGCCGCACGAGTTCGGCGCGCAATCCTGATCGCGTGTGCAAGTCTCCGGCGAACATGAAGTGCCTGATCGTTTCGTCGTCGATCACCCGATCGACCACGCCGCGCCGCCAGCAGTCCCAGAACAACCCGACGCGATCGTCCACGTGTCCGTAGTATTGATCGAGCAGCCGCAGCCGCGGATCGCCGAGGTCGCCCTGCCAGCCGGGGAGCAGCGCGAGCGTTTGCCACTTGAGCGCCCAGTCGAGCCGCGCGGCGACGAGCGGCATGTCGCCACGCGCCAGCCCATCGAGCGTCTCGGTCCACATTTGCAAAATCGCTGCGCCCTCCGGCACGACCGACTCGGGAATCAGTCCGGCTGTGAGCAACTGGTCGAGATCGCGAGCGAGCGTTTGATGCCAGTCGGTCAGTTCGATGCTGGACCGACCGGGTCGCCGCGCGGCCGGGCTGAACCGCCCGGACTCCAGGTCGAACCCGGCCGACCACGCAAACGCCGCCGCGACCGGGTCATCGAGCAGCAAGTCCGGGTTGAACCAACCGGTGTCGAGGGCGGCGAGAAACAACTGGGCCAGCCCGGTGCGCATGAAGATGGCGGCCGGTTGCAGGTTGGCGTCGAACGCGATCAGGTGCAATCGCGCCCACTCGCCGTCGGCGTGTGGCTCGTCGCGGCTGTTGAGCAGCCCGCGGTTGAAAGCCTCGGTCGTGGCGAGCGTGACCAGGCTGCCGAGGTGATGAGCGCGGGCCGATGTCATGTAGCGGCACCCGTCGGCCGAGCGCAGCACCAGACCCTGACCGAACACGGGGACCGCCGCGGCCATGAAGCTGGCGAGCATCGCCATTAGGTGCGGCTTGTGATGGTGGAAGACGGCGTCCCACAGTCGGCGCGGGATCATGAGGTTCAAGTGGGCGCCCCAGCTTGTCTCGGGCGTGCCGTCGCTGGTGTGCACATTGACGAACAGGTCGTCGCGCGGCGGCAGCGCGGCCAGGGCGCGGCGGCGCGCGGAGCGGACGATGCGGACCGCGGCGTGTACCGCGGCGGCGTGGTCGCGCGCCGAGGCGACTTCCTGCGTCGCGCACTCGACGTGCGACATATCGCAGTAGATGCACGAGCCGTTTTTCAGCCACTGCCGGCCCCATTCGCCTTGGGTCGAACCCCAGGCGCTGCCGCAGAACCCGTGGAACGGACGCAGCCGACCCAGCGACTGAAGCACTCGGCTCGCCGCCTCGAGGTTCGACCGGCTGCCGTGCGGGGTCGTCCAGCAGTTTCCCAGCTCGATGTCGGCGCCAACGACGATGGTTGAGTCCATGATGTCCTACCGCTCAATCCGTCTGCTCCGCCGCGATTCGCCGCGAGCGACCGGCAAGGTTCGATCGCCGAGTATTTCGCGAGCCTTGAACGGGTCGGTGAGCCGCTCGGCGATCGAGTCGAGTTCCACGTCGGCCGCGTGAGCGAAGTCGCCGGGCACGAGACCGGCGGGACCGACCATCGCGCGACGCAGCGCCAACCGCTTCGCACGCTGCACGACGTTGGCGATGATCGCGCCCGAAACCACCTCGCCGGGATAAACCAACCGCCGTTGCCCACCGTGCAGTATCAGCTCGGCCAAGGCGCTGAGCGGATCGGCGTCGGCGAACAGCACGCCCATGGCCGCGTTGATCGAACGATCCACCATCTCGTCCGGCGACGCCGGTTCCCCGTTGCTCGCGAACCGCACGGTCGGCCGCAGGTGGCAACGAAAGATCGCTCGCGCCGCCTCGCGGTCGGGGCGCCCGACATCGAGAATCAGTCCGCCGAAACGGCCCGGCCGCAGCAGCGATTCGTCCACCAGGTCCGTGCGATTGGTCGCGCCGAGCGCGAGCACTCCGTTCGTGCTGCTCAGCCCGTCGAGCTCGTGATTGAAACCGTTCAGCAGCCGGCTGTCGATGAGATTGGTCACTTCGCCCGACCGTGAACCGAGCGTGTCCAACTCGTCGTAAAACAGAATGACCACGTCCGCCTTGCCCTCGTGGATCATTCGCCGAGCCCACTGCAGCGGCTCGATCAGCTTGCGATCCGACACTCCGAAGAACGGGTCTCGCCACGAACCCGGCGGCACATTGCGAAACAGCACGCTTTTGCCGTGCTTCTCGCGCAACACGGTGACCAGCGCCCGGACCAACAGCGTCTTGCCGGTGCCGGGCGGCCCGACCAGCAGCGCCCCGCGCAGCGGTTTGAGCTCCAGTTCGCGCGAGCGATCAGCCATGATCAACTGCGATTCAATGGCCAACAGCAACTCATCCAACTGAGCGTCCAATCCGCCGATCTGATCGGCTCGAACCGGCTCGCACTCGTCGTACTCGACATGGTTCACTCGTTCGACGACGTCGATCGCGATCTTCCATTCTTCGTTCCACAGCACCTTGTCGCCCTCCTGCGGCGACGCGGCGGCGACCGCCGGGCTGACGTCGACCGCGATCGGCTGTTCGGGCAGATAATCGACCAGTAGCTTGTCGCCGTGGCTTCCGTAGACGCGGCTGACTCGGCCGGGCGGTCGATAGTCGCGAAGTCGCGCGACGATCAGGTTGTCTTGCGGGTTCACGGCGACCGCGTCGCCCACCTGGAACTTTTCGCCGTGCAACGACGGGTGCGTGTTCATCTCTTGGCGCGAGTTGCCGGTCGCCACCAGGCAGTGGCCGTTGTGGTTGCAAGCGGCGATCCCCGCCACCGAGCGCGGTGGGCGCGTGAGCTGTTCGATCACGCCCTCCATGTCCTTGACCGCGGCGCGTGAGGCGACGAGGCCACGCTCCATCTCGCCCATGCGGCGCAACAGGTCGACTGCGGCGTGTACGGCGAGATCGCCACGACCATCGAGCGAACGCCGCAGCAGGTCCGCACGCAGCGGCTGCGGGGCCTCAAAGACCACACTCATCAAACCAGCAAGCTCACTCGGTGCAGGCATGATTGTCCCTCCTGCTAGAAGACGCCGAACGGCACGGGCGTCATGACGCCGCGACGCCGCACGTAGCAGTTCATTACCGGTCGGTTGCGGTCTCGATCGGGATCGCCGCCAACGACCAGGAACGCGGCGTACACCGGAAACTGGCGTGCCATGCGGTCGTCGTGCGACGAGAAGAACAGGTTGCGAATCTCGCAGTTCATCATGCACTCGTGGCAGCGCCAGCCGTGCGAGTGTTGCGTGCCGACCACCGATTCGGCTCGCCCACGCAGCTCGGCCAGTTGCCGAGCGCGGCGGAACGAGTCGGGTGGAAACGTGAAGCTTGCGTTCGACGCGAGACCGTCGGGCACTCCGACGTGATCCGAAACAACCACCGCCCACGGCGCCGCCGCTGCGCCGCGATTGAGCGCCGGCTCAGCGCGGCTCGCGCCGAGCGATGGGTCCGCGACCAACTCGCCGATGAGCAACGTGCCGGTCTCCTGGTTGCCGTGCCGCATCGCGTCTTCGATCGACTGGTCGACGACCGACCGAGCGACGAACACGGGCCGCTCGCAGTCGGCGGCGGCCACGACCGCCGCGTCGATGCCGCGATCTGCCAGACGTCCGGACACAACCGGGAACGGCGACTCGCAGATCTCGACGTCCCACTCGGCCTGGGGACCTGGCGCGGCGGGCCGGACGGGCACGGCCGCCAGCAACGAACGGTACCGATCGCCCGATTGCAGTACGCCGTTTTCGGTCAGTGCCGCGGCCAGTTCGCCGGCGCGCGGCGCGGCGAGCGCCGCGGCGAATTCCAAGACGACCACGTCGGCCGCGCGGTCGGCGTGTTGCAGCTCGATCCGAATCGACTCGACATGGGCGCCGTCCGGCCCGAACACCGGGGTCATCCGCCCGGACAGCCGTGGCGGGTCGTCGGGCAGCCGACCCGCTCGCACGGCCTCCCACCGCGCCTCGGCGCCGAGGTGATCGAGTTCGGTGAGCGGCTCCTGAGCGAGCAACTCCCCGCCCGGCTCGCGGACTAGCTCCACCAGAAGCTGATGGTCGCTGACGATCTTCATGAGAATCACGCTCCTTCCCGTGCGGCGTGCGGCCACGCGCGCCCTAGGCGGCCTTCACCTCGGGGCTCAGCTCCAGTTCGGCGTCCTGTTCGACGCCGGCTTCGTCCAACGTGGCCGCACGGTTCAGCTTCTCGTTGCGGTGGTACACCGCGTAGCCGCCTCGCGGCAGGCTCATCCGCTCGCGGATGTGCTCGGCAAGTTCGCCGACTGTCGTCTCGGTCCGGATCAGGTTGCCGTTGACGACGATCTTCTTCTGACCTGTCCAATCCACCGCACGCACGCGAGTGATGGACACTGCGGCAGTCGTTTCAGTCGCACTCATCGAAATGCTCCTTTCCAAAGGACAAGAACTCACACCGTCGCGGCGCCGAGTACGCTCTCGACGTACGCCTGCTGAAGCTCGGGGGCGTCGCAGAGCGACTGGCACGCCCGCGCCAGTCGCGTGGCGGGTGCATCGAGCACGCGGATGATCGCCGCCAGCACCACCCCCGACAGTTCGTTCCACTCCGTACGGCTTTCGACCTCGACGGCCTCGATCGCCGTCTCGCCGCTGGCGCGGGCGCGACAGCCGTGCAGACGGCTGTTTGCGACCGCCAGCATGTCGAGCACACAGTGCTCGGCGGCGGCCGAAACCGGACCGGCCGGCCGGAACAGCGTGCGACGCAGGTGGCAGACTCCGCCCGCGAGTCGAACGTCCAAGCGAATCGAGTCGGTCAGCGCGAGTCGGCAGCCGTGTTCCGTGGTGACGAACTCGCGACCGCTCAGTTCCTTGAGCCGGCGCACCCAATCGGTCGGGCCGTCGGCGCCGCCTGCGCCGTCGATCGACAGCTCGTGGCCGCTGGCGTTTTTGCGCGAGAACCATGTGGCCAACCGGCCTACCCCGTGTCGCAGTCGGGCCTCTTCGGCGGGCGATCCTTCGAGCCGCCACTCGGCGCACCACCGCGCCGGGGCCGCGGGCCGCGATCGGATCGCCTTCAGCGGCCACGGCCACTGCTGGCTCGCACGAAGCTCCGCAAGCGACGGCGGTCCGGCGGCTGGGGCGCCGCCCATGACCTGAAGCCAAAACCCCGCACGCTCAGCGATCAGATGCCAGTCTGCGTCGCAAGGCCCGACCCGGCAGCGGCCCGAGGTCGGCGACGACTGGGTGAATCCGGCCAGCGTCGAACGCAGTACGTCGTCGATCGGTACTCGATCGCGAGGCATCGCAACCTCCTGCGGTTCAATCGAGGTCCAGTTGCCGCCGTACGAGCCGAGGCGGTTTCGGCAGTCGGTCGATCAGCGACGGCTCGTCGCGCAGTCGTTGACACGCCGCGGGGTTCAGCCCGTCGTCGGTGGCGAAGTTCTGGTAGGTGACGATTTCGTAAATGTGTCTGATCGCCTGGGCGAGCGGCGTGCCCGGCCGGATTCCGCCGACGCACAGCACCGGCCAACGATGATTCGGATGGAAAAAGTCCGGGTCGCGGACCTGAGCGATCAACAGCGGGTCGACGTGGTTGAGGTATTCGGGGGTTAGCCGGACGGCGATGCCGAGCGGCCCGGGCGCCGACGCAATGACGCCGTTCGGTTGCTGGACGATGTATGGGATGCGGAATTCGACCAGGAACAACGATTCGTCGTCGAGCGGCAAGTACGCGAACGTCATGACGTCGCTCGCCGCCGCCAGTTCGCGGGCGCCGGTGACGGTGTGTTCCACGAAGTTGGCGAAGATCGGGTCCGACATATCCACCTCCATCGTTTGAGCGGCAGGGATTGTTGTTGAAAGCTAAATGGCTTTGCGTGATTCTGGGAGTCCGCAGGGACAGTAGCCCGACGCGCCAGCGAGGGACCGGGCCTGATTTCTTGTGATTTCGCCATGTGCTCCCTCGCTGGCGCGTCGGGCTACTGTCCCAGAATCGTGCAAGGCTATTTAGCTATCGCCGACG
>Ga0185317_100218_pt1 | contig 18468 bp, 14 predicted proteins | sample DevilsHole_FD_128020 | JGI IMG/M metagenome (GOLD analysis project Ga0185317, IMG submission 128020) | Groundwater microbial communities from Devils Hole, Nevada to study Microbial Dark Matter (Phase II) - Devils Hole (SPADES assembly)... | ecosystem: Environmental > Aquatic > Deep subsurface >...
GTTGCCCCCAAGAGCGGGGTCGAGGATGTTTGAACTGCTATCATAAAAGTGTGCCGGCTAATGCTCCATTTACATGATGACATTTTAAGCCGAAAAATTTTCAGCCGAGAAACAGGGCGTGCGGCTATTGCCAACTGGGACAGGGTGCGGAGTTTTGGATTCAAATTTCCATTAGGCAAACAGTTAAGAAAGTCTGAAGGGTAGCCCCTCTTTTTTGTAAAGCCATTTATTGTAGGACAGGCGTCTCGCCTGTCCCGCACCGTTTCTCGGCTGAAAATTTTTCGGCTTAAAATGTCATCATGTAAATGGAGCATTAGCCGGCACACTTTTATGATAGCAGTTCAAACATCCTCGACCCCGCTCTTGGGGGCAACTCTGGCAGAATTAACCGAATGGGCGCAGCAGCAGGGGCAACCGGCTTACCGGGGTAAGCAGCTGCACCAGTGGATCTATGAAAAAGGCGCTCGTTCGCTGGCGGAGATTACCGTTTTCCCCAAACAGTGGCGAGAAACTCTGGCGGATGTCCCGATTGGCCGGTCAGCCACACACTACCGCTCAGTTGCCCCAGACGGCACGGTAAAATATCTCCTGAAGCTGGCGGATGGTTTGATTGTAGAAACTGTGGGCATCCCCACAGACAAACGCCTGACGGTTTGCGTGTCTTCCCAAGTGGGCTGCCCGATGGCGTGCGATTTCTGCGCCACCGGCAAGGGCGGTTTCCAGCGCCATCTGGCGGCGCACGAAATTGTCGATCAGGTGCTGACGGTTCAAGAAGACTTTCGCCGGCGCGTCAGCCACATTGTCTTTATGGGGATGGGCGAACCTTTGCTGAATGCTGAAAGTGTTCTAGCAGCGGTGCGCTCTATTAATGAAGATATCGGAATTGGGCAGCGAAATATCACCATTTCCACGGTGGGAATCCGCAATCGCATCCGCAAGCTGGCAGAACACAAACTGCAATTCACCCTCGCCGTCAGCCTGCACGCCTCCAATCAGGCGCTGCGGGAAAAGCTAATTCCCAGCGCTGGCGCTTATCGCTTAGATGAACTCATAGCAGAATGTCGGGAATATGTCAAGCTAACCGGTCGCCGGCTGACGTTTGAATATATTTTGCTTGCCGGTGTGAATGACCTCCCAGAACACGCAAAAGAACTCGCTCATCTGGTGCGGGGTTTCCAGAGTCACGTCAACTTGATTCCCTACAATCCTATCAGGGAAGCTGAGTACCAGCGCCCCAGTCGCGAGCGGATTGAAGGTTTTGTCGCCGCTTTGAAGAAGCACAACATCGCTGTCAGCGTGCGCTATTCTCGCGGCTTGGAAGCTGACGCCGCCTGCGGGCAATTGCGGACTTCTCGGGCTTGAGGCAACAGGTTTGTAGTAGGGCTTTAGCCCTACCAGATCGTCCGCAGTGGAGCCCGGCTTGCTTAGCGGCGGGCGTAGATTCCGGGAGCGTATGCCTCTGTGACTCTGCCGGTGCGAGAGCAGGCAATCATCAAGTAATCGCAGGTGGGGCATTGAGTCCGAGTCAGATCGCTGCTGGCAAGATAGTGGCGCTCAGCATGACTGCCACAGTTGGGGCAGCGGATTTCTTGTTTTGCGTGCATCTTATTACCTCTCAGTTCAACCTGTTTCTCGAAGCCTCTACAAAATGAGACAGAAAGTCTCTGACTTTACAGTTTTTAACGATCTGCACCCAAACGTATCCCTTTGGCGAGCCGATACTCACTCACTGATTAAAGTATCTCAGCATTTGTGCCGGCTGTCAACGGGATCGCCCGCAGGAAGGGCGATCCCCGGCTGCCACATTTTTGAACAATTGCACAGATCGCTGGGCCCTGGGGAACTGGCTTGGGGCTGGCCCAAAGCGCAGCGGATTGTGGAAGCGCACGGCGGCAAGATCGCCGCTAGCAGCACTGCTGGCAAGGGGGCCACATTCACGATTGGTTAGGACATGGGCATCATCGCATCATCGCATCATCGCATCATCGCATCATCGCATCATCGCATCATCGCATTGCTCGTAGTCTGATGCACCATTTCTGGGGCCATGCGCCTGGGGCCATGCGCCATACCATTAATGTCCCAAGCATAAGGGGCAGGGGGGCCCCCTCTGGGGAGCTCACAAGTGTAGGTTTTTTGCACACGGTGGCGATCGGGGGGCATTGGTGTCAACTTGGGCTTAATAATGAACCGCCAAGACGCAGAGAGCGCCAAGAAAGAAGAGGGAGTTGCCCACGGAAAAACGCCATTTCAGCCAAGGGATGTAAAATACCTACACCTGTGAGTCTCTGGGGATGGGGGTAGAGTGGTTGGGGGGGTGGGGAAAATCGCCGCAATTGTGCCAGCCCCACCGGCAAGGGTGCACCGGCAGAAACTGGAACACCGCAACTGGCCAGGATGGCGCTGGCCCTAATTGATAGCAATCAGGGCCAGCGCCGGTGTCACAGCATATTCATATTACTGACACAGCTCCGACACGCCAAACTCCTATATATTTGTCATAACTAAGTGTGGGCTGAGTTAGTCGGTTCGTTTGGCCAATGTCTTTCCGTGTTGATTGCTATAAATATTAGGAGCTTAGATGGATTCAAGCCTTATTCTGTTCAACCTTCTGAACCCGCCGGTTCTTTTCTTCTTTCTGGGGATGATGGCGATTTTTCTTAAGTCCGACTTGGAAATCCCTCAGCCTTTGCCCAAACTCTTCTCTCTTTATCTGCTCCTGGCTATAGGGTTCAAGGGAGGCTATGAACTGGACGAGAGTGGGATCAGTCTGGAAATTGTAATCACTCTCCTAGCAGCCATCATTATGGCTTGTGCTGTCCCAGCCTACACATTTTTCATCCTAAAAATCAAACTAGACGTTTATAATGCTGCCGCTATTGCAGCCACCTATGGTTCAATCAGCGCCGTCACCTTTATCAGTGCCAGCTCTTTCCTGGACAAACTCAGCATTCATTTTGACGGCTACATGGTAGCGGCTCTGGCCCTTATGGAATCGCCGGCAATCATTGTGGGCATTCTCCTGGTCAGGATCTTCGGCAAAAAAGCAGAAGATAATTCAGAATTTTCTTGGTCAGAAGTTTTCAAAGAAGCTTTCCTGAATGGGTCTGTCTTTCTCTTGGTGGGAAGCGTCTTAGTAGGAGCGCTGACAGGGGAGAAAGGCTGGGAGAAGATGGAGCCATTCACCCAAGGAATTTTTTACGGAGTCCTGACTTTCTTTTTGCTGGACATGGGAATGGTCGCTGCCCGAAGGATAAAAGACCTTCAGAAAACAGGTTCTTTCCTGATTGGCTTTGCTGTCTTCATACCCGTGCTGAATGCGATTCTCGGCATCCTGATCTCAAGATTGCTGGGCCTTTCCGAAGGGAATTCTCTTTTGTTTGCCGTACTGTCGGCAAGCGCCTCTTACATAGCGGTTCCCGCAGCCATGCGGATGACCGTTCCCGAAGCCAATCCAAGTCTCTACGTTTCGATGGCTCTAGCTATTACGTTCCCCTTTAATATAATAGTGGGTATTCCTGTGTACTTGGAAATCATTAAAACTCTGGGAGGTTGACACTGTGGAGCGGATGAAAAAGGTAGAAATCATAATCACATCTTTGGAATTGGGAAAAGTGCTGTCAACCTTAGAAGAGGTGGGCGTTTCTGGCTATACCATCATTCGGGAGGTGTCAGGCAAGGGCGAGCGAGGGCTCGTGTCCAATGATGTAGAAATGGGTGCCGCGTTCAGCAATGGTTATGTGATGAGTATTTGCCCGGAAGACAAAGCCACTGAATTTGTGGAAATCATCAGACCTTTACTGAAAAAGTTTGGCGGTGTGTGTCTGGTTTCTGATGTGCAGTCAATCATCAATTAACCGGCACTCGCACTTAGGGGGGACTTCCACTTGGATCCCTTCAACTTACCTTCCCCCCTTCTCTCCACTTCCCGGAATCCCTATCCATTAGGCTGAAAAAATACTATAATAAATTACATCTCCACCGGGCAAACTAAATTTTAAGGCGCTGCAAACAATGCCCAAATGGGCCAGTTGAAAATTGTTGGCGATCGCTACGACTTGGCCACCGGCTAAGTAGAGCTGCTTGCTTGAGATAGCGCTGAGGAGAGAGTTCTGGAATCCCCATTGTTTGGCCTTCAGGATTGCAGGCTAAACGGAACATCCAGAAATCTGGTTGCTAAAAGTAAAATCCACAAACCTGGTTTGTTTAAGAACCCTGGTTTCTGCTAAACTGTATGTAGTGACAGCAAACCCTAACCATCTCTGTTCTTCTCTTCCCTCTGCTCTGCCTCCTCTCCCTGAGAGCGTTTCGCTCAATTTCAACGTTTTATCTTCCCAACTAGGAGAACCCAATTCCAAAATGAAGAAACCTCCATTCAAAAACCTCCAAGAATACTTGCGCGATGCCAACAAGTGGTTTTCCGCAACACCTGAGAGATCCCTGGAGGAAGCTTACAATGCAGCGCTGACCATCAAATCAATAGAAGACCAGCATTTTAACGGCCAAAAAATTTCAGCAGAAACAGCTCACTATAGTGAGAGTGTCATGCAGTATTTTGAGAGGGAGTTAACCAAGTACCTAAAGATCGCTAAACTCAACTTGTCCGCTTTCAAGATTAGCCGCTCACTTCTGGCCACTACCAAGTTAGACCAGCCGAAAGAATTTTCTATTAATTCTTACGATTCCTTTCAGGATTCAACCAATATCGTCCTGAGAGATAAAACGTCTATTACTTTAGAAAAGCTGACGTTTATTGATGGTGTGTTGGCTAAGTACATTTCGGAAGTGCCAGTGACTTATACCCCCTCATCCCCTTCCTTATTGGTAGCTTACAGCGAGAGCGAACAGCCTTTCAAATCTGGCCCGATAGTCAAAAACAATCCCGCCCCTTATTCTGTCGTTAAGTCCGTAAAAATGTCTGACTCAATTTCTGATAAAACTGGGTTTTTACCGCGCTCAATCTTGAGAACCGTTGAAAAGATAAAGAAAGATCTCGACCCGAAAGCAGAAGAGGAAGTTATTCAAAACTTCCGCAATTCCAAAAATAAGACAGTTATTTCGCTCAGGTTTATTGTCTTGCTTGTCCTGATTCCTCTTCTGACGCAGCAGCTCTCAAAAAATTTCCTCGTCGGGCCAATAGTAGACCACTTTCGACAAGAAAGTGCAGCGGAGATTTTTATAAACGAGGACTTGGAGAAAGAAGCTTTTGAAGACTTGGCGCGGTTTGAAGAGCAGCTGAAATTTAAAATGTTAATAGGCGCAGCACCTCACCTTTCCAAAGAAGAGGTAGAGGAGCGGGTCAAACACAAAGCTGAGGAAATTGCCGAAGAGTACAAACACGAAGGTAACAGCGCCATAAAAAATATCTTTGCTGACCTGATTTCGGCTGGTGTTTTTGCCATAGTAGTTTTCAACAGTAAGCGAGATATCGCTATCTTGAAATCTTTTATGGACGAGATTATTTACGGCCTCAGTGACAGCGCTAAAGCGTTTATTATTATCCTGCTGACAGATATTTTCGTGGGGTTCCACTCACCGCATGGCTGGGAAGTTATTCTGGAAGGCATATCCAGACATCTGGGACTGCCTGAAAGTCGGGACTTTAACTTTTTGTTTATTGCCACTTTTCCGGTGATTTTGGATACCATATTTAAGTATTGGATATTCCGCTATCTGAGTCGCATCTCGCCTTCTGCTGTGGCCACATACAGGAATATGAACGAGTGACATAAAATATCGGCAATCATTTATTGCTATGGGGTGTAAAGCAGCCCGCCCCACAGCAAGTAATATGCAAAATCTATGGGAATCAGCACGGCTGGCACACCCCCTATCCCTCCCTCTTGACCTATAGCGTTTTTCCTATGAGTGAGGTACTGAGAAACCCGGTTTCTTAAAGAAACCGGGTTTCTGGCGTGTACTTCATCCAACTGAAAACCGCTATAGCTCCCACAAAATGTAAACATTTACAAAGGCTTGTTAAGTTAAAACTTATCTTCTCAGTTTTTTATTCTACATTGGATAAAGCCAGCACGCACTGGGGCGAAGGTGCCCAGAAAAGCGAATTGCAAAGACTACCTTAAGAATCAGCTCCCTCCCAGCTAATAGGTTTAAACTCCTATTAACTGAACATTTGCGCAAGGTAGCAAATGATGGACAACAGAAAGCACTTGAGACGGCTTTCCCGGCGGGAAATGCTCGCGGCTGCCGGTGTGGGAGCTCTGGCCGCTACCGTGGGAGCCAAGCTGTTTGGGCATCAACGTGTCGCCGCAAACGACGATTCTCCTGCCGGCATCAGCCCTGACGAAGCCCTGCAAAAATTGATGGAAGGGAATAAACGGTATGTCGAGCAAAAACGCACCTATCCCGCCCAAAGCCTGCAGCGACTGACCGAAATAGCCTACAGCCAGCATCCGTTTGCCGTCATACTCGGCTGTGCTGATTCACGGGTATGCGCAGAACATATCTTCGACCGAGGACTGGGCGATTTGTTTGTGGTTCGGGTGGCTGGGCATATCCTGGACAGTGCGGTTCTCGGCAGCATTGAATATGCCGCCGAGCATTTGGGCGTGCCGCTAATTTTGGTGCTTGGCCATGAAAGATGTGGTGCCGTGAAAGCCGCCTTAGAAGGCAAGCCAGTCCCCGGTCAGATTGGCAATTTGGTAGCCGCCATCAACCCCGCCCTGACCAAGGCGAAAGGCCAAGCCGGCGATCTGCTAGACAACGCCGTCAGAGCCAACGTCAAATTGGTTGTGGATCAACTAAAATCTTCTCAACCAATCCTGGCTGAGTTACTCAAAGAGGGCAGGCTGAAAATCGTTGGTGCCCGTTACGACTTAGATAGCGGTAAAGTCGAGACGATCGCCTGAGGTGCGGTGATTTTCTAGCGCCAACGCACTTTCACACCCGCCCTCCCCTCTACAGGCAGTATTTCCCTTTGTGCCGGTGCCACCGGCATACAGCAACCCCTCTGGACTACAAGCAACTCATATCAAATCCGGCGGCATTTGTCTTGTATGCTGTCGCAGTTTTTAGTTTTGCAGGGGCAAAGGTGAGCGCCCTCACAGCTTTCCCGGCGTTACCGGAAACGATGTCAGCTTGGCGGCTCTCACCCTTCCGGGGGGCCAAATTCCAGATTTTGACGGAGCCGGCACGGCTATTCCCCTTAGGAAGCCCGCCCTTGCCGGTGGCGAGAGCCTCAGACCCTCTCCTACCGGCACTCAACTTGCCGGTCAGATCCTGTTGCGGTTGAAAATTCCGCCCCACCACTGCCGGTGTGTCTTGGATGTTTGGGGGTGTCGGAGAAGATGCGGAAAAATCGCAACTGGCAATGCTGCCCAATACCGCACCGGCTAGCATGCAAGCCACCTGCCATAAACTAAGCCTTGGCATTATAACATCAAAAAATTTACTTGTCAAGCAGTTTTTCTTTCCAGGATACAGCATATATCAAAAAACATCCGGATCTCGCACATTTAAGATTGCCTTCTCCACCCTTGAAATGTCAAGGGTAAAGCGCATTCCCTTGCTAGGATGTGGGGTCAAGCTCGCTTCTGGATATCGTGCGGCGATCAAATCAAAAACGACGTGCCAGAAACCCGGTTTCTTAAAGAAACCGGGTTTCTCAGTGCCCTTTTGCCCGATCTCAGGACTTGCGGGGTGTGTTCCGCAGTCGGGAACGCACCCCACTTCCCCTGACAGAATTCAAACGCTCAAACCCATTTCCTTCAAACTTTGGCGCAGATGACTGCCTGCAGGCAACTGGCGCTGCTCGTAGAGGGCAATCGCCTCTCGAAAAGTATCCAAACTCTCCAGCACACTGCCGGCTTTCAGCAGCGCCACACCCAAATTTTGATAAGCCTCCGCATAATCAGGGTCGATTTCAATCGCTTGCCGGTAGGACTCTATCGCTTCCTTCAGACGCCCCTTCTGCTTGAGAGCAATCCCCAAATTGAAGTGACCGAGAGCGAAATTCGGGTCAGTCCGCACAACAGTCTGGAAGGCAGAAATTGCGCCGGTCAAGTCGCCGGTTTCCAGCAGCAAGCTGCCAAAATTGTTGTAAGCGCCCAATTTAAGCTGCGGTAAAATAGCTTGCTCGATAGCCGCTTTATAGTGCGACTTCGCCTTAGACACCTTTGAAAGGCGAGTGTGGGCAATGCCTAAATGGTAGTGGAGTTCGTAGAGCACCGGCGCTTCCGCAGGGCTAGACGCGCCCCGCACCGGCAGCGCCGCCAATCCCAGTTCCAGCAGCGCGATGCCCGTTTCCACCTCGCCCGCTCCCACATACAGAGCGCCCAGCTTGCTGCAAGTGTAGGGATCGGAAGGGTGTTCAGCCAGATACGCTTCCATAGCCTGCCGCGCCCGGGTAAACTTATCAAGAGCTGCGATCGTTCCCGGCTGGTAGCCATAGTGTTCAATCGCCACCGGCGACAGATCAGCCACCTGCCACTGATTCCGCTTTTGCCGCAACAGATCGGCAACACTATCATCCACCATTGCGTGATAGGGGTGCGAGAAATAAATATCTGGGTGATTGCGGAACAGCCGCGACACCAGCGAGTAGGGAGATTGCGTCGCCCCCACTTCGTGGCGGACGAGATTGATCAGGATATAGCGATCGTTGAGCATCGCCTCCTTTATCTGCGGCACAATTTCTTTTTTGATCACTTCATCCGCATCCAGCACCAGAACCCAGTCGCCGGTGACGTACTTCAGAGATTCATTGCGGGCGGCTGCGAAGTCGTTGCACCACTGGTAGTGATAAACTTTCGCGCCGAATTCTCGCGCAATTTCAGGAGTGCTGTCCGTCGATCCGGTGTCCAGCACCACCATTTCATCCACCACGTCTCTGACACTGCTCAGGCACTCGGGCAGGGTGGCTTCCTCGTTTTTGACAATCATGCAAAAGCTAAGTTTCATCTGGCACCGCCAACAGTATTAAAGATTTTATTTTACCCCAAGTTGCTACTTATAGCCTTTTTCGTATGAGTGAGGTACTGAGAAACCCGGTTTCTTAAAGAAACCGGGTTTCTGGCGTGTACTTCATCCAACTGAAAACCGCTCTAAGTCTGCAGATCACACAAAACGGCGTTTCCAGCCTCAGCCTGGAAACGAGAGGAACGAGAGGAAGTTTCAACTTAATTCTGCGATAAAATACAGCGATCATCGCTCGCGATACCCGGAACGCACGAGCCAAAAAAGTAGGGTGCTTTCCCCCCTAGGGGAAACCCCCCCTACAGGTTTCCCACTGCCGGCTTGCGACAGAGCCACTCAACTAAAGCCGGCTCTGTTAAAATCGAAGCTACAGCTGCAATAACCTGCGGCAAAAATTGCTCCTGCAAATCTTAATGTTCCAGACGGGGATCTGAGGATTTTGGCTCACCGGCAGCCGGCAATCGTCCATATCTAGATGCCAGCATTCCTGCAAATCGTGTCTATTATACCATTGAGCTTTATTTTTGTCAATAGCCGCCGGGATTTTCCAGAAACCCGGTTTCTTAAAGAAACCGGGTTTCTGTACCCCGGGTTTCTGCACAGCCCTCCGCAGCCGCAGCCCTCTGGCCCGCCGACTTTCATTGGCCCCAGCGGCGCTCCAGGTTCACACAACCAACACAATTATGTAAAAATTTTGTGAAGAAATGCCCCAGACCGTTGGTTGCTCCCTGTTTTGAGGAACTTTAAAGATAAGAAAAATGCCTGCATCTAATAGGAAAGTTTCTGGGGCGGGCTGTCTGTGCTGTGCCGGTGCCGGCAGTTGTGAAACTTTTCCACACAAGCAGAGTCACTTGAGCGACCGGGGAGTTCCCCCCAGGACATCCCGTTAATCCCCTTAACTAATTTAAAGTAGGGTCTAAGCTTAGCGGCACCGAGGAAAGCATGCTTGAGGCCAGACGGGGCCAACGCATCTACTTGTGCAAGACAGTAAGTTGTGAAACAGCAGAGCTACATCCGGGTGAATATGAGTATCTGTGTAAATCCTGCCTGTCCCTATCCCAATAACCCAGACCACGCTCACCGCTGCCAAGCCTGCGGAGCCACTCTCCTGCTTCGGGCTCGCTATCGCGTCATTCAAGCCTTGGCGCAAGGTGGCTTTGGGGCGACCTTTGTGGCCCAAGACATCTCCTTGCCCGGAAGCCCCAGCTGCGTGATCAAGCAGCTGCGCCCCGCAACCACCTCGCCGCAGGTGTTGGACATGGCGCGGCAGCTTTTTGAGCGAGAAGCCAAAACCCTCGGCAAACTTGTCGATCACCCCCAAGTGCCCCGCCTGCTAGACTACTTTGAATCCAGCGAGCAATTTTACCTGGTTCAGGAGTACGTCGGCGGCTCGACCCTGAAGCAGGAAGTCAAGCGCAGCGGGCCATTTACAGAATTTGGCGTCACAGAATTTCTGGCGGAGCTCCTGCCGGTGGTGCAGTACCTGCACGAGCATCGGGTGATTCACCGGGACATCAAACCGGCCAATATCATTCGCCGCGACATAGACCACAAGCTCGTCCTGATTGACTTTGGAGCCGTCAAAGACCAAGTAAGCCAAACCGCAATCCTCAACACCTCAGAAAATACCGCACTCACCTCCTTTGCCATTGGCACCCCCGGTTTTGCGCCACCGGAACAGATGTCCCTGCGCCCCGTTTATGCCAGCGATATCTACGCCCTTGGGGTGACTTGCATTTATCTGCTGACCGGCAAATCTCCCAATCATATCGGCCACGATCCGGTAACCGGGGAAATCCGCTGGCGGGAATGCATCACTGTCAGTCCCGGTTTGTTGCGGGTGTTGGAAAAAATGCTGGAAGTTTCCGTCCGCAGTCGCTTCGGGTCCGCCAGCGAAGTCCTGAGAGCGATGGATGTGGAGCTGCACCGGCACAGCCTCAGCCAGGGCATGATCGCTCGGCCCAAACCTGATGTTCAGCCAGAAGACCGCACCGTTGCCGATTCAGGGCCTTCCTCAGGTATGTCCCCCGCTTCCAAGCTGGCTGAGGAAATTCGCGCCCGCAAAGCCCGCGCCGCCGCTACCCGCACCCCCAGTGGGGGCACCCGGAATCCCAGTCTGGGTGCCCATCAGGGGCACCGGCAGCCGACGGCAAAGGGGCTTCCGGCGGTAAGGCGAAAATTCCCCACACCTGGGATGCCTTGGGTGTGAAAACCGCCTACATCAAGGGCAGACGTGATTTTGCCAGCTGCGACCTCAGCCTGCTGGACTTGTCGAGAACCAGTTTAGCGGAAGCCATTTTCCACCAAGCTAACTTGGCTAAAACCAACTTCCAGAATTCCGACCTCTCCAATGCCAATTTTGGTCGGGCAAATTTGAAGCAGGCGAGTCTGCGGGACGCCTATTTGGCCAAAGCTTATATGAGCTACGCTTGCTTGGAAGGAGCCGATCTCCGGGGTGCGGACCTCAGCGAGGCTTATCTCAGTTACGCCAACCTGCGGGGGGCGAATCTCTGCGGTGCCAATCTCACCGGTGCCCGGGTCACCGACGACCAGCTGGCTATGGCTAAAACCAACTGGCTGACGGTAAAGCCGAACGGCAAAAGAGGTTTGTTTTAACCAGACTGAAGAATCGGGCCCACCGGCATTCCCAGCACCGGCTCTCCAGCGGGAATCAGGGTTTGACCCACCGGCACCACCGCCAGACCCGAGCAAAGCGCCAGATTGATTAAATTCCCCGAACTGTGACTGCCACCGGCAAGTTCAAACTCCCAAGCGCCATCAACTAATTGCAGCTTCCCCCACAGGTAAGATTCCCGCTTGCCATCCGATCGCAACTCCTGTCGCGAACGCGCCCGCACAAATACCGGCCCCCAGCCGTCTTTCAGACCGGCCAGCTTTTTCAGTGCCGGCTCGACAAACCGCCAAAACGTTACCAGGGTTGATACCGGATTTCCCGGCAGCCCGAAATAGAGCACTTCCCGCCCGGTGGCAGAAGCCGGAAACCTCGCTACAGTCAGGGGTTTGCCCGGTTTAATGGCCACAGACCCGATGTGAATTTCCGCTCCCAGCCCGGTGAGAATTTCCTCGACGTAATCGTAATCCCCCACGGAGACGCCGCCTGTGGACAGCACCACATCCGCGCCCGCCACCGCTCGCGCCATCGCCCCTGCCAGCGCCTGCCGGTCGTCCTCAACAATGCCCAGGGGCAGCGGCACTCCGCCGGCATTGGCCACTGCAGCCGCCAGAGCGTACTGATTGGAGTCGGCAATTTGGCCCGGTTGCAGGGGCCGGTCGGGCGTCACTAGCTCGTTGCCGGTGGAGAGAATCGCCACCCTCGGACGCCGCCACACCGGCACCTCAGCTAACCTGGCCTGAGCCAGCACGGCGATTTCCGGTGCCCCCAGGGCGATGCCCTCCGGCAGCAGCGGTGTCCCCGCCTTGTAGAAAGCCCCCCGGTGGCGCACAAAAGCCCCGCGCTGTGCCGGTGCGGCCAAGACAAAGACGCGAGAACCCTCCCGCCGCGTCTCTTCCTGCATCACCACCGTATCCGCACCCGCCGGCATCATCGAGCCGGTGAGGATTCGCGCCGCTTGACCGGGCTGAATTTCCTTTAGGGGCTTGACACCAGCGGGAATTTCCTCTATAATATCTAGGGTTGCCGGTGCCGAAGCGCTACAGCCGGCCAGATCATCATACAGCACCGCATACCCATCCATCGCGGAATTGTCCCAGTGGGGAAAATCGAGGGCGCTTGTCACCGGCACTGCTAAAATGCGACCGTTTGCTGCCAGCAAGTCCACAACCTCGACATCCCGCCCAGCATCCGGGTTGCGCACCAAGTTGAAAATGATTGACTCCGCTTCTAATACCGGCAACATAGCTTTCTTCCGCGATTCCTATTTCAATGCCTGATAGGGACTGACACCAATCAACAATTTTATAATGAACCGCCCCCGTGAAGGGACGCCAAGAAATTTCCTCTTGGCGCACGGGCGCGTCGGGCGCGGTTCATTTTAGTTGACACAAATGCCTGAGCCCCGACTTTCTGCTTTCTCCCTTCATCCTTGACTATTTTCCTGGCTGCCCTCAGGGGGGGGCTCGCCAATACCCAGCTGCTTTTTCGATGTTTTCAGCCGGTTCCAGAGCGTCCTAATTTCCTCGTAAGCTTGGTCTGGGGAAAGCTTGCCACCGGTTTCTAAAGCGCAGATGATGCTCACTTTTTGAGCGAATTCCTGGAGATTCGCATCAAAGGCTAAGTTTTGCGGCGAGAATTGGCCGTGGTAGCGACTGCGAGGAGATATAAAATCTCTAGAATCTGTCATATTTATCTCCATTTTATATAATTGTGTATGCGGTTTAATTGTTGGTTACTCACAGTGACGCTGACTGGAAGCCGGTCGGGGTTGCTGAAGCCGCTGGCCATGAGCGGGCCGGCGATGGCCACGAGATTGATGCCAATGGCCCTGATAGATGGTTAAACGGATTTCATCTGCCCTGTTTTTCTTAACTCAGTCTTAATCTCAGCTTAACCGGTTTATCATCAAGTGTGAGCGGCACTTGCGCAAGATATAGAAGAGGGAACCTGGGAGGGGGTTGCTAGGCAGGGCAAGGGAGTGGGGTGCGGGCAAAAGAAGGGAGGGCAGTAGCTAGGTATGAATGCGAAGACTGATTTGGACGGCGGTGAGAATTTGGCAGCGGATGCCCGATCGCCTTTGGCACCGGCATTGCTGACAGAGGAGCAGTACCGGCAGAAGATGCAGCGGCGCAAGCAGGTGCAGGAGAAGCGACTGGCGGAGCGCTGTCTGGAAAAAGGCTTGGTTATTGTCCACACCGGCAATGGCAAGGGCAAAACGACAGCGGCGCTGGGGATGGTGCTGCGCTCTCTGGGACACGGCTACCGTGTGGCCATTGTGCAATTCATCAAAGGGGCGTGGGAGCCGGCGGAAAAGGCGGTGCTGGAGCGCTGGGGCTCCCAGATAGAGTTCCGGGCGCTCGGAGAGGGGTTCACTTGGGAAACCCAAGACAGGGAGCGGGATATTGAGAAAGCCCAGCTGGCTTGGCAAACGGGGAAGGCATTTCTGCGCAACCCGGAGTTTAAGCTGGTGCTGCTCGATGAAATCAATGTAGCAATGAAGCTGGGATATTTGCAGGTTGAGGAAGTGATTGCCGGTTTGGCAGAAAAGCCGGCTGACACCCACGCGATTCTCACCGGCAGGGGGGCACCGGCAGCCCTAATTGAGCGGGCGGACTTGGTAACTGAAATGACTTTGATTAAGCATCCGTTTCGGGAGCAAGGCGTTAAGGCGCAACCGGGTATTGAGTATTGAGGGGGCGTGGGAGCGGCTGGTGGGGCGGAAAGCTGCTGCCACACCCTCTGTTCATAGGTGCCGGTGCAAACCCTCAAGATTCGCTCGTCGTTCTCGCTGACGGTGGCGACGGGCTGAAACTCGTTGAGGGGGACGGAGTATGTGTAGGTTGTTTGTTCGTAGCTGCTGACAATGGTGAGGTCGAGTCGCTGCTCCCAGGCGCTGCCGTAAAAACAGTCAAAGGAGGAGCTGGGCATGTAAAAGGCTCCTATGGCCAAGCCCCGGCGCACCTCAAACACTATATAGGTTTTGCCTATCTGTTCGGGTTGGGCGGACTCGCCGTAGTGATAAACCCCATCGGCTAAAGGCTGTTCCCCTGCAGGCATGGGGGCTTCTGGAATCGGTGCGCCGCCTGCAGTGGGGTACACCGTTTGCTTTGGGGTTTGCTTTGGGGTTTGCTGTGGGGTTTGCTGTGGGGTTTGCTGTGGGGGCGGCCCGGCCATGTCGGAGCCAAAAGTCGCAAGGGCGCTGGCAGCAGTGAGTGCGGTGCACAGGCCATTGGCGGCTAGCCCCAAAGCTGGGAGGAGCGCTAAGCTTGGCCAATTAAACCAGTTGAGCATTTTGTGCCACGGTGAGCTAAAGCGGACAAACCGGTTGTGCACCCTGGTTTTTTCCCTCTGGGTTTTCCAGTCAGATTTTCTGAGTTGAGAACGGGCTCCTTTGCGCCCTGTTTTCTGCGAAAGCCTTGACGCCGGTCGCCCTTGATTCCTGAATTCGTGTGCAAATATTAACAAAAAATAGAGCTGGGAGCCTTTGCAGCTCCCAGCTCTATTTTTTTCCAGCGCTCGCCCTCGGAGCGCTGCGGGCCACCGGTGAATTCAAAAACTGACCGCCCGACTAGCTGGCGAGATATTCGCGGACGTTGGCCTGCCGGCGGCGCAGCTGAGCCAGGGCTTGATGTTCTAGCTGGCGCACCCGCTCCCGGCTCAGATTCAGCCGCTCGCCCACTTTGGCCAGGGACAGCTCGCGACCGTCTTTGAGGCCAAAGCGCAGGGTAATCACATCCCGCTGCTGCTGTGTCAGTTCGGCCAGCAGGTTGTCGAGGTCTTGGCGCAGCAATTCCTGGGTGGTGAAGCTCTCCGGGGAGGCGGCTTCATCTTCGAGCAGGTCTTGCAGTTCCGTGTCGTGGTTGTCCCCGACGCGGATGTCCAGGGAAATCGGGTGGCGGGCCATCGTCAGGTACTCCCGGATCTGAGATGGCTCTAAATCGAGGGCTTGGCCAATTTCAGCCGGCGTGGCGCTCCGCCCCAATTGCTGGGTCAGCTCCCGCTGGACTTTTTTGATTTTGTTAAGTTTTTCGGTGATGTGGATCGGCAGGCGAATCGTGCGAGCCTGCTGGGCGATGGCGCGGGTGATCGCTTGGCGAATCCACCAGTAGGCGTAGGTGGAAAACTTGTAACCCCGCGTGGGATCGAATTTTTCTACCCCTCGTTCCAAACCGAGTGTGCCTTCTTGGATCAGGTCGAGCAACTCCAGATTGCGCTTCTGGTATTTCTTGGCAATCGCCACTACCAGGCGCAAGTTGGCTTCAATCATCTTTTGCTTGGCACGCTGTCCCTGGTGCACGAGCCGGTTCAGCTCGACTTCCGAAAGCTCCAGGCGAGTCGCCCACTCTTGCTGAGTGGGTTCGCGGTCGAGCTCGTCGGCCAGGGCTTCTTTCGCTTCAATCAGCGCCATCATTTGCTGCACCTGCTTGCCCAAGACAATTTCTTGCTCGTGGGTCAGCAGCGGCACCCGTCCGATCTCGTGCAGATAGGTGCGCACGATATCAGCCGGTGCGGAAGGCCGTGCGCCCATGTAAGTGGGGTTGGCGGTCATGGTACGGTTCTTTGCTGTGGGCATGAGTGAGTCGTGAACTCCCTAAATGAAAATTAAAGGTTCATTCACCTGCCCAACTCTCAGGGCAGGAGAGCGCGTTTCAGTCAGTTGAAGCTGTTAGAAGCTCGTTCGCGTCGGAGAGCGGTTGCCGTGGGTGGCCCGCCCCTACACCGGCCACCCCTGGCCGCCACACCGGCAACTGACAGTACGGGGTGACAGGTGCTTAAAACTCGAAGTAGGTATGAGTTTGCCTTTTTGTATAGTATTCCACATTTAGACGTCTGTAAACAGTCAGGGGTTGCTCCTCCACTCTTATATTCTTAAGCTTTCCCCAAAATGCCGGTAAAATTAAGCTTTTCTACATATAATTGCCAAAGCATCTGGGGCGAATCCCCCGCAGGGTAGATTTGCTGAGGGTTTCCTTGGATGACGAAATGCTGACATTTTGGCACTCGGAAGGCCGCTGCCTCCGGCTTTTGCCGCCCCGCTCAGAGGCAGCCAGCCACTGCGCTAGCGGCGAGTGTGTTGTGGGTAACATGGGGACTTCTACAGACCTGACAGGCAACATATGTCCAATTCTGGCTTAACAGCAGCTAAGAGTGGAGCCAAGTTGGCAAAAAAATATTTGTGTGTGACAAACTGCTGACACTGTAGAATTCTCCTGATTTCTATGATCAACCAGCCACGGGCAACTGGGCAGTCCTAAAGGCTCGCAATTGCCGAACCTGTGGGGGGTGGAAATAGGGTGATAACCAGACAATGAGATTGCTCAACCGGCTTTTCCTTTGGGTGACGTTGCGCCAGCCGGTAAAAGCGGCGCTGCGGTCAGAGGGAGCGGGATTGACAATTTGCAGCAGGCATGCTATTGTTTGCGCAAAGATATGGCAAAGGCAGATGCCGGCAGCTGAGAGGGCGGGAGCGCACCGGCGGGGAGCCGGTGGACTCTGACTGTCGATTTCAACGGCACTAGATTATTATCCGGGCGGCGAAGTTTGTTCCCAGTCGCATGTTCTAGTGACACACAATGCCCCATGCCCCATGCCCAATGTCCAATGCCCCTACTAGAAACCCAGATCCGCCATAGCGGCTTCACCTTCTTCCATCACAATTTCTGTGGGCATATTTGCCCAATCTATATCGCCAATTTCACTGTAGAAAGTTTCGTCGTAGGGGCGAGTTTGCACCACCACCGGCATCGGTACGGCGTGCCCGAGAATCAGCGCTTGTTGCTTGGAATCCAGCTTGGCCAAAACAGCTCGCAAACCGGCAGCTCCCGCCACGCCGGTGAAAATGGCGTCAATGTCTTTTTGATCGTTGAGCAAAGCGGTGATGCGGGTGCCAATCTGAGACATAATCTCATTATCGATGCCCGAAGGGCGCTGGTCAACTATCAAAAGCGTAACAAAATATTTTCGCATCTCGCGGGCAATGGTGCCAAAAATCGTGGAGCGGACAACAGAGGGGTCGAGAAAGCGGTGGGCTTCTTCGATGGTAATCACCAGCTGGCGGGGGCGATCGTTGGGATTTTTCGTGCGCAAGAACTTCTCGGACTTGCGCACATAGCTAGCGTGAATGCGGCGGGAGATCATATTAGTCACCATCATGTATGATAGCATATCCGCGTGGCAGCCAAATTCAATCACGACATGCTTGCCGGCATCCAGGGATTTCAAAATCTGGGTGATAAAATTTCTAGACCCCTTGTCGCGTATGTATTTCAGCTCCTCCAGACGCGCGAGCTTGCGCTGGAGCGCCCCAATCGAAGCCCTGTTTCCTTTCTTTGTCTCGCAGAATTGCTGAATTTCCTCACTGCTCATTTGCAGCAGGTCACTAATCCAGGATTCGCCTAACTCGTTGCGCAGAATCAAAGCATTTTCCATAGCCACGTCCGAAATGTTTAACTCCCGCTGCACCAGGGCGATATCTTCAAACTCAATTTGAGCGTAACTCAGAAACAGTTCCTGGGCGTCGCGCACGCCGCGACTTTTTGTAGAAATGGGATCGAGGGTGTAAATTTCAACTTGACCGGGGAAAAGCTGGCGCAAACCCTTAACAATGCTGTACTGCTTGCCTTCCGAAACCGCTTCCCAGCCATACTCGGAGTGCATGTCAAAAATTAGGTTCACTGCAGCTTGCTTGCGGATAATTCCAGACAGCAGCAGGCGGGTGAGAAAAGACTTGCCGGTGCCGGATTTGCCGAATATTCCGTTGCTGCGCTCCACGAACCGGTCGAGGTCTAAGCACACCGGCACGTCCATGTCAAGGGGTTTGCCGATCGCGAAGTTGCGCCGGTAGGGATCGTCTTCCCAACCGAAAACGCAGCGAAAGTCTTCCTCGGTGGCTTCATAAA
>Ga0185317_100219_pt1 | contig 18357 bp, 13 predicted proteins | sample DevilsHole_FD_128020 | JGI IMG/M metagenome (GOLD analysis project Ga0185317, IMG submission 128020) | Groundwater microbial communities from Devils Hole, Nevada to study Microbial Dark Matter (Phase II) - Devils Hole (SPADES assembly)... | ecosystem: Environmental > Aquatic > Deep subsurface >...
ATCCTGTGGGGGTGATACTGATTGGCACCGGCTTAGTGGTTTTAATTGTTTTAACCGGCTTTGGCTCCTGGGCGTTCGTGAGATCGCTGCTCCGCCGGCAGCCGGCACCCGAGCCGACCCCACCGGTCGTTTTTTCCAGCCCGCCACTGATACCGGCACCCTCTCCCACTCCCCCGCTCAGCCCAACCCCCACGCCACAGCCCAGCAAGCGCCTGGAACTGCTGCTGGGCACCCCCACCACTGTGAGCGGCACCCTGCAAGCTGGGGAAACCGTTAGCTATGTGGTTCAGGCGCTGTCAGGAGTGGAGTTGAGCGCTGAGGTGAAGGGCAAAGATGTCCTGATCACAGTTATGGGGCCTGACGGCCAGCCCCTGCCCGGACAGTCTCAAGGTGTGTCTGTGTGGCAAAGCACTGTCCCATCTATCGGCGACTACACCCTGCAGCTCAAACCTGCGCCCCGACAGCCGAAAGTTGAGTACCAGCTACAGGTGAAGTTGCAGTTCCCGCTGTCACCCACTAAGACTCCGGAACCGACTCCGACTCCGACTTTCACTCCGGAACCGACTCCGACTCCGACTTTCACTCCGGAACCGATTCCGACTCCGACTTTCACTCCGGAAACGACTCCGACTCCGACTTTCACTCCGACTCCGACTCCGACTTTCACTCCGGAACCCATTCCCACTTTCACTCCGGAACCGATTCCCACTTTTACGCCGACGCCGACGCCGACGCCGACTCCCACGCCGACTCCCACACCGGCGCAGACACCGGCTCCGATTCCCACACCGGCTCCGACACCGGCTCCGATTCCCACACCGACTCCGACACCGGCTCCGATTCCCACACCGGCTCCGACACCGGCTCCGATTCCCACACCGGCTCCGACACCGGCTCCGATTCCCACACCGGCTCCGACACCGGCTCCGACTCCGACTCCGGAACCGTTTCCCGCGCCCGCACCGACTCCCACACGGGAACCGGCGCTCCCTTCTTTTTAGTTCAAAACTCAACCGTCAACTCGCACTCTCAGACTCGCCCAATGAACGCACTTCTGATTTCTGGAACCGATACCAATGCCGGCAAAACTGTTTTGACTGCGGCTCTGGCTGCTTATTGGCAGACTTACTGCAGTGGGAAAACTCTCGGGATTATGAAGCCGGTGCAGTCGGGTGCGGGAGATCGCGAGCTGTACTTGCGGCTGTTTTCTCTTAACCAATCCCCAGAGGAAATGACGCCGCTGTATTTGCAAGCGCCCCTGGCTCCCCCCCTGGCGGCTGAGAAAGAGGGGCGTTCGGTGGATCTCGCGCCGGTGTGGCGGGCTTTTGTCGCACTGCAGCGCCGGTGCGATCTGGTTTTGGTGGAAGGGCTCGGCGGACTTGGATCGCCGGTGACTAGCGAGCTGACAGTAGCGGATTTGGCCAGGGATTGGCGGCTGCCGACTGTTTTGGCTGTGCCGGTGCGTCTGGGGGCGATCGGGCAGGCTGTGGCCAATGTCGCTCTGGCAAAGCAAGCCGGTGTTTCCCTCACCGGCATTGTCCTCAATTGTGTCGCCCCTTGCTCTGAGGAGGAAATTGCCAGTTGGGCACCGGCATACTTAATCGAGTCTCTGACTCAGGTGCCGGTGCTCGGCTGCTTGCCCTATCTCAATGACCCGACTGACATCGCCAAGCTGGCCAAAGCTGCCTCCGATTTGGATCTGGAACGGTTGCTCCCGAAACATATTTCGATAAGTTTTCAATCGTAATATGTCGCATGGAAAAACCCGAAATTTATACATGGTAAGCTTTATAAACTATAATTTTTTATAGATTACGGTTGATTGCTGTAAAATTCGCGCGGCGGCTGTCGGGCGGAACCCAACCCCCCAACCCTCTGGCGCGCGGAGAGTGGGGGCGAGAGAAAGTGCCCGACACCTGTTCCTCACGCCAAGAGCGCGTCTAAATGCTTTGGACAATATAGCAATGGAAAGTCAGTTGGGGGAGATTATGATACATTTACGCGGCATTTGTTCTGGCATCCCCGGACAATGCAACGATAGCACTATCACTAGCAAAAGTGATAGAGGCGGTATCCCGCAAAGCTTTCAGGACAATCCCACGCGCTCGCCATTCCAGTCCCGCGAAGCGCGTAAAGCCACAACTGGGACATTGGAAGATTCAAAGAGCCACTATCTAACCAATAAAACTATCCTCAAATCTCTCTGTATATTATATCAGGCTATCCGGCTTTGTCCATAAAATCCGTGATTAAATTTTCTCTCTCTGTCAGTATTATACCACATTACACGGCGTTGCCAAGGAAACCATGTATTAAATCTTGCCTCTTTGATATAGCAGTATGCACTTAGGTTAGGAAATAGATAAAACTGCTGCATCAACTGATTGCCTTAACTCCTCACCCCTCACAAGAGCTTTGCGGATATAGATTATATAGCAGTAGGCAGTCAGTGCGCGGACACGGGCAGGACGCTGTCGCGTCCCGCAACGCTTACGGAGGGAAGGCGTAGGGCAGGCGAGACGCCTGCCCTCAAGGTCTCTGGGAAGGACGCGCTTTCGCGTGCCCGCAACGCTTACGGAGGGAACGCCTGTCCTACGTTCTAATCTAAGTGGCTACTGCTATACTTTGGGGTTCATCCCTCACTTCTTAAGCCTATTTACCGCAGAACAATTCTGACAAATTTTTTTAACAAACCCCTTGACGGCGACGGTTGTGCAACAATTGCCGAAGAAAGTGTGTCAGTAACTCGTTTGACCATACCTGGCACCCAGTGCCGGCGGCCACTTTCTGCGTGGGCTTGGCCCTAGTTGAGCGCTTCTTATCGGGAGAAGGGTTGATATGAACCCCAGCTAAAAGCCAGCTTCCAAGCGTGGGAGCCAGTTGGGGTTTTACCCTTAGGTTTGTACTTTTGGCAAAACCCAAGGGCATTCTGGGCACACTCCTAAAGAGTGCTGCCCAGTTGCAGGAAAGCTGGATGACAAAGAGTTACGTCCATCGTCTGTCAAGCGTTCGTAACTTCCGTAGTTGCTAAAATCATAGAAAAAGCCTTTGCGCATTTTGGCTGCTTTAGGATTGCCATGAATGTAGCGGAGGGTGTTTAAAGCGCGTTCCCTATCCGAGGGGGCAAATCCGTCGCAGTAATACCGCTTTTCCCAAAAATGGCCCGTGCGCTTGAGCAGGCGGTTGAATGCCCCCTTTTGGGGGTAGGTTTTGGGGTTTGTCTGCGGGTAGCGTAAGGGGATAGGCGTTGCATGAGCGAATGTAATCTTTTCACCGATTGCAGAAACAGTCGCGCTCATGCTAGCTGAGTCACGCAGCCGCAACGCTTACGCCCCTACAAAGTATTCTGTAGGGGCGTGCCGCAAAAGGCGGCGCGGATCTTTACGATCGCGCCCGATATAACGCGCTTCGCCAATGCAACGCCGTTCTCTACTTCCCAGCGAAAAGGTCTAACCCCTCAAGGAGAGCGCCTACAGCATCTTGATAGTTGTCCAGCGTTTTCTTAATCGCATAGAGTCAGACCTCCCGGCAGTCGCGCCGCGATAAATTGAAATCGCGGTTATTGCAGCGAGTGGTGATCTGATAGGAGTAGCCAGTTTGGAGATAGCGCGGTTTTCTAGACATGAGTAATTCTGATTGCCTGCGATAAAAAACTTGCGAGTGACAGCTGAAGCTATACTAACGAAAACAAACGGGCTAATTTGGATCTCAGCAAAATTGGACAGGTAGGGAACGGCATAGATTAATCAAGGAAGCGGTGATTGAGGACGTGCGCCGGCATATTGGCGAGCAAAAAGTGTTTGACGACATCACATTAGTGGTGTTAAAACAGAAGTAGTCCCCTGGAAGCCCCCAGAAACCGGGTTTCTGCGACAAGCCTGAAACCGGGTTTCTGCGACAAATGCCCGCATCTTACCCGAACCCTTGAATCAGAAACCCGGTTTCTCCGCCTGCCACGCCGAAAGCCTGAAACCGGGTTTCTGCGACAAATGCCCGCATCTTACCCGAAACATTGAATCAGAAACCCGGTTTCTTTGCCTGCCACGCCGAAAGCCAGAAACCGGGTTTCTGCGACAAATGCCCGCCTATTACCCGAAACATTGAATCAGAAACCCGGTTTCTTTGCCTGCCACGCCGAAAGCCAGAAACCGGGTTTCTGCGACAAATGCCCGCCTATTACCCGAAACATTGAATCAGAAACCCGGTTTCTCAAAAACACCGGACTGCCGGCGGCACCCTCGACGATCGGCTGGTTGGCGGGAGCGGACAGGGCGATCGCGTCGCTCAGGATTAAGGTGAGGCTGTTGCTGGCGCTGCCGGTGAAGTCGATTGTTTCGATGCCAGCAATGCGCAGGTCGGAAATGGCCGTCAAGTCGAGACTGAGGTTTCCGGTAAATTCCGGTAAACCAAGGCAGGAGGCTCCAATCAGTCCCATCCATAGGACTCCGTTGGGGAGAGCTCTCTTAGCAAAGATGGTCTGCTTGCCCCGCCTCTCCTGAGAAATTGTCAGGATTTCCACACAAACGGTGAGAGGGGGCGGCCCGAGCAGGGCTGCCTTTTCATGCCGCAGGCAGTAGGGGCGAACCGCATGAACGCCCCAGCAGCGCTTTCTGGCAATCTTACTGGCTGTCAAGACTGCAAAAGGAAAACTTAGCCCTAAAATTGTGAGATAGCCGAAGCTTCGCCTACTTAAGACCCTATGAGTTCGCTACTGCAATCCTCCGCTCAGGCCATTGCTCTCACCCCATCCGATCTGTTTCTGCGACATCGCCTGAAAATCGTAGAAGACCTTTGGGAATCTGTGCTGCGATCCGAGTGCGGTCAGCAATTCGTAGACCTGCTCCAGAGGCTGCGCGACCTGTGTTCCCCGGAAGGACAAGCGCCCAACTTCATGGGGTCAGAAGTCTTGCAGGTTGTGGAAAAGCTGGATATTAATGACGCCATTCGTGCCGCTCGCGCCTTTGCCCTGTACTTCCAGCTGATTAATATTCTCGAACAGCACTACGAGCAGCGCGAACAGTTGCGAAGCCGCAACAGCGGGCGGGCGAGCGCCTCCGGCAACGGGGTGGGAGCTCAGGTATTCCCCAAACCAGAGGTAGAGCGGTTTAGTGGCGGACCGGAAGCGGACTTGTTGGAAAAAAGCTGGCAGGATTATAATGCGCCGCGCCGGGAAGGCAGCAGCTTCCAGGCACTGTTTCCCAAATTGCACAGCCTCAACGTTCCGCCGAACAAAATCCAGAAATTGCTAGACGGGCTGGACGTGCGACTGGTATTTACCGCTCACCCCACGGAAATTGTCCGCCAGACGATCCGCGAAAAGCAGCGGCGCGTCGCCAGAATTTTGCAACAGCTCGACACTTTGGAAGAAAGCGCCGGTGTGGGGGCGGAGGGAACACAGATCAACTCCGCCTGGGAGTCTTCCCTGGAAGCCAAAGCCCTCACCGAACAGTTCACCGAGGAAATTCGCCTCTGGTGGCGCACTGACGAGCTGCACCAGTTCAAACCGACAGTCGTCGATGAGGTGGAATACACCCTGCACTACTTCAACGAGGTGCTGTTTGATGTGGTGCCGCTATTTTACCAGCGCCTGAAGCGCTGTTTGCAGGTGTCTTTCCCCCACCTGCAGGCTCCCAAGTACAACTTCTGCACCTTCGGCTCCTGGGTGGGGGCGGACCGGGATGGCAACCCTTCGTGCACGCCGGCGGTGACCTGGCAAACCGCCTGCTACCAGCGCCAGCAGGTTTTGGATAAGTACATTTACTCCTTGGGGTTCTTGACTCGGCAGCTGAGCGTGTCGCTGCACTGGAGCGATGTCTTGCCGGAACTGCTGGAATCTCTGGAACAAGACCGGCTGCAAATGCCAGAGGTGTACGAGCAGCTGGCGATTCGCTACCGGCAGGAACCCTACCGCTTAAAGCTGGCTTATGTGTGCAAGCGCCTGGAGAACACCCGCGAGCGCAACCGGCGTCTGCACACCGGCTCACAAGACTGGCAGCGCCACAGCCTAGAAACGAGTGCGGGCTCCATTTACCGCTCAGGAGCCGAATTTTTGGCAGAATTGCGGCTGGTTGAACGCAATTTGGCGGCAACAGGACTGAGCTGCCGCGAGCTGGAAACCCTGATTTGCCAAGTGGAAATTTTTGGCTTCTCGCTGGCGGGGCTGGATATCCGTCAGGAATCTTCCCTCCACTCTGACGCCCTCACCGAGATCGCCGAATACCTGCAAGTTTTGCACCTTCCTTACAGGGAACTGTCGGAAGCGACTCGCTGCCTGTGGCTGGCTACTGAACTGAAAACTCGACGCCCGCTGATTCCGGGGGAACTGCCTTTTTCCGAAAAAACCCGCGAGACGATCGAAACTTTCCGCATCGTGCGAGCTATGCAGCAAGAGTTTGGCCAGGAAATATGCCAAACTTACATCATCAGCATGAGCCACGATGCCAGCGACTTGCTGGAAGTGCTGCTGCTGGCCAAAGAAGCCGGCCTCTATGACCCCGCTACGGGCGTTTGCACTATCCAGGTGGTTCCGCTGTTTGAAACGGTGGAGGACCTGAAAAACGCACCGTCGGTGATGCAAAGTTTGTTTGAGCTGCCTTTCTATCGCGCTATGCTCGCCGGCGGCTATGCCAAGATGCAGGGGATCTCTTGCACTCTCGATCGCGGGGGCAATGCCGGTCCAGCGCAGTCTTTGCAGGAGGTGATGCTGGGCTATTCCGACAGCAACAAGGATTCGGGTTTCCTCAGCAGTAACTGGGAAATCCATAAAGCTCAGAAAGCTCTGCAAAAAATGGCTGAGCAGTATGGGGTGGAATTGCGCATCTTCCACGGGCGCGGGGGTTCTGTGGGGCGCGGGGGTGGCCCAGCCCATGAGGCGATCCTGGCTCAACCCTCTCAGAGCGTCAACGGGCGGATTAAGATTACCGAACAGGGGGAAGTGCTGGCGTCCAAGTACACGCTGCCGGATTTGGCGATCTACAATCTGGAAAATATCGCCACTGCTGTGATTCAATCGAGCTTGCTCGGCACCGGCTTTGACGACATCCAGCCCTGGAACGAAATCATGGAGGAGCTGGCGGACCGCTCCCGGTCTCACTACCGCGCCCTGATTTACGAGCAGCCGGATTTTATTGAATTTTTCCACCAAGTGACGCCGATTGATGAAATCAGCCAGCTGCAAATCTCTTCTCGACCGGCTCGCCGCCGCACCGGCAAGAAGGATTTGGGCACTCTGCGGGCCATTCCTTGGGTGTTCAGCTGGACGCAAACTCGCTTCCTGCTCCCGTCTTGGTACGGCGTGGGCACTGCTGTGCAAACTTTCTGGGACGAACAGCCGGAAGAACATATGAAACTGCTTCGCTATTTCTATTTCAAGTGGCCTTTCTTCCGGATGGTGATTTCTAAGGTGGAAATGACTCTGGCGAAAGTGGACATGGAAATCGCCCACCACTATGTGCGGGAATTGGCTAAACCTGCTGATCGGGAGCGCTTGGAGTCTCTGTTTGAGCAAATTGCCAGCGAGTACAACCTGACGCGCGATTTGGTTATGGCTATCACTGGCCACAAGCGCTTGCTGGATGGCGATCCTGTCCTCCAGCGCTCGGTGCAGCTCCGCAATGGCACTATTGTCCCTCTCGGTTTGCTGCAAGTCTCTCTGCTGAAACGCTTGCGCCAGCACGGCAGCAGTGCTGTGCCAGGGGTGATCCACTCCCGCTACAGTAAGGCGGAATTGCTGCGCGGGGCTCTGCTGACTATTAATGGCATCGCTGCCGGTATGCGCAATACCGGGTGATTGGTTTTGGGAAAAAACCGCTCAGCCAGCCAAGGACGCCAAGGGAAGAGGGGAGGTTGTTAATATAGCGATTAAGCGGATGTGGGGGAGGTGAGGGTGAGGCGAATGCTGGGAAAGCAGTTTTTTGGCGGTGGTGTCGGGACTGTCTGGGGCGTACCTGGGTGGGCAAATCACCCAGGCTTCTCGCAGGGGCCAGTGTCAAGGGGTGCCGTGGGTATTTGAATCTGTCTGCACGGTGGTGGTGACGTCTGCGGCGCTTTGGCGAGGCAGCACTGCGGGTTTGTGGGTGGGAAGTATTTTGGGGGCGTTTGCGGGGGGATTGGCCACTCACAAGCGGACGGGGGAGAGGGGAGATGTGAGAGGGGAGGAGTGAGGGGAACCGCCGGCAAGTTTTTGCTGTTGAGCACAGCAGAGCGCCGCAGTAAAATTGTTTTAATACCGTTGTCGGGATTGCTTGGCCTAAAAATATGCCTCTGCTGTCGCCTTCTGAAATGATTATTGGATTTATTTCGGCTTCGCAGGCACAACTCTTGATGCTACCTTTAGTTGCACGCTTACTATGAGCTCTAATTTTTATCTTTACTCCCTAGTTGATTTTTATGCTAAACGCGCACAACTGGCAGTCTGAATTTGTCTTGCCGGCAGCATGGCTGGTAGCCGCTGGCGCAGTTATGCCTTGGGCGCTGACACCACCGGCACTCGCTCAAGCGAGGTTTAACGATATGCAAGGCCACTGGGCGCAAGCCTGCGCAGAGCAGCTGGCTTCCAAACAGATTATCAGCGCCTTCGAGGATGGCACTTTCCGCCCTTCTAAACCGGTGAAGCGGGGAGAGTTTGCAGTGATCATTGACAAGGCTTTCCCGAATGCGGCACCGATACGCGAGGCGATCAGATTTGCGGATATACCCACGGATTACTCGGCGGCTGCGGCTATTGAGCGCAGCTATCGTGCGGGTTTTATATCCAGTTATTCCCTGGAAATATTTAATCCGAATAAACCTATCTCTCGCTTGCAAGTGGTGCAGGGTTTGGTGAATGGTTTGAAGTATTCGCCGAGCAAGCCGGTCAGCGAAACTTTGCAGGCGGTTTATGAGGATGCGGCTAGCATTCCCAGTGCAGCAGAGCAGGCAGTAGCCGCCGCTACAGAAAAAGGTCTGGTGGTTAATTATCCCAATCCCAAGCAGTTTAATGCAGGTCAAGCAGCGACTCGGGCAGAAGTGGCGGCGTTTCTCTGTCAAGCGCTGCTCAAACCCGGACAGAAGGCTTTGGTTCCGGCGCAGTATATTGCTGGGGTGAAACCGCCAACTCCAGCACCCTCCGCAGCAGCGCCGACACAGCCAAAGCCAGCCGCAGCAGCGCCCTCCGCAGCAGCGCCCTCCGCGCCAAAGCCAGCCGCAGCAGCACCGGCACCGGCACCGGCAACACCGGCAACACCGGCACCGGCAACACCGGCACCGGCAACACCGGCACCGGCAACACCGGCAACACCGGCACCGGCAGCACCGGCACCGGCAACACCGGCACCGGCAACACCGGCAACACCGGCAGCACCGGCAGAGCCGACAGTAACAACAAAGATACAGGCAGTTGAAACCGGCAATGTGCGGACAGAATTTTCTTATCAGATAAAACAGGGTAGCGACACGGGCAGCAACTGGCGTTTGAAAATCCTCCGGGGGGGGAAAACGCTGATTGACGAGCCGGTGCTGCTGTCAGCGCGGAGACAAGCAGACAGCCCGATTGGGGAGGCGCAGCGGGTGTCAGAAGGCCGGCTGTTAAATCTGGTGGTGCGGGATATTGATGCCGATCGGGAACCGGAAGTGATTCTGGATTTGGCGACAGGCAAAAACAGCGATGGTTGCTGTTCGTATTCTTTGATTTATGACTATTTGCCGCTCCTCAACAAATATACGTTCATCGAACAGTTTTGGGGGAATGTAGGCTACCAGGTCAAAGATGTGGAGGGGGATGGCATCCCAGAGTTTGAAAGCAAGGATGAGCGATTTGCCCGCGCTTTGGATATCCCCGCTGAAGACGTTCAGTTGCCGAAGCGCATCTGGCACTACCGGCAGGGTGAGATGGTGGATGTGACCAGGCAGTATCCTCAGTTAGTGTACGAACAAGCCAAACAGCTGTGGCAGACTTTTTTGGAGCGTCGCAGCCAAAATCAAGAGGTGAGAGGGGTTTTGGCGGCTTATTTGGCGAATAAACACTTGCTGGGTGAGGACGCTGAGGGCTGGCAGCTGGTGGGGCAAGTTTACCAGGGCACAGATCGGGAGTCGTATTTCGCACAGCTGCGCCAGCTGTTTGCCACCTTCGGCTATGTGACAGCTAGCGCCCTGGAGAAGAAGCCGGAACTGCTCAACACTTTTACGGGGGTGTCGAACCCGGCGTTTTCTGTGGCTGTCAGCCCAGATGGCAAAACTCTGGCGGTTGGCTCCAGTAAGGATATTCAGCTGTGGGATCTCAGTGCCGGTCAGTTGAAAAGCACGCTGTCTGGACACGGGGGCAATGTTTGGTCTGTGGCCATTAGCTCGGACGGGCAGACTCTGGCCAGCTGCAGTGGGGACACGACGGTTAAGCTGTGGGATTTGGCTACCGGTAAGCAGACGCGCAGTCTGTCGCACGGCAGCTGGGTGAATTTTGTGGCCATCAGTCCGGACGGGCAGACGGTGGCGAGTGCTTTCAGGAAGCTGAAGCTGTGGAATAAAACCAGCGGCGAACTGCAACAGACGGTGGACGGTTTCGGGCCGGTGATTTTCAGCCCGGATGGGAAGCTGTTGATCGGCAGCGATGGGCGGGGCAATGTCCAGCTGCTGGACGCGGCTACCGGCGCGGTGCAGCGCACTCTCTCGACTGCGGATCATTCTGGAGAGGGGATGAAGTTGATGGCCATCAGTCCGGATGGGCAAACCTTGGCCAGTCTCAGGAGTGGGTCGAATACGATTAAGCTGTGGAATCTGAACAGCGGCGATATGCTGCGCAGTCTGGATGGCAAGGTGGAGGGAATTAGCGCTCTGGCCATCAGTCGGGATGGGAAGCTGCTGGCGAGTGCTACTGGTAGCGGCAAGATTCAGGTGTGGGACTTGCGTGCCGGTGAGCTGGCGCTGTCTTTCGAGAGCCATTCGCAACAGGTGAGTGGGCTTGCTTTCGGGCCCGACCGGCTGCTGGTTAGCGTCGGGGCTGACAAAGCTAATGACAGTCCGCAAGGGGCGATGAGTATCAAGAGTTGGCGGCTGCCCTCTTGAGATGTGGTGTATCTAATTTGCATGATAGCGGTGCGTTAGGGGGCGGTGGTGAGCGTTATTGAAATATAAATAAACTGCTCTCGCCCCTGCTGCCAGACCATTTTATTAGGAAATTTAATTGTTATAGCAGTAGGCAGTTAGGTTAGGAAATGGGCATCATCGCATCATCGTATTGGGCATTGGGCATGCATCTGTGAGTCTTCCCTCTGCGCCCCGATCCATGCGCCCCGATCCATGCGCCATGCAATTAATGTCCTGACCTAAATGACAAGTGCTATATATTTGTTTTGATGCCCTCACGCCTCAGTTATTTGAAAAATTGTTAAATATGATACAGCAAGCTAAAAAATTTTACTACACTATAGGTAAGAGAGTTTTACTGCGGTCTGAGTCCTAAAAGGAGAGGTTTACCCATGTCAGAACTTACCTTAACGGTTCCCACTCTCAGCACTTTGGAAGAACTGGAATTGGCGATTGCTCGCTACAAATCTACTGACCTTAGCGGTGCTGAACTCCTCCGTCAGTGGCAGGCTATCCGCGACGCCTCTGTCAATCAGGACTTGTTCAAGTCTGAAACTGACGGGGTTCCCGGACAAGATAGCTACTGAGGGCATTGGGCATCACGCATGCATGGGATTGGGCTTAGACATTGAGGGCGGGCGAGACGCCGTACCTACGGATATATACCCTGTAGGACAGGCATCTTGCCTGTCGATGATGTCCCTGAGGTTCGGAGGGAATGCCCTGTCTGTAGAACGCTCAGTCGCGTCTCTACGGTTGATTGCTATATAGCGTTTCTCATATTAGTGAGGTACTGAGAAACCCGGTTTCTTTAAGAAACCGGGTTTCTGGGCGTCGTTCATCCAACTGAGACACGCTATCAGGACTTGCGCAGCGACACTCAATGTGGTGTGGGGTGGGTTACGCGCAACGCGAGCCCCACCCTACAGATAGAGGCTTTGCGTAAGTCCTGGCTATATCAGCCGGTGTGGTGCAGCGCCTCTCAGGAACTATTGGGGTTTTTTGCTCTTCACTATCAAACCGGCAGTTCCCAAGGTGCCAAATACAAACACGCCCAGCGGGATAGTGAAGTCAAAAGCAGAAACAGCGGGAATTTCCGAGCCGGCTTGCAGCGCTGAAAAAGTTAAATCTACGAACAGCTTGTGGGCGGCGGTTGTGGGATGGATGCCGTCCCAGAAGAAATATTCGTTCGGGTTCTCGCAAATACTCCCCGGGTTAATGCAGGGCTGGGTGACATTCTTGAAACCAAATTTTTCAGGAGCCTTGAGGACTTGATTAAAGATAGCATTGGCATCCAGATAGGCGATCTTGATATCGGGGCCGATATTCTGGCGCAAATTGCTGATGGCTGTGGCTAATCGGGAGTTGTGCTGCCGGCTCAAATCACTGAGATATGCGGAGCGCTGACTGGTGCGCGTCTCTGGAAGCTTTCCTAAATCCGGCAAGTTGACCACCGCGATATTTTTAGCGCCAAGTGCCAGAAGCGACTGTACCGCCAGTGTTAAATTGTTCACCGGCACAGCTGGATCTGTCCCGCCACCCAGGTAATCATTAGCGCCAGCCCATATAATATAGAGAGCGTCGGTATCTGCGGAGGAACGGGTTGCTTTGAACCGCTCGATCTGGGCGATCAATCCGGGGATGTCGTTTTTGAAATTGCCGGTTGTCGCGCCACCAACGGCGAAATTGGTGTCTGGATTGGAGGTTAATTTCAACTGAGAGGCGAGATAGTCCACCCAAACTGGGCCATTGGAAAAGCGCCCAGAAAAGTAGGGGGGATTTGGGGGATTCTTCCCTTGGGTCGCTTTAAAGACCTTGCCGACATCTGAAAGGCTGTCGCCAAAGACATAAATCTCATCAATCTTTTGTGCGGAATAGCCGCTCGAAACTCCCAAAGCTGTTGCCAGTGCGATCGCAGCTCCGGCGGTAAACATCGAGATTTTTTTTACGGACATAGCTACTAATTTATGCTGGCAACCTTAGTTTTTAGTGAGCAGCCAATTGCGAGATAACCGATTTGTCTCAGTTGCTTTTTAAGACAAATTAGCTTTTCTTGTTGTTCCCACAATCAAGCTGTAATAATTGCACCTATCAAGGGAGCCGTGGTGCGTTAAGTGCCAAACGCCTGAGGCTACAAGAAAAGACATATTTCTTTAAAATTATTAAATTAAGTCTAAACCACTCGTCGATTTCTGGCCATCCTCCTGATGCCCAATTGACTTGAGTATGTCGTTTGGGAGCGGGCACATATAGCAGTAGAAAGTCAGTGCGCGGACATGGGCATCACGCTGGCCAGAACGCATGCATGGCCAGAACGCATGCATCTGTGAGTCTTCCCTCTGCGCCCCGATCCATGCGCCCCGATCCATGTGCCATGCCATTAATGTCCTAACCAATATGATTGCTGCTATAGCAATAATTTCACTCAAGTTACCATTTACCAATTGTGAGAACACGGCTTGTAAATAGCAACTTGAGTTACTTATATACCAGTACCAGGAGTGGGAGCTGGAAAGTCCAAAACGCCCTAGGATGGCGTTGACCACAAAGCTTGGCGCAGATACCGCACTCCCGACTCCTCGGAGCAGTATTTTTCTGCGAACTGCCGGCCATTCTCGCCCAGCTCCCGGCACCTGTCGGGATTGTTCCAGAGGTCGCGAATGGCATCAGCTAAGGCGTCCGGCGCAAACGCCTCGCAAGTAATGGCATTGTAATTGTCAAGTACATAGTCGGCAATCCCGCTAGAATTAGTAATAATAAACGCTTTGCTAAAACGCATTGCCGCCACCAAAGTGACATGACCGCAAGGAATTTCAGAACCTATAAGTGGCAGCACCATAAAGCGGGAATATTTCAGAATATTCATGGCTTGCGACTGGGGAAGATTCACATAAACTTTGACGTTGGGTGGAATTATGAGTCCCTTAATATTTTCTGGTCTGACGACAATCGCGATCGGAATATCGGGCAGTTTTTCCATCGCTGCCATCAGGGTTTGGTAATCCCGGGCATTCCCGCCAATGGCGCAGACATAATCTCCGGATATCATAGGAGTTGTCGGTTCGATTTCCGGAACTGACATGCACCACCGCACCACTTCAATGCGCTCTGCAGAGATCCCAAAATAGTTGCTGTAAAGTGACTTCTCTAGCTGGGAAAAAACAAAGAATTTTTCGGTTTGCTTGAACGCTTCTGTCATCAGGCGGCGCTTCATACCTTGCGGCATCACCGCAAAATTAAACGAATAGGCAATATGCTTGGTTCGCACCCCCAACTTTTTGGCAAAAAAAGCGCACCAGAAGGCCACTCTCGAATCGTGCGTAATCAGCAGATCCGGCTTTTTTTTCTTGGCGAAAAGAACGGCTTGCAAGCTGGCGCGGATCATGGCCACATAAGGCCGCACAATATACTTTTCGGGCAGTATAACCGGTCGGTCGTCAAAAAAGTACCACTCAATTTGAGTCTCGCCAAGTTCTGGCACAAACCATTTCCAGTTGTCGCCATAGAAAGGCGTGCAGCAAACGACACTCGAAAGTTTTTGCATACAGGTAAAAAAAGAGGTTTTACGGCTTTTCGATCGGGTTTATCACTTGCCAGCAAATAGGACTGGGCGGAAAAACTCAGCTAGGGGTGCAGGCAGTCATAAATGGGTCTAAAAACGCAGATATGGCCAAATCACCTGGCTTTCCGGATTGATGGCCAGCGCTACCGCAGGGGTGATGCTGTCACCACTGCACCTGTGGGGAGGAACTTGACCTAGTTGTCACACCCTCATGGTTGTCAAGTTGTCAAGGTTCTGTTGGATTTACCCCATTACAACATGCCAGCCGTCCCTAGGGACGGCTGAACGAATCGCACATCTGACTTAATATTAAACCGGCTTAGCTTGGGCTACCTGAATCAACCGAATAATTTCATCTTTCCGCACGAGTCCCACGATCTCGCCATTGTCGCGAATCACCGGCAGCTCAGTCACCTTTTGCGTTTCCAGCAGCGCCACCACTTCCAGCAGCGACTGCTGGGGTTTAACTGTGGTGGAGAGTTCCACCGGCAGCGCCAGCTCTCGCACCTGAGTGTGTGGCCAGAAATTTGTCGGGACGGTTTTCAAGTCATCGACGGCAATCGCACCAGAAAGTTGCCCAAAATCATTCGTTACCAAAAACTTTGACCGGCTCGGTTTGCCAATGATATAATCGTTGGCGAAGTCTCGCAGAGAAAGACGCTCTGACACAATCGGGCTGTCCGGCGTCACGGCATCGGCGGCGGTCAAACCGGCAAGCTTGTTCTGCAGTGTGGCGTACTGGGCGGAGCGACCGGCATTGCCCAGCAAGAACCAGCCGATTAATACATTCCACAACCGACCGAAAACCAACCCAGAGATGATGGCTATCCAAGCCAAAATCTGGCCGGCACGACTGGCAAACACCACGCCTTTATAAGGATTGCCGGTGATTTTCCAGACGATTGCTTTGAGGATATTGCCGCCGTCGAGGGGCAATCCAGGAATCAGATTGAACAGCGCCAGCGCCAAGTTGATGGAGGCGACGAGTGTGACAATCGCCGCCGGCGCACCAGAGATGCCGGTGCTGACGCCAATCGCTGTGAAGATCCCGAACAGCGCAAAGCTGACCAGCGGGCCTGCGATGGCCACCCAAAACGCCTCGGCGGGCGTTTTTGACTCTTCTTCCAGGTGGGCCAGCCCCCCAAACAGGAACAGCGTGATCGATTTTACATTAATTCCCTGCCGCAGAGCCACAAAGCTGTGTCCCAATTCATGCGCTAAGACGGAGGCAAACAGCAGCAGCGCTGCCAGCAGTCCCAGCAGCCAGGGCAGCGCTCCACCCAGCCTCGGAAACCCCTCCGCTAATTGACTCCCGTAGCTAAACGTCACCAGCCCCAGGATAAAAAACCAGGACGGATGGACGTAAAGCGGAATGCCAAACAGATTGCCAACGCGAAAGCCATTCATTTGGGCCACCTCTTGTTTCACCTTTGATAGGCTGTTTTCGCCTCTTCACTTGCTTTCATTGTAACGAAATGTAAAAAAAACCGTTCAGTTTGCCGGCTGCCGTGGTATCCGTCCGTTGCGGTTCGGTTATGCGATTGAAAGGTGAGGGACGCAGATGCTTCCCGCAGAATGCGCAGATTTACTCTCGTTCCCAGGCGAGCGATAGAGAAGCATTTTCCAGTCAGCAGAGCCTCCCTCCAGATATTATTATGACTTTTCACAGGCACTTTTCTGCTGATTCAGTATCTTCTGCAGAAGGCACTTGCGGCTCTGTAGCCCGACGGTTTTGCTGACAGTAACCTCCAGCGTGGGAGGCTGCTGCCAGAGGTCTTTCTTGTGGCAGAAGTCTCAGGTTAAACTCCTGGAAGCCTGAGGCGTAAATTTGCCCGCGCCGGGATTGACATCAAATAGTATTTATGGTAAGGCTGTGGATTTAAAAGCTGAGGAAGGAACCCGCTTGGATGAAATAGCCAGCTTCTGGCTGGAAGTGCTGGGTATTGAGAAGCAAGAACCTCTCAAGGATGCCCCGCAAAAAATTAAGAAAATTATAGAAGGCTTGACAAAAGAGCGATGCTTGCTGTTTCTGGATAACTTGGAGGATATCTTGCACCCAGCCAGCCATCACCAAGCGGGAAAGACTTGCATTTAAGGAAATGTCTGTCTTCCCCGAAAAAAATGGCTGTGCTTCCCGAAGGAAAGCGCAGCCAGAGATTAAGAAGCCAATGAGTGAGCCGGCGACTATCCCAAGCTTTCAGATTTTTGTTTGCTCTTGCGCAGCGAACCGGCACCCAAAGCACCGAACGCCAACATACCCAACACACAAGAGGGTTCGGGAACGGGTTCGGGGGTGACAGCGCCATTGCGAGCAAAGAATAAATAGCGACCATCCACAGAGCTATTTAAGCTGTTGTAAATCAGACCAGTTTGCTGATTGCTATCCAAGAAGGCACCATTGACCGCTGAACCAGCCAACTCAAAGAATGACCCTGGGGTGCCAGTGCCGTTGGAGAAACCGGCACGAGCGGAGCTGCCACCGAGACCATTTGAGCCGCCACTAGCACTCCCAGTCTCCCACTGGATCTGGTCGTAGTTGAACTCAAAGTCAAAATTGCCCGCCCCGGTGTCGGAGCGGTCGATCATTACCAGTTGGAACTGGTTCAACTTGTCTGTGCTCTCGTAGTAATAGCCAACAGGGTCCCAGTTGACAGCGAAAGCGTTACGACCGTCTACAGTGGTTTGCCCGTAAGTCACCTCCGCTGAATTCGCCGGGCGGGTATCCACATCAGCGAAGAACGGCGCTATTATGGGCGTATACGTGCTGGTGAGGCCGAAAGGCGTGTATGTAGACAAAGGCCCATTAAACGTTACGTTGCCATTGTTGTTGACAAAAAGGGAGCTGTAAGTCTGGCCAAAGAAGTTGGCTGTAAATCCCATATTAATTGCCCCGGTACTGCCATCGTCATTACCGGGTAACGTGCTGATGCTGGGGCTGTAACTTAAGTTCCGCCGGATTGCCCCTGCCTCAGCAGCTTGAGTCGTGGCCAAACTGAGGGCGGCCAGCATTGCCAGTGTCAGAGTTGATTTCTTTACCAGGTTGGAAGCCAAGGAGTAATTCATACATGTATCCAGTCTGATGTTCAGCGCAGGAATGCTCAGAACTGCGAGTAGCTGAAGCTGTAGCTAATCAGCAGCCTGTTTGGCCAGCGCTTACTGGAAAATGCTGTCATCAATGGCAACCGTAAAAAGCTCTGGCAATTACGCGATTGAGCTCCCCTTAATTATCGGTTAACGCTGGTCTTTTCTGAGTGATTTCCTGACTTCCTTCCAATCTAGCCTGCCTGGAGTGCAGTTTATATAAAATTTCCATGAAGTTTCTGTAAAGTTTTGATGAAGAATAAAGGCGGTTTAACTGCTAAACTTTAGGTGCGACACGGGCAGTGAATTTCAGTCCTGGCAAGCCCTATGGCCAAGACCGGGACATCTTAAAGATGCTATTGGCGCTCTCCGTGAGGGGTTAGAGCTACAGCTAGTTCTGAGGTGATTAGCTGCTTTCCAGGCTCTAGATACTGCGACAAACGAAGCCCGCCTAAGAAAGCGCGGCGTGCGCCAACGCGGGCGTTCGAGTAGAGCGAGATTCTATCGCATCGGGCATCATCGCCAGATCGCCAGATCGCATTGGACATCATCGCCAGATCGTATTGGGCAAAAGCTGTGAGTCTTCTATGATGCGCCCGGGGCTATGCGCCAGGGGCCATGCGCCATGCCATTAATGTCCTAATCTAAGTGAATAC
>Ga0185317_100220_pt1 | contig 18352 bp, 19 predicted proteins | sample DevilsHole_FD_128020 | JGI IMG/M metagenome (GOLD analysis project Ga0185317, IMG submission 128020) | Groundwater microbial communities from Devils Hole, Nevada to study Microbial Dark Matter (Phase II) - Devils Hole (SPADES assembly)... | ecosystem: Environmental > Aquatic > Deep subsurface >...
GCCGGCCAGCCCCGTATCGCGCCGATGGAGAAGGACGGCCTGAAACTGATGTCGATGGGATTCCTGATCGAAGACGGCCGAGCGGCGATCTGGCGCGGCCCCATGCTGCACGGCGTGATGCAGCAGTTCCTTCGCAACGTAAGCTGGGGCGACCTGGATTATCTGGTCGTCGACCTGCCGCCGACCACGGGTGACGTGCCGCTGAGTCTATCGCAACTGTTCCCGCTCACCGGCGCGGTGATCGTCTGCACTCCGCAAGACGTCGCGTTGATCGATGCGGTGCGCGCGATCAACATGTTCCGGCAGCTCAGAGTGCCGATTCTCGGTCTGGTCGAAAACATGAGCCACTTCGAGTGCCCTCAGTGCGGCAAGCGGACCGATATCTTTGGACACGGCGGGGCGCGGGCCGCCGCCGAGCGCGAGGGCATTCCCTTTCTCGGCGAGGTGCCGCTCAACCTGCAGACGCGGATCAACGGCGACCTGGGCAAGCTCGCCGAGAACTTCGCCGACGGCAGTTTGGTCCGACCGCACCTGGTGAATGTCACGGATATGCTGGTCCACCAAATCGAGAGCCAGGCCCAGCCGGCGATGCCTTCGCTGAAACTGGAATGATCTCGCCTGAGGTCGAATGCTGGTCGCCGCGACGAACACGGAGCGCATGAAATAGGGCGCCGCGACGGAATCGCCCGTCGGGCGCCCTTCGGTTTCTTGCAAATCCGCCGCTTGTTCTAGTGGCAGCACGAACGCAGTAGGCAGCACGAACGCGGCTGGCAGCACGGCACCTGGATCTTTTTCTCAATCGTCTTCGGCACGCAACGAGTGACCGTGTAGGGCACCTGCTTGGTCACGGTCTCGGCGACCTTCACCTTCACGGTGTAAGGCACCTGTTTTGTGACGCAGTAGGGCACCTTCTCCACGACCTCTTCCTGTACCATCTTGCAGACTCGCGTCGGCACTTTCTTGACGACCTCTTCCTGCACCATCTTACAGACCTGGTACGTCTGCTTCTCGACCTTCTCCTCGGTCACCATCTTGCAGACGGTCACCGGTACTTTCTTGACGACTTCTTCCTGGACCATCTTGCAAGTCGTCACTGGGACCTTCTCAACAACCTCTTCGCGAACCATCCTGGTGGTGGTCACGGGAATCTTCTTGACCACTTCTTCCTGAACCATCTTGCAGATCTTCTCCTGAATCTTCTTGGTCTCCGTCACGGGGACACACTTGGTGACCTTGCACGGAACCTGAATCTGTTTCACGGCGCCAGGGCAGTAGACGTATCGGCAAGTCACCGGGTCGAACACGCACGTGCCCGGTTCCTGAACACACTTGGCGACCATGACCTCTTCCTCGACCGTCTTGTACGTCGTGCACTGCACTTCGCGTTCGACCGTCTCCCACACGGGCTTGCAGACCGTGTAGCGGCATTCCTTCTCGATTGTCTCGGTCACCGGCTTACAGATGACCTTCCTGCACTCCTTCTCGATGGTCTCGTACACCGGCTTGCAGACCGTGTAACGGCACTCCTTCTCGATCGCCTCTTGCACGGGCTTGCATACGGTGTACTTCACCTCGCGCTCCTTGGTCTCGTACACCGGTTTGCAGACGGTGTAGCGGCATTCCTTCTCAATCGTCTCCCACACCGGCTTGCTGACCATCTTCTTGACTTCGCGATACTGGGTTTCGGTCTCGGTGCGGTAGCAGGTCTTGTCAACTTCCTTCCAAACCGTCTCGCAGACGTTCCGCATTTCGGTGACTTCCTGCCTCTCCCACACAGTCTCGCACACGGTCCGTTCAACGGTCGTGCACTGGTGCTCCACGGGCTGCGCACAACACCGCGAGCTGAACAGTCCGCAACCGGACTGTCCGCATCCGCCGTGACTCACCGCCGCTCCGAAGTAACTTGCCTCGGCTGAGGCTGACGTCCCCAGCGCGAGTGCGACCGCTGCCATCGCCGCCACGCTCCTCATGACTCCACCTCCACTTCTGATGCAACAGGTTGTCTCGTCTCCGGGGCATGCACCCAGCAAACCCCCCTTCCTATGTGGATACAAGGATAGTTAGGCGAATTTTGGAGTTTTACAGTCTAGTTGGAAAATAAATTTCTATAAAAAGTTCAAGTCGAATAAGACCTATAGGTTGTTTCAGGCATATGGATCAAATAGATAGATTTACAAGGAGGTCATGGGCTGTTGAGTTTGATGAGCAGCTCTGCTGCTCGGGTGCTAACCAGCCGGGAGACATTGGCGTCGCTGGTCGCAGTACCCTGCACCGCCGCCCGCGCTCGAGCAATCTCCGACGATCTGCCATGCTCGACCAGTCGCGACATAGATTCGATGGCGGCGAGTTGAGTCGCCTCAACTTGGGCCTCGATTTGGTTCGGTTCGTGGCCTGCACTCGCGAGCCTTTGGCGCACGGTCTGGGTGTCGAGCATTTCCAGCAGCGTATCGAGTCCCAGGGCACTTCCGAGGCGAGCTAAGCCGGTGGCGGCGTTGTAACAGACCTCGCGGTCTGGATCGTTCAGAAATGGCCGAAGCTGCTCGACGGCCTCTGGTCGGCCGAGCGAACCAAGCGCGAACGCTACGAGTTTCCGTGTGGCGGGGTCGTCGGCCTTGCCGGCGTTGGCGAGGTCGGGGATTACCGCGACCAGTTGTTGGCCGATCGCGTGATCGCCGGACGACTGCAGGTGGTCTCCTAGGCGGCCCAGGCTCCAGATTGCCGCCTCGCGTACCTTGCTGTCTACGTCATCGCCTAGGGCTTGTCGCAAAGCGCCGATGCCAACTGGCGACCGGAAGAAGCCGATCGCCCTGGCCAGGTAGTGTTGGTAGCTCACGACCTTGTCGTCTGGTTTGGGATTGCTCAGCGACGTCTCCAACTCGCGGGCGAGTTCTCGGGCGAAGGCTTCGTTCTCTTGCCACGCCTTGTCGTGTTGCAGGACGAGTGCGAGTTCGTGTGCGGCAAGCCATCGCCGCTCTTCGTTCGACCCGCGCAGGTCGGACAGGTATTCTTCCGGGCTGCGATGGCCGCCGGCGATCTTGCCGAACAGCAGATAGACGGTTACCACGATGGCGACGATGAGGGCTGGGATCAGGAAGAGTTGCACAATGAATCCAGCGGACGGTGGCTCCACAGGGGGCAGATCGCTGGGGTTGTTCGCGGCTGCGGGGGCGTGGGTTGGGGCGATGTCATCCATGGTGCTTTCTCGCTTGCGGTCTTGGTTCGGGCTACAAGTATAAGCGCCGAGGCCAGCCGACACACCAGCATCGGGCCGTTTTGCCCTCAAAGGTTAGGCAGCAATGCGATAAGCTACTCGCCGCATGAACCCGGAAACACCCGTTAGTTCGTCGCCATCCGAACCAACGGACCCGTCGCGCACGCCGGACGGCACCGGGCCGTCTTCCGAGCCTGCCGCGCAGAGCGATTCGGCGTCGCCCGTGGCTGGAGCCGAGGGTTACCAGGTGGCTGATCCGGAACCACGACCCGTACGCCCTGCCGCCGAGCCACGGCAGCCTCCGTCGACGTTCCAGCCGTCGTCCGCCGCCGCTGAGCCAAACCGAACTCCGGAGGCCGCCAACACGCCGGAGCAGTTGCCCGAAGTACACGAGGTATGGACGCGCTGGGTCGAGTGGAAGGAGCCGATCTATTGGATCGCTGGAACGCTGGGCCTTGTCGCGCTGATTGAGCTTGGCGGCGGACTGACGTCGGCGGCGATACTGCTGGCCGGCTTGGCGTACGGCCTCTACCAGATCGTGATCACTTTGGAGGTACCGGTTCGCGTCACGGCAGAGCACGCGGTGCACGAGTTCTTCGCCGCGCTCGCGCATCGGCAGCCCAGCTACAAACGGATGTACTTGCTGCTGACGACCGACGCCAAGCACTGCGACGAGTTCGGCAGCCTCGCCGAGTTCATTGCGTATTGGAACGGCCTGTTGTCGCGGCTGGCTCGCGGTCCGATCTGGATGACGCCGCTGGATTTTCGCGTGGAAGGCGTGACGTGCGCCTACAACCCCGAGCGGACGTTCGCATCGCTCCGGTACAAGGTTCGGGTGTTCACGCGCGGCAGCGGTGGCGCCGGCGAACCGCTCGCGGAGTTTGAGGCCGCCAACGCGGCGGTGAAGGGACCGGACGGACAGTGGTACCTGAACGATGGTACGCTGCCGACGCGCAAGCACCAGGAGTAATCATGACCACAGCGCAGGGTCGCGTGGAGTGCGTTCAGCTCAACTTGAAAACGCGGCAACCCATGCAACGTCTAGAACTGGCGACGGCTGTGCCCGGCGCGGGGCTGTTGGGCTGTCGTCATTCGCGTCCGGGCAACGAGCGGGCGGTGCTGCTGGTCGAGATGGAAACGCTCGATCAACTGGGCCTGGTCGCCGGCGAGATCAAGGAGAACATCGCGACTCGCGGCATCGCGATCAACGAGCTGAAGCCTGGCGCGCAGCTTCAGGTGGGCGAGACGGCAGTGCTCGAAATAACGGGTCCGTGCGCGCCGTGTCGGCGCATGGATGAGATTCGCGAAGGGCTTGCGGCGGAACTCAGGAACCGGCGCGGTGTGAATTCGCGGGTTCTCGTGGGCGGGCGGATTCTGCCGGGCGACGCCGTGACACTGATCAAGCCCGGCCGCAGCTTGCCCTAGCGTTGTTTGAGACGCCACAACCAGTGAACCGGACGTGCTGCATGAGAAAGCCACCTCGACGTTCTGTTGTCGTGTTCGGATTCAGCCTCGGCATCCTTCTGAGTTCGGTCACGAGGGCTCATGATTTGTGGCTGGTACCCGACGCCCCAGTCGTCGCCGGCCGCCCGCTGAACGTCCGTGCGAATTCCGGCATGAACTTTCCGATCAGCGTGCACGCCCCTGATCCGGCCACGTTTGTCCGCCGCATTGTCGTGACACCGGCGAGCGACCACGGCGAGTTGGAAGCGGCGGGGCAGGAGGGCGACTCGGGGCTGCTGCGTTTCAAACCGACCGACCGGGGCGTGTATGTCGTGGCGGTCGAGACACGCCCGCGGCTGATTGAGTTGAGCGCCGAGCAGTTCAACGAGTATCTCGTGGCCGACGGACTACCGCACATCTATCGGCTGCGTGTCCAAGAGAAATCGCTTGACCAACCGGCTCGCGAGCGCTACACAAAGTCGCCAAAGCTGCTCATCCAGGTGGGTCGGGGCGGCGAGGGGGACGCGAGTCGAGTCGTCGGACTGCCGCTGGAAATAGTGCCGCTCCGCAGCCCGTTTCGGTTGCGTGCGGGCGACACATTGGCCGTCCGGGTCTTGTTCGCGGGCAAACCGCTCGCGGATGCGAACCTTGGCTGGGACCTGCCCGACGACGGCGACGCGCCGAGCGGCACGGTGCGAACCAACTCGCGCGGCGAGGCGCTCGTCCCGATCGCCCGGGTCGGCCTCATGACCATCCGGCTCACTCACATGACGCGGCCCAAGGCAGACGACTTCGAGTGGGAATCGTTCTGGACCACTCTGACGTTTCGTATCGAAGAACAGAACGAGTGATCGGGCAGGGCGGGCGTGGCGCGTTCGCCATGAGCCGCGAGGTCACCTGCCGCGCGTCGGGTTGCCGTGCCGGCGTTTACGAGTCTATCGGCATGACTTGCTTGGCCAGAGCGAGTCGGACTCCCGGCGAATGTGACCCGCGTCGGCAAGTCTGTTATGATTCTGCCGCCTTGAGTCACCGATTCGATCGAAGGAGTCGCCTATGGCCTGCTCGGTTCAAGTATCGCTCGACTTGCACACGATTGAAGACGCCCTCGCCGTGGCCACGATCGCGGCCGAGGCGGGAGTGGATTGGCTGGAGGCGGGGACGCCGCTGATGATGGAGCAGGGCATGGCCGCAGTGCGAGCCTTGCGGGCGAAGTTCCCGAAGCATCCGATCGTGTGCGATTTCAAAGTCTGCGACGGCGGCGAGTACTTCGGGCAGCTCGCCGGCGAGGCGGGGGCGACGCACTTCGACATCATGGCCGCATCGCACGATGCGACGATTCGCGGGGCGCTGCGAGCGGCCGACAAGTACAAGCTCAGGGTGATCGCCGACACCATGTTCTGTCCGGACCCGGTCGCCGCCGCAGTGCGGGCGCAGACGATCGGCGCCCACATGATCGGCTGGCACCTCGGCTACGATCACCGCCACGAGAACCGCGGCCTGCGGGCGATTGACGGCTTGGCCGATGTTCTGGCGGCGGTGCGCATCCCGGTCCAAGTGGTCGGCGGACTTTCGGTGGAGCACGCGATCGAGGCGGCCCGCATGGGCGCGGCGTCGGTCGTCATCGGCGGTCCGCTGGTGCCCGGCGACCGTGGGGCGAAGCTGGCGACGACCCTGCGCAAGGTGGTCGAGGGCGTGCGCGGCGCCGGTGCGGACGAGGAACCGCCGTTCTGATTTCTGTGTGGCTCGCGATCGACTTGCGTTGAAGACTATGGAACGAGGCCCGTTTCCACACAAGCCCGACGCGCGAGCGAGGGACTGATTCCCAGAGCCTCGCTCGCGCGTCGGGCTTGTGTCCAGCACACGCGAGGAAGTTATTTGGCCCTGTTCCTAATGTGGGGCAGGCATCCTGCCTGCCCGGCAGACCATCTGCTCCACAGTTTCAGCGGAGTGGCGAACGATGACTCGGTTGCATTTTTCCCTGGCCGGCTTGCTCGCGGCCGTGGGTGTTCTGGCCGTGGCTTTCGCGATGCTGCGTTCGCAGTCGGAGCTGCCTGCCTCGCTCGCCTTCACCGGCAACGTCGGCGTGTTCGCGTTCGCCCTGGTCGGCTTGGTATGGCGTCGCGGCCAGGACCGCTTGTTCTGGCTCGGGTTCGTCGTGCTCAACGGCATCTACAACGGTCTGGCGTTTGGGACCCCGTTCTATGTGCCGATGCCCTTCGGCAACCAAGGTAGCGGCCTGTTGGTGACGACGCATCTGCTGAACCAGATGCACGCGATGCAGCAGGTGCCGTTGCAGGTGGGCGGGCGCGTATCGGTCAATTACCGCGGCAGCGGCACGTACTACCCAGGTCGAATACGAGCCATCGCGGGGCCATCGTACGACATCGCGTTCGACGACGGCTCGCAGGAATGGGCGCCGGCCAGTCGGCTGCGAAACCTCACGAACCCGGAACAGACGCCGCGACTGATCGTGGGCGAGGCTGTATCGGTGAACTTCAGAGGCAGCGGCACGTTTTTCCCCGGCAGGATTCGCGCGGTCGAAGCCAAGATGTATGACCTGGCCGGGTTGGGCGGGCGCGGCGGCCGGCGCCATCTACTTTCTGTGCGCCGGTGAACTGGCCGGCAAGGAACAGGCCGACGCTGTGTATTGGATCGGCGTCGGGACGTTCCTGGCGTGCGTCGCAATCTTGCTGGTCGGCGGACGCATCGAACGCACGCTCGAGATTCTGAACTGGATCCTGATCGTCTTCATACTGGGCGGCCTGCTTATCCTGTGCCTGTTGTTTGCCCGGCCGTCGGCGTGGCTCGACGCGGCGGCGGGGTTCGTCGGTTTCGACTTGCCGTCGCGCGAGTTCAAGCCGCTGCCGCCCGGGGCCGACTGGTTCCTGATCGGCGCGTTCGCCGCTTACTCGGGCGCGGGCGGGGTGATCAACCTGGCGCTCTCGAACTGGGCGCGAGACAAGGGGTTCGGCATGGGCCAGGTGGTCGGCTTCATTCCGACCGCCGTCGGCGGGCACGAAGTGAAGCTCGCTCACACCGGCCAGGTGTTCGAGCTCACGCCCGATTCGCGCGACCGCTGGTCGCGTTGGTGGCACATCGTGCGAATCGATCAGTGGGGCGTGTTCTTCGTCGGTGCGTTTCTGGGCATGGGTCTGCCGGCGATCCTGTACACATCGTTCATCGAGCCGGGCAAGGACATTCGCGGGCTGTCGGTCGCGGCCGAGCTCGCCAGCGCGATGGCCTCGCGGGGCGGCGCGGTGCTGACGTTCACCGTCGCGATGATGGGGGCGTGGGTGCTGTTCAAAACGCAACTCGACAACGTCGACGGCATGGTCCGCGTGATCACCGACATCCTCTGGACGGCGAGCAGCCGCATGCGGCGCTGGTCGCGCGGCGACGTGCGCAGGGTCTACTACTCGGTGCTGGCGGTCGTGGTCGTTTGGGGAACGATCGCGCTGCGACTGACTCAGCCGATCATCCTGCTGCAGCTCGGCGCCAACATGGCCGGCGTGGTGTTCGTGATTAGTTCGCTGCACGTGCTGTACGTGAACACCACGCTGCTGCCGGTCGAGCTGCGTCCGCCGATCTGGCGGCGCGTCGCCCTGGTAGGGCTGTCGTTGTTCTACGGTTTCTTTGTGTACCTGTGGCTGATGGGCGGCCTGGTTCCCGACACGTCCAAGGGGTTCCTGTTCAACATCCCCAAGTTGCTGCGCGGCGGTTGGCACCCCGTTGCGAAACCCACACCGATCCGAGCCGCGACCGTAGGGGAGCGGAATCCGCAAGGGAGCGGAATCGGCGGCATTCCAACCGCTCGCTGACGCTCGCGGCTCGGAAACGGCTTCTGGCGCGGTTAACCACCGAGTGGTTCGACGCTGATCGGGATTTCGGCTCGCAGGTCGCTCACGCTTAGACACAACTTGCCATCGAGCAGTTCGACCAAGAGCCGGCCGCAGAATTGATGTCGCCAGCCGGACGCGAGCGGCGAGTCGGCGGGAAGCTGTGCGGCCGCCGTGTAGCCGCGCACCAGCGTGGCGAGGTCGCCGGTCGTGGCGACCATCGCGGGCGGGACGTTCTCGCGGGCGCAGAGTACGGCAAGCGCCGTTTGCAAGATGCCGACGAGCAGCCGCACGCGGTCCGAGTCGTCGGGCCGCGGCAGTTGCGCGGGACAGTCGGCGTCGGACACGGCCAGCCCCTGGCGTACGGCAGCGAGCAGTTCGTCTGCCACGCGGCGCAGGTTGCGGCGATTCATTCCGCGGAACATCACCAGATCGCGCAGGTCGCTGGGCTGGCGGCGGGCCAAGTCCATCAGCACATCGTCGGCGGCGACCGATCGCACCGGCCGGTTGCGCCGCCGCGCCTCGGCCTCGCGCCACGCCGCCAGTTCACGCAGCACCGCGAGCTGCCGGCGGCCCAGCGACGTGACGCCGCTGACCCGCCGAAACGCCTCGGGCGCCGTCGCGTGCGACGGGGCGACCTGATCGCGAAACTCGTCCGCCGCCCAACTGAGTCGGCCCAGCCGATCGAGTTCGCTGCGGAGCTTGTCGTGAACGGCGAGTAAGTAGCGCACATCTTCGAGCGCGTAGTGCATTTGTTTTTCGGTCAGAGGCCGGCGTCGCCACTCGGTCCGCGTCTCGGTGCCGCGCACGTCCTGGTCGATCACGCGACGCACCAGGTTCTTGTACGACAGCGGATAACCAAACCCCGCCAGCCCGGCCGCGATCTGAACGTCGAACAGCGGAGCAGGCAATCGGCCCAGTTCTTGGCGGCAAAATTTGATCTCGGCGTCGGCTGCGTGCGCGATCACCTGGCCCGTCGGCGCGGCCACGATCGACCAGAACTCACGGAGGTCGTGAACCTCCAGAGGGTCGATCACCGCCAGACGCTCGGCCGTGGCGACCTGAACCAGACAAAGCACCGGCGTGAATGTGTCTTCCGTGACGAACTCGGTGTCGAACGCGAACCGGTCGCAGGAACTCAGGTGGCGGCACAGGTCATTGAGCGATTCTTGATCGGTGATCGTACGCGTAGCCCGGCCGTCCATCGGCAGATCCTTCGGTGGTAGCGGTCCTTCAAAGAGGCCGACGATAGCGAATAGCCGACACGCCGTGAAGCGGAGTTGTGAATCATCGGCTGCCTCTGCCGCTGGCGCTCGCGGCCGCGTACAATACCGGCCAACCCAGGAAACGAAAGGAGAACCTCATGCGTCGCGTCAGTCTGATCGGTGTTTCTCTCGCCGTTGCGCTCGTCGTGTTGTGGTCAATCGCGCCCGCTCAGGAGGCCAAGCCGGTGAAGTTGCTGATCATCACCGGCGACCACGGACATGATTGGCGAGCGACCACGGCGTACTTCAAGGAGATTCTGCCCAAGGACCGCATCAGCGTAGACGTGACCGAGACGCCCGGCAAAGACCTCGTGCCCGAGAACCTGAAGAAGTACGACGCGCTGCTGCTCAACTACCGCGACACGCCGAAGGGGGCGAAGGAGTCGCCCGATTCGGTCTGGTCGAACGACAACATGCAGGCGTTCCTCGGCGCGGTCCGCAGTGGCAAAGGGCTGGTGGTGTATCACCACACGTCGTCGGCGTTCCTGGAGAAGGTCGAGTTCGAGCGCTGCATCGCCGGCGGCTGGCGCGGTCAGGGCTATCATGGGCCGAAGCATCAGTTCACGGTAAAGATGGTCGCTGCGGGCAGCAGCCCTGACACCGGCCGCGCGGCGAGCCCGCACCCAATCATCGCCGGCATGCCCGCGAGCTTCCTGCACACGGTTGACGAACTCTACGCCAACTCCGTGATGTTTCCCGAGAACGAGGTGCTCGCCACGGCGTACTCAGACCCGGCTCGCGAATACGGCACCGGTAAGCATGAGCCGATGATCTGGGTGAAGAACTACGGACGCGGCCGCGTCTTCGTCAACGCCATGGGGCATGACACCGACGCGATGAAGGGCTTGGGCTTCCAGACGCTGATGATCCGCGGCATCGAGTGGGCCGCGACTGGAAAGGTCGGCTATCCGGTCCCAGAGAATCTGGATGCGCCGAAAGCGCCGGTCGCCAACTGACGGAACGCCGCTGGCTCGAGTGACGGACTTGCGAAGCGAGCCGTCCGAAACGAAGCCTATTCCTGCGGCTTGGCGCCCAAAGCAGCCAATTGTGCGGCCAGCCGATCGGCCCGTTGCCGCTCCTGCTCGGCCCGCTGCCGCTCCTGCTCGGCCCGCTGCCGCTCCTGCTCGGCCCGTTGCCGCTCGCCGCCGACTTGTTGGTACATCTCCACGTAGGTAGCGAACGGCTTACCGTCAGGCCCGTACAGGCGCAACTCGCCGGAGTCCATTTCGAATCGAACGCCGAGGCGCGGGCTCTTCCAACCCTGCATCTGCGGAATCTCGACTAGAGCCCCATCGCGCCGAATCCAACCGCTCACCACCGCCTCGTCCGGGTCATGGATGTAGTACTCCTCAACGCCGTAATGCTCGTAGAAACGGAACTTGCGCAGCAGTTCCGGGCCGCGATTGCTATGCGACAGGATTTCGAATACGACCTGTGGAGCGACGTGGTTCTCAAGCCACTGCAGATACGATCGGCGATGCCCCTTCGGGCGACCGAACGCGACCAACACGTCGGGGGCGACCCGCAGCACGTTGTTCCCTTCCTCGGGATACCACAGCAAATCGCCGGCGATAAAAACGTTCGGGTCGTCCATGAAGACCACGTCCAATCCGCCCTTGATCGTCGCGATCCACTCCCACTGCAGCGTGTTGTCAGCCAACGGCTGCCCATCACTTTCGGGGTAGGTGATTTCTCGAAACGGTGAGAGTTGGACGCTCATTGTTTCTCCCTTGGGCACGGTCGCATTATACCGAGGCGGGACATGCCCGGCACTAGTGGCTCGTCGCAGTTTGAACATGCCGAAGAGATTGCCTGCGTACTGGCTTCTTCAAGTCTTTCAACTCTGACTCTCTGGACTCTACAATGCCGCTGATGGCGATCATCGAAGTTCACGACCTGGCGAAGGTCTACAAGGTCTATCAGAAGCGGGCGGGGTTTCTCGCGTCGCTACGCGGGCTGGTGCGGCGCGAGTATCGCGACGTGCGGGCCGTCGACGGCATCTCGTTCGCCATCGACGAGGGCGAGATGGTCGGGTTCCTCGGCCCGAACGGGGCGGGCAAGACGACCACGCTCAAGATGCTGGCCGGCCTGATCTATCCAACGGTCGGCGCGGCGCGGGTGATGGACTTCGTGCCGTGGGAACGGGCATTGGCGTTTCGCCGCCAGTTCGCGCTGGTGATGGGACAGCGCAATCAACTGTGGTGGGACCTGCCCGCCCAGGAATCGTTCGTGCTGCACCGCGAGATGTACGACATCCCGCCCGACCAGTTCGCGGCCGTGCTCGGCGAGATGACGGAACTGCTGGGCGTCGCCAAGCTCGTGAGTCAGCCGGTGCGCGAGCTTTCGCTTGGCGAGCGGATGAAGATGGAGCTGATCGCCGCGATGCTGCACTCGCCGCGCGTGATCCTGCTCGACGAACCGACGATCGGCCTGGACGTCGTCGCTCAGGTGAACATCCAGCAGTTCCTGCGCGAGCTGAACGAGCGCAAGCGGGCCACCGTGCTGCTTACCAGTCACTACATGAAAGACGTCGAGGCGTTGTGCCGGCGGGTGATCATCATCAATCACGGCAAGCTGGTGTACGACGGCCCGCTGGCGCGAGTGATCGAGCAGTTTGGCAACCACAAGATCGTCCGGTTGCAGATGGCGCCGGGCCAGCCGATGCCGCGAGCCGAGGAGTTGGACGGCGTGGCGCACTTGGTGGACGCCAAGCCGCCCGTGGCCTCGCTGCGAGTCGACCGCACCCGCGTGCCGCAGGTGTTGGGGGCATTGCTCAACCGGTTTCAGCTTGCCGACGTGAGCGTCGAGGACCCGCCGCTTGAGGAGGTCATCGGCGACGTGTTCCAGCAAAAGATCGGAGGCGACCATGAGTGAGGAAAAGGGCGGCGACGGAGTACTGATTGGGGTCATCGTGGTGTTGTTCTTCCTGCTGGCGGGCGCCGTCTTTTTCGGCGGGGCCATGCTCTTCAGGTTCCGTGTGGCCGCCGCCGAGGTGATGCGCATGGAAGCCGAGCGCGCGGTTGCCGCGGAACGAGCGGCAACACAGGCCGCCGAAACAGCTCGCGAGGCCGCACAAACGCCTGAGGCTTCCGGCGCGGCCGAGCCAACGGACAAGCCGTCTGGGCAGAATGCTGCCGAAAAACCGGAAGCGGACGAGTCAGCCCCCCAGTCGCCAGTCAAGTCGCAAGACGGATCTCCCTGAGGACCGGCCGTCGTTTCGCGAGTCGGATTCCGCCCGACCTGTCGCGAAACAGGACGGTCTCGGCTAGACTCACCGTTCGTATGCGGCAGTTGATTGTGGCATCGGTTGCTTTTCACTCGGAGAAATCGCAATGGCTGACACGCACAGCGCCAAGATTGGCCAGTTCTGTTGGTTCGAGTTGGCGACTACCGACTAGGCGGCGGCGAAGAAGTTCTACGGCGACTTGTTCGGTTGGGCGTCCAACGATCTGCCGATGGGGCCGGACAGTTTCTACACGATGTTTCAACTGGGTGGCCGCGACGTCGGGGCGTGTTGCACACTGCAACCAGACCAGCAGAAACAGGGCGTGCCGCCGCATTGGATGACGTACATCGCAGTCACGAGCGCAGACGACGCGGCCGCCAAGGCGGCGTCGCTCGGCGGAAAGGTAATCGCGCCGGCGTTCGATGTATTCGACGTTGGTCGGATGGCCGTCATTCAGGATCCAACCGGCGCGATGTTTTGCGTTTGGCAAGCCAAGGCGCACTGCGGCGTCGGCGTTTTTGGCGAACCCAATTCGTTCTGCTGGAGCGAACTCCTGACGCGAGACCTCGACATGGCTCGCAACTTCTACACCGCGCTCTTCGGCTGGGAAGCGTACGTAACGACCAACCCGGCCGGTTTCCAATACACACACTGGCGCACGGGCGGCGTCGATTTCGGCGGCATGATGGCGCTGAAGCCGGAATGGGGACCGGTCCCGCCGCACTGGATGAACTACGTTTCGGTCGCCGACTGCGACGGAACCGTCGCGAAGGCGACCTCGCTCGGCGGCAAGACGTGTTTCCCGCCCATGACGATTCCGGATGTCGGCCGATTCGCCGGCCTGCAGGATCCGCAGGGCGCGGTGCTGTCGATCATTCAGTTGACACACCACAAGCCATGAGCCTGACGCGCCGCCGTTGCGAATCCGCGTCACAGCGCCAAGAATAATACCGCACGCGGCAGGTTTGACTCGTTTAACGCGGAGCCGCAGGCGACCGGAGATGCACAATCCCAGCCATGTTCTGCCGGCGCCTTCGGCTGGGCGTTAAACGAAAACGTCTCATTGACGGCCGCGTGCGTTATAGCTCGTGACGTCGTTTCGCAAATACTTCTGCGTGATGCGGATCGCGCTGGCTGAGCGGTTGGTGTATCGCACCGACTTCTTTCTCGGCACGCTGATGCGGTTCGCGCCGATGGTTACTACGATTCTGCTGTGGCGCGCGATCTATCAGGGGTCCACGACGCAGGAGTACGACGGCCTGACCTATCAAAACGTCGTGGCCTACTACCTGCTGACGATGGTCAGCCGCGCGTTTTCGAGCATGCCGGGCCTGTCGGGCGGTATCGCTCGCGACGTGCGCGAGGGGACCATCCAAAAGTACCTGATCCAGCCGATCGACCAGGTCGCGTACCTGCTCATGACGCGGCTGGCTCACAAGCTGGTCTACTACGCGGTCGCCGCGGCGCCGTATGCCATCGTGTTCTACCTGTGCCGCGGGTTCTTCGCCGGTTGGCCTGGGACAGTGGAGTTCGCGGCCGGCCTCGCATCGCTTGTAATGGCATTCTTCCTTGGGTTCTTCTTTGAAGTGTCGGTCGGGCTATTGGCGTTTTGGTTTCTCGAAATCAGCTCGCTGCTATTCGTGGTCATGTCGCTCAACTACTTTCTGTCGGGCCACATGGTTCCGCTTGAACTGATGCCCGACGGCATCGAGCAAGTGATGCGGCTGCTGCCGTTTCAGTACCTGGCGTACTTTCCGGCCATGGCGCTGTTGGGCCAGATCGAGCGACCCGATCTGGCCGCGGGCCTTGCCGCTCAATTGGGGTGGACGATCGGCTTTGCGGTGCTCTGCCGAGTTCTCTATCGACGCGGCTTGCGCAGGTACTCGGCGTTCGGAGGCTAGGGCTTGTGACTCGATACTTGCGTCTGTATGCGGCGTTCATGCGTCAGGGCCTGATGCAGGAGATGGCCTTCCGCGGCAACTTTCTGATCCGCGTCGGCACCGAGTTGCTCTGGTTTGTCGTGCTGCTGGTGTTCTACGACGTGATCTACCGCAAGACCGACACGGTCGCGGGCTGGACTCGCTGGGAATACATGGTGCTGGTCGGTACGCACTTCGTCGTCACCGGCCTCGTCGAGATGTTCTTCATGCCCAACTTCGCCGAGCTTGCCGAGAAAGTGCGGAGCGGCCGGCTCGACTTCGCGCTGGCCAAGCCGGTGGACGAGCAGTTTCTGCTCACGCTGCAATCTCTCGACTGGGCGACCGGCACCAACGTGTTGTACGGAGTCGGCATGATAGGCTACTCGCTCGCGGAGTTGGCCCGACTGCCGAGCCTGGTGCAGTGTGTGATCTTCGTAGTCACGTTGCTCGCGGGCGTAGCCATTTTCTACAGCCTGATGACGATGCTCGCGGTAACGGCCGTATGGTTGATCCGCAACCAACATCTCTACGAGATGTGGTTCTACGTGAACATCTTTGCCCGGTTCCCACCTGAGATTTTTCAGGGCACGCTGGGCAACCCGCTGCGACGGGTCTTCACGCTGGTCATTCCTGTGCTAGTCGCGGTGGCCGTGCCAGCCAACACACTCGGCCGCGGCTTGCTGAGCGGCTGGATGGTCGCCTTTTCGTTGGCCGCCGCGGCGGTGCTGCTCGTGGTCAGCCGCCTGGTATTCCGGTGGGCGCTGCAACACTATCGGTCCGCGAGTAGCTGACGGCGTCTCGATGCTTGACCCGGGCGACGCCCAGCCGGATACTAGCTGCCCGTGCGTCGATTCTCGAAATCCCGAGCGATGCCATGGACACGACCGGCGAGAGCGACATCGATCGCGTATTCCTGGTGGAGTTCGACGGGGGCGTGCTGACCGTCGTGCCGCTGGCCGAGGCATCAACGTTTCAGTGGCCGGAGGTCGAACGGGCGTCGAAGGCCATCTTCGAGTCGATCGGGCGCGAGCGCCATGCAAAGGTCCTGGTTGACATGGGGCGACTGCGTTATTGCGGCTCGGCGATGCTGGCGCTGCTGCTGCGCGTCTGGAAGTCGGTGAGTCCCGAGGGCGTGCTGGCGTTCTGCAACGTGAACAGCGAAGTTGCGAGCGTGCTGCACCAGACGAAGCTCGACACGCTTTGGGCGATGTACTCGACGCGCGAGGCCGCCCTGGCCGGGCTGCGCGGCGCGGCCAGCGGCTGAGTGGCGTCAGATCGACAGGCCGAAATCTCCGGCCAGGCTGCGCCACACCGAGTGGATGTGGTTGGCCGGGTTGTTCAGCGAGTCGCCCTGAGTGTTCACGAACTCAACGACGAAGGTCGGTCCTTGCACGACGTAGTAGTGTCCGACGCCCGGTTCGGCCGCGCCCCACCAGGCGAACTGGACCTTCTCAACGCCGGCCTTGTTGATCTCGGCCAGCCAGGCGTCGCCCACTTCCTTTGGCATGTTGCGCGCGTAGCTTTCAAGCAGTGACGACAGCACTTCGCGTTGTTCCTTCGTGAGCGAGTCGGCCTTGACGCCGACTGCCGCATCGCGCGGGGCCTGTGGTGCGCCCGCGCCACGCAGGTCGGCTGGCGCCTTGTCCGACTGGATCGCCGCGCGACGCTGGTCGGCGGTCAGAGTGCCCAACAGCTTGAATGCTAGGTTCTCTTCCTTGGCCAGCGTCTGAGTCCCCTTCTTCGCTCCGAACGGCAGATCAGTCTTGACGATCGCCGGGTTCGCGCCGAAGAACGCGGGCGTTGCCGAAATGATCTTGCCCTTGTCGACCACAAAGTTCAGCGACAGGTGATGCCCCTCAACACTCCAGCCCCACTTGCCGTTCGGCTTGGGTTCCCCAAAGATCGTAAAGTAGTATCGTTCGGGGTCGCGGATCGGGCCGCCCTTGCGGTTCTTTTCCAGTTCATGAAGGATCGCCTCAAGCCCCATGATCGCGACGGTCTTGTCGTAGCCCACCTCACTCAGTCCCGCGTGCAGCAAGCCGTGCGCCGCCTTGCGCTGCGCCTCGGTCATTTCCTTCACCTGCAGTCCCTTACGCTCGGGCTTGGGAATGAAGTGCCAGTCGAGTCGTTTCGGGTCATCGAACGCGAGTCGCGTCTTGGCGAGTTGCTCGCTTGAAAGCGCACCGAGGAACTTGTCGGCCGCCTGACTCATCGCACCGCCGGCCGATTGATAGTAGCCGCCTAGCCAGCCTGCGGTCGCCACCACGATCAATGCCGCACACGCGAGTTGAACCCTGTGTCGTTGCATGGTGATTCTCCTGCCCTGGGTGCACGCCTTGGATCGAGCCGATTCAGTGGACACAGGATAGCGGCTGGCGGCGGGTCAGGCCACAACGGAATCGGTTGACCTTGACGCACCCGTCGCTGCCACCCAAATTGATCGGCCGAGCAGCCGGGGCGCCGCCCGGAACTGTAGTCGCCGCGCGAGGAACCATTGCACCTACACGAAGGATACATGCGAGTCGCCTTGGCCGAGGCCCGAGCCGCCTTTGACGAAGACGAGGTGCCGGTGGGGGCGGTGGTGGTGTGTCGTGGCCGGATCGTAGCCGCCGCTCACAACCAGCGTGAGGCGTTGCGCGACCCGACGGCTCACGCCGAGATGATCGCGATCACGCAGGCGGCCGAGGCGCTGGGGAGCTGGCGCTTGGACGGCTGCACGCTGTACGTCACGCTGGAACCATGTTCGATGTGCGCCGGCGCGATCGTGCAGGCGCGTGTGCCGCTCGTCGTCTATGGCGCGGCCGATCCCAAGGCCGGTGCCTGCCGCTCGCTGTTTTCAATCGTCACGGACGAGCGATTGAACCATCGTTCGCAGCTACTAAGTGGCATCTTGGAAGCCGAGTGCGCCGAGATACTGAAGGAGTTCTTCGTCGCCCGGCGCCGGTCGTGATCGCGATCACCGGCGGCGTTGAGTTCGGCAAACCGGCCTAAGGCAGTTGCTCAAGGATGAATTCGGGGCGGGCAGAGTCGATCGCTGAAAGAGTGCGGGGATCTGAAAGCCGACTGGTCGGATACCGCGTTCAACAGTAACCTGTGTCCACGGACGTGATGGACGGTGGCTCGCGCGGCATTGATTCACGCAACGGGGCCGAGACGATGCCATCACCAAACCCGGAGAGGTGCCAGAGTGGCCGAATGGGCCGGTCTCGAAAACCGGTGTCGGGCTTGCTCGACCGAGGGTTCGAATCCCTCCCTCTCCGCTGAAACGCCAGATGCGAAACGACGCACCGAGGATCTTGAGTTTGAAGAATTCCTGATCCCGGAAGCCGTAGGCTTGGCGTTTCATCGTCTTGATCTTGTTGTTCGTGCCTTCCAAAGGACCGGTGGTGATCGGGTAGTCGTAGTAGGCAAGGATTTGGGGGGCGTGGACGCGGATCGTCTTGGCGAAGTTT
>Ga0185317_100221_pt1 | contig 18264 bp, 13 predicted proteins | sample DevilsHole_FD_128020 | JGI IMG/M metagenome (GOLD analysis project Ga0185317, IMG submission 128020) | Groundwater microbial communities from Devils Hole, Nevada to study Microbial Dark Matter (Phase II) - Devils Hole (SPADES assembly)... | ecosystem: Environmental > Aquatic > Deep subsurface >...
CACACTGAATGACAAATAAACTGGAAAGAACCACCCAGTTTAACCAGTAGGCGGCATTGCATAAGGTTTCTAAATTTTCATCGCCCGCCTGAATCAGTTTGGCCCCAATGCCATTGCGGGAAAACACCCGCGTGAACTCATTCGTTGTCAGAACCACAGCGGCCAAGCCGTAGTCGTAGGGGGTCAGCAAGCGGGCTAAAACCACCGTTGTCACTAGCCGGAATATCCGGATAATCAACTCTGACGCACTCAGCCAGCCAATATTGCGAATAAACTGATTGCTCAGCTTCTTTTTGAGAAAATCCAGTGACATTGGGGTTCCTTTTCTTATCGCAAGCAAGCAAAGAGAGTGCGACCGTAGCGATCTGCGAACGGGGGGACACTGTCGGAGTCTGTCCCCAGGCGGCAGATTTTCGTAAAGCTAGTCTTGTCTTGCAGCCACTGCTCGATTCGGTCAGCGTCCCAACCGGCCAGGGAGTCGCGAAACGGCGCTTCGTGGCCCTGCCCCATGTCCAAAAACAGGACGCTGCCGGTGATCTCGTCGAGAAGCCGCAGCATTTCCTCCGCCGAGACACTCTCCTCACCGAAAAGGAAGCGGTGCAGCAAGCCCAGGCAGCTGGTGACATCGTAGCGTCCTGGATGGCTTTGCAGGAAGTGAACGGCTTCAGATCGAATCAGTTGAGCCGGTGCCAGACCGTAGGCCACCTTGCCCGCCTGAAGGGATGCCCAGTCCACATCCACCCCCCGGGCGTCAAACCCCAGCTGGCTGAATGCCCGCACGAACCAGCCGTAACCGCAGGGGATATCCAAGTAGGTCTGGCAGTTGGGCGGCATCAGGTTGTGTGTTTCCAGAAACCGCTGCATCATCTCAAACCGGTCGCTGCAGCGCCGCATCACCACCCACTTTTCTCCCAGTTCGGGACTGGAAATCGGCTGGTAGAGCATTAGTTGGCCCCGCAGCCAGCCGACTTCCAGCAACTCCTCTTGCAGCGGCGTCAGGACGGCAGGGGGGACGGGGCGCACCGGATAGGTTTTCTCTCCGCGCACATAAGCGATGGCCAGCCGGTGGTTGCCATCCAAGACCTGGTAACAGTTTGAGTGCTGGATGGGGCGCACGCAAACCTGTGAGCTGGTTGAGGAAAAGTAAGCAGAGTAAGCCGCCGGAAGCGGGGTCGAGTCTTGGGGGGCTTCGTTGCGCAACCTGGCGACGAACCGGCGGGCCACTTGCTCCACTTGCTCGGGGCGGGTGCAGCTGAAGTAGTGGCCTGTCACGTCCATACACTCAACTGCATTGGCAAAATAAGTCGTTTTCTGGAATACATCCGGGCGGAAAATCTCCTCACCGATTTGCTGGTACTGTTCCAGCAGCTTGACGTGAGGCGACTGGGAAAAGGGGGTGGAGGGACGCCGGCAGTTGCCGGTGTGGTCAGCGTACTGGGCCGCCGACAGCCAGTCCTCGCCGCCGCAGAGCAAGCGGTCGAAGGGAACGCGCTTGGTGTGCAGCTGTCGCCAAGTCTGGCGCAAAATATTCAGTATCTGCGTGGTTAGGGATTTCGGCATTTTCTTTTAAAGTTATGACAGCAAACCCCGAGAGGGGATTTTTTCTTTAAAAGCCATACCCATTATCACTAGGGCGGGCCAAAAGAGATAAGCTAGTATCTCTAAGTTTTCCCCAAACGTGTACAGAAATAAAATCAGCACCATACTCAACCCCACCCGAGCCACGGCACTGTTCTGCGCCTTGACTAACAAGTCAATAAAACTCCACAGCATCGGCACAGCCAGGGCCAGCAGTCCGACGATGCCTTTCACGAACAGCAGGCCATACCAGCTGTGGTGAGAGCCGATGGGCATGAATTCCACTACGTGCGGCCCTTTTTCCACAACGCCGTGCCCCCATACCGGCGCTTCCCTCTCCCACCGGGACAGGGCGATGTTCCCCAGCACGCCCCGCACCCGGGACGAAGCGGCGCGAGCGCTTTTGAATTTGTCCCAGAATACTGAGATCCCGTCCACGATCGCGGGAGCTACAAACCCGGCAAAAGTCGAGCCAAACCCCATCAGGATCAGCAGGACTGGCTGGCTTAAATTGCTGAATAAGGACGTGGCGCAGGCCACCACCGGCAGGCACAGCAGCGCCAGCCTGGATTTGGACATCAAGCACATGAGAATGCTGCCGGTTATCCCGAACCAGCGCCATTTTTTCTCTTTTTCCTGTAGTGCGAAGAAAAAATAAATGTTGGCCACAAATCCCACTGCCGGTGCCCAAGGCGTGAACAGCCGCCACCGGGGTGCGCCAGAGTCTGGCTCGAGTTCATAAAGATTAAAGGAAAAAAACTCGTCTCCCGGTCCGCCCACAAGTCTGAGGGGCGAGACGTAGAGCGTTTGCGGCAGGTGCAGCTTCTGGGCCAGGATAAAGATGGGCGCGAGCAGCACGGTGTGGTAGCAGACGATACAGGCGGCGCGATAGATCAGCTGGGGTCGAATTGGCAAGCAGCCAATCAGGGGAAAGATGGCCATCAGCGCCCAGCCTTTCGCCCAGCCTATCGAGGATTTGATCGTCGCCGGCAAGCCCAAGTTGTAATCGAGGTGGCCCATGACCAAAGCCAGTTCCATCACCAGCATGGCCATCACCCACACCCACACTCCTAAAGGAATCGAGATCCGCTCCTCCTCCGGGGTTTGGTCGGTTTGCTCCCACAGCTTTTTGCCCAGGTAAAACAGCAAAATCCAAGCGATCACAGGAGCGACTACATACAGCCCCCCGATCGCGTAAAATCCGTAGGTGCCTACAAGAGAGTGCCAGATCAGTTTTTCTGGGAAATTTCTTGGTGATATCTCCGCTCGCGCATCCACAACAAAATCAGCCCCGCTGTTACAAACAGTGTTCCTAAAGACGCCCCCGCTAACACCAGCAGCTTCTTGAGATTATTCGGTTTCTCCGGCGGTACGGGTTTTTTAAGCAGCTGCACCAGCGGATACGCCGCGTAAATGTCGGATTTTCCGACATCTTGCTGAGCCATTGTAGAGCGGAAAACCGTTTCTGCCGCTTGCAGCTGGCTTTGCAAATCCTCCAGCTTCGCCGCTTCCTCTATTTTTTGAGGCTGCTTGCTATCCAGCAGCGCAATCTTACGCCCCAGCTCCTCCGCTTGACCGGTCAGACCTTCTAGTTGCGCCCGCACGGAAATCAGCTCTTGAAACAATTCCGCCCGTTTGTTACTGACATCGCTCAGCATTAAAGGCTGCAGCTCTTGCTCGGAAAGCTCTCGCCCCACTAACATTACAACGCGCTGCATTAATGCCTGACGAGCAGCTTCTTGTTTGGCTTGTTCGTCAACAACTCCGGGGTGGGTTGGCGACCATTTGGACAGGTACGCTTTCAGGAGGGCGCTCGATTCAGCATAGTTTTTCAGGTATTGCTGAAATACACTGTCAGCTTGCAGAATAAGGGCATCCGCAGCTTGCTGCGGTGTCATCCCCAGACTGGCTGACATCTGCGCCTGTTTGCGATTTAATTGCTCTTGCTCCGCCTGCACCTCAATTTGCTGTTTCCGCAACTGCTCGATGTTCAGCGAAATTTCTTTAAACTGTTCTATAGATGCCAAGCCGGTGCGGGATTGATAAGCCAGCAGCTCCTGCTGCGCCTTTTGCAGCTTCTCCCTAGCTGTTTCAATCGTTTGTCGAACTCCCTGCTGTCGCTGCTTCGCTTCCTCCTCCCTCAGCTGGGCGAGTCGCTCTTGGAAGGCTTCGTAGAGCGCCAGCGATTTCTTTGTCGAGCCTTCAGCACTTTTGGCGCTCACGCTAATATTCATCACAGCGGTTTGTGGGACGAGCTTTATTTTCGGATCGCCTAAATCTTTAACTTTTATCCCCAGTTTTTGCGCCGCCGCTTCCAGTACCGGATCGCTTTCTAAGATCGCCTGGTAATTGGCTCTCGGATCGAGAGATAAACTGGAGTAGGGAGAATCACTCGAGGAAGATGCTTGCCCAATGTTATTGATGGAAACATTGGATTTTACCCCGGTTTCCGGCAAAATTAAAGACCACTCACATATGTAACTGGCAGGAGCTACTTTCAAATACGCTACCACCAAACCCCAGATCAGGGCGTTTGCTCCCAACCCCGCCACTGTATAGCGCACCCAGCTCCAGCGCCCGGTCTTCACTTGTACTGTCCCAAGTTCTTCTGGGGAGTCCAGCAAATTTGATTTTTCCAATATATTCGTCATTACAAGACCTTAAGTGGGAGGCGAAAGGCACAGTTCAGCAATCTCTATGAGTTCTATTTTGCTTTGAGGTAACGGGAATGACTATTATAACTTACCCAGAAACCGGGTTTCTAAACCAAAGTCCAAGACTATCAGCGCAGGGACTCACACCAGAAACCCCGTTTCTTTCATGGTTGTATTATAACTTACCCAGAAACCGGGTTTCTAAACCAAAGTCCAAGACTATCAGCGCAGGGACTCACACCAGAAACCCGGTTTCTTTCATGGTTGTGCGTAAGTCCTAGACCATCTTCCGCGGCGGACAAACGTCCGCTCGCTTCGGGAACTTTCCCACACCGCCCATTCCTGGAAGCCAGTCCCTTTCCGATTCCCCGGCGAGGCTGGTTTGTCACTGATCCCGCAGCACAGGGCCATACTTTTTTCTTTCACCCTGAACATCTGTAACGGCTCCCGCTTAGAACAAATTAAAATCGCCCGCACCACCTCTCTTTTCCGCAACTAATTTTAACTCACCCTGATTCACGTCCGCTTGTGGGAACTCACTTTCACTCTTTCAAGTCTAATCGCTATTGTTTGCGCTCCTTCCAGCCTGAAATCTTTCTTAAGAATTTTAAAGAAACAATTAAAGTAAAAGACTTGACAGAGAGAATCTCTGGCTATATTTTAGGAAAACCTGACGGCTGACTCTCCCCGAAAACTTCAGGCCCAAAGTCGGCTACGCCGACAGGACGGCGTTCCCAGGCGGAGGCTGAGAACGAGGTAATTTTTGGTATCAATACGCAACTATAGCACGAAATATTCGGTTTCGCTGTTTTTTACAGATTTTTTTACTGTGGGGGTCTGCCGGCACTCAAGCTTCCCAGGGGCTTTAGCCCCATTTTTGGGCTAAAGGCCATGATTGGGGATGGCACCGGCGTTTCTGCAGTCTCAACTCCTGCAGCAAGTCGCTGACACCTGCAGATGGCACCGGCTTTTGGAGCCGCCGGTTGAGCCGGGCGGCGAAAAGCCACTCTCCTATGTAGCCGAGCTGTTGTTCATCCCCGTACCGAGAGGAGAAAACGTCTTGGTGCCGGGGTTGTATTCCCAGGCGATTCCCGCCGGATCTTTGCTGCGACTCCATTCGGGGAATTCCGGCAGGTTTTTCCGCTTGCTCACTGTGTTGGGGTGGACATTGAACCGGCGAGCCAGTTCAGTTTGGTTGAGCGGCGATGGCAAACAGAACGGATCGGCAACCGGCACTTTTGCTGCAGTTTCTTTCTCCGCATTGTCACCGGGCAGTGCCGCTTGCGGGCGGACAGCCGACACCGGCAGATCAGTTGCCCTTGTGCTCTCCCTTACGGGCACTTCAATGGCAGCCGGCTTGCTTTCCAGCTGTTTGGGCGGTTCGCGCAGTTCGCCAGAAGAGGTTGTTTCAAAACAGTACATCACTCCCCCTTTCTCCGACACTTCAAACTGGGCCGAGAATTCTACAGCCCGCTCCTCCAGATACTGTCGGGCTTCCTCTCCAGAGAGATTCGCTTTGATGGCAAAGTCCAGCGCCGTAATCCGCCCGCGAGTGTCCTGGATTAACCGGTAGAAGATCGTATTCAGGTGCGCCTGTTTTTTCTTCTGCTGCTGATAGCGCTTCCACCCCCACGCCAAACCGAGCACCACAGCCAGAGGCGCAGCGATGCGACTGGCACCGACGAGCGCCACCATGCCCAGGGCCACAGGTAGGACGATAGGTACATATCCCCAAAGGCTGCTATTTCCGTCAAAGCTGCTCTTAGCCATTCTCAATTCCTTTTCACCGCTGTCTGTGCTAACACTGCGGAAAGCGCCATCACCGAACAAGATCCTGCCGGTGCCGGTAGCGATTGCCAAACCCGACAAAGCACAAACATTATTTATCTAATTTTAAAGTCTTCTGCCCTCTAGGTAGACCGGCTCGCCCCGCCCGCCGCCAAAGGCAACCCCCAGCGCCCCCTGTTAAACTTTTTTTGCCAGATAGTTGACATTTGCGAGCCTTATCTTTATAATGATTCAACTTGTGAGAAAATTGGCCATCGTCCCAAAACAGCCCTCAGAAGGCGGGATGAGCCAGAACAACAGCTGCCGGCAGGGTTTGGGGATGGGAACTGTTGGCAACTTTATCGGTGTGAGGAGAAAAGGTAAAAATGGCAAAAATTAAGTGGAAATGCTCCGGCGTCAGCCTTGCTGCCCTAGCCGCAACGCTGGCTGTCTCATCTGGTGCGCAAGCCGCTGTCACACCGGCACCGGCAGGCAACACTGACACTATCGCTCTCCAGCCAGCAGAACCCAGCGCTTCAGAACAGAGTGTCGCATCCGGTGCGCCCCGAGTAATACCGGCAGCCACCCCGGAGAACTTGTCGCCCATAAGCGCCGGCAACACTGACACTATCGCTCAGATGCCGGAAAACCTTCGCGCTTCACAACAGCGTATGGCATCGGGTGCCAGCGCCGATGTCACACCGGCACCGGCAGGCAACACTGAGAACTTGGCTCAGGTGCCGGTACAACCGATCACTTCACAACAGAGTATGGCATCGGGTGCCAGCGCCGATGTCACACCGGCACCGGCAGGCAACACTGAGAACTTGGCTCAGGTGCCGGTACAGCCAATAGCTTCACAACAGAGTGTCGCATCGGGTGCCAGCGCCGCAGTCACACCGGCACCCGCCGCCCCGGCGGACACGATCGCTCAGGTGCCGGTACAACCAATAGGTTCAGGACAGAGTGTCGAAGCGGGTGCGCAGGCACCTGTGACACCGGCACCCGCAGGCTCAGCGGACACGATCGCTCAGGTGCCGGTACAACCCAGCGCTACAGAAAATGAAACCGCCACCTCCGACAGCATGGGCCAAGTCACCTCCGTATCCCAGCTGTCGGACGTGCAACCCACAGACTGGGCCTTCCAAGCCTTGCAGAACCTAGTGGAGCGCTATGGGTGTATCGCAGGCTACCCGGACGGGACATTCCGGGGCAACCGGGCCATGACCCGCTATGAATTCGCTGCCGGTTTAAATGCCTGTTTGGAAAGAATCGTTCAGCTAATTGGACGCACCGACACTTCCAACCTGGTTTCCAAACAAGACCTAGCAGCAGTGCAGCAACTGACAGAAGAGTTCAAGGCCGAACTGGCGGCACTGCGCGGTCGCGTCGATGTCCTGGAAGCTCGCACCTCCGAACTGGAAGCCAATCAATTTTCCACCACCACCAAGCTCAATGGTGAAGTTATCTTTGCCGCTGCAGACGGCATCGGTAAGGGTTCCAACAGTGTGCCTTTTGTCGGATACCGCACCAGGCTTAACTTTGACACCAGCTTCACCGGCGAGGACTTACTGAGAACCCGACTGCAAGTGGTGGGCATGGATGGATTTTACCCCAACTCCAACCCCTCACCCGAGGGCGAGTTGCGATACAGTGCCGGTGCTTTCGGCACAGGAAGCAGTAATGTCGGCTTAGATGCGCTCCTGTACAGCTTCCCCATTGGCAAAAAGACAACAGTTATCTTGGAAGCCAATGCCGGTGCGGCGGATGACTTTACCAATACCGTCAACCCTTACATTGACGGTGACGGCGGTAGCGGTGCCCTGTCCAACTTTGGAACTCGCAACTCGGTTTATTACTTCCTCGGCGGTGCCGGTCTCGGTCTCAAACACGAGTTTAGCGACCGGCTGGAACTCAGCTTGGGCTATTTAGCCACAGATGCGGCCAATCCGGCAAAAGGCAGCGGTCTGTTGGACGGGGCCTACGGTGCGCTGGCCCAGCTAACCTTCAAGCCCAGCGAGCGCTTCACCCTGGGACTGACCTACGTCAATTCCTACAACACCGAATCGCTCACCGGCAGCCGGCGGGCCAATCTGCGTTCGATTCTCAATGAAGAAGCCGGTTTGGATCTGCCGGTTTCCAGCAACTCCTTCGGGGCGGAAATGTCCTGGCAACTGAGCAAGCGGTTTGTCCTGGGCGGTTGGGTTGGCTACACCAAGACCAACGTCCTGTCCACACTGGGCGGGCTTGTTGACCGGGGAACTCTGGAAACCTGGAACGGGGCTGTTACCTTGGCCTTCCCCGATTTGGGTAAAAAAGGCAACGTAGGGGGTATCATAGTTGGCATAGAACCCAAGGTTCGCAATTCCAGCGTCAGTACGACGGTGCCCGGACTCCCCGATGTATTTGGGAACGACCGGGACACATCCGTGCACGCGGAAGCCTTCTACCAGTATCAGGTGACGGATAACATTGCCATCACCCCCGGTGTGATCTGGATTACGGCACCGGATCACAACAGCAATAACGATGATGTTGTGATTGGTACAGTGCGCACCACCTTTACATTCTAAGTGGGGCGAAACAAACCCCTAGTTTGGTGCGTTCCCTCCCCGAGGGAGCGCCCCAAAATGATTTTTGAGAAACCTCTCTCTTCTCTTTCCTTGGCGCACAGGCGCGTCGGGCGCGGTTAAGAAAAAACTCCAAATAGGCATGATTCCCCGATTCCCCAGGAGCGCATTGATGCAGTTCCTTCCTAAATATACCACAGTTGCAGTTAGCGCCTTTGTTGTTTTCTTAATTGCCGGTTGCGGCAACAGTCAGGTATCTGAGTGCAATAAACTGATTGAACCTATTAATAAAGGGCACAATCTGGTGACAAGTTTTGAGGAAAATGATCAGGCAGGTGCCAGTAAGCTGGCTAGAGAAATCGACGCCACGATTGTGGAACTGCAAAAGATAGAGTTAAAAGACGAAAAACTCAAAGGGTTTCAGGAAGGCTTCATTCAGATATATAAGGAGCTGAGCCAGACATTCCGCACCACGGCTAAGGCGCTGAAAGAAGCCAGCGCTGCTCCTCCCACACCGGCAGGTGGGGAAACCGTGCGAAAGGCAAAAGCGGAAGTGCAAGCCGCTGGTAAAGTTGCTGAGTCAGCGGCTAAGAAGGCAGACGGTTTAGCGATTGAAATCAACAGCTACTGTAGCAAAATGTAGGGTGCGTTCACGCGCACTCAAAGTTATGCTCAAAAGAAACCCGGATCTTTAATAATACGGGTTTCTTGATTTTTCTGACGGCTGTGGGAGCTTTTGGATAAGCTTTCAAATTCAACCTGACACACTATCACTGATGGATCTCTAGATTTAAGATGTAGCGACCGAGTTGCACTTTGTCTGACCAGAGATCGTATTCCAGCCGCAGATGCTCTGGTAAGGGTTTGCCGGTGAGTGTCAAGCTGCGGGTGTAGTTGCGCAGACGAATCTGGCTGTTTGCGCCCAGTGATTCGCCCTGGAGCCAAAAGCGGCTGATGCCATACATACCTTGCTCCCAGAGGTGCCGGTAGCTGAACTGACCATTCCCCTGCATTGTCATGATCGCGCGTTGGGGTGAGATTTCCAGCCAGAGGAGGCGGGAGGTTTTGCCGGCGGGCAAGGTGGCCACTTCTGGAATGCCGGTGGGAGTTGCAATATCATAGATTGCCGGTTCTGTCAAGAGGATGTGGAACCGGTCTTGGTCTTTTTGATAGACGGTAGCGGCTGTTTCAATGACAGACCATAGCGGCAGGTCTGTGGACAGCAGTGACAGGCAGACGGGCTTGCGATGATGCGTCAGCATAGCATTTGAGGAATTTTGACGAAAGAGATTTTAGGCATGCTGTCACAGTTCCCCGGTCAAAAGGTCATCGGTCAAGAGGGCACCGGTTATTGTAATGGTCAGCGGTCAGTCAGTACCCCCGGGCCTCCCCCTCGGGTGAGTTGGAAAACAAACATCACACCCCACGCAGTACTTGACACCCCGCCCAGAGCCAGACCGCTGACAGCTGACAGCGGACAGACAAATAACAGCTAACAGCTAACAACACAGAGAGCGCCAGTTGGGCTGAGAAAACGGTACGATAGCTAGCGCAATCCCTCATCAGTTTATCCCAATGCCTGCCCCAATCGCGATCGCCAATATTACGGACTCTCAGCAGCAGTTACTCATCCAAAGACCGGCTCATGGTTTATCCCTCTCTGGGAGGATTCGCGTTCCAGGGGATAAATCCATCTCGCACCGAGCCTTGATGCTGGGCGCGATAGCCACAGGTGAAACCACGATTGAAGGTCTTCTTTTGGGAGAAGATCCTCGCAGCACTGCCAGCTGCTTTCGCGCTTTGGGCGCAGAGATTTCTGAACTGAACTCCGAACTGGTGCGGGTGCGGGGTGTCGGGATCGGGCAGCTGAGCGAGCCGGCTGATGTCCTCAACGCGGGCAACTCTGGCACGACTATCCGGCTGATGCTGGGTTTGCTCGCCGGTCAAAAGGGGCGATTCTTTAGTGTCACCGGCGACGCTTCGTTGCGCTCGCGCCCCATGTCGCGGGTGGTCAAACCCCTGCGAGAAATGGGTGCGCAAATCTGGGGACGCCAGAATGACTCTCTGGCACCGCTGGCCATTTCTGGGCAGCAGCTGCGACCAATTCACTACCGCTCGCCGATTGCCTCCGCTCAGGTTAAATCCTGCATTTTGCTGGCCGGCTTGCTGGCGGAGGGCCAGACGACGGTCACTGAACCGGCGCTCTCCCGCGATCACAGCGAGCGGATGCTGAAAGCTTTTGGTGCCGAAATCAGCACTGACCCGGAAACCAACAGCGTCACTGTCACCGGCCAGGCTCAGCTTACAGGCCAGCCGGTGGTTGTGCCGGGGGATATCAGCTCAGCTGCTTTCTGGCTGGTTGCTGCTTCTATTGTGCCCGATTCCGAGCTGCTAATTGAAAATGTCGGTGTCAATCCCACCCGCACCGGCATTCTGGAGGCAATGGCGATCATGGGTGCCAACATTACCCAAGTTAATCCGCGAGTTGTTGCCGGTGAGCCGGTGGCGGACTTGCTGGTGAAATACCGGCCCCTAGAGGCTTGCCAAATTGGCGGCGATATGATACCGCGACTGATTGATGAAATTCCGATTTTAGCGGTAGCGGCTGCTTTTGCCAAAGGGACTACGGTGATTCGAGATGCGGCTGAGTTGCGGGTGAAGGAGAGCGACCGGCTGGCGGTGATGGCGGTGCAGCTGAGCCGGCTGGGTGCTCGCGTCACGGAATTGCCGGACGGGATGGAGATTACCGGCGGTGCTCCCCTGACCGGCACGGAGGTGGACAGCCTGGACGACCACCGCGTGGCCATGAGTCTGGCGATTGCCGGTCTGATGGCCACGGGCACGACTACCATCAACCGCGCTGAAGCGGCGGCTATCTCCTACCCCAACTTCACCCCCACCCTGCAACAAGTGTGCGGTTAGCGGGTATGGGGCATGGGGTATGGGGCATTGGGATGAGATCGCCCAACTGCCCTTGGCTATTTTGTGAACAATTTGTACACATTTTTGATTTCCGGAAGAAAGCATATATACAAAACCCGTCTAAACTCGGGTATTTGTAAAAACCTTTCTTTCGGATATCCCTAAATTTTAGTGCTTGGCGTCCCCTAACACCCTGGATGGAGCATAGATCCAGTGTCCAATGGCCAAATTTCAGGCTATGGCCCTTAGCTATTTTGTGAAAAAGTGGTACAAATTTCCTACTTCCGGAAGAAAGCATATATACAAAACCGGTCTAAACTCGGGTATTTGTAAAAACCTTTCTTTCGGATATCCCTAAATTTGAGGGTGTGGCGTCCCTCCCGCAACGATTGCGGGGCATAGGGCATGGCCCCACGCGCACGCCCGCCTGGCGCATGGGAAAGACTCACAGTAATACGATGATGCCCAATGCGATGATGCCCAATGCGATGATGCCCAATGCCCAGTCCCCAGTGCCCAGATAGCACAAAGCTGAGTGGGGAACACTAGAGAAAACCCTCAGATTGATGCGGTTGGTTATACCGACAAGATGTGGCGCAAGTTCAAAGAAATCGTTCTCAACTTCAGCACCTACACAGACCTCAGTCCGGATGTTGAGGCTAGGCGGCGGGTGAATCAGGCATTGCGCGATCGCCAAGCCCTAAACCTGGATCAGTGGTTTGAGTTTTTTTGGCGACCTCGTGGCATGACTAGGGCGGTTGTTGCCTTTGTGTACACCTACCTGCAAAAATATTCTGGTTTGCATATTGGGCGGGTGCGACCTGGCGACCGACTAGAGCAAGATTTGCAGTTCACACTTGTGTGCTGGTTCGACTGGCAGATGAGTTTGTGTGAAGATTTTCTGGGCTGTTTTGGGGTGGATATCAGCGATCGGGTTGACCTGTCGGCCTTTTCTACAGTGGAAGAATTTGTCAAATTTCTGAATCACCAACTTTTGGTCATCAACCCAACTTAATTGCATTAGACCTAAGTAGGTTTGCACAAAAAATACTAACTGTCAAGGGTCGCAATTAAGAAAACAATTAAGAAACCCGGTTTCTTAAAGAAACCGGGTTTCTGGGGTTTCTGGCACAAGGGCGATTTTGCTTTTCTGGCGACCGGCCCACTTGTGGGGTGCGCCGCAGGCACCCTACTGTTACTTTTTGTTAAACTTTCGGGGAGTTTTGACCGATGACTTGTTCTTTGAAGGCTTGCAACTCCTCAGACAGCTCTTTGCGAGTGTTGGCGCGGAGCAAATAGCGGTAGACGAACCAAGCAGTGTAGCCCAGACCAATTAACTCAAAGGAAGGCGCTAGGAGCGGAATGTCGTTAATCGCATCCAGCACAGCCAGGAACACCTTGACGGAAACCACACCCGACAGAAGCAGGACGAGAGTGATAATCGGCTTTTGGTAGTCTGAAAAAAATCCGCCCACATAGTCTGGCAGCTCAGAGAGAATTTGGAGAACTTGATCTCTGATGCGCTCCCACGCTTGAGGCGGTTCCTCGGTGGCGCTGACTTTGGTGATGGCACCTGCTTGCTCGACATTGACTTGCACTTTTGTCTTTTCGGTTTCAGCTTGTTTGAGTTCTGGATTCATATGGATAGCGGGTAACACCCCCGATTATTAGCTGCCATATCTTACCCCTGCCAGCGGCACAACAGCCTTAGCCCTTGGAATGTCTTAATGCTCACCCGGCGGGAAGGGGCAACTGTGGCGTCTGCAAAGGGGAGGATCTTCTCCGATTCTAAGACTAGACAGGGGATAACGCCGCTGTTTGGCCCAAATTAGGGAGCAAATCTCCCTCAAGGGCACTTGATCCCTTACCCAGCCCCAATCCCAGATGGGGGTGGACAAAAACTGGCAAGATGGATAGAGACGAGTCAAGAAAAGCCCTCAATGACCAATGCCTGCTAACCCGACCCCCCCAAATTCTCCCAATCCCTTGCTAGCGCTGGATTACGAGCCGGCGCTAGAATCCCTCGGCGACGATTATTTCGATGAAGTCGCTGCTGCTGAATTCCCCCAGCACATCCTGCGCTGGCGCAACGACGCCCTGCTGCCGCAAGTGGGGCTAGACCCGAAAACTGTTACAGATGACCATTTTATTGAAGCCTTTGGCAAGTTTCAGGGGGTGCGGCCTTTTTTGGCGCTGCGCTACCACGGGTATCAGTTCGGCGAATATAACCCCTATTTGGGAGACGGGCGCGGCTTTCTCTACGGTCAGGTGCGGGGCACGGATGGCCAGCTGTATGATTTCGGCACTAAGGGCAGTGGCAAAACGCCTTATTCCAGAAGTGCGGATGGGCGGCTGACTCTCAAAGGCGGGGTGCGGGAAGTGCTGGCGGCGGAAGCGCTGCACCGGCATCTTGTGCGCACTTCCCGCTGTCTGAGCTTAGTTGAAACCGGCGAGCAACTGTGGCGGGGAGATGAGCCGTCCCCGACGCGCTCGTCGGTGATGGTGCGTTTTAGCAGCTCACATATCCGTTTTGGCACGTTTGAGCGATTGCACTATTTCCGCCGCAAGGATTTAATCGAGAAGCTGCTAGACCATGTAATTGAGCAGTATTACCCAGCGGTGGCGGACAAGGAAGCTGCCCCACAAGAGCGGTACGCGCTGTTTTATGCTGAGTTGGTGCGGCGGGTGGCGGAACTGGCGGCGCAGTGGATGGCTGCCGGCTTCTGTCACGGGGTGCTGAATACGGATAACATGTCGATTACGGGCGAGAGTTTCGACTATGGGCCCTATGCGTTTATGCCAACGTATAACCCGACGTTTACAGCTGCCTATTTTGACTATTACGGGCGCTACTGTTACGGGAATCAGCCGGGGATTTGCCGGTTGAATTTGGAGTTGCTGCAGGGCCCGCTTGCGGAGGCGATTGGCCCAGCTGATCTGGAGGCGGCGCTGGGGAAGTTTGACGAACACTGTGAGGCGACTTACCGGCAGCTGATGCTAAACCGGCTGGGGTTTGCTGAACTGCCGGTGGAACTGGGGGCGGAGATGCTTCGAGTGACGCTGCAGCTGCTGAAAGACACCCAGGTGGGGTATGGGGAGTTCTTTGCTGAGTTGAGGAAACAGTTTTCTCCGTCTTGGCGGGATGATGCTAGTCTGATCTTTAGTGCGGCTGAGCCGGCAGGACTGTGGTATCCTTGGCGGCAATTTTATTACCACAGTTTGCAGGGTTTGTCAACTGCCGAGCTGGAGGAAATGGCTGGCCGGTTGCGCCGGTACAATCCGATAACGGTGTTAGTCAGACCGGAGATTGAGGCGGTTTGGGAGCCAATTGCGGTTGAGGATAACTGGCAGCCGTTTTACGATTTGTTAAAGCGCATACAGGCTGGGGATTGAGTCCCTAACCCCTAGTGGAGAGTTGAAATACCGTAAGAATGCGGTGGCAAGCCAACAGATGTCTGTGCTTTGATAGAAGAGGGATCACTTCTACAGCAGGGACAGAGTTATGAACAACACTGCAGTGGGGCATCTGAAAAGCTACGAAACAGCGCTAGCCGTCTATGACCGTTCCTTGGACAACAATCCCCAGCACGCTAAAGTCTGGAACAACCGAGGCTTTGCCCTCATGCAGCTGGGAAACTACGAAGAGGCGATTGCTTCCTACAACCGGGCCTTGGCCATTAATCCCAAGTACGCTAAAGCTTGGAATAACCTGGGCTGCGCACTGCGCCAGATGGGAGATTACGAACAAGCCCTCACCGCCTACGAACGAGCTCTAGGGGTCGATCCTAACTCCGCTAAAGCTTGGAATAACCTCGGCTTTGCGCTCATGCAGCTGGGAAGATATCCCGAAGCGATGGCTGCCTTTTACCACGCCCTAGACATCGACCCCAACTACACCACGGCTAAGAATAACCTGAGTGGCTTGCTGAAACAGTTGGGACTGGGTTTTGCGTGTGAGGATGAGGAGATTTAACATTAAAATTGAAAGAATTGTTAATTTTTCACGTTGAATTCAGCTAGGGCTGAAGGTGTTTGATCTGATTTTGGGAAGAATTATAGCATGCGGTAAGCCTTTTGTCAAGACAGAGTTGGGAGGATTTTTGAAAGTCCTGAATGGCTGCCGGTTTGTCCCCAAACTGGAGGCGGGTTCTGCCGCGACCGTAGTAAGCTTGTTCGGAGTCGGGCTGCAACTGAATCGCCTGCGTGTAATCGGCAAGTGCTTGTTTGTAATCTCCCAAGTCATAGTTGGCATTTCCCCGGTTGCTGTAGGCACCGGCATCGCCGCTAAGGCGAATCGCCTGGGTGAAATCTTCGAGCGCCCCTGCTTTATCGCCGAGTGCGTAGCTAGCCAAACCCCGGTTGCTGTAGGCACCGGCATCGCTGGGATTCAATTCAAGAGCGCGGGTGCAGTCAACAATAGCTTTTTGATGCTGGGAGAGATTTCGCTGGGCTATACAGCGGTTAGAGTGAGCTAAGGCTAAATTGGGATTGAGCTGAATTGCTTGGGTGCAGTCGGATAAAGCGGCGGGGAAATTGGAGAGATTGACTTGGGCGATGCAGCGATTTAAGTAAGCACCGGCACCTGCAGTATCGCTGGGGACTGGAAGAGTGCCGGTATCGTTGGGATTGAGCTGCAGAGCTTTGGTGAAATCCTCAATTGCCAATTTCTGATCTTCAACTGCAGAGCGAGCCAGCGCCCGATTGCTGTAGGCACCGGCATCGTTAGGATTGAGTTGAATTGCCTGAGTGCAGTCTTCTATCGCTCGCCGGTGGGCTCCCAGCTGCAAGTGGACTGAGCAGCGATTCTTGTAGGCTGTGGGGCTGGAGGCGAGGCGAATCGCTTGAGTGCAATCGGAGAGAGCTTCTTCGAGCTGCTTGAGATTAAGTTGCGCCACGCAGCGGTTTTCGTAGGCGGTGGCGTCGCTGGGATTGAGTCGAATCACTTCGCTGAAATCCTCAAGCGCACCCTGAAAGTCTTCCAGCTGCAAGCGGACTTTTCCCCGGCTGAAATAGGCACCGACATCGCTGGGATTGTACTGAATGGCGCGGGTGTAATCCTCCACGCTTCCTCGGGCATCGCCTTGTTTCGCCCGCTCAGCTGCGCGATTGTAAAACTGGTTGGCTTGCATCTGGATTTGGCTGTGGAAAATCAGAGCCAGCCCACCCACCAGCAAAACTGCCACGCCGCCGATGGTGATTTTGCGCAGAAGCGAATCAGTTTGCTCTCCTAATTGGCTGTTTTGGGTTGCAGAAGGGGGCAGGGTTTTGGGAAATTCAATGATAGTTGCAGGTAATTCGGGAGGCGCAGGAGTGGCGGCGATTGTGTTCAATTCTTCCAGGACTTCTCTGGCTGACTGGTAGCGCTGCTTCCAGTCGTCGCGCACCATTTTGTCGATGACATCTGCCAGCTTTGGGTTGATGCGCACTCGCAGTCGCCAGAGAGTCTCACCGCTGCTGGAATTGCTGGGATTTTTCAGGTGCGGTAAATCTTTGACGCTGGCTCCGGTGAGGGCTTGGATAGCGATTGTGCCCAAGGCGTAGATATCGCTGTTAAATAGGGGCTGCCCTCGGAATTGTTCCACCGGCATGTAAGCTGGGGTGCCGGTGGCAATTGTTCGGTAATCCTTTTCAAGCAGCTCAGCGGTGATTTCTTTTACCGCCCCAAAGTCGATTAAAACTAATTTGCCGTCTGGAGCGCGGCGGATGATGTTTGCCGGCGTGACATCCCGGTGAATCACCCCGTTGCTGTGCACGAAGTCCAAAATCTCTAACACCTCTTGCAGCAGGGCGATAGTTTGGCTTTCGCTCAGGGGCGCACCGGGCACAATTTCTTGTGACAGGGGATTACCGGGAATGTAGTCTTCCACGAGGAAAAAGTGCTCTTTGGCTTCAAAATACGCCAGCAGCTGGGGAACCCGGTCGTGTTTTCCCAGCTTTTCCAAACTGTGCGCCTCTCTGAGAAATCGGCGGCGGGCGGCGAGTATGGATTTAGATGTGTTGCGAATGGGGCGCAGGTGCTTGATCACACATTTAGGGCAACCCGGGCGGCGAATATCTTCTGCCAGATAAGTTTGTCCAAATGAGCCTGCGCCCAGGAATTCGAGAATGCGGTAACGTCTGTCTAAAAGTTTGCCAATCACAAACAAGCCACCCAACCAGCTTTGGGTTGATTTTGCCACAAAATCCCTAGTTGCCGTTAGGTCGCAGCTAGGTCGTAGGAACACCCCTTGTTTCTCCCGTGTTTCTCCCTGATGCCGAGGTGCCTTTCTGCCGAGGCTCCCCTTTGCAGTAGGGCATTAGCCCAGTTTGTAGTGGGGCATTAGCCCAGTTTGTAGTGGGGCATTAGCCCAGTTTGTAGTTGGGCTAATGCCCAGTTTGTAGTTGGGCTAATGCCCAGTTTGTAGTTGGGCTAATGCCCAGTTTGTAGTTGGGCATTAGCCCAGTTTGTAGTTGGGTTAATGCCCAGTTTGTAGTTGGGCTAATGCCCAGTTTGTAGTTGGGCATTAGCCCAGTTTGTAGTTGGGCATTAGCCCCATCGGCGGGCTCTCACCGGCCACAGGCCCAGACCGTCTAGCCGGCTCAGTAATTTCCCCAATGACAGAAATTTAACTGATGATAGCGCGTTTATAGAGATTTGTCAAGGTGCCATATCGGATATTTTTCGGGACAGGAGGCTTTAAATCCCCTGCCGGCGGCTATGCGGGGTCGGAGGGAACGCCTGTCCTACGCCTGGAGAGGCGGGACAGGCGGGACCGGCGGGACAGGGGGGACAG